>Ga0187894_10000371_pt1 | contig 60954 bp, 52 predicted proteins | sample GBC1701081metaG_FD_136650 | JGI IMG/M metagenome (GOLD analysis project Ga0187894, IMG submission 136650) | White microbial mat communities from a lava cave in the Kipuka Kanohina Cave System on the Island of Hawaii, USA - GBC170108-1 metaG ...
GCACGTGCTCGAGGCGCTGCGGCTGGGCGCGTTCGACTATCTCGCGAAGCCGCTGCACGAGGAGGAGCTGCGGCTCTCGGTGCAGCGCGCGCTCGAGACGTTCGGCATCGCGAGCGGCTGGCAGAGCCTGCGCGGGCGCGTCGAGCGGCTGCAGGCGTCGCTCGCGCAGCTCTGGGCGCAGTCGCGCGCGGACGGCGCGTCGCAGGACGACATCCGCGGGCTCGCGGTGCGCGCTGCGGCGGAAGTGTTAGGGGCTGCGCGCACCTCGCTGATGCTCGTGGACGATTCGGCCGCGCAGCTGAAGGTCGTCGCCGCGGTCGGCAACAAGGTCGCGCATACCGAGATGGACGCGGTGCCGATCGGGCAGGGCGTCGCCGGCCTCGCGCACGCGCGCGGCGAGGCGCTGCTCGTCGCCGACGTCGCGAGCGACGCGCGCTTCGCCCGCCGCGGTGCGCCGGGGAGCTACGCGTCGCAGTCGTTCGCGGTGGCGCCGTTGGTCGCGGGCGCGCGCACGCTCGGCGTGCTGTGCGCGACCGAGCGCAGCGGCGGCGACGCGTTCGGCGAGGAGGACCTCGCGCTGTTGCGCATCATTGCGGGGCAGGTCGCGCACATGCTGCAAGCGCCGCCCGCGCCGGAGCCGGTCGCAGCGCCGGCGGTCACCGAGCCGGAGCTCGAGGTCGACGTCGAGGTTCCCGACGGCGATGTCGCACTCGCCGAGAAGGTGGGGGCCGGCGCCGCCGCGCCGTCCGAGGCGGTGCCCGCAGCCGGGACGCGCGGCGCCGAGCTGGCGCGCGAGATCTGCGACGCGGTGACGAGCGAGGTCGAGCCGGCGCGCATCCTCGACGCGGCGCTGCGCCCGATCGCGGCGGCGCTCGCGGCCGCGCCGGTCGCGATCTACCTGCGCGACCCCGAGACCGGCGAGCTCGCGCGCGAGGCGGAGAACGACGGCGGCGACGGGCGCACGGATCGCGCGCAGCTGCCGGCCGCACGCGGCCTCGCAGGCGCGGTGCTCCAGACCGGCCAGCTCGTCGCGACCGGCGACCCGACCGGCGATCCGCGCTTCGACGCCGAGGTCGACACGCCGGCGAGCGGCGCCGCCGGGCCGCTCGTGTGCGGCGCGCTGCGCTTCCGCGGCAAGCCGATCGGCATCTTCCGCGCGTTCCCCGCGCGCGCCGAGGACGCCTCTCCCGAGCTCGCCGAGCTGCTCGCCGCCGCGCTCTCCGCGGCCGTGCGCAACGTGCTCCTCTACCGCAGCCTCGTGCAGACGATCGAAGAGGTCGCCGAGGCGCGCCGCACGGCGCGGAGCGAGGCGCAGGGTCGAGCGAGGCTCGCGCGGTGCGCCGGGCCGAGAGATCCAGCGACAAGGAGACTGCTGCAATGCCACTGAGCCCAGACGTTCGAGCCAGCGACCAGCGCCGCAAAGCGGCGCAAGGCGCGCGCAGTGAGCCGAAGGCGAACGGAGTCGAACGAACTTGCAGGCGTTGATCGACAAGGCCGCCGTCCTGATCGAGGCGCTGCCGTACATCCGGCGCTTCCGCGACAAGACGATCGTGATCAAGTACGGCGGCCACGCGATGACCGACCCAGAGCTGCGCGCGTCGTTCGCAACCGACGTGGTGCTGCTCAAATACATCGGGCTGCGCCCGCTCATCGTGCACGGCGGCGGCCCGCAGATCGAGGGCACGCTCGGGCGGCTCGGCATCCCGTCGAGCTTCGTCGACGGCCTGCGCGTCACGGATGACGCGACGATGGAGGTCGTCGAGATGGTGCTCGGCGGCACCGTGAACCGCGAGATCGTCGGGCTCGTGCAGAGCGCCGGCGGCAAGGCGGTCGGCCTCACCGGCAACGACGGCCGCTTGTTACTGGTGAAGCGGCGCGCCGGGGCCGGCAAGGATCTCGGCCGCGTCGGCGAGGTGGTCGCGGTCGACCCGGGCCCGATCACCGCGATGACCGACGCCGGCTTCATCCCGGTGATCGCGCCGATCGGCGTCGACGAAGCGGGCATCACCTACAACGTGAACGCCGACGACGCGGCGAGCGCGATCGCCGCCGCGCTGCGCGCCGAGAAGCTGATCCAGCTGACCGACGTCGAGGGCGTCAAGGACGCGAGCGGAAAGCTGCTCCAGCAGCTCTCCGAGGCCGACGTCGCGCGCCTGATTGCGGACGGCACGATCAAGGGCGGCATGATCCCGAAGGTGCAGTGCTGCCTCGACGCGCTGAAGGCCGGCGTCACGCGCAGCCACATCGTCGACGGCCGCATGCAGCACGCGGTGCTGCTCGAGATCTTCACGGACGGCGGCGTCGGCACGGTCTTCACCGCCCGCCCCGCGCCGCGGGCCCCGAAACGGGCCTGACCGCGCCGAATCCCGTCGCGGCGCGCGGGCTCATTTTCAGCAAGCGGCAGGCCGATAGCAGGCGCTGGGAAGGGCCCCGTGTGTGCGGGGCTTTGGGGGCGAGATGCGGGTCGGTGACACGCTGGGGAACGCGCACGCGCAAGTGCTCGCGCTCGCCCCGGGTGTGGTCGCGACCGCGCTTTCGCTCGACCCGGCCGCCGGCTACGTGCTCTCGCGGATCGACGGCCGCACGACTTGGGGGACGCTGCGCCAGATCGGCGCGCTGCCGCCGCACGAGGTCGATCAGCTCGTCGAGAGCTGGCTGAAGGACGGCGTGCTCGTCGCCTCGGGCGCGAGCGCGATCAAGACGACGCGCGACGCGCGCGGCAGCGACTCCGCGGCACAGCAGCCGCCGAAGAAGCCGCCCGCGGCGCACGCGAAGCCCGCGACGCCGGCGCCTCCGCCGCCGTCTGCCGCGAAGCCGAAGGCGCTCTCGCTACCCGAGGTCGACGCGAGCCTCGATCTCGATCTCGATCTCCAGCGCGAGATCCTCGCGTTCGCCGCGGGCCTCGGACGCCGCTACCACGAGCTGCTCGGCGTCGCGGCCGACGCGGACGCCCGCACGGTGAAGAAGGCGTACTTCGCGCTGTCGAAGAGGCTGCATCCGGACCGCTACTTCCGGCGCAACACCGGGCCGTTCGGCGCGCTCATCGAGACGTGCTTCAAGCGGCTGCTCGAGGCGTACGAGCTGCTGTCGGATCCGACGACGCGCAAAGAAGTGCAGGAGGCCGAGGCGGCCGCGCCGCCGCCGCCGCTGACGACGATCGACGCCGAGGGCGCCGCCAGCGCGCGCGCGCGCGGGCTCGATGCACGTCGCCGGCTGCGCGAGCGCGTCTCCGCGATGTCGAGCCGCGCGCGCGCGGAAGGCGAGCGCCGCCGCAAGGCAAAGACGTTCTTCGAGCACGGTATGACCGCGTTTGCCGGCTCGCGCTGGCTCGAAGCCGCTGGCGCCGTGCGACTCGCGATCGCGTTCGACCCTGAGAACTCCGCCTATCGCGAAGAGTTCCCGAACGTGCAGCGCAAGGCGCACGAGGAGCGCGCGAAGCAGCTCGTGAAGCAGGCCGAGGGCGCGCTCGAGATGCGCGACTACGCGCTCGCGCTCGACACCTTCGAGGAGGCGCTGCACTACCGCCCCGGCGACGCGGATCTCGCGTTCCGCACGGCGCGGCTCGCGGTGCAGGCGTCGGGCGAACTGAAGCGCGCGAAGGAGTTCGCGGCGCAGGCGGTCGAGGTCGCGCCCGACAACGCCGAATACCGAAAGATGCTCGCGAGCGTGTACGCCGCGGCGGGCCTGGAAGCGAACGCGAAGCGCGAGTTCAGCGCCGCGCTGCGCATCGATCCGAGCGACAAGGAAGCGAAGGCGGGCCTTCGCTCGCTCAGCTGACCGGGGGATGAAATGAGCCGCGTAATTGGAATCGACCTGGGCACGACGAACTCGTGCGTCGCCGTCGTCGAGAACGGCCAGGTGACCGTCGTGCCGAACTCGGGCGGCTACAAGACGACGCCGTCGATGTTCGCGATCACGCAGGACGGCAAGCGCTTGGTCGGCCACCTCGCGAAGCGGCAGGCGATCACGAACGCGAAGGGCACCGTGACCGCGGCGAAGCGGCTGATCGGGCGCCGCTTCGACTCCGACGAGGTACAGAAGTCGATCTCGCTCTACCCGTACGAGATCGTGCGCGGCCCGAACGACGACGCGCGCGTCGTGGTCGGCGGCAAGACGTTCACGACGCCCGAGCTCTCGGCGACGGTGCTGCGCGAGATGCGCCGCGTCGCGGAGGAGTACCTCGGCGAGCCGGTGAAGGAGGCGGTGATCACGGTGCCCGCGTACTTCAACGACGCGCAGCGCCAGTGCACGAAGGACGCCGGCAAGATCGCGGGGCTCGAGGTGTTACGAATCGTCAACGAGCCGACCGCGGCGGCGATCGCGTACGGGATGAGCCGCCCCGGCAAGGACGAGAAGATCGCGATCTACGACCTCGGCGGCGGCACGTTCGACATCTCGATTCTCGAGCTCTCGGACGGCGTGATCGAGGTGCTCGCGACCGCGGGCGACACGTTCCTCGGCGGCGAGGACTTCGATCGCCGCATCGTCGAGCACATGCTCGCGTGGTTCCAGGAGAAGGAGGGCATCGACCTGCGCGGCGACGCGATGGCGATGCAGCGGTTGAAGGACGCCGCGGAGAAGGCGAAGTGCGATCTCTCGTCGCGCGAGACGGCCGAGGTGAACCTCCCGTTCATCGCGAGCGACGACAACGGGCCGCGCCACCTCTCGTTCCAGATGACGCGCGAGCTGCTCGAACGGCTCGTGCACGACATCGTGAACGGCACGCTGAAGACGGTCGAGCAGTGCATGCTCGACGCGAACATCCAGGCCAAGGAGATCGACCAGGTGATCCTGGTCGGCGGCCAGACGCGCACGCCGCTCGTGCAGCAGGCGGTCGCGGACTTCTTCGGCAAGCGGCCCCACAAGGGCGTGAACCCCGACGAGGTGGTCGCGGTCGGCGCGGCGCTGCAGGGCGAGAGCCTGGTCTCCGAAGACCAGAACTTGTTGCTGCTCGACGTGACGCCGCTCTCGCTCGGCATCGCGACCTTCGGCGGCCACTTTGCGAAGCTGATCGAGCGCAACACCACCGTTCCGGCGCGCAAGGGCCACATCTTCACGACGACGCGCGACAACCAGACTGCGGTGAAGATCCGCGTGCTGCAAGGAGAGAGCGACACCGCGGTCGAGAACGACCTGCTCGGCGAGTTCGTGCTGAACGGCATTCGCCAGGCGCGCAAGGGCGAGCCCGAGGTCGAGGTGACGTTCGACATCGACGCGAACGGAATCGTCTCCGTGTCGGCGCGCGGTCTCGCGACCGGCAAGGAGCAGTCGATCACGGTGAACGCCACCGGCACGCTCAGCGACGACGAGATTCAGCGCATCATCCGCGATCAAGAGCTGTTCGAAGTCGCGCTCAAGGAGTAGCCGCCGTGGCGGAGACCAACGAACAGAAGATCGCGCGGCTGATGGCGCAGGGCCTCGATCATTATGGCCAGGACGAGATCGAGCGCGCCGTCGCGTGTTGGCGCGAGGTGCTCGCGCTCGACCCGCGCCACGAGGTCGCGCGCGACTATCTCGAGGTCGCGGGCTTCGCCGCGCAGGCTGCGCAGAAGCCGGCGGGCACGGCGCGGCTCGCGCACGAGCTGCTGCGCGAGGCGCGCGAGCGAATCGAGCGCGGCGCGGACAACGACGCGCTCGAGCTGCTGGAGAGTGCGGCGCGCGAGGCGCCCGGGCAGCTCGAGGCGCAGGCCGCGCTCGAGCTCGAGCGCGCGAGCCTCTACCAGCGCCACCGCGTGCGCACGAAGGGCGGCGCCGGCGTGATGCGCGTGCGGCTCGGCCCGCAAGAGATTCTGCGCTTCAACCTGCCGCCGAATGCCGGCTTCGTGCTGTCGATGATCGACGGCCACACATCGGCGGATGAATTAGTCGCGCTCGCGGCGATGGATCCCTTCGAGACGCTGCACACGCTCGGCAAGCTGATGGACGCCGGCATCGTCGAGGTGCGGGCGTGAACGGCGCCGAGTCTCTGCTCTCGTATCTCGACGCGCCGATCGTCGTCGGCGATCCCGACGGCCGCGCGGTCTACGTGAACCCGGCGTTCGAGGAGCGCTTCCCGCGCGCGGGCCAGAGCGCGCTCGGGCTGCCGCTCGCGGAGCTGTTCGACGGCGGCGCGCGCGAGGCCGTGCTGCGCGGCGTCGTGTCCGCCTGCGAGAAGCGCGAGACCGCGCGCTTCCGGCTGCGCGCCGGCGACATCGGCTACTCGGCGGTCGCGTCGCCGATCCAGAGCGGCAAGCAGGCCGTGGGCGTCGTGATCCTGTTCAAGGAAGAGCTCGGCGAGGCGGAGCGCTTGCTGCAGATCCAACGCGAGATGCAGGGCGCGCTCGAGGATCTCGGCGGCACGCTCGACGAGCTGCTCGAGCAGACCGGCGGCCGGCGCAATCCTCAGCACCGCGCGCTCGTCGAGGACGGCATCCGCACGACGGTGCGCCTGCGCAAATGGAGCGAGGAGATGGAAGCCGCGATCGCGGGTCGGCCCGCGGCGGCGCGTCAAGAACGCATCCCGACGCTCGAGGTGCTCGCGCGGATCGTCGAGCGCACCGCGCGGATCGCGGCGAACGACGGGGTCGCCCTGAACCTGCTCGTGCCGGGCTCGCTGCCGGACGTGGTCGGCGACGAGGCGCGCTTCAGCGGGGTGATCACGCGCATGCTCGAGGCGCGCGCGTTCGCGAAGCCGGCGCCGGAGCGCGTGACGGTGGGCGCGCGGGTGATCGGGGCTGCCAAAGAGCGGGCGCTGCTCGTCTCGTTCAGCGAGCTGCGCAGCGGTGGGTACGAGGTGCCTTTCGCGGATGCGCCGATCATCGACGAAGCGCTGGGTCAGCTCGGCGCGTCCACGCACGGCTTCGCGAGCGCGCGGCTCGGGCGGAGCACGGTGGTGCGGATTCCGCTCGAGGTGAGCGAGGCGCGCGGGGAAGGCTGAGGACGCGCGCCGCACGCCGTTGCAGCGAGGCTCGCGCGCTCGCGAAGCGAGCCCGGGCGCCGCGCGGTCCGGCGGGGCTCGCGCCGCTCAGCCGCGCGGTCGCTCTTTGACCGATGCGCGCGCCGCTCGAGGATTCTGGCGCGATTCGCTGGTGGCGTGAGCGCGACCGCGCCTGGGCGTTCGCTCTGCGACCCCGCCTCCCCGCGCAGCGGCCGGGCCCGCTTCGCTCGCGGGCGGTGGAGCGCGAGTTTCTAGGAGGAGAGTGACGCCTCGCGCGCCGTTGAGACGCGCTCGGCGTCACGGGCAGATGGGTGGGTGCAGCCTGCGAGTCGCGGCGCTCGCCGTAAGTCACCACCTCGGGGACGTTCATACTTGTCGGTGACTTCGGGGACAGTCCTCGCGTTGCGCGCTTCCTTTTGCGCGGCGTCGAGCCGGGTGCTCGATTCGGCGTGGCAGCGGAGGTTCGCGCGCAGCTGGCCCTCGCGCGGTGCGATCGTCGAGCCGTGAGCGCGCCCACGCCTCGGGCTTCGCTACGCCCCCGCCTCCCCGCGCGGCGGCCCGGCCCGCTTCGCTCGCGGGCGGTGGAGCGCCGAGATCGTGGATCCCGGTGAACGAGACGAGTTTCTAAGAGGAGAGTGACGCCTCGCGCGCCGTTGAGGCGCGCTCGGCGTCACGGGCAGAGAGTGCGGGCTGCGCGCCGGCAGCGCCGGATTGCCGCGCGCGCGTTGATAGACTGCGCGGCCTTTTCGTCGGAGGGGTGCGGAGATGGCGCGCAAGGGGTTCGCGAAGCGGGTTTGTCTCGCGTACAGCGGCGGGCTCGATACGTCGGTGATTCTGCGCTGGCTGATCGAGGAGTACGAGTGCGAGGTGGTCGCGTTCTGCGCGGACGTCGGGCAGGAGGAGGAGCTGTCGGGGCTGCCCGAGAAGGCGCGCAAGACGGGGGCGATCGACTGCATCGTCAAGGACGTGCGCGAGGAGTTCGTGCGCGAGTTCGTGTTTCCCGCGCTGCGCGGGAACGCGGTGTACGAAGGGAACTATCTGTTAGGGACGTCGCTGGCGCGGCCGATCATCGCGAAGCACCAGATCGAGGCGGCGCGCGCGACGGGGTGCGACGCGGTGGCGCACGGCGCGACGGGCAAGGGCAATGATCAGGTGCGCTTCGAGCTCACCTATCGCGCGCTCGCGCCCGAGCTGAAAGTGATCGCGCCGTGGCGCGAGTGGGATCTGCGGGGGCGCGCGGAGATGATGGCCTACGCGCAGAAGCACTCGATTCCGGTGACGGCGACGCTGAAGAAGCCGTACTCGACGGACCGGAATTTGCTCCACATCTCGTACGAGAGCGGGATCCTCGAAGACCCTTGGCGCGCGCCGGACGAGGAGATGTTCCTGCTGACGAAGTCGCCCGAGGAGGCGCCCGACACGGCGTCGGAGCTGATCATCGGCTTCGAGAAGGGCACGCCGGTCAGCATCGACGGGAAGGCGTACTCGCCGGCCGAGCTGCTGAAGCGGCTGAACGGGATCGCGGGCGAGCACGGCGTCGGCCGGCTCGACATGGTCGAGAACCGCTTCGTCGGCCTGAAGTCGCGCGGCGTCTACGAGACGCCCGGCGGCACGGTGCTGCACGCGGCGCACCGCGCGGTCGAGTCGATCACGATGGACCGCGAGGTGATGCACGAGCGCGACCGGCTGATCCCGCGCTTCGCGGAGCTGATCTATTACGGGTTCTGGTACTCGCCCGAGCTGGAGTTCCTGCGCGCGGCGATCGAGAAGTCGCAGGAGAACGTGACCGGCGAGGCGCGCGTGCGGCTGTTCAAGGGCGCGCTGCGCGTCACGGGCCGCCGCTCGCCGCAATCGCTCTACAGCGAGGCGCTCAGCACGATGGAGGACGCCGGCAAGGCCGACACCTACGTGCAGGCCGACGCGACGGGCTTCATCCGCCTGCAGGGCCTGCGGCTGCCGCGGCGCGGCTGACGTCCTCGCGCTGGGCGAGAAAGCGCAGCAGGTAAGGAGCAGCGAGCTTCATCACGTCGATCTCGGGCGCGAGCTCGCGGCCGAGCGCGAACAGGTAGGCGACGGTCTTCGCGTAGAGCAGCAGATCGGCGGGCAGCGTGAGCCCCGGCGTCGCGAACAGCAGCGCTTGCGCTTCGTCCTTCAGCGCGAGCACGCGCTCGCCCGAGAGCGCGAGCGCGCTGCTTCCCTCGCCGCGGATGCGCGCGAACATCGCGGCCACCGCGGCGCGCACGCCAGGCTCGGCGCCCGGGGCGATCATCGCCATGCGCTGCATCCCCGCGATGAACTCGTCGAGCTTCCCGTTCAGCAGCGCGAGAATTCCGGCGCGCAGCTCGCGGCGCAGCGTCCGCGAGAGGTGCTGCGAGAGGCCGAAGTCGACGAACAGCACGCGCGGCGCCGCGGCGGCGCTCGGCTCGTCGATCACGAACAGGTTGCCCGCGTGCGGGTCGGCGTGGAAGACGCCGTCGAGAAAGACTTGCCGCGCGTAGGCGCGCACGACGATCTCGAGCACGGCGGCCGGCGCGACGCCGCGGGCGAGTAGCGCTTCGCGCCGGATCGGCAGCGTCGCGACGCGCTCGCTCGTGATCACGCGCGCGCGGGTCGCTTCGGGAATCACGCGCGGCACGACGACGTTGGGGTCGGCCGCGAGGTTCGCCGCGATCGTGCCCGCAGAATCGGCCTCGCGCGCGAAATCGAGCTCGCTCGCGAAGCCGCGCGCGAACTCGCGCCAGGTGGCGTCGCGCGGGGAGCTGCCGGAGACCAGCCGCAGCGCGAGGCGCGCGAGCGCGAGGTCGACGCGCGCGGTCCGCGCGAGCCACGGGTACTGCACTTTCACGACGACGGCGCGCCCGTCGCGCAGCTCCGCCGCGTGCGCCTGCGCGATCGACGCGGCGCCGAGCGTGCGCGCGTCGAAGCGTGCGAAAACCTGCTCCAGCGGCGCGCCCAGCTCGCGCTCGACGCATGCGCGGATCCACGGCGCCGGCAGCGGCGGCACGTCGTCGCGCAGCGCGAGCAGCGCAGCGCGCGCCTCGGGCGCGAGCGCGTCCACGCGCACCGCGGCCAGCTGACCGAGCTTCGCGAACGGCCCCTTCAGCCGGCCGAGCGCGCGCGCCGCGTGTACGAGCGCGCGCTCGCGCGGCGCGAACGCGGCGCGCAGCGCCAGGCCGGCGAGCACGAGCAGCTGCGTGACGCCGAGAGCGCGCAGCGCAATCGTCGCGAACGCGCGCGCCCGCTCCCGCGCGGTGGGCCGCGGCGGGAACAGCTGCGCGCTCGGCGAGTCCACTGCGGCTTCAGATAGGACGGCCGCGGCGCCGGCGCTACCACTGCCCGCGGCGAATTCGCAAGCGATTCCGCAACGCTCAAGCAATCGTTGCGCGCGGACGATGATGCGCGCTGTTCATTAGGGTGGGACGACCGATGAACAAGCAAGGACCCGGAGGAGAGATGAGCGCGGGGGGAGAGCCGCGAGCGCGCGTGCTCGTCGTCGACGACAGCCGCTTCCACCGCGAGCTCGCCCGCGACGTGCTGGCCTCGCGCGCGGACGTCGTCTGCTGCGACGGCGCGGCGCAGGCGCTCGCCGCGATCGAGCGCGGCGCGTTCGACCTCGTGCTCTCCGACCTCACCATGCCGGAGCTCTCGGGCCTCGACCTGCTGGAGCGCGTGCAGCGCCGCTTCCCCGGCTCCGAGTTCGTGATCGTCACCGCGAACGCGACCGTCGACAGCGCAGTGCAGGCGCTGCGGATGGGCGCGACCGACTATCTGCAAAAGCCGGTGCGCGCGGCGGACCTGATCCTATGCCTCGAACGCGCGCTCGCGCGGCGGCGGCTCGTCGACGAGAACCAGCGCCTGCGCGGCGAGCTCGCGCTCTACGCCGCGGCGCGCACGCTCGCGTCGACGCTCGAGCCCGACGAGGTGTTCGCGCTCGCGCTCGAGATCGCGGGCCGCGCGCTCGGCAAGCAGCGCGGCTTCGCGATCTTCCAGCGCCCCGATCTCTCGGACTCGATCGGCCTGCACTGCGACGGCCTGGTCGAGGGGGAGATCGCGAAGCTGCGCACGCTGATCGCGCACGGCAAGCGCGTCGACTGGAGCGCGTACCCCGCGATCGCGCGCGTCGAGCGCGGCCCGCTCGCCGAGCTGTTACGGGCTGTCGAGCTTCCCGAAGCCGGCGCGCTGGTCGTGCCGCTGCGCGGCGAGGAGAGCGACGCCGGCCTGCTCTGCCTGATCGAGCCGCCCGAGCGCGAAGGCGCGCTGTCGCAGCTCGCGATCGTCGCCGCGCACGCCGGCGTCGCGCTGCGCAACGCCGAGCGCTACCGCCGCGCGCGCGACCGCGCGTTCGTCGACGACGCGACCGACGTCTACAACGCGCGCTACCTGCTCGAGGCGCTCGACCGCGAAGTGCGGCGCTCCGAGCGCTACGGAAACGAGCTGTCGATCCTGTTCATCGACCTCGACCGCTTCAAGCTCGTGAACGACAACCACGGCCACCTGGTCGGCACCGGCGTGCTACGGCAGCTGTCGCGCCTGCTCACGCAATCGGTGCGCCAGGTCGACACCGTCGCGCGCTACGGCGGCGACGAGTTCACGATCCTGCTCGCCGACACCGGCGAGCGCGGCGGCCGCGTGATCGCCGAACGCATCCGCCGCTGGGTCGCCGACTACGCGTTCGAAGCCGACGCCGGCCGCACGCTCAAGCTCACCTGCAGCGTCGGCCTCGCTACCTATCCCGCCCACGGACGCACGCGCGAGGCGCTGCTCGATGCTGCGGACAAAGCCATGTACCGCGCCAAGTCCCAGGGCCGAAACCGCGTCTGCTCGGTCAGCGAGCTCACCTGACGCACCGCGATCTCCCAGGTGCAAAGTGACGCCGAGCGGGCCTCAACGGCCCGCGAGGTGTCACCTCCCCAATAGAGAACTCGACCGGCGACCTGGGATCCACGATCTCAGCACGCCTCCATCCGCGAGCGAACGCGCGCGCGGGGAGGCGGGGTCGCGGAGCGAAGCCCCAGGCGTGGCCGCGCGCACTCCCGGGCGCATCGCGAGATACGCTCGATCGGCGCGCTGCTCGATCCATCGCGGCTACGCGGGTGAGCGCAGCGAGCCGCGCCGGACCGCGCGCGCGGCAGCGAGCGCGTGAACCTCGATGCCACGACGAACCCAACTACTGCGCGCCATGCGCCCCCGTCGGCGCATCGACCTCCGCCGACCGCTGCTCGTATCGCGAAGCAACGCCGCGGACCACGACGAAGAACACCGGTGTCAGCAGCAGTCCGAAGAACGTCACGCCGAGCATCCCGGCGAACACCGCCGTGCCGAGCGATTGCCGCATCTCCGCGCCCGCGCCCGACGCCAGCATCAGCGGCACCACGCCGAGGATGAACGCGAGCGAAGTCATCAGGATCGGGCGCAAGCGCAGCTGCGCCGCTTGCACCGCCGCGCTGAGCCGGTCGAGGCCGCGGCGCTCTTCGCTGCGTGCGAACTCGACGATCAGAATCGCGTTCTTCGCCGCCAGCGCGACGAGCACGACGAACCCGATCTGCGTCAGCACGTTGTTGTCGAGGCCGCGCAGCCAGATGCCGAGCAGCGCAGAGAACAGACACATCGGGACGATCAGGATCACCGCGAGCGGGAGCGCCCAGCTCTCGTATTGCGCGGCGAGCGCGAGGAACACGAACAGCACGCACAGCGCGAACACGAACGCCGAGCTGCCGCCGGCGCGGATTTCTTGATAAGCGAGCTCGGTCCACTCGAAGCCGTACCCGCGCGGCAGCACGCGCTCGGCGATGCGCTCGAAGGCGGCGATCGCCGCGCCCGAGCTCTCGCCGGGGGCCGCGGATCCGTTCACCTCCGCGGCCGGGTACTGGTTGTAGTGCACGACCCGGTCCGCTCCGGTCGTCCACTCGACATCGACGAGCGAGCCGAGCGGCACCATCTCGCCGCTCGCGCTGCGCGTGCGCAGCAGCGCGATGTCGGCGGGATCGGCGCGGAAGCGCGCGTCGGCCTGCGCGCGCACCTGATAAGTGCGGCCGAGGTAGTTGAAGTCGTTGACGTAGGCGGAGCCGAGGTAGACCTGCAGCGTCTCGAACACGCTCGCGAGCGGCACGTTCATGATCTCGACGCGCGTGCGGTCGACGTCGGCGTGCAGCTTGGGCGCGCTCGCGCGGAACGTCGTGAACACGCCGCGCAGCGCGGGATCCTGACTCGCGGCCGCGATCAGCGCGTCGGTCGTGCGCTGGAGATCCGCCAGCGATCCACCGGCGCGATCCTGGACGTAGAGCTTGAAGCCACCGGCGGTGCCGAGGCCCTGCACCGCGGGCGCGCCGAACACCGCGACCGAGCCGCCCTCGACCGCCGCGACGCGGCGCCGCAGCGCTTCGATGATCTGCGGCGCGCGCAGGCCGGCCGCATCGCGCTCCTCGAACGGCGCGAACGACGCGAAGATCGCCGCCGCGTTCGAAGCGTTGGTCCGCGTCGCTCCCGAGAAGCCGACGAACGCGACCGCGTGCGCGATGCCCGGCGTCTCGCGCGCGATGCGCGCGACCTCGCGCGTGACGGCATCGGTGCGCTCGAGCGACGCGCCGTCGGGCAGCTGGATGCTGAGGATCAGGTAGCCCTTGTCCTGCTCCGGGATGAACCCGACCGGCACGCGCTGGAAGAGCGCGGCCGTCAGCACGAGCAGCAGCGCGAAGCCGGCGAGCGCAGGGGCGGGCCGGCGCACGAGCCGGCGAACGAGCGCGGCGTAGCGATCGCGCAGCCGGTCGAAGCCGCGCTCGAACGCGCGGAACGCGCGGCCGAACAGCGCGCTCCACAGCCGATCGACGCGGTCGGGCGCCGCCGCGTGCTGGCGCAGCAGCGTGGCCGCGATCGCCGGCGTCAGCGTCAGCGACACGAACAGCGAGAGGAACGTCGAGACCGCGATCGTCACCGCGAACTGTCGGTAGAACTCGCCGCTGATGCCGGCGAGGAACGCGCTCGGCACGAACACCGCGCCCATCACGACCGTGGACGCGACCACCGCGGAGCCGACCTCGCGCATCGCGCGCCGCGCGGCCTCGCGCGGCGCGAGCCCATCGCGCAACCCGCGCTCGATGTTCTCGACGACGATGATCGCGTCGTCGACGACGATGCCGATCGCGAGCACGAGGCCGAACAGCGAGAGCATGTTCAGCGAGAAGCCGAGCGCGGCGAGCACCGCGAACGTGCCGATCAGCGAGACCGGGATCGCGAGCAGCGGAATCAGCGAGACGCGCCAGCTCTGGAGGAACAGCAGCACGACGGCGACGACCAGCGCGATCGCTTCGATCAGCGTGCGCTGCACATCGCGGATCGACTCGCGTACGAACACGGTGGGGTCGTACGCGATCCGGTAGTCGACGCCTTCCGGGAAGTCGCGCGCGAGCTCGGCCATCGCCTCGCGCACGCGCTGCGCGGTCGCGAGCGCGTTCGAGCCGGGTCGCTGCGCGATCGCCATGCCGACGGCGCGCTCGCCGTCGAGCCAGCCGTTCACCGCATAGTCGCGCGCGCCGAGCTCGACGCGCGCGACGTCGCCGAGGCGCGTGATGCGGCCGTCCTCGCCGGTGTGAATCACGATCGCCTCGAACTGCGCGGGCTCGCTCAGGCGGCCGAGCGCGTCCACGGGCAGCTCGAACGCGGTGCCCGCCGGCGCAGGCGCCTTGCCGAGCGCGCCCGCGGCCACCTGCACGTTCTGCTCGCGCAGCGCCGCGAGCACGTCGCCGGCGGTGAGCCCGCGCGCCGCGATCTGCTCGGGGTCGAGCCAGATCCGCATGCTGTACTCGCCGGCGCCGAGCACGTTCACGTCGCCGACGCCGTCGAGCCGCGAGAGCACGTCGCGCACGCGCAGGAACGCATAATTACTGAGGTAGAGCTGATCGCGCCGCCCGCCCGGCGAGACCATGTGCACCACCATCAGCAGGTCCGGCGAGCTCTTGCGCGTCGTGACGCCGATGCGCCGCACCTCTTCGGGGAGCCGCGGCTCGGCGACCGCGACGCGGTTCTGCACGAGCACCTGCGCGGTGTCGAGATCGGTCCCGAGCTCGAACGTGATCGTCAGCAGCAGCGAGCCGTCGTTCGTGCTCTGCGACGACATGTAGAGCATGTGCTCGACGCCGTTGATCTCCTGCTCGAGCGGCGTCGCGACCGTGCTCGCGAGCACCTCCGCGTTCGCGCCGGGGTGGCTCGCGCGCACGACGACGCTGGGCGGAACGACCTCCGGATACTGAGCCACGGGCAGCGTCGGGTACGCGATCGCGCCGACGATCACGATCACGATCGACAGCACCGCCGCGAAGATCGGCCGATCGATGAAGAAGCGCGACACGTCAGCGGCTCCGCTGCGGCGGCCGCGCAGCGTCGACGGCGAGGCTCGCGGCCGGGAGCACCGCCGGGAACGGATCCGGCATGGCGTCTCGCTCGGCCGCCGCGATCTCGACCGGGTGCAGCGTCACCGGCTCGCCCGCGCGCGCGAGCTGAAGCCCGCGCACGATCACGAGGTCGTCGGGCGCGAGACCCTTGCGGATCACGCGCAGCCCGGCCGTCTCCGGCCCCGTCTCCACGACGCGCTGCTGCGCGCGCCCTTCCGCGTCGACGACGAGCACGAAACGCTCCGACTGATCGGTGCCGATCGCTTCGTCCGGGAGCAGCAGCGCCTGATAACGCCCGCTGCCCGGCAGGCGCACGCGCGCGAACATGCCGGGCAGCAGCGTCGCGTCGGGATTCGCGAACACGGCGCGCGCGCGCATCGTGCCGCTGCGCGGATCGAGCGCGTTGTCGACGAAGTCCATCTTGCCGCGGTGCGGGAAGCCGTCCTCGTCCGCGAGGCCGAGCAGCACCGGGTTCGCCGCCTCGCGCGAGCTCGGGCGCTCGCCGCTCTGCGCGAGCCGCTCGTAGCGCAGCACCGCGCGCTCGTCCGCGTCGAAGTAGACGTGGATTGGATCGATCGAGACGATCGTCGTCAGCAGCGTCGAGTCCGGGCTTCCGCCGCTGATCAAGTTGCCGAGCGTGACGAGATCGCGGCCGATGCGGCCGCGGATCGGCGCGCGCACCTCGGTGAACTCGAGCTCGAGCCGCGCCTCGCGCAGCGTCGCCTGCGCCGCTTCGCGCGCCGCGGAGGCATCGCGCAGCGCGGTGGAGCGCGTGTCGAAGTCCTCCTGTGAGAGCACGCCCTCGTCCAGCAACAGCTGCGCGCGCTTCGCTTCGCGCTCGGTGAGCTCGAGCCGTGCGGCCGCGCCGCGCAGCTCCGCCTCGGCGCGTTCGACCGCCGCGCGATACGGACGCGGATCGATCACGAACAGCAGGTCGCCCTGCGCGACGATCTCGCCGTCCGCGAAGTGAACGGATTCGAGGTAGCCGCTCACGCGCGCGCGAACCTCGACGCGGTCCACCGCCTCGATGCGCGCGGTGTAGTCGTCCCAGTCGACGACCGCGCGCGCGAGCGGGCGCGCGACGTCGACGGTCGGCGGCGCAGCGCTCGGCGCTTCGTCGGCGCAGCGCGCGCCGGCGAGCGAGAGAGCCGTTCCGAGCAGCAGCAGCACATGTCTGAGCCGATGAGCGCACATCCTGCGGGCCCTCCTCTGGCCTCGTTGCGGGGCCGTCCAGAGATGGGCGCGCGGATCTCGGAGCGACGTCGCAGTGATTAAGGACCGAGCCGCGCCGGCGCCAATACATTCTGAGGAAGCGTGTGATACGCAACGGATATGATCCGTCGATGGAGCTCCGGCATCTCCGCTACTTCGTCGCCGTCGCCGAAGAGCTCCACTTCGGGCGCGCCGCAGCCCGGCTGCATCTCTCGCAGCCGCCGCTCAGCCGGCAGATTCGCGAGCTCGAAGAAGAAGTGGGCGCGCGGCTGCTGCAGCGCGATCGGCGCCGCGTCGAGCTGACACCCGCTGGCGCGGCGTTTCTCGCCGAGGCGCGCGACATCCTCGCGCGCTCGGAGCGCGCCGCAGCGCGCGCGCTGCGCGCGAGCCGCGGCGAGCTCGGCGAGATCGATGTCGGCTTCGTGACGTCCGCCACGACCGACGCGTTCGCCGCGATCCTCCGCGAGTTCCACCGCGCGCGGCCCGACGTCGAGGTGCGGCTCTACGACCAAATGCCCCAACAACAAATCGACGGGCTCAGCTCAGGCCGCCTCGACATCGGCTTCTTGCGCCTGCCCGTCGACCACGGCCTGCTTCGCTCCGAGGTCGTCTGGCGCGATTCGCTCGTGCTCGCGCTGCCGGCCGAGCATCCGCTCGCGAAGGAAGAGCGCGTGCGCTGGACGGACATCGCGCACGAGCCGTTCGTCGGCGTGCCCTGGCAGCAGAGCCCCGGCTTCCAGAGCGTGTTCTACGAGGCGTGTCGCGCGGCCGGCTTCGTCCCGCACATCAAGCAGTACGCGAACGACCTGCCCACCGTGATCTGGCTCGTCAGCGTCGGCACCGGCATCGCGGTCGTGACCGGCGGGCTCGCGAGCCTGGCGCGCCCGTCGGTCGTCTTCCGCCCGCTCGAGCCCGCCGGCCCGCAGGTCGACATGGTCGTCGCCTGGCGCCGCGACGAGACGTCGCCGGTGGTCGAGGCGTTCCTCGAGGTCACGCGCTGCATGGTCCGGGAAGCCGCGCTCGGCTAGCCGGCGCGCTCGGGTTGTTACTGCGCGAGCGCGCGATCGACGTTCGCGTAGATCGCCCACAGCCCGATCGTGTCGATCGTCCCATGCGCGATCACCGCGGGCCACAGGTTCCAGCGCTCGCGCGCCGTCAGCGCGGCGAGCACGAGGCCGACCACGCCGGTCGAGATCACCCCGCCGATTCCCTGATAAGCATGCGCGAGGCCGAACACGAGCGAGCTCGCGGCGAGCCCCGCGGCGAGCGCTCCGCGCCCGTCGCCGAGCAGCGCGCACAGCTCGCGCGCGAGCAGCCCGCGGAACACCCACTCCTCGACGAACACGACGACGACCCAGACGATCGCGAGCCACTGCAGCAGCGCCGCGAGGTCGCCGCGGATGCCATCGAACTGCGAGACGTCGGGCGCGCGGCCTGTGAGCCCCTCCACCAACGGCTCGAGCCCGAGCACTGTGGCGACTTGAATCGCGACGCCCGCGCCGGCGCCGAGCGCGATCGCGCGCGCCCAGCTCGCCGGCCGCTCGAGCCCGAGCCAAGACCCGCGCGCCCAGGCAACGAGCGCCGTCAGCGCGAGCGACGCGAACACGCCGACGCCCGGCGACGCCGTGAACGCCGTCGCCACCGAGCAGACCCCGACCGCCGCCGTAATCCCAGCCGCGCCCGCCGTCCGCGGCGCCAGCACCGCTGAAAGCCGCGTGCGCAGATCTCGAGCCTCACTCATTCACTTCTCCCAGTCGCGATCTCGGCAGAATGCCAGTGAAGCCCCGCGCGCCTCAATGGCGCGCGAGGCTTCACCCTTCCCCCCTAAGAGAACTCGCACGAAACCGCGCCACCTCGATTCGCGAGCGGAGCGCGGCGGGCGCGGTGCGGGAGGCGGGGTCGCGGAGCGAAGCCCCAGGCGTGGCCGCGCTCACGCCACAAACGCAACGCGTCAGAATCCCCGGACGGCGCAAGCCACCGCCCAACGCGGCCACGCGGGTGAGCGGAGCGAGCCCCGCCGGACCGCGCCGCGCCCGCCGCGCTCCGCTCGCGCGTGAACCTCGCGGCGCACAGCAAAGCCCTCTGCTAATTCCCGCCGGTTTCCCCACTGAATTCGCACACTTCGGCGCACACGAGGATCGGGATGAGCGACGGCGGGCAAAGCGGATCGCACGGACAGAGCGCGCGCGCGAGCGCGCGGCTCGATCCGCTCGGCTCGCTGCGCCGCACGCACGTCTGCGGCGCGCTGCGCGCCGACGCGATCGGGCGCGAGGCGGTCGTGATGGGCTGGGTGCACAGCGCGCGCGATCACGGCGGCGTGATCTTCGCCGACGTGCGCGACCGCGACGGCATCGTGCAGTGTGTGTTCCGGCCCGAAGTCTCGGCCGACGTGCACGCGCGCGCCGGCGAGCTGCGCAGCGAGTTCGTGGTCGCAGTGCGCGGCGTCGTCGAGCGCCGCGCGGCGGAGACGATCAACCCGAAGCTGCCGACCGGCGAGGTCGAGATCGTCGCGCGCGAGCTGCGCGTGCTGAACGTCGCGACGCCGCCGCCGTTCGCGATCGAAGAAGAGTCCGGCGCGGACGAGACGACGCGGCTGCGTCACCGCATCCACGACTTGCGCCGCCCGCCGCTGCAGCACGGGATGCGCATCCGCCACGCGCTCTATCAGAGCGCGCGCGCGACGCTCGCCGATCACGGCTTCCTCGAGATCGAGACGCCGATCCTCGCGAAGGCGACGCCCGAGGGCGCGCGCGATTTCCTGGTGCCGAGCCGCCTGCAGCCCGGCGCGTTCTACGCGCTGCCGCAGTCGCCGCAGATCATGAAGCAGCTGTTCATGGTCGCGGGCTTCGACCGCTACTTCCAGATCGCGCGCTGCTTCCGCGACGAGGACCTGCGCGCCGACCGCCAGCTCGAGTTCACGCAGATCGACCTCGAGATGAGCTTCGTCGGCGTCGAGGAGGTGCTCGGCGTGCTCGAGGAGCTGACCGTGCGCGCGTGGCGCGACACGATCGGCGTCGAATTGCCGCGCCCGTTCCCGCGCATGTCGTATGCCGACGCGATGAGCCGCTATGGCGTCGACAAGCCCGACACGCGCGTGCTGCTTCAGCTGGTCGAGCTGACCGACCTGTTTCGTAACACCGGCTTCAAGGCGTTCGGCGCGCCCGTCGCGAAGGGCGGCGTCGTCAAATGCCTGCCGATCCACGAGGCCGAAGCGCTGACGCGCAGCGAGATCGACCGGCTCGAGGGCTTCGTCAGGAAGGAGCTCGGCGCGCGCGGGCTCGCGTGGATCCGCGTGATGCCGGACGGCGCGTGGCAATCGCCGATCGCGAAGTTCCTCTCGGAGAGCGAGCGCGTCGGCATCGCGGAGCGCACGGGCGCGCGCCCGGGCAGCGTGCTGTTCTTCGCGGCCGACGACTTCGCGAAGGCGAACGCGATCCTCGGCCGGCTGCGCGTCGACCTCGGCCGCCAGCTCGGCCGCGTCGACGAGCGCGCGTGGGCGCCAGTCCTCGTCTTGGAATTTCCGGTCTTCGAGCGCGGCGAGGACGGCGCGATCACGTTCATGCACATGCCGTTCGTCGCGCCGGTCGAGGAGGACATCGGGCTGTTCGAGCGCGATCCACTCGCGATGCGCGGCACGCACTACGACGTCGTGATCAACGGGCTCGAGCTCGGCTCGGGCTCGCTGCGCAACCACCGCAGCGACGTGCAGCGCAAGATCTTCGAGATCCTCGGCTACGCGAAGGACGAGATGGAGGCGCGCTTCGGCTTCCTCCTGAACGCGCTCGACGCGGGCGCGCCGCCGCACGGCGGCTTCGCGTTCGGCCTCGACCGCATGGCGATGCTGCTCGCGGGCGCGAGCAGCCTGCGCGACGTGATCGCGTTCCCGAAGACGCAGCGCGGCCAGGACCTGCTGATGGATTCGCCCGTCGCAGTCGAGAAGCGCCAGCTCGACGAGGTACATATCCGTGTCGTGCTGCCGAAGCCGGACGAGCCCAACAAGCCGTGACGCAGCTCCTCCGCACACGGGTCCTCGTGATCGGCGGAGGAATCAACGGCACCGGCGCGCTGCGCGATCTCGCGCTGCGCGGCGTGCCGTGCGCGCTGGTCGAGAAGCGCGAGCTGGGCTCCGGCACGACCTGGGCTTCGTCCGGAATGATTCACGGCGGCCTGCGGTACCTCCAGAAGGATCCCGAGGTCACCCACCACTCGTGCGTCGACTCGGGCGCGATCCAGCGCATCGCGCCGCATCTCGTGTTCCGCATCCCGTTCCTGATGCCCGTCTTTCCCGAGGATCCGATCGGTCCCGAGCTCGTCGAGATCGGCCTCGAGATGTACGACCGCTTCGTGCCGCTGAAAAATGGGCGGCCGCACACGCGGCTGACGCGCGCGCAGGCGCTCGCGCTCGAGCCGGCGCTCTCGCCGCGCATCGACTGCGCGTTCACGCTCGACGAGTGGGGCATCGACGCCGCGCGGCTGTGCGTCGCGAACGCGCTCGACGCGGCCGAGCACGGCGCGCGCGTGTTCACGCACAGCGAGGCGGTCGAGCTGCTACGGGATGCGAGCGGGCGCGTGACCGGCGCGCGCGTGCGCGACCGCGTGCGCGGCGACGAGACGACGATCGAGGCCGAGCTGGTGCTGAACGCCGGCGGGCCGTGGGGCCCGGACGTCGCGGAGCTGGCCGGCGAGAAGCTCCGGCTGCGGCCCGGCAAGGGCGTGCACCTGGTGTTCGAGCGGCGCGTCTCGAACCTCGCGATCTACGCACGCGGCGTCGACGGCCGCGACATGTTCACGTTCCCGCACGAGCAGAACTCGATGGCGGGCACGACCGACGACGATTATTACGGCGACCTCGACAAGATCGAGACGCGCGAGGACGAGGCCGCCTACGTGCTCGAGGCGATGGAGCGCTCGATCCCGCGCATCCGCGAGCACCGCGTCGTGCACGCGACCCAGGGCGTGCGGCCGACGCTCTACGGCTTCGGCGCGTACGAGGACGAGCTCTCGCGCGACTATCGCGTCATCGATCACGGCGCGGAGGGCGAAGCAAAGGGCTTCTGGACGATCACCGGCGGCAAGCTCGCTGCCTACCGGCTGATGGCGGAGGACGTCGCGAATCGGCTCTGTGCCGCGCTCGGCGTGAGCGAGCCGTGCCGCACCGCGGAGCTTCCGCTGCCCGGCGGCGAAGCGCCGATCGACCCGGTGGAAATCTCGCGACGCTTCGGCGTCGGCATCGCGCCGGCGCTCCGGCTCGGCTTTCGCCACGGCGCGCGCGCGCCGCGCGTGCTCGAGAACGGCGACGGCATGCGCACGGTGTGCGCGTGCGAGCCGGTGCTCGAGGCGGAGCTGCGCCACGCCGCGCGCAACGAGGGGCTGCGCAAGCTGGCGGATTGCCCGCTGCGGCTGCGGCTCGGCAACGGCGCTTGTCAGGGCGCGAGCTGCGCCGGCTTCGCCGCGCAGGTGCTCGCGGACGAGCTCGATTGGAGCGGCGCGCGCGCGGTGCGCGAGGTCGCCGAGCTCGCGTCCGCGCGCTGGCACGACGTCGCACCGGTGCTCGCCGGCCAGCAGGTCGCGCAGATGGAGATCCACCGCGCGGTGTTCTTCGGGATGATCGGCGCGCTCGAGGTGCTGCCGTGACGATCGCGGTCGTCGGCGGCGGGCTCGCGGGCGCCGTCGCGACGCTCGCGCTCGCGGAGCGCGGCGCCGAGGTCGTGCAGATCGCGGGGCCGCCCGGCGCGAGCGGGCTCGGCGCGGGTGCGTTCGACCTCGCTGCGCCATCGCCCGGCGTGCCGTGGCTCGCAGCGCGCGAAGCGCTGCACGGAACGCCGCTCGGCGTGCTCGACCGGCTCGCGCTGTTGTTACGGGAGGCGCCGTCGCATCCCTACGCGCGGCTGTTCGGAAGCGACGCGGCGGCCGCGGCGAGCGCAGCGCGCGCCGGCGTCGCCGCGCTTTCGCGCTGGCTCGCGCCGCACGGCGCCGCGCCGCGCGGCAGCTTCGACGCGAGCGCGCTGCTCGCGTGCTCGCCGGGCACGCTGCGTCCGGTCGACTTCGCGACGCCGGGGCCCGCCGGCGGTGATCTCTCGGCGTGCGCCGAGATCGCGCTGCTCGATGCGCCCGGGCTCGCCGGCTACGACGCGCGCTTCAGCGCGCGCGGCCTCGCCGCCGAGCTCGCCGCGCTCGGGCTCGCGCAGAAGCCGGTGCGGATCGTGCAAGCGGCGTGGCCGGAGGGCGTGCTCGATGCGCAGCCCGCGCGCGTCGCGGCGCGGCTCGACGCACTCGCGGCGGGCGATGCGCTCGCGGCCGCATTGCGCGGCGCCGGCGGCGCGGGCTGCGTGCTGCTCGCGCCGCCGGTGTTAGGGATCGCGCGCACCGAGGCGCTCGTCGCGCAGCTGAGCGAGGCCGCCGGCTGTCCGGTCGCCGAGGTGCTCTCGTTCCCGCCCTACGCGCTCGCGGGCTATCGCTTCGAGCGCGCGCTGCGCGCCGCGGTTCGCGCGAGCCGCGCGCGCGTGATCGATGGCAACGTGCTCGCCGTCTACCCTGGAATCCGCAGCGCCGCGCACGAGCTCGCGATCGAGACCGCCGCCGGCATCCAGGAGCTCGCTGCGCAAGCGCTCGTGCTCGCGACCGGGCGCTTCACCGGCGGCGGCCTCTCTGCGAGCGACGGTGAAGTGCGCGAGCCGCTGCTCGGTCTGCCGCTGCACGACGCGGAGGGCCGGCGCATCGACGGCATTCCGGCGCATCGCTCGGTGCGCAAGGGCTACGCGACCTGGCAGCCGCTCTACACCGCGGGCGTGCGCGTCGACGACCAGCTGCGCCCGCTGACGCCGCGCGGCGAGCCCGCGGCCGAGCGCGTGTTCTGCGCGGGCGAGCTGATCGGCGGCTTCGATCCCGCGCGCGAGCGCACCGGGATGGGTGTCGCGCTGCTCACCGGCCTCGCCGCGGCCGAGCGCGCGGCGGAGACGCTGTCGTGAAGCGCGGCTACCGCGGCTTCCTGCGCGAGTTCACGCGCACTGGCTCATGGCGCGCCGTCTCGCTGCAGGTGCGCACCGGCGCGGCGCACGTGCTGCGCCAGCTATTCGTGCGCCGCCGCGGCGATCCCGTCGCGCAGTTCCTCGCGCACTACGGGCCCGATGGCGTGCGCGCGCCGGACCTCGCCGCGCGCGCGCTCGCACTCGACGCGTCGCGCTGCCTCGTGTGCGGGATCTGCTCGATCGAGTGCGCGCGCGTCGGCGGTGCGCCGCCGCTCGACCCGCGCGACGCGGTGATCGCCGCCTCGCGCCTCGAGATCGACATCCTGCGCGAGGGGCTCGCCGGCACGCTCGCGCGCGGCGCCGCGTGCGCCGGCTGCGACGCGTGCAGCCGCGTCTGCCCCGCGCACATCCCGATCGCGCGCGTGCAGGACCGGCTCACCGCGCTGCGCTGAACAGGGCGAAGCGCGGGGACGTTCCTCCTCGTTGCGCTGGCGGACGAGAAACGGAGGAACGTCTCCGCTTCGCCCTTTTTTTTTCAGTCGGCGGTGGACTGCTTGAACACGAGGCCGCCTTTCACGACGACCGCGAGGTCTTCGAGCAGCGCGATGTTCGCGAGCGGGTCGCCGCGCACGGCGATCAGGTCGCCGAAGCGGCCCGCGGAGAGCGCGCCCACGTCGCCCGCGGCGTCGAGGTAGGACGCCGCGACGGAGGTCGCGGAGCGGATCGCCTGCATCGGCGTCATTCCGAGCGAGACCATCACGCGCAGCTGCCGCGCGTTCAGGCCGTGCGGATAGACGCCGGCGTCGGTCGCGTAGACGAGCGTCACGCCCGCCGCGAGCGCGCGCCGGAATCCGTCGCGCTGGATCTCGGTCGTCTCGAGGTTCTTGCGCAGAAACTCCTCGGGCCAGCCCTGCCGGCGCCCCTCGCTGTCGATGTAGTCGCCGTTGTAGACGTCCATCGCGAGCGCGACGCCGCGCTCGCGCGCGAGCGCAATTCCCTCGTCGTTCAGATAGGACGCGTGCTCGACCGTGTCGGCGCCGGCGAGGATCGCGTCGACGATCGAGTCGCTGCCGTGCGCGTGGGCCGCGACGCGCCTTCCCGCTGCGTGCGCCACTTGGACGACCGCTGCGATCTCCTCGCGCGTCATCTCGCGCGCGCCCGGCACGCCGCCGAACCCGAGCACGGCGCCGGACGCGATCACCTTCAAATGGTCGGCGCCCGCAGCGAGGTTGGCGCGCGCCTTCGCCGCGAACTCCGCCGCGCCGCGCGCGACGCCTGCATGGAAGCGCGCGTTGTCGGCGGGCTCCTCGTAGCCGGGCACGTAGAGGTCGCCGCCGCCCTGCGGAATCGTGAGATAGGGACCCGAGACGTGCATGCGCGGGCCGATCGCGTCGCCGCGCGCGATCGCGTCACGCAGCGCGCGATCCGCCCCCTGCACGTACGTCCCGACGTCGCGCACCGTCGTGAAGCCGGCGCTCAGCGTCGCGGCGGCAGCCTGCTTCGAGCGCTCGAGCTGCTCCGCATCGCTTCGCGTGAAGTACACGCGCAAGTCCGCCGTGTCCTCCGGGCTGTCCGTCAGATGCGTGTGCATGTCGATCAGCCCCGGCAAACACGTGAACCCGCCGAGCTCGAGCCGCGGCAAATCGCGCGGCAGATCCTCCGCCGCGACGACCGCCTCGATCCGCCCGCTCCGAATCACGACCCCCCGATCCCGCAGCGGCGCATCCGCAACGCCATCGATCAAGTTTCCGCACCGCACCGCGAGAGATCCGGAGCTCGGCACGAACGGCGCAACCGCGAGTGCAGGCGCCGGCCGGGGGAGCTGCCCGCCACCACAGCCGATCGCGACGATTACCGCGCCCAACGCGACGACCAGGCCTCGATGCATGAACGCCCTCGATGTTTCTCCCGCGCTTCTACTCCACCGACGCATGCCTCGGTGGCGCTCAGCGCGGGCAGTCGGACTCAGACGTGCTAAATGCCGCCGCCTATGCCTAGCCCGATCTCGCTCGCGAACGGAAAGCTGAACGTTCCCGCCGACCCGATCATCCCCTTCATCGAGGGAGACGGCACCGGCCCCGACATCTGGCGCGCTTCGGTGCGCGTGTTCGATGCGGCCGTCGCGAAGGCGTACAAGGGGCAGCGCAAGATCCACTGGCAGGAAGTGCTGGCCGGCGAGAAAGCGTTCAATCAGACGGGGAACTGGCTGCCCGACGCGACGACCGACGCGTTCCGCAAGTACCTCGTCGGCATCAAGGGCCCGCTGACGACGCCGATCGGCGGCGGCATCCGCAGCCTGAACGTCGCGCTGCGCCAGATCCTCGATCTCTACGTCTGCCTGCGCCCGGTGCGGTACTTCGCCGGCGTGCCCTCTCCGGTGAAGCGCCCCGAAGCGGTCGACATGGTGATCTTCCGCGAGAACACCGAGGACATCTACGCCGGCGTCGAGTGGCAGGCGGGCTCGGCCGACGTGAAGAAGGTGATCGACTTCCTTCAGAAAGAGATGGGCGTGAAGAAGATCCGCTTCCCGGAGACGTCGGGGATCGGCATCAAGCCCGTCTCGTCCGAGGGCACCGAGCGGCTCGTGCGCGCGGCGATCACGTACGCGCTCGCGCAGAAGCGCAAGAGCGTCACGCTCGTGCACAAGGGCAACATCATGAAGTTCACGGAAGGCGCGTTCCGTGATTGGGGCTACGGCCTCGCGACGCGCGAGTTCCGCGCGCAGTGCGTGACCGAGCGCGAGAGCTGGATCCTCGGCAACAAGGAAGCGAAGCCTGGGCTCTCCGCCGAAGACAACGCGAAGCTCGTCGACCCCGGCTACGACATGATGACGCCCGACCAGAAGGGCAAGGTGCGCAGCGAGGTCGAGGCCGCGCTCGCGCTCTGGCCGACGCACGGCGACGGCAAGTGGAAGAAGCTGCTGATGATTCGCGACTCGATCGCGGACATCACGCTGCAGCAGGTGCTGACGCGTCCGAAGGAGTTCGACGTGATCGCGACGCCGAACCTGAACGGCGACTACCTGTCGGACGCGCTCGCGGCGCAAGTCGGCGGGATCGGCATCGCGCCGGGCGGCAACATCAACTACGCGACCGGCCACGCGATCTTCGAGGCGACGCACGGCACCGCGCCGAAGTACGCGAACCTCGATCAGGTGAACCCGGGCTCGGTCGTGCTGTCGGGCGAGATGATGTTCCGGTTCCTCGGCTGGAACGAGGCGGCCGACTCGATCATCCGCGGCATGGACGGCGCGATCGGCGCGAAGACCGTGACCTACGACTTCCACCGCTTGATGGACGGCGCGAAGCTCCTCAAGTGCTCGGAGTTCGCGGACGCGGTGATCAGCCACATGTGAGGCGCGCCCGCGAGCCGCGGGCGCAGTACGTGTTTCCCCCATCTGCGCGGCGTTCGCCCGCGCTTCCGAAGCGAGGAGATGTTAGGTATGGCGCGTCCGAAGATCGCTCTGATCGGCGGCGGCAACATCGGCGGCGTGCTCGCGGAGCAGATCGCGTATCGCGAGCTCGGCGACGTCGTGATCTTCGACGTGGTCGACGGCCTGCCGCAGGGCAAGGCGCTCGACATGGCGGAAGGCGCGCCGCTGATGGACGCCGACGCGAAGCTCAGCGGCGCGAACTCGTACGAAGCGATTCGCGGCGCCGACCTCGTGATCATCACCGCGGGCCTCGCGCGCAAGCCCGGCATGTCGCGCGACGACCTGCTCGACACGAACTTGAAGATCATGCGGCAGGTCGCCGAGGGCGTGCGCGAGAACGCGCCGAAGGCGACGGTGATCGTCGTCAGCAACCCGCTCGACGCGATGGTCTACACGTTCAAGCAGGTCTCGGGCTTCCCGAAGCATCGCGTGGTCGGGATGGCGGGCGTGCTCGACAGCGCGCGCTTCCGCGCGTTCGTCGCGTGGGAGCTCGGGGTCTCGGTGCAGGACGTGACCGCGCTCGTGCTCGGTGGCCACGGCGACACGATGGTGCCGCTGACGCGCTACTGCACCGTCGCGGGCATTCCCGTCACGAAGCTGATCGCGCCCGACAAGCTGAGCGCGATCGTCGAGCGCACGAAGAACGCCGGCGGCGAGGTCGTCGCGCTGCTGAAGACCGGCTCCGCGTTCGTTTCGCCGGCGCTGTCCGCGATCGAGATGGCGGAGTCGATCCTGCGCGACAAGAAGCGCGTGCTCGCGTGCGCGTGCCTGCTCGAGGGCGAGTACGGCGTGCACGGCCTCTACGTCGGCGTCCCGTGCGTGCTCGGCGCCGGCGGCGTCGAGCGCGTGCTCGAAGTCGAGATGAACGCCGACGAGCGCAAGCTCTTCGACGCAAGCGTCGAGCACGTGAAGAAGCTCGTCGCCGAGATCAAGCTGTAAGTCACCAGAACGGGGACGTTCATACTTGGCGGTGACTTACGTGCCAGCCCTGAGCCGCGAGGCCCGCGAATCGAAGACTGTCCCCTCTAAGTCACCGGCAAGTATGAACGTCCCCGTGTGGTGACTTGCGCGGCCAGGAGACGAGGAGAAGCGCGGATGAACGTGCACGAGTATCAGGCGAAGGCGCTGTTTCGCGCGTACGGCGTCGCGGTGCCGGCGGGACTGCTCGCGAAGACGCCCGCGGAGGCGGAGGACGCGGCGAAGGAGATCGCCGCGCCGGTCGTCGTCGTGAAGGCGCAGATTCACGCCGGCGGGCGCGGCAAGGGCGGCGGCGTGAAGCTCGCGAAGTCGCCGGCGGAGGCGAAGCAGCACGCGAGCCAGATCCTCGGCATGACGCTCGTCACGCATCAGACCGGGCCGCAGGGCAAGCTGGTGCGCAGCGTCTACGTCGAGGCCGGCAGCGAGATCGCGCGGGAGCTCTACCTCGCGCTCACGCTGGACCGCGCGAGCGAGAGCTTCGCGGTGATCGCGTCGACCGAGGGCGGCATGAACATCGAAGAGGTCGCCGAGAAGACGCCCGAGAAGATCCACACCGAGCTCATCGATCCGGTCGTCGGCCTTCAGCCTTATCAGGTGCGCAAGATCGCGCGCGCGCTGGCGCTCGCCGCGCCGCAGACCAAGAAGCTCGAGGAATTCCTGAGCGCGCTCTACCGGCTCTACATCGAGAAGGATTGCTCGCTCGTCGAGATCAATCCGCTCGTCGTCACGAAGCAAGGCGATCTGTTCGCGCTCGACGGCAAGCTGAACTTCGACGACAACGCGCTCTACCGGCATCCCGAGATCGCCGCGCTGCGCGATCCAGAAGAGGAAGACCCGCGCGAGCGCGCCGCGAAGGAGATCGACCTCGCCTACGTCGGGCTCGACGGCGACGTCGGCTGCATGGTGAACGGGGCCGGCCTCGCGATGGCGACTCTCGACGCGATCACCGTGAACGGCGGCAAGCCCGCGAACTTCCTCGATGCCGGCGGCGGCGCCGACAAGGAGAAGGTGAAGGAGGCGTTCAAGCTGATCCTGCGCGACGAGAACGTGCGAGCGATTCTCGTGAACATCTTCGGCGGGATCGTGCGCTGCGACCTGATCGCGGACGGCGTCGTCGCCGCGGCGCAGGAATTAGGGGTGAAGGTGCCGCTCGTCGTCCGGCTGCAGGGCACGAACGCGGAGCAGGGCCGCAAGATCCTCAGCGAGTCGGGCCTCGACATCACGCCCGCAGAGACGCTGGCCGAGGCCGCCGAGCGCGCGGTTGCCGCCGCGAAGGGGAAGTAGTCATGGCGATTCTCGCCGGCAAGCACACGCGGCTCGTCGTCCAGGGCATGGGCAAGATGGGCCAGTTCCACGCGAAGCTCTCGATCGATTACGGCACGCGCGTCGTCGCGGGCATCCATCCCGGCAAGGGCGGCACGCGGATCGACGGCATCCCGATCTACGACACCGTGCTCGAAGCGAAGGAGCAGACCGGCGCGAACGCGAGCGTCGTGTTCGTGCCGCCGCCGGGCGCTGCCGACGCGATCCTCGAGGCGGTCGACGCCGACCTCGATCTCGTCGCATGTATTACGGAGGGCATCCCGGCGATCGACATGGCGAGGGCGAAGCGCGCGATGAAGGGCAAGCGCACACGCCTGGTCGGGCCTAACTGCCCCGGCGTCGTGGTCCCCAATCAGTGCCGGATCGGCATCATGCCCGCGCAGATCACGCGGCCCGGCCCGGTCGGCGTCGTCTCGCGTTCGGGCACGCTCACGTACGAGGCGGTCGACCAGCTCTCGCGGCTCGGCATCGGGCAGAGCACCTGCCTCGGCATCGGCGGCGATCCCGTGATCGGCACGAGCTTCGTCGACGCGCTCGCGCTGTTCGAGGCGGACGCGGAGACGAAGGCGATCGTGATGATCGGCGAGATCGGCGGCTCGGCCGAGGAGACCGCGGCGGCGTTCGTGAAGGCGAACATGAAGAAGCCCGTGGCCGCGTTCATCGCCGGCCAGAACGCGCCGGCCGGCAAACGCATGGGCCACGCCGGCGCGATCATCGCCGGCGGCAAGGGCCGCGCGTCCGACAAGATGGAGGCGCTGCGCGCCGCGGGCGTCGCGGTCTCGCTCTCGCCCGCGACGATCGGCGAGACGCTCGCGAAGCACGCGCGGGCGGTGCTCTGAGCCGCCGAGGCGTTCGCCGCGAGCGACCGCCTGCGGCCGCGCCGGCAGGGCTCTCGGCCGCGCGCGAGCTCTCGCGCCGTTACCGAGTGGACGGCCGCCGCGCGTTCGCGCTGCGCAATTTCGACCCGGCCGACTTGGGGCCGCTGCGCGAAGTGGACGAGCCGCGTGCGCGCGCGCTCACCGCACGCGCGACGGCTCGGCTCGCGGAGCTCCAGACGCGGCTGTATGCGCAGAATCGTTGGGCGCTGCTGGTGGTGATCCAAGGGATGGACGCCGCCGGCAAGGACAGCGCGATTCGACACGTGCTGTCGGGCGTGAATCCGCAGGGCGTCCAGGTGTTCTCCTTCAAGCAGCCTTCCGAGGAGGAGCTCGACCACGACTTCCTGTGGCGCACGTCGCGCTGCTTCCCGGAGCGCGGCCGCATCGGCCTGTTCAATCGCTCTCACTACGAGGAGGTGCTGGTCGCGCGCGTACACCCCGAGCTGCTGGCGCGGCAGCGCGTTCCCGCGCCGCTCGTCACGCCGCGCATCTGGCAGGAGCGCTTCGAGGACATTCGGGCGCTCGAGCGCTACGCGACGCGCCAGGGCATCGCGATTCGCAAGTTCTTCCTGCACGTCTCGAGCGACGAGCAGAGGCGCAGACTGATCGAGCGCATCGACGAGCCGGACAAGCACTGGAAGTTCCATTCCGGCGACGTCGCGCTGCGAAAACACTGGCGCGCGTACCAGCGCGCGTACGCCGACGCGATTGGCGCGACCGCGAGGCCGCACGCTCCCTGGTATGTCGTACCGGCGGACCACAAGTGGTTCGCGCGGCTCGTGATTGCGGCTGCGCTCGTCGACGCGCTCGAGGAGCTGCGGCCGGTGTTTCCCAAGCTGACTCCGGCCGAGCGACGCGAGCTCGCGGTCGCGCGCCGGGCGCTGGAGCGCGGCTAGCCGAGGCCGTGCGGTCAGCTCGCGAGCGCGACGCCGAGCCGGTGCGTCTTCGCTTCGTACATCGCGCGATCGGCGGCCTGCACGAGAGTCTTCAGCTCGGCGCCGTGCTCGGGCTGGAGCGCGATGCCGATGCTCGGCGTGCAGTGGAGCGTGCGTTCGTTCACGAGCACGGGGCGGCGGCACTCTTCGAGCAGCCGGCGCGCGACCCACCGTGCGCCGGCCTCGCCGGCCTCGGGCAGCAGCAGCACGAACTCGTCGCCGCCGAGCCGCGCGAGCAGGTCGGGGCCGCGCGTGCAGTGCTGGAGCCGCGCGGCGAACTCGCACAGCACCGCGTCGCCAGCCTCGTGCCCGAGCTCGTCGTTCACGCGCTTGAAGCCGTCGAGATCGAGGTAGAGCAGCGCGCACGGGCGCAGCGCGCCGCTCGCGTCGCGGAGCACGGACGGCGCGTCGGCCTCGAGGCCTCGGCGATTCAGCAGGCCGGTCAGCGCATCTTCGGACGCCGCGCTGCGCATCTCGCGCTCGCGCAGCTTCGCGTCGCTGACGTCGATGCTGGTGACGATCAGGTCGCTGCCGGCAGGCACCGCGATGAAACGCAGGCACGTCTCGCGGCCGCCGCGCGCGATCGTGTGCTCGGCGTCGCAGCGCCGGCCGCCGAGCAGCGTGTCGCGAAACGCCTGGAACAGCGATGCGGTGTGCGGATGCATCGCGTTCTTGAACGGGCGCCCGACGAGCGCGGCCACGTCGCGCCCGAGCTGCTCGGCCGCCGCCGCGTTCGCGAACACGCAGTCGAAATCGCGCACGTCGCCGTCCGGGCCGCGGCACGGGCGCAGCCTGAGAATTCCATTCGGCGAGTGGTCGACGATGCCGCGCACGAGCGCCTCGCTCTCGCGTAGGGCGCCGAGCATGTGCTCCTGCTCGGTCACGTCGCGCAGCAGGAAGACGTGGCCGGCGAGCTCGCCGGTGGCTTCGCGCAGCGGAGAGGCCTTGATCTCGAGATGCTGGCCGTCGACGGACTCGAAGCGGAGCGGCCGCTCCAGCTTGCGCGCAATCCAAGGGCGGACCTGCGAGGACGGCGGAATCAGCTGCGCGGCGGGCGCGCCGAGCATCTCGCCGGCGCTGCGTCCGGCGAGCGCGAGCGCAGCGGGGTTCGCGAGCGCGATGTGGCCCGAGGCGTCGACCACCAGCACGGCGTCTTGCATCTGCTCGAAGACCGCGCGATGCGCGACCGGCGCGAGGCGAAACAGTCCGCGCTGGAAGAATCCCCACGCGAACAGCGTGCCGCTCAGCGAGAGCGCGAGCGGCGTCGGGCCGAAGCGGGTGTGAATCACGCCGGCCGTGTAGAGCGCGTTCGCGATCAGCGGCAGGGCGACGCCGGCGATCAGCACGCCGATGCGCAGGCGATCGAGATGTGTGGGCTTGCGCCACTCGCTCCCGAGCAGCAGCAGCGCGACCGCGCAGAGCGCGTAGCTACCGGGAATGTGGACGCGCCAGAAGTACGGGCCCCAGTCCAGCAGCATCGAGCGCGGCTCGCCGGGCGCGAACGGAGGGTTCGCCCACATGCCGCCGTGGAATTCGTTCGTCCAGGTGACCGCGATCGTCGTGAGCGGGAGCGCGAGCGCCGCGAGCAGCCAGCCGCGGGTGATGCGCCTGCGCCGCACGTAGGCGGCGGCGCCGAGCACGACACAGGCCGGTGTCAGCGCGATCGCCGAGTACTTCACCTTCAGCACGATCCCATACAGCGCGTCGCTCGCGACGTGCGGTTCGAGCGCGGCGCTGCCGGCCCACAGCGTCATCGCGAACAGCGCAGCGGCCATCTCGCGCGAGCCCGGCGTGCCCTGGCTGCGCAGCACCAGCACCGCGAGCACCAGCAGCAAGCAGGCGCCCGGGCCCGCGACCGCGGTGAACAGAAGGTCCTGCATCGACTCCGTTTCGCCGGAACGGGCATATCGATGAAGCCGCTCCGGGCCCGAGGGCCGATTTCCGGGTGTTATGGCTGTGGCCCGGATTCGGCCTCCGCGCGGCCCGCGGTCATCCCCCGCCCAGCCGCGCCAGCAGCTCGCGCGCGCCGCGCGTCGTGAGGGCGATGCCGAGCCCCTCACTCGCCGCCAGCGCGCGCTTCGCCAGCTCGCGCGCGCGGCCCGCGTGCGGCTGCCCGCGGGCAGCGAGGGCCCGCGCGTAGTCGAGCAGGCTGTGCGCCTCCCAGATCCACGCGCCGGTCGCGCGGTCGACGGCCAGGGCGGTCTCGAAGTGCGCGTCCGCCTCTTCGTCGCGGCCGAGGCTGCTCGCGAGCACGCCCAAACAACGCGACGCACAGCCGGCGCTGTAGACGCTGAGCAGCGTGAGCGAACGCCCCGCGTGGGGGCGCAGGCGTTCGATCAGCTGCTCCGAGAGATCGCGGCAGCCGATGCGCGCGCACGAGAACGCGAGATTCGAGAGGCTGACGGCGGACGAGACATCGTTCGAGAGCGCGGCGAAATCGTCGCGCGCCAGCTCGCGCAGTCGGCGCTCGGCTTCGGCGTGCTCGCCGCTCTCCGCGAGCAGGAAGATCTCGCTGGCGCGGAACAGGCTGATCTGCGGGTGCGAGTGCGTGCCGCGCCGGACGCCGGGGGCGAGATCCTCGTAGCGATCCTCGAATCCGATCGCGGAGCCGACCTGGAGCTGTGCGATCGCCCACGATTCCTCGGCGTCCACGCGCAGCCCCGCCGCGTACGCCAGCTCCGAGAGGCGCCGCGCCTCGGAGACCGGGCCGCGCGCGATCGCGAGGCACGCCTGGATGCGCAGCAGCTCCGCCACCATGCCGGGCGAACGCACGCGATCGGCGATCTCGCCCATGCGCTTCAGATCTTCGGCGACGCCCACCATCTCGCCGAGCTGCAGTCGGTGCTCGAGGCGATGCTGGCGCGCCTCGAAGGCGTGGATCGCGTTGCCGCTCCTCTCGGCCAGCGCGATGCGCTCCTCGTAACAATCGCGCCACTCCGCCTCGCTGCTCGGGCTCCGCAGCGCCAGGGAACGTACGCGCAGCGCTTCGAGCAGCGCGCCAGCGTCCTTGGAACGGTGCGCGAGCGCGAGCGCCGCGCCGCTCTCACGTTCGTGCGCGGCGCGGTTCGCGTCGACGAACGCCATCATGCCGCGCAGCGCCACCAGCCGCGCGCGCACCGCCAGATCGCGCGCGTCCGCGCGCGCGAGCGCCTCCTCGAGCAGCGCGGGAGCGCGCGGATCGGGCGCATAAGCGGGCTGGAGCTCGCAGAACACGACCACCGCCTCGCGGAACAGGCGGGCGGAGCGGATGCGGCGCGCGAGCAGCGTGGCGCGGCTCGCGAGCGCGAGCGCCCGCCCGCCGCGCGCACAGAGTGCATGCGCGCGTGCGGCGGCCATCGCGGCGCGGCAAGCCCGCTCGGCATCGAGCGGGTCGCCTGCCTCGAGCGCATCGAGCGCGTTCTCGTAGTGCGAGGCAGCCTCCTCGAAGGCGTAGGCGAGCAGCGCCTGATCGCCCGCGCGTAGGGCGTAGTGGATCGCCTTCTCGGTGCCGCCGCCGATCACCGCGCGCCCGTAGTGGTGCGCGAGCGCAGACGCGCGGCGCCCGCCGGCGGCTCCGCCGTCGCGCTCGAGCGCCCGCGCCACGCGGCGGTGCAGGCGCGCGCGCAGCCCGGGCGAGGCGCGTTCGTAGACGACCTCGCGCACCACGCCGTGCCAAAAGCGCACGCGCGGCTGCGCGTGCTCGGCGCGGGCGAGCAGCCGCTGCTCGACCGCTTCCTCGATTCCGAGCGCGAGCGCGTCCCGCGCGAGCTCGGTCACGTCGCGCAGCAGCGCGAGCGGGATCTCGGAGCCCGCGACTGCGGTCGCCGCGAGCACGTCCGCGCAGGCGGGCGAGATCTGCTCGAGCCGCCGCGCGATCAGCTGGCGGATGGTCTCCGGCACGCCCGGGGCGAGCGCGCCGGCCGCCGGATCGCTCGGCACGAGCAGCGCAAGCTCGCTCAAATAGAGCGGGTTCCCGCCGGACTTGTCGTGTGCGACGGCGCAGAACTGGCGCGCGCGCTCGCCGCCCACGCGCGACGCGAGCAGCTGCTCGACCGCGTCCTGTGAGAGGCCGCGCAGGTCGAGAGCGGCGCGCTCGGGTGTCGGCTCGCCGCCGAGGGCGCGCTCGAGCGCCTCGTTCGCGGGGGCGCCGACATCGCGCAGCGTGCAGACGATCGCGAGCCGCGGATTCGCCGCATCGTGCGCGAAATGACCCAACAAGTGGAGCGAGTCGCGGTCCGCGCCGTGTAGATCGTCGAGCACCAGCAGTACCGGGCGTTGCGCAGTCAGCGCGGCCAGCCGCTCCACGACCGTCTCGAAGGCGCGCTGGCGGCCGCCGAGCGGATCGAGCGCGGACCGCTTGCGGCCGCCGCCCGGCTGCGGCGGGGCGTGCACGCTCTCGAGGATCTGGCGCCACACCTCGTAGGGAGGCGCGCCTTCGTCGCCTGGCGTCGCGCTCCACAGCACGCTGCGGCCGGCGCGCGTGGCGAGCTGCGCGATCTCGCCCGCCAGCCGCGTTTTGCCGACTCCCGGCTCACCCGAGATCCGTAACAGCTTGACGGGGCCGGACGATGTGCGCCGGAGCCACTCGCCGGCCGCAGCCAGCTCGCGCTCGCGGCCGACGAACGGCGCCTGCACCGCACCGGACGAGCCGGTCTGCACCACGGCGGCGACGAAGCGAAAGCCGCGGCGGTGCACGGTCTCGAGGAAACGCGGGCTGCGCGGGGCGTCACCGAGCGCGGCGCGCAGCTCGTGCACACAGCGCGAGAGCGCGAAGTCGGTGACCGCCGTGCCGGGCCAGAGCGCCGTGAAGATCTCCCGCTTGGTCACTAGCTCGCCCGGCCGGCTCGCAACCAGCTGTAACAAGGCGAGCGCCTTCGGCGTGAGATGGATGGGCTGACTGCCGCGGAGCAGCTGCGCTCCGGGAAGGTCGAGCGCGAACGCGCCGAAGCGAAGGCTCTCGTTCGGGCTCGCAGTGGGCATCGGCGCGCGAGTGTACGCGCGGCGAACTCACCGACCGCGCGCGCGCCAAATATCAGGGTTCTGTCAGGACTCGGATCGCGGCGCCGCGTAATTCACTGCCTGCAAACGCACACGAAGGAGATGAGATGAGATCCACGCAGGGCCGCCGATCGGTCGCGGCCGGCATCGCGGCGCTGGCGCTCGGCGCCGCCGCGCATGCGCAGATGTCGAACACCGCGCGGGCGCCCGAGCGCAGCACGCCGCGGAGCGAGCGCGCCTGGCAGCTGACGGCATCGGCGTTCGCCGCCTACGACAGCAACATCACGCTCGTCGCGGAGGACGCGCTGCAGGGCTACGCGGGCGGCCTGCGCGCGGGCGCCCAGGCGAACGGCTCGTGGCGGCTTCTCGACGGCGACCGCCTCGAGGCCGGCATCGGCGGACTTCTGACGCAGACGACGACGCAGGGCGAGGACGACGCCGACGAGTTCGATCTCACCACCGTGAGCCCGCGCGCCTGGGCCGCGCTGAAGCTGCCGTTCGGCGAGCGCACGGCGCGCGTGCAGATCGACTACGGCTATCGGCGCGACTGGCTGGAAGGCGACGACTTCGAGCGGCGGCACGTCTCGCGTATCTCCGCGCGCGTCCCGCTGAGCGATCGCATCGACGCGGCGTTCCACTATGGCGTCGACCTCAAGGAGTTCGACGCGAGCGGGCTTCACGCGTTCAACGCGCGGCGAGATGCCGAGCACCATCGCACCGGCGTGGAGCTGCGCTGGCTGGCCGAGGACGCCCGCAACGAGGTGAGCTTCGGCTACGAGTTCCTGCGCAATCTCGCCGAGCAGAACGAGTTCGATTTCGACGGCCACGGCGTCGCGGCGCGAGCGCGCACGCGGCTGCCGCTGCGCCTGCCGCTCTGGCTCGATCTGCTCGCGAGCTACACGGACGTGGACTACGAGCGCGTCGCGCTGTCGCCTCGGCGCGAGGCGCGCATCCAGCTCTATCGAACCGCGCTGCTGGTCCCGCTCAGTCCGCAGCTCGTCGTAGAGATGTCGTACGCCTACCTGCGCATGGGCGCCGACGAGGCGCGCTTCCGCACGAAGCGCCACCTCGTGACCAGCACTCTCTCGTACCACTTCTAACAACTCGACCCAGGAGAAGGCGAATGACCGCTCGATTCGAGAAGAGGATTCTGGTGCTCGCGTGCGCCGTCGCGGTGCTGCTCGCCAGCAGCGGCTGCGCGTGCTTGGTCCAAGAGGGCGTGTCCTGCGTCGCGGCCGCGCAGAGACAGCAAGAGCAGAAAAATCAAGACGAGGATCTCGGCGTCCCCGTCTACGACCCGCCGCCGCCGCCCAGCGATCCTCCGCCCGCGACCCCCGGCCCGAGCTGAACCGCCCGCGACCTGATCGTCCGCGCGCCCAGGAGAACACGGCCATGCGCATCGCCAACGACGTCACCGATCTGATCGGGCGGACTCCGCTCGTGCGCCTCAACAAAGTCACGAGCGGGGTGCGCGCGCAGATCGTCGCCAAGCTCGAGAGCCAGAACCCGGCCGACAGCGTCAAGGACCGCATCGGCTTCGCGATGATCGACGCCGCCGAGCGCGCGGGGCAGATCGTGCGCGGCAAGACGACGATCGTCGAGCCGACCAGCGGCAACACCGGCATCGCGCTCGCGTTCGTCTGCGCGGTGCGCGGCTACGCGTGCGTGCTGACGATGCCGGAGAGCATGAGCGTCGAGCGCCGCATCACGCTGCGTGCGTTCGGCGCCAAGCTCGTGCTGACCGACGCCGGCAAGGGCATGCGCGGCGCGATCGACGCGGCGAACGAGCTCGCTGCGCGGATCCCCAACAGCTTCATGCCGCAGCAGTTCATGAACCCGGCGAACCCCGAGATCCACCGCAAGACGACCGCTGAGGAGATCTGGGCCGACACCGACGGCATGGCGGACGCGATCGTCGCGGGCGTCGGCACCGGCGGGACGATCACCGGCGTCGCGCAGGTGATGAAGGCGCGCCGGCCGAGCTTCCAGGCGATCGCGGTCGAGCCGACCGACAGCCCGGTGCTCTCCGGCGGCGCGCCGGGAAAGCACAAGATCCAGGGCATCGGCGCCGGCTTCAAGCCGGACGTGCTCGATCTGAAGCTCGTCGACCGCGTGATGCAGGTGAAGAACGACGAGGCGTTCGAGATGGCGCGCCGGCTGGCGCGCGAGGAGGGCATCTTCTGCGGGATCTCGTCGGGCGCGAACGTGGTCGCCGCGCTGCGCTACGCGAGCGAGCCGCTGCAGCGGGACAAGCTCGTCGTCGCGATCATCCCGAGCTTCGGCGAGCGCTACCTGAACACCGATTTGATGGCGCCGTACCGCTACGACGGCAGCGACGAGGTGCTCGCGTGATGCGCGCGGCCTCGCCCGCACAGGCGTTCGTCGACGAGCTGTTCCTCGCGCACCCGCGCAGCGTCGGCGAGAGCTACGCGGAGCATCTCGTCGCCGCGCTCGGCTTCGCGGCGCTGCTCGCGGCGGCGGCGGGCGCCTGCTTCGTGCACGCGCTCGTGCCGGCGCTGTTCACGCGCAGCGCGAGCCGGCGCGTCGCGAAGCTGAACACGCGCATGGTCGTGAATCGCCAGCGCCTGGCGGCGCTCGGCGCGGAGCTCGATTGGGCGATCTGAGCCGGCCGCGGGACGTCGAGATGGTTGCGTTTCGAGCGGTCGTCTGCGTCTTGCTGTCGATCCCCGCGATCGCCGGCCTGGCGGGTGCGTTCGGCGGGATCGAGGGGATGGCGCGCCTGTTCGGCAGCGAGCAGGAGGCCGTGCTCGCGCCGGTCCTGCGAAACAACTTCCGCGCGATCTGCGCCGCGTTCTTCTCGTGGGCGCCGCTCGCGCTCTGGTCGCTGGCCGCGCCTGCGCGCCGCGCGGGTGCGCTGCGCATCATCCTCGGCTGCGCGTTCCTCGCCGGCTGCGCGCGGCTCACGGGCTGGCTGGTCGACGGACACCCGGGCGCGATCGCGCTGGCGATCCTGAGCATCGAGCTCGGCGGGATGCCGCTGCTGCTGCTTTGGCACGCTCGGTTGTTACGGCGAGCTCGCGCGGAGGCGTGAGCCTCAGCCGCCCACCGTCCAGGTGTCCGCGCTCATCAGCAGCTTCTGCAGGTCGCCCGGGCCCGACTTGTTCAGCGCGCTCGTGACCTGCGCGTCGAGCATGTCCTCGTAGGTGGTCTTTTCGACCGCGCGCATCACGCCGAGCGGCATCGGGAACTCGGGCCGCGCGAGCGACGCGAGCGCGAACGCGTAGGCCGCGCTCGCGTGCTTTTCGTTGTGCACCGCGACGCCCTTCGCGACCGGGTCGTCGCCTTCGGCGAGCTCGACGATCGACGGCACGCCGTCCGTGATCTTGATCCCGCGCTTCGCGCCTTTCGTGCCCCAGACCAGCGGCTTGCCGTGCTCGAGCACGAGCGCCGCCTCGGCGCGCGTCTTGCGGTCTTCGATCTCGAGCCATTCGTTGTCGTTGTAGACGGGGCAGTTCTGCAGGATCTCGACGAACGCGGTGCCTTTGTGCTCGTGTGCGCGCTGCAGCATCTCCTGCGAGTGTGCGGCGTCGACGTCGACCGTGCGCGCGACGAAGGTCGCGCCCGCGCCGAGTGCGAACGAGATCGGGTCGACCGGATGATCGATCGTGCCGGCCGGCGTCGATTTCGACTTCGAGCCGAGGCGCGAGGTCGGCGAGTACTGGCCCTTCGTCAGGCCGTAGATCCGGTTGTTGAACAGCAGGATCTGCAGGTTCACGTTGCGCCGGATCACGTGCAGCAGATGATTGCCGCCGATCGAGAGGCCGTCGCCGTCGCCCGTGACGACCCAGACGGACAGCTCGGGGCGCGCGGCCTTGATGCCGGTCGCGAACGCGGGCGCGCGGCCGTGGATCGTGTGGAAGCCGTACGTGTTCATGTAGTACGGGAAGCGGCTCGAGCAGCCGATGCCCGACACGAACACGACGTTCTCGCGCGGGACGCCGAGCTCCGGCATCACTTTCTGCACGTTCGCGAGGATCGAGTAGTCCCCGCAGCCCGGGCACCAGCGCACGTCCTGGTCCGAGACGAAATCCTTGCGGGTCAGCGGAGTGGTGGCGGCGGCCATTAGGCCTTTCCTCCGAGCATTTGGGTGATGCGCGCGCGGATCTCGCCGACCTTGAACGGCTGGCCGACGACCTTCGCGAGGCTCTCCGCGGGCACGAGATATTCCGCCCGTAACAACCGCCAGAGCTGGCCGCCGTTGAGCTCGGCGACCAGCACCTTGCGGAAGCGCTTCAGCACGTCGCCGAGGTTCGGCGGGAACGGGTGCAGGTGCCGGATGTGGAGGCTCGACACGTCCTGGCCGGCTTCGCGCGCATCGTCCACCGCGGACGTGATCGCACCGAACGTGCCGCCCCAGCCGACCACGAGCAGCTCGCCGCGATCGGCGCCGTTCACTTCGACCGGCGGCAGCTCGTTTGCGATGCGGCGGATCTTCTCCGCGCGCAGGTAGCCCATGCGGCCGTGGTTCTGCGGCGTGTAGGAGACGTTGCCCGTCTTCTCTTCCTTCTCGAGGCCGCCGATGCGGTGCTCGAGGCCGGGCGTGCCCGGGATCGCCCACGGCCGCGCGAGCGTCTCCTCGTCGCGCAGGTACGGGAAGAAGCCCTCCGGGTTCGTGCGGTGCTCCACCTTCATGCGCGGCAGCGTCTTCACGTCGGGGATCAGCCACGGCTCCGAGCTGTTCGCGATGTAGCCGTCGCTCAGCACGACCACGGGCGTCATGTACTTCACCGCCATCTGCGCGGCTTCGATCACGACGTGGAAGCAGTCGCTCGGCGTCGCCGCTGCGAGGATCGGCAGCGGACTCTCGCTGTTGCGGCCGTACATCGCGGCGAGCAGGTCGGCCTGCTCGGTCTTCGTGGGCAGGCCGGTCGACGGGCCGGCGCGCTGGATGTCGATGATCACGACCGGGAGCTCGGTCATCACCGCGAGGCCGACGGCTTCCTGCTTCAAGATGAAGCCGGGGCCGCTGGTCGTGCACATGCCGAGATGGCCCGCGTACGACGCGCCGATCGCGACGCTCGCCGCCGCGATCTCGTCTTCCGCCTGGAACGTGCGGATCCCGAAATGGCGGAACGCGGACAGCTCGTGCAGCACGTCGCTCGCCGGCGTGATCGGATACGCGCCGAGGAACACCGGCTTCTCCAGGCACTGGCCCGCGGCGATGATCCCGTATGCGAGCGCGACGTTGCCGGTGACGTTCCGGTAGACCCCGGGCTGGATCTTCGCCTTCGGGATCGCGAACGAGACCGGGAACAGCTCGGTCGTCTCGCCGAAGTGGAGCCCGGCCTTCAGCGCGCGGATGTTCGCGTCGCGGATCTCGGCCTTGAAGCGAGCCTCGAGCCAGCGCAGCGTGGGCTCGATCGGCCGGTTGTAGAGCCAGTACACGAGGCCGAGGCCGAAGAAGTTCTTCGAGCGCTCCGTCTCGCGCGTGCCGAGCTTCAGGTCCTCCAGCGCCTTGTGCGTCAGCTGGCTGAACGGCACGTCGACGACGCGAAACCTCTCGCGCAGCGCCGGCAGCGGGTCACCCTGATAACCCGCGCGCTCGATGTTCTTCGCGACGAACGCGTCGCTGTTGATGATCACCATGCCGCCGGCGCGCAGGTCGTCGACGTTCGCGCGCAGCGCGGCCGGGTTCAGCGCGACGAGCACGTCGGGCTGATCGGCCGGCGTGCGGATGTCGGTCGCGGCGAAATGGATCTGGAAGCCGGAGACGCCGGCGAGCGAGCCGGCGGGCGCGCGGATCTCGGCGGGGAAGTCCGGGAAGGTCGAGAGGTCGTTGCCGGCGAGAGCGGTCGCTTCGGTGAACTTCGTGCCGGTCAGCTGGATCCCGTCGCCCGAGTCGCCCGCGAACCTGACCGCGACGCGCTCGATCTCCTCGACCGGCTTCTTGTTTTCCGACACGTGCCCTCTCTCTCTTGCGGGGGTCCGACCAACGGGACTCTGCCGGGTTGGCCCCGGGCAGGTCGGCCATTGTATCCAGACTTCGGTGAATTCCCGGGGTGGGGCAGAAGTTCCGCGGCGCCGGGACTGGTCAAAAGCGGGAGGTTTTCGAAAAGACGAGTGGCCCGGCGGGGTTCGAGCGGCCGTCTGCGCCTCCGAGTCTCAAGCCTGCCGGTCGCCGTGCCGAAACGGAGCCCATGTTCTTCCTCCGCCGTCTGCGCCCGCTCGAGGTCTCGGGCGCGCGCGTTCGCTCGCTGCGCGCCTCGCTGAACGCGCCGGTGCTCTCGACCGCGGACCTGCCGGTGGGCACGGCGCGCTCGCTGATCATCGTGCACCGCGAGGCGCGTGGCGGCTGGGACGCGACCGTGGCCGTGCGCTCCGAGCGCGGCGGCGAGATCGCGTACTGGAGCTTCGACGGCGAGCTCGCGAACGACACCGACCTCGACGTCGCGAGCGACGCCGCGCTGACGTTCGCCGAGAGCCTCGGCTTCGTGTTCGACGACACTGTGATCCGCGCGGGCGACGAGGCGGAGAAGCTGTGGCGCGCGTGGCTGCTCGGTCACTCCTCTGCGCTCGAGCTCTCCGCCGCCGACGAGATTCCCGAGCTCGAGCTGACCGACCTCGAGCACGAGGAGGCGGCCAAGCCCATCACGAAGGCGCAGCCGAGCGTCGCGCCGGCCGCCGCGCCGCCGCCGCTGAAGCCGGCCGCGCCCGGGGCGAGATCGCTCTCGAAGTTTCGCGCGCGCGACGCAGCATCGGCTGCGAAGGGCGAGAAGTCCGCGGCGCGCCAGCCGCTGGCGCGCCTCCAGCTCGTCAAGCGCCGTTCGCCTGAAGAGGAGCGCAAGCACCTGCTTCGCCGGCTGCTGACTTCGTTCTGAGCTTCGATCGATCGGGAGGGGAACGCGATGACACGCCTCACTTCACTCGCGCTGGCGGCGCTCGCCGCGGCGCTGCTCGGCTGCGCGAGCGGGCCGGCGCAGAGCGCGCGGCCCGTCGTGTCCGAGGACGCGGAGCGCGAGGCGCGCGCACATCACAATCAGGGCGCGAGCTTGCTGCGCGAGGGCAAGGTCCCGCACGCGATCCGTGAGCTGCGCGCGGCCGCCGGCCTGAATCCGAACGACCCGTGGATTCGGCTCGCGCTCGGTGAGGCCTACCGGCTGCGCGGGATGATGGACGAGGCGCAGCACGAGATCCGCGAAGCGCTGGTGATCGATCCGAAGTTCCAGGAAGCGCACCTCACGCTGTCGGGGATCTACATCCAGCTCGAGCGCTACGCGGATGCGATCGCCGAAGCGCAAATCCTGATCGACGACCCGACCTACGGCGAGGTCTGGATGCCGCTCGTGAACAAGGGCTACGCGCTGATGCAGCTCGGCGAGCTATCGGAGGCGCGCAAGAGCCTCGAGCTCGCGGCCGAGTTCAAGGACAGCTACTGGCGCGCATATCTCAACCTCGGCATTTTGGCCGCGCTCGAAGGCCAACGCGAGGAGGCGCTCGCTCACTTCGCACGCGTGATCGAGCTCGGAGCGGGCACGCTCGGCAGGGCCGAGGCGAACTACCGCTCCGCGGAGATCTACGTTTCCCTCGGTGATCAAGGACGCGCGATTCGCCATTTGTTAGCCGCCAACGAGCAGAACCCGGATGGGCAATGGGGCAGGGCATCGGTCGAGTATCTGAAGCGCCTGCAATAAGCGGCGACGGCGCCGGGCGGGAGCCGATCGGCCGGTACATCGCGCAGCAGCGCCGGCTGCGCGGCATCGACCTCGAGGAGCTCGCGGCGCGCACGCGCATCCCGCGCCGCTCGCTCGAGCGCCTCGAAGCGGGCGCGTTCGATCGCTCCCCCGACGGCTTCTCGCGGGGCTTCGTTCGCACCGTCGCCGAGGCGATCGGTCTCGACGCGGACGATGCGGTCGCGCGCATGCTGCCCGAGCCCGACGCCGCGCAGCTCGGGCCGCCGCGCGCGGCGCTCTGGATCGTCGCCGGCTTCGTCGTCGCGCTGGTTGCAGGCGCGATCGTCGTGGCGCGCACGCACGCGCGCGCGCCGGCCGCGAGCGACCCCGCGACGAGCGGGCTGCCGGTGCGCGTCGACTACGTGCGGGCGCTCGCCGAGGCGAATGGAATTCACGCGAACGAGCTGAGCGGGCGCGATGCCGTGCTTCCGCCGCCGCCACCCGAGCCGGCGGAGCCCGAGGTGGCGGCGCTCTCGGAGGTCGGCGCTACGCCGTCTGCGAGAGCGCCGGCGGCGAAGCCGGCACCGTCTGCCGCTGCGGCTCCGGCCGCGCGTGGGGCCGCGCCGCGAGCTTCCTCGACCGCCGCTGCCGCTGCGCGTTCGGACGCTGCGGTTCCCGCACCATCTCGGGCCGCGCAGCCAAGCACGCCGGCGAGCCCCGCAGGCGAGCTCGCGGCTCCGCCCGCTCTCAACGACGCTCCTTCGATCGAAGCCGTCGCGCCCTCCTCTCCGACGGAGCCCGAGTCGTCGCCCGCGCCCGATGCAGAAGCTGACGACTGAGGCGCTCGTGCTGCGCACGGTCGACCTCGGCGAGAGCGACCGTGTCGTCCACCTGCTGACGCCCGAGACCGGCCGCATCGCGGCGATCGCGAAGGGCGCACGCCGCAGCACGAAGCGCTTCCCGGGCACGCTCGACTTCTTCAACCAGCTGCACGTCCAGCTCGAGCGCAAACGCGGCACGGCGCAGCTCGCGCGGCTCGAGCACGCGCGCCTGCTGCGCGCGTTCCACGGGCTGCGCGAGAACGCCGGGCGCTTTGCGCTCGGCTGTTACGTGCTCGAGCTGCTCGACCGGCTCGCGCCCGAGGGCGGCCGCCCCGGCGATCTCGCGGCGCTCTATCGCTTCGCGCTCGAGGCCCTCGGCGCGATCGACGCGCTCGCGCCCGAGCCGCGGCTGCGCGCGCTGCTCGAGCTGCGGCTGCTGGCCGCGGTCGGTCTGCGGCCGGAGCTCTCGCGCTGCGTGCGCTGCGGGCGCGCGCTGACCACGCCGCGCGCGCAGTTCTGGATCGCAGAGGGCGGCCCGCTCTGCGAGCACTGCGCGGCGCCCGGCGAGCAGGGGATCCCAATCCATCTGGGCACGCTGCGCGCGCTCGAGCAGAGCCTCGCATTCCCCCTCGTGAACACCGGCCGCATCGCGCTCGCCGAGATCGCTCTGCGCGAAGCCCAGACCGTGCTCGGCCGCTTCCTGCGCTTCCACGTAGGCGTCGAGCTTCGCAGCGAAGCGTTCCTCACGGAGCAGCTAGAACGCTGACTGCCGCCAGCAGGGCCGATGAGGGACGCCCCTGTGCCAGCAACACGCCCTGGCGAGGGAACGCGGGCTTCAAGCACCGCAAGCCGCGAGCGCCCAAGCAGGTACGTGCTGGGCGCATATCGCGGCGCGCAGCGAGCCGGAGTCTTCGGAGGCGAGCGAAGCAAAAGGAAAAAACGAGGTGAGGAGCCGTCGCGTTGACACCCCCGAGGCACGAAGAGAGACTGCGCCCCTTTTCAGGACGCCGAAATGTCCGCGCCCGCCACCGAACGTTCTCCCGTGCGCATGGACGAGATCGTCTCGCTGTGCGCGCGCCGCGGCTTCATCTTCCAGAGTGGCGAGATCTACGGCGGGATCAACGGCTTCTGGGACTACGGGCCGCTCGGCGTCGAGCTGAAGAACAACCTGAAGGCGTTCTGGTGGCAGCGCATGGTGCGCGAGCGCGACGACGTCGAGGGCATCGACAGCGCGATCATCACGCACCCGCGCACCTGGGAGGCCTCGGGCCACGTCGCAAACTTCAGCGACCCGATGGTCGACTGCCGCGCGTGCAAGAAGCGCTTTCGGGCGGACCAGCTCGAGGGGATTCCGCCGTGCGACGCGCGCGAGGGCAGCTCGCAGCACGACTTCACGGAGCCGCGCGCGTTCAACCTGATGCTGAGCACGCAGATCGGCGCGTCGCAAGATGCGTCGAGCATCGCGTACCTGCGCGCCGAGACGTGCGGCTCGATCTTCACGGACTTCCGCCGCGTGCGAGAAGCGGGCCGCCAGAAGATTCCGTTCGGCATCGCGCAGATCGGCAAGGCGTTCCGCAACGAGATCAATCCGCGCAACTTCACGTTCCGCTCGCGCGAGTTCGAGCAGGCGGAGCTCGAGTTCTTCTGCCATCCGAGCGAGAGCGCGAAGTGGTTCGAGCACTGGAAGGCGTTGCGGCTGAAATTCCACCGCGACCTCGGGTTCCGCGAGGATCAGCTGCGCGTGATTCCGCACACGACGCTCGCGCACTACGCGCGCGCTGCGGTCGACATCGAGTTCCTCTTTCCATTCGGCTGGCAAGAGATCGAGGGCATCCATGACCGCGGCAGCTTCGATCTGACGCAGCACGCCGAGTTCTCCGGGAAGGACATGTCGGTCACGATCGAGGAGACGAAGGAACGCTTCGTGCCGGCGGTCGTCGAGACGTCGGTCGGCGTCGATCGCACCGCGCTCGCGATCCTGTGCAACGGCTACGCCGAGGAGAAGCTCGAGGACGGCGAGACGCGCAGCGTGCTGCGGCTCGCCCCGGTCGTGGCGCCGATCAAGGCCGCGGTGCTGCCGCTCTCGAAGAAGCTTTCCGAGAAGACCGAGCGCATCGCAGCCGATCTGCGCCGGCGCTGGAACGTCTTCCACGACGACGCCGGCAACATCGGCCGACGCTACCGGCGCCAGGACGAGGCGGGCACGCCGTTCTGCGTCACGTACGACTTCGACTCGGAGAGCGACGCGAGCGTGACCGTGCGCGAGCGCGACTCGATGGCGCAGGACCGCATCGCGATCGACGCGCTGCGTGGCTACCTCGAGGAGCGGCTCGAAGGATGGCGATGAGCGCGCGCGCGGCGCGAGCCGCGAGAGCGAAGCGGCGCGGAGGGCGAGCGGGCGAGCCTCCGCGCGCCGTCTTCTTCTTTGGGAACGGCCACGCGCAGGGCCGCGGCGACATGAAAGAAGTGTTGGGCGGGAAGGGCGCGAACCTCGCCGAGATGACACGCCTCGGCGTGCCGGTGCCGCCGGGCTTCACGATCTCGACGGGTGTGTGCGCGGCGTTCAACGCGAGCGGCGAAAAAATCCCGGAGCCGGTGAAGCGCGCGTCGCTCGAGGCGCTCGCGAAGATCGAGCGCGTCGTCGAGAAGCGCTTCGGCGACCCCGAGAACCCGCTGCTCGTCTCGGTGCGCTCCGGCGCGCGCGCGTCGATGCCCGGGATGATGGACACGATCCTGAACCTCGGGCTGAACGACGTCACCGCGAAGGGCCTCGCCGCGAGAGCCGGCGCGCGCTTCGCGTACGACAGCTACCGGCGCTTCATCCAGATGTATGGGGACGTCGTCGAGGGCGTCGCGCGCGAGCGCTTCGAGACGCAGCTCGACGAGCTGAAGGAGCGGCGCGGCGTCTTCCAGGACACCGAGCTCTCGGCGGACGATCTCGAGCAGCTCGTGCGCGACTACCTCGAGATCGTGCGCGAATCGACCGGCCGCGCGTTTCCGCAGGATCCGCAGCAGCAGCTCTGGGGCGCGATCGCCGCGGTGTTCCGCTCGTGGCAGAACGAGCGCGCCAAGAAGTACCGCGAGATCCACGCGATCCCCGAGGCGTGGGGCACCGCCGTCAACGTGCAGGCGATGGTGTTCGGGAACATGGGCGACGACTGCGCGACCGGCGTCGCGTTCACGCGCAATCCGTCGACCGGCGAGCGCGTGTTCTACGGCGAGTACCTGAAGAACGCGCAGGGCGAGGACGTGGTCGCGGGCATCCGCACGCCGCAGCCGATCAACAAGGCGAGCCGCAACGCGGAATCGCAGCACCTGCCGACGCTCGAGAAGGAGATGCCGCGCGCATACAAGGAACTGTTGCGCGTGCAGCAGCGTCTCGAAAAGCACTATCGCGAGATGCAGGACATCGAGTTCACGATCGAGCGCGGGAAGCTGTGGATGCTGCAGACGCGGACCGGCAAACGCACCGTGCGCGCGGCCGTGAAGATCGCGGTCGACATGGCGAAGGAGTCGCTGATCTCGCGCGAGACGGCGGTCCTGCGCGTCGCGCCGGACTCGCTCGAGAAGCTGCTGCACCCGACGCTCGACCCGAACGCCGAGAAGGAGCTGATCGCGAAGGGGCTGCCCGCTTCGCCGGGCGCCGCGGTCGGGCACATCGTGCTCTCGGCGGACGAAGCCGAAGCGCGCGCGAAGGCGGGCGAGAAGGTCGTGCTGGTCCGGATCGAGACCTCGCCCGACGACATTCACGGCATGCATGCGGCGGAGGGAATTCTCACCGCGCGCGGGGGCATGACAAGCCACGCGGCTGTCGTAGCCCGCGGCATGGGCAAGTGCTGCGTCGCGGGCTGCGGCGCGCTTCGGATCGACGCGGCGGCGAGAGAAGTGCGCGTCGGCGGCCACGTGCTCACCGCAGGCGACTGGATCACGCTCGACGGCGCGACCGGCGAAGTGTTCCGCGGCGAGGTGCCGACCGTGACGCCCGAGCTCGGCGGCGCGTTCTCGGACCTGATGCGCTGGGCCGACGCGATCCGCACCGTGCGCGTGCGCACGAACGCCGACACGCCCGCGGACGCGAGGCTCGCGCGCACGTTCGGCGCCGAGGGCATCGGGCTCTGCCGCACCGAGCACATGTTCTTCGAGCCGAGCCGCATCCTCGCGGTGCGCGAGATGATCCTCGCCGCCGACCTGCCCACTCGCGAGCGCGCGCTCGCGAAGCTGCTGCCGATGCAGCGCGGCGACTTCGCCGGGATCTTCCGCGCGATGAACGGGCTGCCGGTGACGATTCGGCTGCTCGATCCGCCGCTGCACGAGTTCCTGCCGCACACCGACCGCGAGATCCACGAAGTCGCCGAGGCGCTCGGCAGCGATGCCGCGGTCGTGCGCGCGAAGGTCGAGGAGCTGAAGGAGTTCAACCCGATGCTCGGCCATCGCGGCTGCCGGCTCGGGATCTCGTTCCCGGAGATCTACCGAATGCAGGTGCGCGCGATCATGGAGGCTGCGTGCGACGTCGCCGCGAGCCGCGGCCGCGTGCAGCCCGAGATCATGCTGCCGCTGATCGCGCACCGCGGCGAGCTCCAGCTGCTACGGGCGCTCGTCGAGGACGAGGTCGCATCGGTGCTGCGCGAGCGGCCGCCCGCGCGCGTGCGTCCGACGATCGGCACGATGATCGAAGTGCCGCGCGCGGCGCTGATCGCCGGCCAGCTCGCAGAGCTGGCCGATTTCTTCTCGTTCGGCACGAACGACCTCACGCAGACTGGCTACGCGCTCTCGCGCGACGACGCGGGCAAATTCCTGCCCGACTACGTCGACCGCGGAATCCTGAGCGACGACCCGTTCGTGTCCGTCGACGAAGAGGGCATCGGCGCGCTGATGCGGATCGGCTGCGAGAACGGGCGCAAGGTGCGGCCCGATCTCAAGGTGGGCATCTGCGGCGAGCACGGCGGCGACCCGAAGAGCGTGCGCTTCTGTGCGCAGCTCGGCTTCGACTATGTCTCGTGCTCTCCGTTCCGTGTGCCGGTCGCGCGGCTCGCGGCGGCGCAAGCCGCTGCGGAGCTCGCGACCGCGAAGCGGCGAAGGGTGAATCGGGCATGACGCGGCTGCTGGCGCTCGCTTTGGTGATCACGCTCACGAATGGCTGCGCATTGTGGCGTCGCTCGACCGCGGTCTTCTCGGTGAAGGCGCCCGAGGAGGCGTCGCGGCCCGACGTGAGCCGCGGGCTGACCGTCGTCGAGTCGGACGAGCTCGCGGGATTCTTCGAGCATGCGCACGGGTTCTATACGCGCCTCGCGCTGCGCCGCTTCAACGACCGCAACACCTTCATGGATCCGAAGCTCGCTGCGTACTTCCGGACCGAGTCCGCGTACGCGGATTATTACGCCAACATGACGGGCGCTCTTCGCTACGCGCACTTCAGGCGCCTGCGTCCGCTCTCGGTCGAGGTCCTCGAGGTCCGCTCCGAGGGCCCGGGTAAAGCGGTGGTGGTGACGCGCATGGTCGGCGACAACAGCCGGCCGCTGCGCTGGACCGATGTCGAGCTGACGCGCGAGGACAAGTGGGAACGCGTCGGCGAACGCTGGTGGATCGCGCCCGGGCGGATCTAGCTGCGAGCCCGGAAGGCAGCCGGCAACGCACACGCGCAACACTGCGAACCGCGTGGCGTTTTTTGACGGTGCGACCGCTCGCGAGCTGTATCCGGCCGTACCTCCGCCGGGGAACAAAACTTCACACCCGCAGGCGCGTTCGTAGGGAACCGTCTTCCATCTACGGCCACAAACTCCACGAATCTTCAAGCAATTTGCCAAGCGATGGGCGTAGAGTGGTGCCCTGGCACGGCGGTTGCTCTCCCGATCTCCCCGGGACGCCGTCCCACACCCCGTTGAGAAGCCCAATCTGCCAGGGAGCCCCCACGTTGCTCAATGAATCGCCCTCCGAGCAGGCGCATCGCGCGCCCGCCACTAACACTGTTTCAGGACGGCGGCACAGCGCCCCGTCGCGCCCGAGCCGCCGCCGCAGCGTGGCCTGGGAGAACGACAGCGAGCTCGTCGCCCAGATCCTCGCGGGCAGCCGCGTGCACTTCGAGATGCTGTACGAGGCCTACTTCCCGCGCGTGTATCGCTTCGCGCTGAAGCGCATGCGCGACTCGGCCGAGGCGGAAGACGTCACGCAAGAAGTGTTCGTGACGGTGTTCCGCGCGCTACGCAGCTACCAAGGCAATTCCAGCCTGCTGGTGTGGATCTTCGGGATCGCGCGCAACAAGGTGAATCGCCGTTTCCGCGGCGTGCGCCCGTGGCTCGAGACGATCGATCCGGACAGCCTGAAAGCCGTGTCGAACGAGGCGCCCGCCGACGAGACGGTGCAAGCGCGCATCCTGCTCGCGCAATGCGAGGACGCGATCGAGAACCGGCTGACGCCGCTGCAGCGCCGCATCTTTCACCTGAAGCACCTGCGCCGGCAGTCGATTCGCTCGATCGCGGAGGCGCTCGGCAAGAGCGAGGACGCGATCAAGGCGAATCTCTACCGGATGCGCCGCGCGATCGCGCAGGCCGCTCCCGGCCTCGAGCAGGTGCTGCGCGCGTAGCTCCGAGGGCCGCTGCGGCAGCGAGCCGCGCTCCGTCGGAGCAAGCTCCGGCGAAGTTGCCCCGTCGTGCCGTGCCGTTGCGCCTTTTCGTGCCACTTCTGCCGACGACGCACCACTTCCAGAGTGGCGGGCCGCACCAGGGACGCGGCCTGCCTGGGGGATTGGAGCGTGGCTGCGGGTGCGAAGTCCGGTGCACGAAAGCGCCGGGCTGGGAGCAGTGCGCGGCAGGAACAGCCGCAACGAGCTTCCAGCGCCGGTGACGAAGCGCTGCTCGCCGGCGTTCGAGCCGGCAGCGAGCCGCACTTCAACGCTCTCTACAGCCGCTACTTCGGCCGCATCCACGGCTTTTTCCAAGCGCGCGCGCGCAGTCGGGCCGATGCGGAAGAGCTGACCCAAGAGGTGTTCACGGCCGTGTTCCGCTCCGCCGGCGGCTTCGGCGAGCGCTCGAGCCCGCTCTCCTGGATCTACGGGATCGCGCGCAACACGCTGCTGAACTACGTGCGGCGCCGGCAGCTCGAGCGCGAGCGCGAAGATCGCCTCACGCCAGAGATGCTCGCACCGCCGGCCCCGGAATGGTCCTATACACCCGAGGAGCAGTACCGCGCGGGTGAGCTCGGGGAGGAGATCGAGCGCCGAATTCGCGCGCTCACCCCCTGGCAGCTCGACGCGTTTCGATTACGACACATCGAGGATCTGACGATCCAGGAGATCTCGCGCCGCACGACGCGCTCGGAGGACGCGGTTCGCTCCGGTCTCTACCGGGCGAAGCGGTTGTTATTCGAAGCGGCCGAGATCGAGGAGAACGACGAATGAGATGGGGGCTGTTCGCGCGCATCGGCGAGCGCTTCGCGCGCTTGCGCCGCGGGGGCAACGCGCCACCGCGAGAGATCGCGCCGGAATTCACGACGGAGGAGCTCGCCGACTTCCTCGAAGGCGACCTCTATCCGAACGATGCGCGTCCCGAGTTTCGCGAGCAGCTGCGCAGCGAGCTGTGGGAGCTGGTGCAGGAGCTGCACGGACCGAAGTCGAAGGCCGACTGACGCGCCGGCAAGCGCGGCGCGCTGGCCGCGCGGCAGCGACGCGCCGAGAATGCGCTGATGCCGAACGCGCCCTCGCCCGCGCTGCCGACTCGCAGCGACCTCTCGCGCGCCGAGCGGATCAGCCGCGGCGGCTTCGCGAACCCCGACGTACTGCGCCTCGAGCATGCAGGCAGCGTTCTCGCCGTGAAGGATTTCGCGCCGCGCGGCCGGCTCGTGCGCGCGACGCTCGGGCGCTGGATCGCGCGCCGCGAGCAGCGCGCGTGGCGCGCGCTGGCGGGACACGCCGCGGTGCCAGCGTACGTCGGCGCCGTCGACGCGCTCGCGTTCACGGTCGCGTATCGCGCCGGGCGTCCGCTCTCGCGCAGCGTCGCTCGCGAGACGCCGCCGGAGTTCTTCGCGCAGCTCGATGCGGCCGTCACCGAGATGCACGCGCGCGGCGTCGTCCATCTCGACCTGCGCCATCAGGGCAACGTGCTGGTCGGCGACGACGGCGCGCCGGTGCTGATCGATTTCGGCTCCGCGCTGGTATTGCGACCGGGCAGCCTCGCGGCGCGCAGCGCGTGCGCGCTGCTCGGCTGGATCGATCGCAGCGCGGTCGCGAAGTGGCGCGCCTACTCCGGTGCAGCGGTGGTTGCGGCCGCCGGCCTGGCGAGGCCGGCCGGCATCGGCGACGGCGCATCCTCGCGCAGCTCGCGCGGAGAGAGCCGCGCGACGTAGTGCCGGAACGTCTCCAGCGTGAGCCGCGCATCGGCAAGCGCGCGGTGGGCGACCTTGTTCTGCGCGAGCCCGGCGCGCGTCGCGGCTTGGCGCAGCGAGAGCGCCTCGATCTTTTCGCCGGCGACAAGCGACCACGCGTAGAACAGCGTCGCGAGGTCGATCACGTGGTAGTCGAACGGCCATGCGATCCCGCAGTTCTTGTACGCGCGCTCGAGGAACATCACGTCCATGCGCACGTTCTGACCGGCCGGAACGACCTTGCAGTCTTTCGGCAGCGCGTCCGCGAGCTCGGTCAGCACCTGCCGGATCGGCAGCGCCTCCTTCGCCCACACCGCCGCGTCGTATCCGGAGATCTCGATCGACGCCGGCGTGATGCGCTCCGCGCGCGCCTTCACCTTCCACTCGCGCTGCGAGCTCTCGGCGAGCCGGTCGTCCGTGAGGATCAGCCCGACCTCGGTGAGATCGTGCAGCTCCGGATCGAGCCCGCCCATCTCGCAGTCCAAGAACGCAAACGCAAAGTTCGCCATGGCGGCCCTATCTACACCGCGTACCGCAGTCGCGCCGCAACCGGGCATCGCGCTGCCGACGAGAGTGCCACGATCGCGGGGCTCTGGTCTCGCAGCTCTCGCTGTCATCCCGCGCCCGCAAGCCGACCAGCGCGAGCGCCGCTCGCGCAGTCGGCGCGCAGCGAGCCGGTCGCCGTCTCGGTCTCGCGTGTCGCCTCGAAGGAGGCGAGCGAAGCCGCGCTCGCGCCGGGACTGAGCCTCCGATCAGCGATCGAGCGGTGTCGTCGTCGCGACCCGCAAGCCGACCCGCGCGAGCGTCGCTCGCGCAGTCGGCGCGCAGCGAGCCGGTCGCCGTCTCGGTCTCGCGCGTCGCCTCGAAGGAGGCGAGCGAAGCTCGCACAAGACTGGCGCTCCCTGCGGGAGTCGAACCCGCGTTTCGGCCTTGAGAGGGCCACGTCCTAGGCCACTAGACGAAGGGAGCGAAGGGCGCGCACGCTAGCGGGCGCGTTCTGCGCGCGAAAGCCGGGCGAGCGCTGCAGCGGGATCGCGAGACGACGAACTTCGTCACCGGCGGCCGGCTGGGCCGCTCGGGTGCGCACGGGCGAAATGTCGCGCTCCCACCTCGGCTCCCGCGCCGACTTGCCCAGCGCCGAGCCCGTGGCACGCCCATTGCTCATGGCCCCTCGACTAGCCGAAGGAGAGCCGTTGTGCGCCGCCCTAACAGCCGAAGCACCCGCCGCGCCGGATTCACGCTGATCGAGCTGATGATCGTCGTCGCGATCATCGGAATCCTCGCCGCGATCGCGATCCCCAACTTCCTGATGTTCCAGCTGCGCTCGAAGACGAGCGAGGGGAAGACGAACCTCGCTGCGATTCGCACCGCGGAAGAGGGCTACTACGCGGAGTTCGGGACGTACGTGATCGCGCCCGGCGCAGGCGGCAACTTCACCCCCAACAAGCAGCCCTGGCCCGCCATAGCGCCGGGCTTCGACACGCTCGGCTGGGCCCCCGAAGGCGAGGTGCTCTTCAACTACGGCATCGCGGCGGGCGGTGGGCCGACCTTCCTCGACTTCGCCGCGAGCGCGATCTCCAACCTCGATGGGGACATCAATCTCGCGCAGTTCGGATACGTCCACCCGGTTCCGGGCGCCGGAAACAGCTCGGCCGCGCCGACGAATTGCTCGGCGACTGGCGTCTACAACCCGCTGACCGGATTGCCCGATCTGCTCAACACGGTGGGGCCGTGCGACGCGCTCTCGGGCCAAACCTGGTTCTGAAAGAGGTCGCGGCGGCGATCCCAGGGGCCGGAGAGCGATCTCCGGCCCTTCGTGTTTCGGGGCGCAGATCCCGCATCGGTGTTTCCGCGGTGACGGAATTCGTCGCTGCGACGCCAGCGCGCGTCACTTCTGGTGCGCCGCGCACTACGCCGTCCGTCGGGGCCGCTCGCCGCTTTCCGCCTGCACGGCTCAAGTTCGCGCGCGCTCCTGCCGCAGCGATGCCTCATGCGGAACCTCTGGCACATCGGTTGCGACAGGTGCCGCCAACGCCAATCCGAGCGATGTCTGATCTCGGCAGGTCGCCGTGTGAAGCTTGCTCGGACCAAGTAAGAGAGACAAAGAACGATGCGCAAGCTTCACACGCGCAACGGCGGCTTCACGCTCATCGAGCTGATGATCGTGGTCGCCATCATCGGGATCTTGGCGGCGATCGCCATCCCGAACTTCCTGATGTTCCAGCTCCGCTCGAAGACGGGCGAGGCGAAGACCAACCTCGCGGGCATTCGCACCGCGGAGGAGGGCTACTTCGCCGAGTTCGGTACGTACGTGCCCGCGGCGGCGCTTCCGGCCGCTCCGACCTCGCAGAAGCAGGTGTGGCCGGTGGCGGCGGTCGGCTTCGACTCGATTGGTTGGGCTCCCGAAGGCAATGTCTTCTTCGAGTACCAGATCGTGACGACGGCCGCCGCGGTGCCGTCCATCGACTACTCGGCAGGCGCGCGCGGAGACCTCGACGGAGACGGCGCGTTCTCCAACTTCGCGTACATGCATCCGGTGCCCGCCGCCGCGCCGGTAGCGGTTCTGACCTGCCCGGTGGGTGGCGTCTACAACCCGGCTGCGGCCGCCAACAACTTGCTCAACACGGTCGGTCCGTGTGGTGCAAATGACGGCCAGAGCGTGTTCTAGGTAATCGACCTGAGGAGGGCCGGAGCGAACCTCCGGCCCTCCGTTTCTCCGCTCCCGGTTTCACGCTTCCCGGTCGCTCGCGATCGGTCTCGAGGGATGAGTCGATGAAGCGCATGACGAAACGCACCACAGCGGCTTTCACGCTGGTCGAGCTGATGATCACGGTGGCGATCATCGGAATTCTCTCAGCGACGGCGATGACGCTCTTCACTTCCCAACAACTTCGCTCGAAGCGCTCCGAAGGCATGACCAACGTCGAAGCGATCGCGAAGTTGATGCGGGGTTACTTCGGAGACTCTGGGATCTATCCGGCGGTCGGAGGCGCGTGGCCGGCCCCGCCGCTCTCGCCACAGCCTGTCCCCTGGGACGCCGCTGCGACTGCGCAGTTCGGCAGCATCGGCTTCCGCGCCGAGGGGAGCGTTCGTTATCGGTACGACGTCGATGCCGGGGCCGAGTGTCCGTGCGCCGGCGGCGCCTGCTTTACGGCGTTCGGCTACTCGAATCTCGATGGGGACGCCGGACTCGGTGGCGTCGCCTACTTCCAACGTGACGGTGCGGGCGTAGAATGCCCGAGCACGATCACGGGCTGGTTTGCACCGCTCGACATCTACGGCGTCGTGCAATACGAGACCGCAGCGGCGTATCCGGGGTCAGGTGGCATCCCGGGCGCGCCCGATGACTTCTGAGATCTCCAGTCACGGGCGCCTGGCCACTCTCCTCGTCCGACTCCTGCTCGCGGTGCTGGTCGTCGCCGGAATCGGCGCCTCGCAGCGAGCGCTGCCCGATCAGAACGCCGAGCTGAGCGGCGAGGCCTTCGTGCCGTCTCCTTCGGTCGCGAAGCTGCTGGCCTTCGGCTTCGACGCCGTAGTCTCCGACTTCCACTGGATGCGGGCGGTTCAGATCGTCGGGAGCGAGCGGGGCGCGGACGGAAGGAGCGCGACGATCGGCGCGCTGATCGACGTCGCGACGACGCTCAACCCTCACGTCGATCATCCCTATCGCTTCGCAGCCGTGTGGATGACGGACGACGAACGCGCCGTGCGCAAGGCGAACGAGCTGATTCGCCGGGGCATCGAGTTTCACCCCGACGATTGGCGCGGATACTTCTACCTCGCGTTCAACCATTTCTTCTTCCTCGACGAGCAGGCGGCCGCCGCAGACGCGCTCGATCCGGCGGTTTCACTGCCCGGCGCGCCGCTGTATCTGGGGCGACTCGCGGCGCGGCTGCGCAGCGAAACGGGGGGCCTCGACGCGGCTGCCGCGCTGCTGGCCGAGCGCGTGCGGCAAACCGAGGATCTCGGCGAGCGCGCGCGTTACGAGGACGCGCTGCGCGAGATCGAGACCGAGCGCCGCGCGCGCTTTCTCGACGCCGCGCGCGCGGAATTCGTAAAGAGGCACAAGCGCGACATCGCGTCCGTCGATGAGTTGGTGAGCGGCGGCGTGCTGCGCGCGCTGCCGGAGGATCCGTTCGAGGGGGGCTGGGAGATCAGCCCGCTCACGGGCGAGATCGTCTCGAAGCAAGTCCGATATCGATACGGCGTGAAGATCGATGCGGGGAGCCGCGCGATCCTCGACCAGTTCAGGGCACGATCGAGCAGCCAGACGAATTAGGGATCGCGATGGAGCGGGACACGATCGTTCGAGTGAGTCATTTGGTGAAGGACTTCCGCCCGGGCTTCGGCCTGCGCCGGAAGCGCGTCCTCCACGGCATCGACCTCGAGGTGAGGCGCGGCGAGATTTTCGGCTTCGTCGGACCGAACGGCGCCGGCAAGACCACCACGCTGAAGATCCTGATGGGGTTGATCCGTGCGACCGAGGGCGAGGCGCGCATCCTCGGCCACGACGTGCGCGAAACCGCGTTTCGCGAGCACATCGGCTTCGCGCCCGAGAGCCCGTACTTCTACGACTTCCTGACCGGCGCCGAGACGCTCGAGTTCTACGCGCGTCTGTGCGCGGTGCCGCGGGCGCGACGCAAGCAACGCGTTCGCGAGGTCCTCGCGCAGGTCGGCCTCGCGGCCGCGGCGGATGCGCGGCTGCGCACCTACTCGAAGGGCATGCTGCAGCGCATCGGGATCGCGCAGGCGATCGTGCACGACCCGAGCGTGGTGTTCCTCGACGAGCCGATGAGCGGCCTCGACCCGGTGGGCCGCAAGGAGATCCGAGATCTCGTCGCGCAGCTGAATGCCGACGGCAAGACGATCTTCATGAACACGCACATCCTCTCGGACGTGGAGACGATCTGCGATCGCGTGGCGATCATCGTCGAGGGTCGCATCGCTTATCAGGGCGAGCTCGAGGGCGCGCTCCCCGTCGGCGAGCGCCGTTTCGACGCGACGTTCTCCGCACTCTCGCCGGAGTTCGCCGACGAGGCCGAGGCGCGCTTCGGCGCCGAGCTGTCGGGGCGCGGCGAGCGCATCACGCTGCGCGTCATCGAGAAGCACGTGAGCGAGCTGCTGCAGTGCGCGTTGGCGCACGGCGCGCGCATCGAGGAAGTCGTGCCGGTTCGGCTCGGGCTCGAGGCGCTGTTTCTCGAAGCTGTCGCCGGCAAGATCCAGGGGGACGCGCGATGAGGTGGTTCGGCGCGGCGGTCGCGATCGCGGCCAACACCTGGCGCGACGCCATTCGCAGCAAGGTTCTCTACGTGCTGCTCTTCTTCGCGCTGCTGCTGATCGCGACCAGTGCCACGCTCGCGACGCTCTCCTACGTCGAACGCGAGCGCATCCTGCAGGACGTCAGTCTCGCCGCGATTCGCTTCTTCGGCGCGGCGATCGCGATCTTCGTCGGAGTCGGCCTCGTTCATCGCGAAGTCGATCGGCGCACGATCTTCACGATCCTCTCGAAGCCGGTGGATCGCAGCGCCTTCATCGCCGGCAAGTATCTGGGCCTCGTCGCGACGCTATGGGCACTGCTCGCGGTGATGTCGCTCTGCTTCGTGCTGGCGTCGCTCGCCGCCGGCGCGCCGCTGGGGATGGCCCATGCGATCGCGCTCGGGCTGATCGCGGTCGAGCTCGCAGTGGTGGTCGCGTTCGCGACGCTGTTCTCGTCCTTCTCGACTCCGTTTCTCGCGGGCTGTTTCAGCCTCGGCATCTACTTGCTCGGGCATCTGACGCGCAACCTGCATGCGATCGGAAAGACGTCGATCTCGCCGGTCGTGCGTGAGTTCACGCTGATCGTGAAGCGGTCGCTGCCCGACCTCGAAGCCTTCAACCGCACGATCGAAGCGGTGCACGGTTTGCCGATCTCGGGAGCCGAAGTCGGCTGGAGCGTCGCGATGGGCCTCGCCTGGACGTTCGGCTTCCTGCTCGCGGCTGTGATGGCGTTCGAGCGCCGCGACTTCCGATAGCCTGCAGCCCAGCTCATGGCGCAGCTGCCTACCGCCTACGCGTTCACGCCCGCCGCGTTGGCATGGATCGGCGCGCTCGGCCTTCTCGTCGGGTCGTTTCTGAACGTCGTGATTCACCGCGTTCCGCGCGGCGAATCGGTCGTGCGGCCGCGCTCGCGGTGTCCGGGTTGTCGCGAGACGATCGCCGCCTACGACAACATTCCCGTGCTGTCGTGGCTACTGCTCCGGGGACGGTGCCGGCGCTGCGCAACGCCGATCGCTCTGCGTTATCCGCTCGTCGAGCTCGGCACCGGTGTGCTGTTCGTGGCGATCGCCTGGGTTCACGGCGCGAGCGCGATGACGGTGCTCTGGTGGATCTTCGCTTCGGGCCTGATTGCCGGCGCCGGGATCGATCTGGACGAGCGTTGGATTCCCGACTCGATCTCGCTCGGCGGGCTGGCTGCCGGTCTCGCGCTCGTGCCGGCCGCGCGCTGGCTGGGCGGTGCTCCCTACTCCGACGCGCTGGTCGAATCCGCGCTCGGTGCCGCGGTCGGCGGCGGCTCGCTGTGGCTGGTCGGCTTCCTTCACGCGCGAATCTCTCAGGCGCTCGGCCGCGAGTTCGAGCACTGGCCGGGCGAAGGCAACGAGCTGCCCACGCTTGGCACGCTCGATTACTGGACCTGGTTCCCCGGCCTCGGCTTCGGCGACGTGAAGCTGATGGGCGCAGTCGGTGCGTTCGTCGGGCCGCTCGGCGTGCTGCAGACGATCTTGCTCGCAGCTCTCATCGGCCTGGTATTCGGCCTCGTGCCGCTGATTGCGCGCCGTGCGATCGACACGCCCTTCGGTTTCGGGCCAGCGATCGCGCTGGCGGCTGTCGTCGCCTGCTTGACGCCCCGCTTGCTGCTGTAGTCGCTTCGAATCGCACGCCGCCTCCGTCGTCGCCGCGCGATTGCTCTACCGTCGCCGCAAGCGGAGGACCGCCGATGGCCGAGACGAACGCCGAGCAGCGCACGTATTGGAACGAGCAGGCCGGCCCGATCTGGGTGCAGATGCAAGAGAGGATGGACTTGCAGATCGGCGCGCATGGCGCGCGCGCGCTCGCGGTGCTGGCGGCGCGGCCGGGCGAACGCATTCTCGACGTCGGCTGTGGATGCGGCGACACGGCGCTCGCGATCGCGCGGCAGGTCGGCGGGGCGGGGCGCGTGCTCGGGATCGACATCTCGGCGCCGATGCTCGCGCGTGCGCGCGATCGCGCCGCGAAAGCGGGCATCGCGAACGTCGCGTTCGAGCACGCGGATGCGCAGACGCACGCGCTGCCGGCGGCGTCGTTCGACGCGCTGTTCTCGCGTTTCGGCGTGATGTTCTTCGAGGCGCCGGCGGTCGCGTTCGCGAACCTCGCGCGCGCGCTGAAGCCGGGCGGCCGCGTCGTGTTCGCGTGCTGGCAGCCGGTCGCCGCGAATCCGTGGGTCGGCGTGCCGATGGCAGCGCTCGCGAACGTCCTTCAGATCCCGCCGCCGCCCCCGCCCGATGCGCCCGGGCCGTTCGCGTTCGCCGATACCGAGCGCGTGCGGAAGATCCTCAGCGAGGCCGGGTTCGGCGAGATCACGTTCCGCAGCGAGCAGCTGCCAATGGGCTTCGGCACCGTTGACGAGGCTGCGGACTTTCTCACCGACATGGGCCCCGCGAGCCGCGCAATCCGCGAGGCGGGCGGAGGCGACGCGGTCCGCGAGAAAGCTCGCGCCGCAATCCGAGCAGCGCTCGCTGCGCACGCGAAGTCTGGACGCGCCGAGCTGGCGTCCGCGATTTGGGTCGCCAGCGCGCGGAAGGGGTGAAGCAAACCGCGCGGAACTCTCTATTCTGCGCGCCCTCTGGCCGACCCGGTCGCGGTGGCCAGCGCGTGGCATTCCCCGGTCGTCTAACGGTAGGACCGCAGATTCTGACTCTGCTAGTCGAGGTTCGAATCCTCGCCGGGGATCCAGTCTTTCGTGGGCTTCGCTCGGCTCCGCCCCGGTGGATCGGGACGTCACGAGCCGCCCGCCTCGCTGCGCGCCGACTGAGCGAGCTGTGCTCGCTCGGTCGGCTTGCGAGCGCGGGTGACGCTGAGGCGTGCGGGTCGTCGGCTCCGCGCTCGGGGCGCCGCTCGTGCGACC
>Ga0187894_10000372_pt1 | contig 60760 bp, 45 predicted proteins | sample GBC1701081metaG_FD_136650 | JGI IMG/M metagenome (GOLD analysis project Ga0187894, IMG submission 136650) | White microbial mat communities from a lava cave in the Kipuka Kanohina Cave System on the Island of Hawaii, USA - GBC170108-1 metaG ...
CATCCAGCCGAAGGCGCCGATCCTGCCCAATATCCCCATGGGGTGGTGGAGCGACTATCCGCAAGTGCGCGCGGCGCTCGAGATCAATGTGCTGTTCGTCGTCGGGATCGCGTTGGTGGTGCTGCTGAAATGGCTGCTGACCTCGACACGCTGGGGTCTCGTCATTCGCTGCGTCGGCGACAGCGTGGAGACGGCGCGGGCGCTCGGGCTCGATGTCAACCGTATCCGCCTTCTGTGCACCATGGCCGGCAGCTTCCTCGCCGGCATCGGCGGATCATTCCTGTCGCTGTCCTTTCCGGGCAGCTGGAGCGAAGGCCTCTCCAGCGGCCAGGGGCTGATGGCCGTGGCACTCGTCATCTTCGCCCAGTGGAATCCGGTGCGCTGCTTCTATGCGTCCTTGCTGTTCGGCGGCGCCGGCGCGCTGGGCTCCGCGCTGCAGTCGGTCGGCATCACCAACGCCTATTACCTGTTCAATGCGGCGCCCTATGTCCTGACGCTCTTCATCATGATCGTGACCTGTTCGCCGCGGACCAGCCTCACCGGTGTGCCGCAGGAGCTTTCGGTAAACAAATAGGAGAAATGAATCATGTCTGGTCTCGGTGGCCTCAACAAATCGCCCGATGGCGTTGTGATCGGCCTGGTTCAATCGCAATTGCCGGTCGTCTCCACCAGGGAGCATCTCGCCAAGCAGACCGAGCGGATCGTCGCCATGGTCGACAAGGCGCGGCGCAATCTTTCGACGATGGATCTGGTGGTATTCCCCGAATATTCGCTGCACGGCCTTTCGATGGACACCAATCCCGATATCATGTGCAGCCTCGACGGGCCGGAGGTGCAGGCTTTCAAGGAAGCCTGCAAGCGTAACAGGATATGGGGCTGCTTCTCCATCATGGAGTTCAACCCCAAGGGCTATCCTTACAACAGCGGCATCATCATCGATGATGCGGGCGAGATCGTGCTCTATTACCGCAAGATGCACCCCTGGGTGCCGGTGGAGCCATGGGAGCCGGGCAATCGCGGCATTCCGGTATGCGATGGACCGAACGGCAGCAAGCTCGCGCTCATCATCTGCCATGACGGCATGTTCCCCGAGATGGCGCGCGAATGCGCCTATAAGGGCGCCAACATCATGCTGCGCACGGCCGGCTACACCGCGCCGATTCGTCATGCGTGGCACATCACCAATCAGAGCAATTCCTTCTGCAATCTGATGTACACCGCAAATGTCTGCATGGCCGGCACCGACGGTTCTTTCAACTCGATGGGCGAAGGCATGATCGTCAATTACGACGGCACGCCGATCGCTTCCGGCAACGGCAATCCGGACGAAATCATCACCGCGGAAGTGCGGCCCAAGCTCGCGGACGAGGCGCGGCGCCTGTGGGGCGTCGAGAACAACATCTATCAGTTCGCCCATCGCGGCTATGTGGCGGTGAAGGGCGGCGCGCAGGATTGCCCCTACACCTACATGCAGGATCTCGTGAAGGGCCGCTACCGCCTGAAATGGGAAGACGAGGTCGAGGTGGTCGATGGCACCAGATGCGGCTTCCCGCCGCCAAATCGGACCTATGCAGACTGAGGCATCGCCATGGCGTCAATCATCCCGAACTCCTCCGCTCCCCCGCGTATCGAGTTGCTGGGGGTGACCAAGACCTTTGGCGACTTCGTCGCGCTCGATGATGTCTCATTGACGCTGGAGCCCGGCAGCTTTCACGCGCTGCTGGGCGAGAACGGCGCCGGCAAGAGCACCCTGGTGAAATGCCTGATGGGCTATCACCACGCCGATAGCGGTCGTGTCCTGGTGGACGGGCAGGAGCGTATGATCGCCTCTCCGCGTGATGCGTATGGCGCCGGCATAGGCATGGTCTATCAACACTTCACCCTGGTGCCCAGCATGACGGTGGCGGAGAACCTCGTGCTCGCGCGTCCCAATCTGCCGACCACGATCGACTGGGCCGAGGAGTTTCGGAGGATCGAGGCCTTCATGGCAGAGGTGCCGTTCAAGATCGATATCCATGCCCGGGTGCAGACCCTGGCGGCCGGACAGAAGCAGAAGGTGGAGATCATCAAGCAGCTCTATCTCGGCTCGCATGTGCTATTGCTGGACGAGCCGACCTCGGTGCTGACGCCGGAGGAGGCGGACGAGGTTCTGGGTCTGCTGCGCCGGTCGGCAGACAGCGGGGAAATATCGGTGCTGATGATCACGCACAAGCTGCGGGAAATCTTCGCCTATGCCAAGACGGCGACTGTCCTGCGCCGTGGCCGGGTCACCGGGGGCGGGCTGGTTTCGGAGCTGAGCGCAGGGCGCCTGACGGAGTTGATGATTGGCCGCTCCACGCTCGCGAGGCCCGTGCAGCGTGCTGCCGCGGCGCCCGGCAATGTGCGTCTGGAACTGGTGAACCTGCAGGCGAGCGACGAACGAGGTGTCCCGGCGATCAACGGGGTGTCGCTCGCCATCCGTTCGGGCGAGATTGTCGGCATTGCCGGCGTTTCCGGCAACGGCCAGCGCGAGCTGGTGGAAGTCCTGGCCGGGCAGCGGCGCAAGGAAAGCGGCGAAGTCCGTATCCGCGGCAGGGAATATCATGCCACCCGTGCCGAGCTGTTGCGCGAGCATGTTGCCTGCGTGCCGGAAGAGCCGCTGCGCAACGCCTGCGTCGCGGCCATGTCGGTCGCCGATAACCTGGCCTTCCGTTATTTCGACAGTCCGAAATGCACGACCGCCGGAATCTTCATCGACCGCGGCAAGCTGGAAGAACGCGCGGTGGAATTGATCGGCAGGTTCATCATCAAGACCTCGTCGCCCCATGCGCCGGTGCAGTCGCTGTCGGGCGGCAATGTGCAGCGTCTGGCGCTGGCGCGCGAGCTGTCGGAAGATGCCGATGTGTTGATCATTTCCAACCCGTGTTTCGGGCTGGACGTGGCGGCGACCTCCGACATCCGTGAGAAGATCCTGTTGACCCGCAACCAGGGTGCCGCGGTTCTGCTGGTGAGCGAGGATCTGGACGAGATCCTGGAACTGGCGGATATCGTGGTCGTGTTCTTCGGCGGCAGCATCGTCCTCGAGGCGCCGGTGCCGCAAGTCGATCGCCACGTCGTCGGCCGCTCCATGGCCGGCCACGTGACTTGAGTGCCGGGATGCGCCCGCGCTATATTTCGACCTCGCGGGGCGCCTGGGAAATCGGCTTGATCTTTTCCCAGACCGGACGGTTGGCGAATGTGGGTACATCGCAGCTCGAGGGCGCGATCCTGGCCATTGACGAGATCAATGCCGCTGGCGGCATCAACGGCCTGCCATTGAGCCCGGTTATCCGCGATGACGGGTCCGACCCTCAGCGTTTCCTCTATCTCAGCGATCTGATGCTGCGGGAGGAGGTCATCAACATCGTGTTCGGCGGGTCGTCGCCGGAAGCGCGCCGGACCGCCGCGCCCATGTTCGAACACCGCAATGGCCTTCTGTTCTATTCTGGGCTTGGCGACGGCTTCGATTTCTCGCCCAACGTCTTTTGTTTCGGTCTGTTGCCGAACCAGGCTTGCGGGCGCGTGCTGCGCGAAGCCTGCCGCGCGGAGGCGAAGGAAACCTTCGTTCTGCATCGCGACGATCTGCTGTCGCGGGGCCTCGGTGACTGCCTGGCGCGCGAGATCGAGCGCATGGGGGGAACCATCCTTGGTGAAGCGACGGTTTCCGACCAGCCGGCCGACATTGCGACGGCATTGGCCAGGCTTGAAGTGAGCCATGCGGCCGTTGTGTTCCTGATGATGGGAGGATCGGATGCAGGCGCCATCCTCAAGGCGCTTCAGTCCGGTGGTCGGCGGCCAAAGGTCATAGCTTTCGCAACGTGCGAGAAGGACTTGGCGCCGCTTGCCGGCGCGGCGGTGGGGGTATTGACGGTGTCGACCTACTGTTCGGCCGTGGCGTCCCCGGTTGCCGAAGCGTTCAATGCCCGGTTCACGCGCCGCTATGGGCGCGCCGCCAGTCCGGATGTCTTTTGCGAAGCCAGCTACTGCGCGGTTTGCCTTTTCGCGCTGTCGCTTCGGCACACCGGGTCGGTGGAAACCGATGTCATTGGCGATGCGATACCCGGAATGTCGTTGCACGGGCCGCAGGGACAGGTCACGATGGATCCGGAGAGCAATGCCGCTGCTTTGTGGCCGCGGGTCCTGCGCTGGGGACCGGACAGTCGTTTCGAGATTGTCGTGGAATCTGACCGGGCGATGATGCCCGATCCTTTCCTGATCGCGCATTCGGACGGAGGGCCGTTCTAGATGCCTGCCCAAGCTGATGCCATCCTGAAATCTCTGCGCAAGATGCGGTGCATGGTGCTGGTGCCCGCCGGCAAGCGGCGCGATGCGCTGTGCGACGGGCTTCGGCACAGCGTAGGCTCGCTGGAGGCGACCTGGCCTGGACCTGATTCTATCGGGCCTGAAGTCGACATCATCATCGCGGCGGTCGCCGACCTGCCTTCGGATAGTGTGTTGTATCGGCTGGAGCGCAAGCATCACTGCCTGATCGGCCTCGTCGAAGAGGACAATCCGACCGCCCTCAAGGGCATCATCGATCTTGGCGTCCACTCGTTCATCAATCGGCCGACGCATCCTTTGTCGCTGGTGATGGCCTTGGTGCTCGGACTATCGATTTCTGCCTATGAGAACCGGCTGCGCGCCAAGGTGGGAAAGCTGGAAAACAATCTGCGTGCCGCGCACACGGTGGAACGGGCGGCGCGGATCCTCGCGCGGACGCTGAATATTCCGGAAGACCAAGCTTACCAGCACTTGCGCACCAAGGCGATGGATCGGCGCGAGCCGATGCACGAATTGGCCATGCAGGTGATCAAGGCGCACGCAATTCTCGATGACATCACATCCGGCCGCACTCAGGAATCGAGCTCGCCGGCAAAATTGCGGATCGTGCGAGGGATAGAAGGGGGAAAGTAAGGCTGACGGTGCGTCGCATACGCATGCGTGGTGTCTCACGCGACGTCCGCCGTCGCTCGCGCAAGGATCCAGCTCTTGACCGTCTTGACCACGCTGCCCTTCGAAAGCTGGCTTTCAGACAGGTAGTAAGTCCATGGGCTTGCCGTCCGGATAGCGAACGGCTCGACCAGAAGGCCGCGGCTGAGATAGGCCTTGGCGAGCGAATACTGGGTTGCGACGCAGCCCGCTCCCGTCGCCGCCAGTTCGAGCGCGATATTCGAGGCGTTCGTGGTGATCCCTTTTTCATAGTCCGAGATGTCGATGCCGAGCGCATCGCCCATGCACTGCCAATACTCTTGCCGTCCATGCACGAAAATCCAGTCGACATGAAGGATGTCCTGCGGTGACTTCAGCTGTTTTGCCCCTGTCATCAGTTCCGGCGCACAAAGCAGGACCAACTGGTCGTTCCACAGCGGGACGCCTGTGGGCGGGCGGTCGTCGAAACGCCGCGTCGAGATGGTGATGTCGGCGATCTGCTCGCTGAGATCCTCCCAGATCGTGCCATGGAGCACGACCTCGATCTCGGGATGCTGGGCGCGGAAGGCCGCCATGCATCCCGCCAGCCAGTTCTCCGCCAGGCTCATGGGGCAGGAAATGACCACGGTTTTGTTGCGCGCCGAGGTGACGATCGCCTCGGTGGCATGATCGATCTGGTCGAGCGCCTGGCGCAATGTCGGCAGGAACGCCTCGCCCATTTCGGTCAATTTGAGGCTGCGCGGATATCTGATGAACAACTGGCGGCCGAGATAGTGTTCCAGTGCGCGTACATGATTGCTGACCGCGGCTTGGGTATAGCCGAGCTCGCTGGCGGCAAGCGTGAAGCTGAGGTGGCGGGCGGAGCATTCGAAGGAGCGGATATAGTTGAGCGGCGGCGGCGGTTTCATACCTTCAGTCTATAGCGCGCCAAAGGCAGTGACATCGATTTTTTTGGCCATTGGCGCCAAACTAATTGCGTGAATGGGCCCTATGGCCAAATTATTCATTGGTAAGGGAGACGTCAGTGGTCCATCAGCCTGAGGTGTCCGGCACAGGCGCCGGGGTCTGTGCCAGGATCGCGGATTTTGCGCTGCGAAAGCCGGCTCCATCCTTCCCGGCGGAAGCGCTTCGGGCCGCGGCGCTGCAGCTTCTCGATACAATGGGCATCGTCATCGCCGCAGAACCCATGGAGGCGGGGCGGATCGCACGGGATACGGCGGCTCTGCTTTATGGCACCGGCGCCAGCCGGCATTCGGCGCGGATGCTGTTCGACGGCCGGCGCGTGAGCGTGGCAGGTGCCGCCTTTGCGGCGGCCACGCAGACCGACAATCTCGACGGTCATGACGGCTACAGCCCGACCAAGGGTCATATGGGAGTGGCCATGGTGCCGGCACTGGCGGCTTTGGCCGAAGCGGCGCCACAGCTCACCGGGCCCGAGGCGCTCGCCTCCCTTGTCATCGGTTACGAGATTGCGGGCCGCGCCGGCATAGCCCTGCATGCGACGGTTTCGGATTATCACACCTCAGGCGCCTGGAACGCTCTCGGCGTTGCTGCCATGGCGGCGCGCTTCATGAGTCTCGATGACGGCCAGCTCCGTCATGCCTTGGGGATCGCGGAATATCACGGGCCTCGCAGCCAGATGATGCGCGAGATCGCGACGCCGACCATGCTGCATGACGGCTCCGGCATGGGCGCGCTGGTCGGCCTTTCGGCGGCCGTCCTGGCGGGCAATGGCTTTGCCGGAGCACCCGCCATCACCGTGGAGGCGCCGGAGGTGGCCCTTTATTGGGAGGATCTCGGCAGCTTCTGGCAGGTCACCCATCAATATATAAAGCCTTATCCCATATGCCGCTGGGCGCATGCGGCAATCGATGGGACACGGGCGCTCTGCCTGGCGCATCGCCTTGCGCCTGCGCAAATCGCCAGAGTGCGGGTCAGCAGCTTCCATCACTCAGCCGCGCTGTTTGCCGGTATGCCGGACACGACATCGAAGGCGCAATATAGTCTGGCCTTCGCGGTGGCGACCATGATCATTCACGGCCGCATCGGCGTCGAGCATATTTCGGGTGCAGGCCTCGAAGATGCAGCGGTCGCCGCGATGGTGAAGCGCATCGAGGTCGTGGAATCGGCACGTCACAGCGCCCGCTTTCCGGAAGGGCGCTGGGCCGACGTCCGGATCGAGACAATGGACGGGCGCGTCCTGGAATCGGGCGATGTGCATGCGCGAGGCGGACCCGAGGCGCCGTTCACACCGGACGATATCATCGAAAAATATATGGAGTTCGCAGCACCGGTGCTCGGACAAGCGCGTGCCGCGGCGATCCGCGACCGCATCCTCGGCCTCACCCAGCGCGAAAGCCGGTTCGGCGATCTCGCAAGCCTGCTCTATGATCCCCCGGCAAGCCAGCGCCATGATGCCGCTTAGCTTCGCACTGATCAAAACAGGAGAGTGTCACAGATGAATTCGATCGAGGGCGTGATCGCGCCGATCCTGACGCCCTTCGAGGCCGACGGCAGCATTGCCCGTGATCTCTGGGTCGCCCACGCGAAATGGGTGCTCGATCAGGGCGCGCATTATCTCTCGCCCTTCGGCACGACGGGCGAGGCGCTGTCTCTGTCGCCGGGCGAGCGGATGGAAGCGCTGGAATGGCTGGCCGAGGCGGGCATATCGCCGAGCCGGATGATCCCGGGCACCGGTTTGACGGCCTTGCCGGACACGGTGGAATTGACCCGGCATGCCGTCGGTCTCGGCTGCGCCGGCGCGATGGTGTTGCCATCCTTCTTCTATGTCGCAGCCGGCAATGACGGGCAGGCGCGCTATTTCGGTGAATTGATCGAGAAGGTGGCAAGTCCTGAGCTGAAACTGGTTCTCTACCACATCCCACAGAATTCGGGTGTGCCGGTGACACCTGACCTCACTGCCCGGCTGAACCGAGCGTTTCCCCAAACGGTCGTGGGCTACAAGGACAGTGCCGGGGATTGGACCAACACCGCCGCGGTCATTGCCGCAGCGCCGAATGTCTCGGTATTTCCAAGCTCGGAAGGACAATTGACACAAGGCCTCGCCAGCGGGGCGGCGGGCTGCATCTCGGCCTCGGTCAATCTCAATGCGGCGGCGATCAGGGCCGTCTATGACGGGGCGCGCGCCGGCAAGGATGTGAGGGCCGGCGATGCCGCGATCAAGGCGTTCCGCAAAGTCGTGCAAGCCGCGGGGCTGATCGGCGGGATGAAGGCCGTGCTGGCGGTCAGGTCCGGCGATGCGCGCTGGCTCAATCTCAGGGCGCCGCATGAGAATACGACGCTCGCTTTGGGCGAGGCCTTGCTTGCGGCACTCGGTGAAGCTCGGGATGTGATTCCCGCGCCGGCGCACGGCTAGATCGGTGAGCGCGCATCCCCCGATCATCGTTCATGCCGGCGAGCCCGAACCGGCGCTTGCCATGCTGGCCGAAAGCCATCCGGATCTCCAAGTCAAAGCCTGCGACAGCTATGCCGGGCTGGCCGAGGCCATCGCCGAGATCGAAGCGGAAGTGGTCTATTCGGTTCGCTTCGCCGGCACGCCCATGTTCCCGCGCCGGGCGCTGGTCGAAAGCGCGACGGTCAGATGGGTGTCGGTCGGGGGTTCCGGCACCGACCATCTGCGCCCATGGGACGCCGCCAAGGTAACGGTGACCAATGCTGCGGGCGTGGCCGCCGACATGATGGCCGAATATGCGCTTGGCGCGATGCTATCCTTCTCGCTCGACCTGCCGGGATTCGCCGTGCATCAGCGCGCCCGGCAATGGATAGCCGGAAAAGTCGAGCCGATCGCTGGACGCACTTTGCTGATCCTCGGACTGGGCAAGGCCGGCCAGGCGCTGGCCCGCCGCGCCAAGGCGATGGACATGACGACGCTCGGCGTCAGGGCCCGGCCGCGACCGACCGCGCATGTCGATGAAGTTCATGGCAGCGACAGTCTGCCGGACCTCTGGGCGCGCGCCGATTTCATCGTCTGCTGCCTGCCGCTCCTGGAGACGACGCGCGGGATCGTGGGTAAAGAGGCTTTCGCCGCGATGAAGCCGACGGCGGTGCTGATCGACGTCTCGCGCGGCGGGGTAGTCGAGGAGGCGGCCCTTCTCGCAGCACTCGATACCGGGCGGATCAAAGGTGCGGCGCTCGATGTGTTCGCAACCGAGCCGCTGCCGGGCGATCACCCTTTGTGGGGCCACAAGAACGTGCTCATCACACCGCATTGCTCGTCGGTCTATGATGGCTGGGAGACAAGATCGGCGCGCATGTTCGCGGAGAACCTGGCACGCTATCGGCGTGGCGAAAAGCTGACGAATGTGGTGGACCCGGCGCGGGGTTACTGAGACGAGGAAGGAGCGCAGCAATGACGGTACATGAAAGACGCAGCGGCGGGCGGCGCTCGAAAGCGGGTCGCAGCGGCGGCGGCATTCCGCAGCTGCCGTGGCAGCGCGTGACCAATCCCTATCCGCCGATGCAGCTCCTGAACGGGGAGCAGATGGACAAGCTGCACCGCACCTCCATGCGCATCCTTTCGGAACTCGGCATACAGGTGATGGGCGAGAAGGTGATGGAGATATTCGAGGCGGCCGGCGCCATTGTCGACCGCAGCGCAAGCACCGTGCGTATCGACGAGAGCATCGTGGCCGAGGCAGTGAGGAGGGCGCCGTCGTCCTTCACCATCACGTCCCGCAATCCGCAGAAGGAAGTCAGGATCGGCGGCAATGCCCTGGTGTTCGGGCTCGTCGCGGGTCCGCCCAATGTGCATGACCGCGTCAACGGGCGGCGGCAAGGCAATCTCCCTGATTATGAGAACTTCATCCGGCTAGCGCATAACTTCAATGCCATCCACATCATCGGCAATCAGGTGGTGGCGCCGATGGAGCTTCCGCCCAACAACCGGCATCTCGACACCTATCGTGCCAACCTCACGCTTTCCGATCTGAGCTTCCATTGCTCTGCGATCGGCCGAGGCCGCGCCATGGACAGCATCAACATGACGGCAATCGCGCGTGGCACAACCGTCGATGCGATGCGCGCCGCGCCCGGCGTCACCACCATCATTTCCGTCAACTCGCCGCGCCTTTTCGATGAAGCGATGGCCGAAGGCCTGATCGCCATGGCCGAGCATGGCCAGCCCGTCACCATCACCCCGTTCACGCTCATGGGGGCGATGACGCCGGTTACGCTGGCGGCCGCCTTGGCGCAGCAGAATGCCGAAGCGCTTTTCGGCGTGACCTTGACGCAGCTGATCAATCCCGGAACGCCGGTGATGTATGGCGCCTTCACCTCGAATGTCGACATGCGCTCGGGCGCGCCGGCCTTCGGCACGCCGGAAAACGCCAAGGCCAATATCGTCGCCGGCCAGCTGGCCCGCCGCTATGGCCTTCCCTATCGAACGTCCAACGCCAATGCATCCAATGTCGTCGACCTGCAGGCGGCCTACGAAACGGAAATGGCGACCTGGGGCGCCGTGCTCGGCGGCGCTAACCTGATCTATCACGCCGCCGGCTGGCTGGAGGGCGGGCTCACCGCATCCTATGAGAAGCTCATCCTCGATGTGGAAATCCTGCAGAACATGATGGAGTTCCTGCGGCCGCTGCCCTTCGAGGAGGACGATCTCGGCTTTGAGGCGATCAAGGCGGTGCCGACCGGCGGACATTTCTTCGGGTCCGATCACACGATGGCCCGTTATGAAACGGCATTCTACCGGCCCATGCTGTCCGACTGGCAGAACTACGGCAGCTGGCAGGAAGGAGGCGGGCACGACGCTCTCGAGCGCGCGACACAACTGTGGCAACAGGCGCTGCGCGACTATCAGGAGCCGGTCCTGGATCCCTCGGTCCGCGAAGAGCTCGACGCCTATGTCGCGAACAGAAAACAGGAGATCGGCTCAGGCGAGCCGTGAAAGCTCACGCCGCCATCCAGCCGCCATCCACCATGAGGTTGACGCCGGTGACGTAGCTCGACATTTCGCTGGCGAGGAAAAGAGCAGCACCGGCGACGTCATCGGGTGCGCCGAGCCGCGGCCACGGCGTCCGGCGGCGTGAATAGTCGAGCGCATCGGGATCGTTGGCGATGCCGGGCTTCCCCGTGATGATCTTTCCGGGTGCGATCGCGTTGCAGACGATCAGGTCTTGGGCATGATCGACCGCGATCTGGCGCGTCATCTGGACGATGCCGCCTTTGCTCACCGAATAGGGAAAGTCGCCCGGACAGGCGATCATGCCATGCTGCGACGATATGTTGATGATGCGCCCGCGCACGCCGTTCACGGGATCCTGATGCCGCATCTGGAGCACGGCGCGCTTGCAGCAAAAGAAGAAGCCGGTGAGATTGATGCCGATCACCCGGTTCCATTGTTCGGGCGTCGTGTCCAGCAAATTGGTCGAGGTGTAGATGGCCGCATTGTTGACCATGATGTCGAGCCTGCCGAACCGTTCGACGGTTGTTGCGACCATGCGGTCGACGGCGGCCCAGTCGGCGATATCGGTCGGACGATAGTCGGCGATGCCGCCAGCCTGCTCGATCACGGCCTTTGTCGGCAAACCGCCTTCGGTCGGAACCTCGACGCTGTCGGCGATGACGACGCTGGCGCCCTCGGCGGCATAGCACCGGGCGATGGCGCGGCCTATCCCTGAACTCGCGCCGGTGACAATGGCGACCCTGCCTGCAAGATGTCCCATGGCTCGCTTCCGCCTTTCCGCGTGACGATCTGGCCTCTCTGCTGGGCCACCAATTTGCCGTCCCGCACGATCTCCTCGCCGCGCAGAAGGACGCGGGTGAGCCGGGCTGACACGGTCCACTCGTCATAGGGCGTGTAGCCGGCCTTGGACACCTGATCGGCGTTGCGGATGACACTGCTCTGGCGCGGGTCGATGAACACGATGTCCGCATCATGGCCGATGGCGATCCGTCCCTTGCTTTTGCCGAGACCGAAACGTTCCGCCGGATTGCGCGCGCATAGGCGGGCGATGTCGGCAAAGCCGATCAGGCCTTCATCGACGAGCTTGAGCATCGCCGGCAACAGCGTCTGCAACCCCGGCATCCCGCCTGGAATATCGCCGAAGGCCGTGAACTCTGCGGCCTTCTCGGCGGGAGTGTGGGGGGCATGGTCGGTGCCGATGATGTCGACGAGGCCGTGGGCGACGGCCTGGCGCAAGGCATCGATATCGGCTTTCGCCCGGAAGGGTGGCGAGGCTTTCACATTGGCCCCGTACAGCCTGTAGTCTTCCGCCGTGAAGAACAGATTCTGCGGCGTGGTCTCGATGCTTGCATCGGCCATTCCGCGCAGGCGCCCCCAGGTCTCAACGCCGAACGACGAATTGATCTGCCGCACATGGATCGGGATGCCGATGGTCGCGGCAGCCAGGATGGCGCGAGAGATGCCATTGGCTTCCGCCGATGCCGGACGGCTGTCCAGAAAAGCCGCAATTTCGTCGGCGCCCGCGCGCTCGAGGCCGCCGAGCAGAAGCGACTGATCGCCGGGCGAGATCCCGACCAGCGTATCGAGGCCACGGAAACGCTCGAGCGCCTGGAGTAAGGCGTCCATGGTCGCGAACAGAAAGGGTTGCGGCACGTCGGCGGTGAAAATCTCGAAGGATACTGGCGCCAGCTCGTGCAGCGGCAGGATCTGATCGAGGTCGTGGCTGACGACCGCCTGGAAGCCGACATCGACATGGATGCGGTTTTGCGCCATCGCCATTTTGTCGGAGAGCTGTTCGGCGGTGGCCGTCCACGGATCGTCCGTCGGCATGTCGAGCACCGTCGTGACGCCGCCGAGCGCCGCCGCGTGGGTGCCGGAGGAGAAGTCCTCCTTGTGCGTGAGGCCGGGTTCGCGCAGATGCGCATGCGCATCGACGAGGCCGGGCAGGAGGATGGAGCCCGACGCATCGAGGACGGTCCGTGCCGTTGCCGCCGTGTCCTGGCCGAGCAAGGCGGCGATGCGTCCGCCCACGATGCCCACCTGGCCGGCGCTTTGCGCATCAGCATCGATCACCTTGGCGTTGGTGATCAGCGTGTCGAAGTCCTTAGCCATGTCGTTCGAAGCTTTCATGATGGTCCAGCCAGTAACGCGCTATGTCGAGGCGGCGCATGAACGCGACCCCCGGCCTCTTCGTAGCGTATTCGATGACATCACGCAGCCCCGATGCGCGATTGGGCTGGCCGGTCCAGCGGCAATGGATGCCGATGGTCAGCATGCGTCCGCCGGTTTCATCGGCTTCGCTGAGCAGATAGTCGATTGCCGAGCGGCAGTCTTCGGCGAAGTCTCGCGGATTGCTATAGCCCGGCGCGATCAGATAACGGCTGTCATTCAGCGTCTTCGAATAGGGAACGACGAGAATCCGCGTGCCGTCATGATCGGTGAAATACGGCAAGTCATCGTTGCACGGGTCGGAGTGATAGAGAAAGCCGCCCTCGCGCACCAGGAGGTCGCGGGTGTTGACGCTCGGGAACGACCGGCAATTCCAGCCCAGCGGACGCTGCCCGGTCAGCTTCTGATAAAGTGCGATCGCCTCATGGAGATCGCGCTCTTCCTGCGCGCGGTCGACGGTCGAATATTCGGCCCAGCGCAAGCCGTGACCGAGCAAATCGTGACCCTGCGCCTTCATCCAGTCGACGACGGCGGGATTGCGCTCGAGCGCCACGGCGCAGGCCGAGACCGTGACCGGTATCCGGTAGCGGTCGAACAGGCGCGCGAGACGCCACACGCCGGCGCGGCTGCCATATTCGAAATGCGTCTCGGTGCCGAGATCGCGCACCGGAGGGCTGATGGGGATGTTGTATTCGCCCCAATTGTCATTGCGCCCATCTTCGATCCATGAATATTCGGATCCTTCCTCGTAATTCAGGACGAGATTGACCGCGACCTTCACGCTGCCCGGCCAGGTCATGAAAGGAGGGTTCGGCCCATAGCCCACGAAGTCGCGCGGCTGATTGTTCGTCGGCATCGGAAATTCCTTTCAGGTCATTTCATTTTCGGCGATCCAGTCCATATAGGCATGGAAGGCTTCCTTGCCCGGCTGCGGCCGCCAGTTGGTGTCGCGCTCGATGCGGGCAATATCATAGGCGCCCCACATGCCATGCTTGAGGGCCGGGTCCTGGACGATATTGGCCTTGTCTGCACCACTGAGCTCGGCCTTGAGGCCTGGCACTCTTTCGCGCGCCCAGCCGATGATATCGCCTATGGTTGCGGTCGTGCCGCTGCCGATATTGTAGTGGCGATAACGCAGTTGCGGGGCGTCGAGCAAGGCGATGATCGCGCGCGCCACGTCGCCCGACTGGATGTAGTCGCCGACCGGCTCCAGGCTGTTTGGGCGGATCACTTCGCCGGCAAGGGCGAAATGGGCGATGCGGTTCGGCACATGCCGGAAGTTGCGGCTTTCGGTTGCCCGGTCCATGGGCCCATAGACGGATGCGAGTCTTACCGAAACCGCTGACAGGCCGAACAGGTCGGCATAGCGGTTGACGACCATTTCCGAAGCGAATTTGGAGATGCCGTAGAGGGTGAGGGGCGCCACATAGCCGTCTTCGGGCAGGGGCTCGCCGCTCCAGTCGGGCCCATGATGGCGATAGATCGCGCCCGAGCTCACATAGACGAAGCGCCTGACGCCGGAATGATTGCGCGCCCAGTCCAGCATGCGCACGGTGCCCATCAGATTGACGTCGACGATCCGGGCCGGATTCTCCGCCTCCGGCTGGCGCTTCGCTTCCGATGCGCTGCCGCGTGAGATCGGCGTGATCGTCGCGCCATGGACGATGGCGGTGATGTCTTCCGCATCGAGCATCGCCGACCATGCCGAGGGATCGAGGATGTCGGCCGTGACGACCGTGAGGCGGTCCCGCACCGGTGCGAAAAATTTCTCCGCCATCGCATCGAGACCGGATCGGTCGAGGATGACGGCGCGCGCCTTCGGATCGCGATCGAGCCATTCGCGCGCGAGGACGCTCATGACAAAGCCGGTGCCGCCGGTGATGAGGAGGGTCATGTCGAGAAGCCTTGTGCTTGGAGGAGAAAGTCACCGTGCCGCATAGCCGCCATCCACCAGCATGTCGGTTCCGGTCACGAAGGAAGCATCGGAAGAGAGCAGGAAGACCGCCGCGGCCGCGATCTCGTCCGGCTGGGCGATACGGCCGAGGAGATGCAAGGGGCCGAGGCCGGCATCGGCTGCGGCAAGAGTGGGCCATCGCTTCAGCAAGCGGGCCGTGGCCACGGCGCCGGGCGACAGACTGTTGACGCGGATGCCTTGTTGGGCGTGATCGACCGCCATCGCCTTGGCGAAATGGACAAGACCGGCCTTGGCCGCGCAATAGGCGACCGACTTGCCGGTGGCGACGCGGGCGAACTGTGAGCCGATGAGCACGATCGATCCACCCCCGCCCGCAATCATCAGCGGCACGGCGAATTTGCTGATCAGGAAGGCGCCGGTCAGGCTGACGTCGATCTCGAGCCGCCATTGCGCGGGATCGAGATCGGCGACGGTTCCGTCCGTCGACGGCGCCGCCGCATTATGTACCAATCCATCGAGCCGCCCGAACCGCTGGCGCGCCGTCTCCACGGCGTGGCGGGCCGCGTCGATATCGGTGACGTCGCATTCGACGGCCTGGGCATCCGGTCCGAGTTCTGCCGCCAGCGCCTTGACGGCCTCGGCATCGTGGTCCGCGCAGACAACCCTGCCGCCTTCGGTCCGGCAGCGTTGCGCAATGGCGGCGCCAATGCCGCTCGCCGCACCGGTGATCAGGATCACCTTGCCGGCCAGCCGGGCGGTCCCCGTCATGGATCACCTCCGGCCGTACGCGCGACCGCGGTCGTGAGCGGCGGGCGTGCCAGGTTGAAGCAGGCGGCAATGGCGACGAGGATTCCGCCGGCGCCCAGCACGAACAGCATCGCTTGCGGCGCCGTGCGCTCCATCAGCCCGGCGGCCAAGCCCGGGGTCAGGATGTTTCCGATCGAGTAGAGCAGCAGCAATGCGCCCGACGCAGCAACCATATGACGGCTGTGAAGCTGCGAATTGGCGAAGGCGATCGCCACCGGATAGACGGTGAGCGCGGTCGCGCCATAAAGGAAGAACAGCACGAACAAGAGCGGCTCAGAGCTTTTGCCGAGCCAGGCGATCGCGGCGCAGAGAAGAACCGAGAGCAGCCCTTGGATCAGCAGCATGATGCGCCGGTCGAGGCGATCGGAAAGCCAACCGACCGGGGTCTGCGCCACCATCCCCGCTATGCTGATGGTAGTGACGAGGCCCACCGTCGCCGCCGCGGACAGGCCGATGCCGGCGCCATAGAGCGGCGTCAGCACGAAGATGTTCAAGTTGGTGATGCCCGCCTGGAAGATGGCGACGACGGTCACCGGCGCTAAGCGGAACAGGCGGACGAGACCGTAGCTTTCGTCGCGCTGGGGACTTTCGGGCGCGGACGAGACAACCGGCAAAGCGGGCCACGGGCCGGAAGCGAATTTGGCCAGGAACGCCAGCAGGGCCGTTGCCGCGCTGATGGTGAAGAGGTGCGGCGAATGCGGACCGGCCACGGCGAGAAGAAGCTGGCCCAAGAGAACCGCGACGGCAGTCGTCAGCATGTAGATGGAGAACAGCCCTCCGCGGTTGTGCTGCTCGGCATAGAGGTTGATCCAGCTCTCGCAAACGATGAACAGGGCCGACATGGCGAGCCCGCCCAACAGCCGGAAGCCGAACCAGGCCGGCATGAAGTCCGTCAGCATGAAGCCCGATGCGGAGATGGCCGAGATCAGCGTAATCAGCGTGAACGCGCGCTCATGGCCGAAACGGGAGACGAGCGGCCGTGTGATGAGGCACCCGATCAGGAAACCGATCGGATAGGCCGTCAGCACCATTTGCACGATCCATGGCTGGACGGCGGGATTGCTGAGGGCGAGCGAGACGGAGGTGGTGAGCATGGCGCTGGCGGTGCCGGCGAGGCACACCCGGTTCATGATCGGCAAGATGGCCCGCGAGCGTTCCGCACGGCTCCAGAAACGCGAAGCTGCAAGCCTGAGCGGCGTCATGAGGGTTCGCGCACCTTGGGTGCGGGCGACACGATCTTGGCCGGCACCTGCAGATCCTCTATCGGAATGTGACAGGCGATCTCATGCGTGTCCGATACAAGCTGGACGGGCGGTGGAACCGTGTCGCAGATCGCGCCGAGCTTGCGATGGCAGCGGCTGGCGAAGCGGCAGCCGGGCGGCACATTGACCGGGCTCGGGGTCTCGCCGGTCAGCATGATGCGGGTGCGCGACGTCTCGTCGGGGTTGGTGCTGCGGATCGCCGAGATCAGCGCCTCGGTGTAGGGATGGGTGGTGTCGCCGAAGATCTCATCGACGGTGCCTTTCTCCATGATCCGGCCGAGATACATGACGACGACCTTGTCGGCGACATGGCGGACGAGGGCGAGATCGTGGCTGATGAACAGCATCGTCGTATGCCGGCTCGCCTGGATGTCGAGCAGCAGGGTTACCACCGCGGCCTGCACCGAAACATCAAGCGCCGATACCGGCTCGTCCGCGACGATCAGGGACGGATCGATCGCGAAAGCGCGCGCGATCGCGATACGCTGCTTTTGGCCGCCGGAAAGCTGGTCGGGCTTGCGCGCCGCAAAATCGGGCGACAGCCGCACCATCTCCAGCAGCTCCCGCATGCGCTGTTCGACGGCATCTCGGCCTTTGCGGAGTCCGAACTTCTTCAATGAGCGGCGTATCGAAAAGCCGGCCGAGTGTGACGGATTGAGCGTCGAATCCGGATTCTGAAAAATCATCTGGATCGATTGCAGCATGTGCCGGGGCCGCTGGCTTGCCGCCAATTCGGCGATGTTCTCGCCGGCCATGCGAATCTCGCCCGAGGTCGCGCGATCGAGGCCGGTGACGATACGCGCCAAGGTCGACTTGCCGCAGCCCGACTCACCGACGAGGGCCACGATCTCGGCCCTGCCGGCCGCGAAGGTGACCCCTTCATTAGCCGTCACCGTCCTGCGGTGGCCGATGTGATAGAGCTTGCCGACGTCCGATATCTCGATGGTGCCGGCGGGCGATACGGCGCCGCTCATCTGCAGCGGCAGTGTTGTCCTGGCCCGGTCAATCTCGCGCCATCGGCCGCAGCGGACGAGATGGTCCTTTCCTGCGGCCGTCAGCGGAATTTCCGGCAGGCTGTCACAGATGCCCGCCCGGAAATCCCGGCAGCGCGGCCCAAACAGGCATCCCGGCGGCCGCTCGCCGGGGAGCGGAATATGCCCGGGTATGGCGGCGAGCGTGCGCGTGTGCTTGCCGCTGGCGATATCGGGAATGCAGTCGATCAGGCCCTGCGTATAGGGGTGGCGCGGCTTGCCGAACAGGTTTCGGGTCGGCGCTTCCTCCACCATCTCACCCGAATACATGATGCCGACACGGTCGCAACTTTCAGCGATCAGGCCGAGATTGTGGGAAATGAACAGCAGGCTGGTCCGGTAGCGGCGGCGCAATTCGGCGATCAGGTCGATGACGGCGGCCTCGACCGTGACGTCGAGGCCGGTCGTCGGTTCGTCGAGGAGGAGCAGGGAGGGCCGACCGAGCAAAGCCATGGCGATGACGACACGCTGCTGTTGTCCGCCGGAGAGCTGATGCGGATAGCGCTTCAGCATGTCGCCGGCATCCGGCAGGCGCACGTCCTTCAGCATGGCCGCCGCCATCTCCGTGGCCTCGGCGCGGGTCGAGCCCAGATGCAGCATGGGCACTTCGTTGAGCTGCGCGCCGATCGTCTTGACCGGATTGAGAGCGCCCATGGGATCCTGATAGACCATGGCGATGCGCCGCCCGCGTATGGCGCGCAATTGCCGCTGTGTCGCGCCGACCAGTTCGCGCCCCTCGAGGCGGATGCTGCCGCCCGCGATCACGCCGGTGCTGCCGAGATATCTCATGATCGCCATGGCCGTCGTGCTCTTGCCGCAGCCGGATTCGCCGACCAGCCCATAGCTCTCGCCGGGTCTGACACTGAAGGACAGTTTGGGAACGGCGACGATCGTTTCCATCTTGCCGCGGTATTCGATGCGCAGATCCCTGACTTCGAGCAGCGGTGCGATGGGTGCGGCCGTCATGGCTTCCAGGCCTCGCGCAGGCCGTCGGCCAGGAGGTTGAAGCCCAAAACCAGACTGACGATGGCAAAGGAAGGCACGAGCGACATCAGCGGCCAGACATTGAGGACGGTGGTGCTCTCCTTGACCATGCCGCCCCAGTCGGGATTGGGCGGCGGCAGGCCGAGACCCAGAAAGCCCAATATGCCGATGGTGATGATCGTGTAGCCGATGCGCAGGCAGGCATCGACGATCAGCATGCTTCGGCAGTTCGGCAAGAGCTCGACGAGCATGATGAACAAGGTGCTCTCGCCGCGCAACCGGGCGGCTGCGATGTATTCCTGGTGCTTCAGGCCGAGCACGAGTCCGCGCGTGATCCGCCCTATGCCGGGCGCCGAGGCGATCGTGGTGGCGATGACGATGTTGATGATGGAGGGGCCGATATTGGCGATCAGGATGACATAGAGGACCAGCACCGGAAAAGCGAGGATGACATCGGAAAAGCGGCTGATCACCGCATCGATCCAGCCGCCATAATAGCCCGCCAGCATGCCCATGGTGATACCGACGATCATGGCGACGGCGACCGAGAGCGGCGCCACCATCAGTACCGTGCGGGCGCCGAATATCAGGCGCGACAGCTGATCACGGCCGAGAATGTCGGTGCCGAGCCAATGGGTTGCCGATGGCGTCGGATCGGCCATCGCCATGACGTCCTGCTCGGTCGGCGAGTAGAGAGGCAGGATCGGCGCGAGCAGGGCGGCCAGGACCCAGAAGGTCACGATGAACAAGCCGATCATCGCTGTGCGGGAGCGCAATATACGCGTCCACTGCCGGCGCTTGATGATCTTCGCGCTCGCGGCTCGTGCTTCCGTCCCGCTTTGTTCGGTCAATACGCTCATCGCAATCTTATCCGCGGGTCGAGCAGCATGTAGCCGAGATCGCCGATGAACTGGGTTGTGACCGCAATGGCCACGGTGATCAAAGTGGCCGCCTCGATCGTGGCGATGTCGCCGAACAGGCTGGCATCGAGAAGCAACCGGCCGAATCCCGGATAGGCGAAGACCAGTTCGGTGACGACGACGCCGCTGATCAGGAAATTGATCTGCAGGAGGAGGACGGTGAACGGCGCGATCATGGCGTTGCGCAGCGCGTGGCCGAGGACGACTTGCCTTGTGCTCATGCCTTTCAGCACGGCGGTTCGGATATAGGGTTTCTCCATGACGCCGATCATCGAGACGCGGATCATGCGGGCGACATAGCCGAAATCATAGATCACCAGCACCGCGACGGGCAGGACGAGCTGCGAGGGAATCGACCAGCCGCTGCCGGTGTCGAGCGGGCTGGTGCCGGGCAATAGCGGCCACAGGATCACGAACAGCGTCACCAGGAAGACGCCCGAGGCAAATTCCGGGATCGAGGTGAAGGTGATGGAGACGACCGAGAGGGAACGGTCGAGGATGCCGCCCTCCTTCAGCCCGGAAAGGACGCCGAAGATGATCGACAGCGGCACGATCAGCAGGAAGGCGAGGCCGCCGAGAATGGCGGTGTTGCCCAGCCTGTCCCAGATGACGTCGTTCACCGGCAGCTTGTTCAATGTCGAATAGCCGAAATTGCCGAAATAGCGGGCACCGCGGGGATCAGTGAAATTAAGGCCGGTGCTCGGATCCTGCAGCGGATCGGGAATGATGCCGAGAAGCACGCCGGCCCAGCGGCCATAGCGCACGAGCAGGGGATCGTCCGCCTTCAGCTTTTGGGTCAGGAGGTCGACCTGCTCTTGCGTGGCGAAAGGCCCGAGAGACTTGCGCGCCACGCTGCCCGGCGTGAATTCGCAGACGGCGAAGACCAGGAATGATGCGGCAACCATGGTAACCAGCATCATCGCCAGCCGCTTCGCCAGGAATGTTGCCATCAGCCGGTCGGTTCCGTTCCTTGCTCGATTGGTTTATTCCCGGCCGCGCCAGGGCGGCCGGGAATGGCGGAATGTCAGGCGGTGGCGACCGCATAGCTGTGGGCAAAGATATATTGCGAGGGGTGCAGTTCAAAACCCTTCACTTTCTTGTCCATCACGGTCGAAAACACGCGCCAGAATGGCTGCACGATCGGACCTTCATCCTGCATGATCGCCTCGATCTTGGCCATGACCTTGCTGCGCTCCTTGGGATCGAGAATGCCCTCCGCCTGCGTGAGCAGCTTGTCGAACTCGGCATTCGAGAAGTGTGACTCGTTCCAGGCCGCGTTCGAGCGGTAGGCCAGCCCGAGCGTCATGATGGCGAGCGGCCGGTGGCCCCAGGCCGTCAGGCTGAACGGTGCCGCCGTCCACACTTCCCAATATTGGGCGCTCGGCAGCGACTTGATGTTGATCTTGATGCCGATGTCCTTGAACTGCTCGGCCAGCGCCTGCGCGGTGTTCAGCTCCCAGATCGGATCGGGACGAGTGACCATGTCGTATTCGAAGCCGTCGGGAAAGCCGGCATCGGCCAGCAGCTTTTTCGCCTTGTCGATGTCGCGGCCGTATTTCGGCAGCGCCGCATATTCCGGATGCGAGGGCGCGACATGGTGGTCTTCCGCGGGCGTGCCGGCGCCCAAGAGCACGGTCTGGATGATCTTGTCGCGATCGATGGCGTGGCGCATCGCCTGGCGCACGCGCTTGTCCTTGAACTGCTCGACCTCGGGATGCATGCGCGCGACGATGGTCTGCGTCGTCTCCACCGTATAGACCGCAACATGCGGGAAGGCCTTCATCGAATTGATCTGCACGGCGTCGGCTTCCGAGAGGCCGTCGACCTGCTTGGACGCCATGGCCGCGATGCCGGCGCTGGGATTGTCGCCGAGATCGATGAACTCGAAGGTGTCGAGATAGGGGCCGTCGCCCCAATAATCGCTGCGCGCTTTGTATTTCGCGGTCTTGCCGACCGTGTATTCGACGATCTCGAAGGGGCCCGTGCCATTGGCGCCGGCGCCGAAGGAGCCCTTCTCCTCGGGATCGAGAATGAACATCGGATAATGGAAGAGATGCTCGGCCACGGCGATCTGCGGCGATGACGTATTCAGCCGGACCGTATGGTCATCGACCTTCTCGATGGCCTTGTCCGACCACAGCCGGCTCGACTTCTTGGGGTTTCCCTTGTCGTCCTTTTCCCCGGTTTCATATTCTTCGACCAGATAGCCGGTGAACAGGCCCAGCATCGATGAGCCGATCTTGGGATCGCAGACCCGTTTGAGATTCCAGATCACATCGTCGGCCGTCAGCGGCCGGCCCTTGCGCCACTTCACATCCTTGCGCAGATGCAGGGTCCAGCTCTTGAGATCGTCGCTGACTTCCCATTTTTCCAGCAGGTAGGGATGGGTGATGTTGTTGCGGTCGGTGATGGTCAGATATTCGCAGACCTGCCGGATGACGTTCGATTTCTCGGCGAAATCGGCAAGGTGCGGGTCTTTGATCTCCATGCAGCGCATGCCGATGCGCAGATTGCCGCCCTTGGGCAAGGCCTCGGCCCGTGCCGCGCCGATGGGTTCGGCGATCCCCGCCAGGGCATAGGCGGCACTTGCCGAGAGGCCCAGCAGGGTCGATTTGCGCAGGAAATCCCGGCGGCTGATGGTGCCCTCATTGAGCTGACCGAGAAGCGTCGGAATATAAGAATGCGGTGTCTTATCCACGGTCTTGACCTCCCTGTTATCGGCGCCGCTGACCTGCGGCGCTCTTTGTCCCGAGCAAAAGCTACACGCCGTCAACCGGCTCACAAACGAAAGTTGATATGTCTATGGCTTCGTTTTTTTTGGCCATGCTGGCTTCAAAAAGAGGTTCCCGCCGCTTTACAGGCGTTTCCCGCGTTATCTAGATAGCCTGCGCTCGAAAAACTGGGGTCATTGGGGCTCCGACGGCTGATATCCGCGATGGGGAATTTGCGCCGCCCCGAAAGAGGGACGAATTCAAGATGCGAACCCACGCCCAGGCTGTAGTGATCGGCGGCGGCCTGATCGGATGCTCGATCCTCTATCATCTCGCGAAACAGGGCTGGAAGGACGTCGTGCTGTTCGAGCGCGACGAGCTGACCTCCGGTTCCACCTGGCACGCCGCGGCGAACATCCACGGGCTGCATGATGTGACCAACATCAGCCGCCTGCAGCACTATACGATGGCGCTCTACAAAGAGCTGGAAAAGGAAACCGGCCAGGGCTGCGGCATTTTCCAGCCGGGCTCGCTCTATCTCGCTCAGACCGAGGCGCGCGAGCATCAGCTCAGATTGCAGGAAGCCAAGGCCCGCCGCTACGACATGAATTTCTATCAAGTGGACCGCGCCGAGGCGGAGCGCCTGCATCCGCTGGTCGATTTCGACGGTATTCGCTGCATCATGTACGAGCCCGAAGGCGGCAATGTCGATCCGTCGGGCGTGACCGCCGCCTATGCCGCGGGAGCCCGCCAGCGCGGCGCCGAAATTCACCGCTTCACGGCGGTGACGGGCACCGAGCAGCGGCCGGATGGAAGCTGGACCGTGCGCACGACCAAGGGCGATGTGCACGCCGAGTGGGTCGTCAATGCCGCAGGCCTCTGGGCGCGCGAAGTCGCCGCCTTGGCCGGGCTCGAGCTGCCGCTCATTCCCACCGAGCATCAGTATTTCGTGACCGAGACCATACCGGAGATCGCAGGAATGGGCTGGCGGCTGCCTTCGGTCGCCGACCGCGACGGCGAGTATTATTTGCGTCAGGAAGGATTAGGCTTGCTCATCGGCGCCTACGAGCGGTCGATGAAGTTCTGGGCCGAGGACGGGACGCCCAAGGATTTCGGCCACGAGCTGTTTCCCGACGACCTGGAGCGCATCGAGGAGAATATGCTGCGCGCCATCGCGCGTGTTCCGGCGGTGGGACGAGCGGGGGTGAAGAAGGTCATCAACGGTCCGATGATCTGGTCGCCTGACAGCGCGGCGCTGTTCGGCCCGATCCCTGAATTGCGCAACTATTTCTGCTGCGCCGGCATCATTCCGGGCTTCTCGCAGTCGGGCGGCCTGGGGCGCCTGGCGGCCGAATGGATGATCGAGGGCGAGCCGACGCTCGACATGTTCGGCTGGGATCTGGCGCGCTTCGGTCATTGGGCCGGCAAGGCCTTCACCAAGGCGCGTGTCCGCGACCAGTACAGCCATCGTTTCAAGATCCATTTTCCGAACGAGGAGCGCGCCGCCGGCCGGCCGGTGCGCACGCGGCCCGCCTATGCGCTGCAAAAGGATATGGGCGGCGTTTTTGGGCTCAATTTCGGCTGGGAGCACCCGCTCTGGTTCGCGCTCGACGGCGAGCCGCGCGAGGAGACGGTCGGTTTCACCCGGCAGAATTGGTGGCACCCGGTGGGCCGCGAAGCGCTCATGCTGCGCGAGAAGGTGGGCGTCATCGACATTTCGAACTTCGCCAAATACGAGGTCAAAGGAGGGGGTGCGGAGGCCTGGCTGAACGCGCTCTTCGCCAACAAGATGCCCTCGCGTATCGGCAGGTCGTGCCTGACCCCGCTCATCGGCAAGCGGGGCGGGATCGCCGGCGATTTCACCGTGACCCGGCTCGGCCAGGACGAATTCAGGATGTTCGGCTCAGGCATGGCGGAGCGCTACCATCAACGCTTCTTCAGAATGGTGCCCTTGCCGGCGGGCACGACATTCCGCTCGGTGACCAATGACATATGCGGCTTCAACGTCGCCGGTCCCAAGTCCCGCGACCTCCTGCAGCGCCTGACCAACGATGATCTGACGACACCGTCCTTCCCGTTCATGTCCTCGCGCCGCATCACCGTCGCCGGCGTCGACGTCATCGCGCTTCGCGTATCCTTCACCGGCGATCTCGGCTGGGAGCTCTATTGCGAGGAGAAGGATCAGGTAAGGCTCTACACGACACTGATCGATGCGGCGCGCCAGGAAGGCGGCGGGCCGGTCGGCTCGCGCGCTTTGCTGTCGCTCAGGGTGGAAAAGGGCTATGGCAGCTGGGGACGGGAATATTCGCCGGAATACTGGCCCCAGGAGGTGAAGCTCGATCGCCTGATAAAGCTGGAGAAGGGTGCCTTCCTCAACCGCGACGCCTATGTCGGGATCGCCGACAAGCCGGCCCGAGACGAGCTGATCATGATCGCGATCGAAGCGAAGAATGCCGATGCCTCGGGCGGCGAGCCGATCTTTCTGCCTGACGGCACACCGGTCGGACAGGTGACGTCCGGCGCTTACGGCTATTCGGTGGGCATGTCGCTGGCGCTGGGCTATGTCAAAGCGGGGACGGCGAAATCCGGGGACGCGCTGACGGTCGCCATATTGGGTCGGCCGCATCCGGCCGTCTTGCTGGAGCGTCCGCCCTTCGATCCGGACGGACACCGGTTGCGCGCGTGAAGCTGCGGGACACTCCATGCATGAGGTCGTGATCAAAGGCGGGCGGGTCGCGCTCGACCACAGTTGGTCCGACTGCGACATCGGCATCGACGATGGGCGAATTTCCGCGATCGGCGCATCTTTACGGGGCCGGAGCACGATCGATGCATCGCGGAGATGGGTGCTGCCCGGCGGCATCGACGCCCATTGCCATCTCGACCAGCCGGTCTGGGGCGGCGCCAGGAACGCCGATGATTTCTCCTCCGGATCGATCTCGGCGGCCTTTGGCGGGACGACCTGCATCATTCCTTTCGGCATGCCGGGTCCCGACATGACGACGGTCTCGGCGCTCGAGCGGGCGATGACGTGCGCTGCCGGCCGTTCGGTTGTCGATTACGGCCTGCATGCGGTGGTCACCCAGGCCACGGGGCCCGATGTCGAGGCGCAGCTTACCCGGCTCAAGGCGCAGGGCATCGCATCGGTCAAGCTGTTCATGACTTATCAGGGCTTCGCCGTCGATGACGATCTCTTCCTCACGGTTTTGGACGTTGCGCGAAAGCTCGGCTTCATCGTCATGGTGCATGCCGAGAACGACGCCGCGATCCGGCGCACACGCCAGAAGCTGATCGATCTCGGGCGCACCGAGATGCGCTATCACACTGTCGCGCACAGCGAGATCATGGAGCGGGAAGCGACGCATCGGGCTCTGGCGCTCGCCGAGATGACCGGCGCGCGCATGACGATCGTCCATGTCTCCTCGATCCAGTCGGCGGAAGAGGTGATGCGCGCGCGCCGGCGCGGCGTCGATGTGGCCGCCGAGACCTGTCCGCAATATGTCTTCCTCGGCGCCGCCGATCTCGATCGCCCGCCTATGGATGCGGTCCGGTTCGTCTTTTCGCCACCGCCCCGTTCGCCGCTGAGCCGGCAGCATCTCTGGCAGGCCTTGGCGGAAGGCGGCATCGATATCTGGTCTTCGGATCATTCGCCTTACTTCTTTGCCGACAAAATGGGCGGCGCCAACACGCCGGGCTTCACCACGACGATCAGCGGTGTTCCCGGGCTCGAAACGAGGTTGCCGCTCTTGTTCTCCGAAGGATTGCTGACGGGCCGCCTCCCGCTCGCCCGTTATCTCGATCTCGCCTCGCGCAGGGCTGCCGCGATCTATGGGCTCGATCATTGCAAGGGGCGCATCGCCGTGGGACTCGACGCGGACCTGGTGCTCTGGGATCCGGCCCGGAACTGGCGTCTCGGTCATGCCGATCTTCATTCCCGCGTCGACTTCACGCCCTATGAGGGCATGGAGATAACAGGCAAGCCGATCACGGTGCTGGTCCGCGGCACCCCGGTTATCGCCGACGAAAAGCTTCAAGCAGCGCCCGGCTTCGGTTGCTTCGTGGCGCGCCGCCCGTCCGATCCGGCAGCCGCCAGATTACCCGTCGAGGATTCGACGCCCTGGCTGGACCGCTGATCAGAACTGACTTCGCCTATCGCTTAATATTGTTGCCTATACGAATTGGCACGTCTGTTGCTCACGGTATAGAATAGCGGTAGCGGAGCGTTTGATCCGCTTCTGCAAAGAGGTGTCGCCATGTCCCATCACAGTAAGATGCCGCCTGTCCCGCCAGCCAGCCGCAGCCGGAAAGGCGTGGGAGGAAAGCTGGAAATCAAGAAGGATGTGACACCGGGAAAGACCGTGGACAATCTTGCGGAACAAGGCGAAACGGCCAACATCAAGCAGAACACGACGAACGCCGGGTATTTCAAGGGCCGTCGTACAAAATAACGACGACACGGCGTCTCCCTTGGGATCGTGCGCCACCTGTGGCTGCCAGGGACAATTTGTCCGTCCCCGGTGCAACAGGACATGTCATGGAGTCATCGTCATGGAAGAATACGACCTTTACATCAATGTCAAAAAGCCCGCCATCGGTCTCTATGTGCGCAAGGGCGCCGGCCTCCCCGATCTCGCCGACAAGGACGACTGGATCTTTGACGGCACCGCGGCGCAAGACCTGTTGCCGCCCAGCGTCGTCGCAGGTGTCGCGGCTGACGGCCACGCCTTTCGCGACATGGACTAGCGCGTGGAGGGATGTGCTTCGATTGGCGCTCCGAGCTGGCGATGGCGTGCTCCTACTCCTGCGGCGGCTCGCCCGCATCGATGGTCTTCCCTAAGCGGCTTGATTGCAACGCCAAGCGGCACTGGACATACGACAAGGAATGGCCAAACATGTCGACTGGCGGGTCATCTCATGCCGTGAGGCTGAAGTCAGTGCAACTGGTGCTATAGCTCGCCTCTCGGGATGGCATGTGCGGGGCGCACGGAACGGATTGTGCAAGGTCCCACCTGGGCCAATGGAGAACAAGCAGATGGGCTATTCTCTTTCAATACGCTGGCTCTTTCCGATCTCAATGCTGTTCGCCTTGATCATTGTGCCATTCTTGTTGTTTGGATCGCAGATTGACGAATGGTTTGGCGCCTTGCTGGCGAGTGGCGCTTCGCCTCTTGTGTTTGCACCGGTCATCGTAGGACTTCTAGTGCTTGATGTCGTGCTCCCGATTCCCTCGAGCATCGTCAACACTGCAGCGGGTAGTCTCCTCGGTTTCGTTGGCGGAGCAGTGGCCTGCTGGGCAGGCATGTGCGCGAGCTGCGCGTTCGGCTACTGGATCGGTATGACGGGCGGAGTCCGGGCCGCCCGCCGCTTTGTAGGGGAGATAGAGCTGAACAAGGCGGTGAACCTCGCGCAGAGTCTTGGCACGGAAGCCATTGTCTTGTCCCGCGCAGTGCCTGTGCTGGCTGAAGCGTCGGTCATCGCCGCCGGTGTTGTACGCGTCCCGTTTGCGCGGTTCTTCCTGGTCACCGGTCTGGCAAATCTGGGCATCGCATGTGCATATGCGGCCATCGGAGCCTATGCGATTTCGGTGCATTCTTTCTTGCTTGCCTTTGCGGGGGCTATCGGCGTGCCGGTCGCGGGCCTGCTGATCCGCCGGGCTCTGCTTGCTGGACGTTCGCGGTCGAAGTCCGAACCAGCCGTGCCGGCCGCCGCCATGGCGGAGGGCTCACGTAGTGTCGCGTTTTCATCTGCTTATGATTATCGGGTGCACTTTACCCAGGCCAGCCTTGACGTCACCAATGATATCCTCGCGCGCACGGCTGCACGCTTTGGTCCAGACAAGCGACACCGAATTGTGGTGGTCGCCGACTCCAATTTCGCCAGATGCTGGCCCGATCTTGAGGAACGGCTGCAGCGCTACGCCGCCCACCATAAGTCGCGGTTGGAAATTGCCGGACCACTCATTGTGATACGTGGCGGCGAGCCATGCAAAGAGGACCCGGCGACGCTCGATCTGCTCTATGAATCCTTCCGGCGCTACAGGATTGACCGTCATGCATTTATTGCGGTGTTCGGCGGTGGCGCTGTGCTGGACCTCGCAGGCTACGCCGCAGCCACCACACACCGCGGCATCCGCCTGATCCGCTTTCCAACGACCGTGCTGGCGCAAAATGACGCCGGGATCGGCGTCAAAAATGGCGTCAACAAGTTTTCGATCAAGAATTTCATAGGGTCTTTCCAGCCACCGGTCGCGGTTATCAATGACAGTGATTTCTTGACCACGCTGGATATCCGCGACAGGCGTGCAGGTCTGGCGGAGGCGGTCAAGGTCGCGCTGATCCGCGACTCGACATTTTTTGCCGAGCTCGAAGCGCATGCCGCCGAGCTTGCCCGCTTCGAGCCGATGCCGACACGCCGGATGATCGAGCGATGCGCCGAATTGCACCTGCGCCAGATTACCGGCGGCGGGGACCCGTTCGAGACCGGGAGCGCCCGGCCGCTCGACTTTGGCCATTGGGCGGCACACAAGCTTGAAGCTCTTACGAAGTTTGATCTGCGCCACGGTGAAGCGGTGGCGATCGGTATCGCGCTCGATACCCGGTATTCGGTGCTCGCCGGCTATCTAGCGGAGGGTGTCGACGTGCGCGTGGCGACACTTCTCGAAGCGCTCGGCTTCCGGCTCTATCATCAGGCGCTTCGAGCGAAGGCACACGACGGCGGTCTGGCAATTCTTGCCGGGGTCGAAGAGTTCCGGGAACACTTGGGTGGTGATCTGACGGTAACGCTCCTTCGTGAAGTAGGGATCGGCATCGAGGTTCATCGAATTGAGGAAGAACTGGTCGCGGCCTCCTTGGAGTGGCTCGCGGATCGAGATAGCGCGCGTCGAGCCGCGATCCGCGATGCGGTCCTCGAAAACTGATCTCGAGTGCATCGGCGGCGAGCCAGCTGCGCAGGAGGTTGATTGAATGCGGCTTCCCGGTGATCTAGGCTATTTGACGTACTGCCTTAACATCCATCCCACCCAGACTTGGTCCGAGGTGCGCGAAGCGATTGCCGGGCCCCTGTGCTCGGTCAAGGCGTCGCTCTGTCCCGACGCGCCATTCGCTGCCGGCTTGCGTTTCTCGGCAGAGACGGTGCGTGCGCTGGAGCACGCTGAGATGCGGGCGGAATTGAAGGCGATTCTGAGGGAGAACGATCTTCTTGCGGTTACCGTGAATGGATTTCCCTATGGCCCCTTCCACGGCACGCCTGTGAAAGACCAGGTTTACCAGCCGGACTGGCTGAGCCCTGCCCGGATCGACTACACGTGCAGGCTTGCCGATCTCATGGCCGACCTTGCTCCACCGGATCATTTCGCCAGCCTGAGTACGGTGCCTGGGACTTTCAAGCCGCTTGCCGATGGTGCCGATGCCGCGATTGCCGACGGTCTCTTGCAGGCAGCCGCGCACTGCTCCACGTTGCGCGAGCGGACCGGAGTTACGGTTGCCATAGCGATCGAGCCCGAGCCGTTCTGTTTCCTTGAGACCATCGCTGAGACCGTCGATTTCTTTGAGCGATACCTGTTTTGCCCGGCCGCCGCCCGCCGCGTCGCCGAGGTGAGCGGCCTGAGCCTCGATGTGGCGGCATCGGCTCTGCGGCGCCATTTGGGTTTGTGCTACGATGTCTGTCATGCCGCCGTCGAATTCGAAGATCCGGCGGCGAGCATTGAGAGCCTGCGTCGGTCCGGCATTCCCATCCACAAGCTGCAGCTGAGCGCCGCCCTGCGCCTTCCCGAGGTAACCCCGCGCGCCCGCGCCGCACTCGCGGCATTCGACGAGCCGGTCTATCTGCATCAGGTCGTCAGTCGAAGAGGGGAGAGGAAGCTGTGCCGCGAAGTCGACCTCACCCCCGCTCTTGCCCGCGACGCCGAAGCTGATGGAGAGGAGTGGCGGATTCACTTCCACGTTCCCGTGTTCATCGCTGATCTCGGCACCTTCCTTACGACGCAGGACTTCCTTGCTGAGATCCTTGCTATTCATGCGAAGGAGCCGATCTCGTCTCATCTTGAGGTGGAGACCTACACCTGGGACGTGCTGCCGTCGGAATTGCGCACGGGGCCAGTGGAGCAGGCGATAGAGCGTGAGCTGCGCTGGGTATTGGGGCGGTTGCGGGCGTGACACCAAGAACGATCCTGCGGCTCGGCCGCGTCTCCAACCTGCCGACCGTGTGGACCAATGCCTTAGCCGGTGCCGTCCTCGCCGGCGCGCCGACACCGGCGACGGTATTTCTCGCGGCGCTGTCGCTTTCCGCCTTTTATATCGGCGGCATGTGGCTGAATGATGCCTTCGACGCCGAGATCGATGCGCGCGAACGGCCTGACCGGCCGATCCCGATGGGCGAAGCCGGCCGCGGTACCGTATTCACCGCAGGCTTCGCATGTCTCGCGGTGGGCGTGCTCATCGCCTGTCCGCTAGGCAGCGTCGCGGTCGGCGTCGCAGTTGCCCTGGGTGCCACTGTCATTCTCTATGATTGGTTGCACAAGCGCATGACGATCGCTCCCATCGTGATGGGTGCCGCACGCTTTCTTGCCTATGGGCTGGCCGCCGTCGCGGTCGGTTCTCTCACCGGCCCGGCGCTTTTCGGGGCGCTCGGCCTCTTCGCCTACATTATTGGCCTCACATACGCCGCGAAGCAGGAGGCATATGACCGGATCGATCGAATGTGGCCGCTGGGCATCCTTGCGATGCCGGTGCTCTATGCACTGTGGCAGGCAAATGCCATGCCATTCGCATTGCTATTGTGGCTGGCCTTCGCGATCGTAGTGCTTCTTGCGCTCCGCTTTCTCCTCCGGCGCGGCAAGGGCGACGTTCCGCTCGGGGTTGTGACGCTCATCGCCGGCATCGCGTTATATGATGCAGTGCTCATCGCCGCGGCCGGCGAGCTTTATCTCGCCATGCTTGCCGTGGCCGGCTTTTGCGCGACACTGGCCTTGCAGCGCCTCGCGCCGGGGACGTGATCAGCCGAACACATGATCCGGCACAACCGCTTGAATCGGTGGCGGCGCGGATGCACGGCGAACTGGACTCTTCCTGCTCTGATGGCCATGATTGGTTGGAGCCAGCGTAGCAGGCTGTGTCTGCGGCTTCGTCAAACGGAAGGAAGCTCGACATGCCGACACCGGTAGAGCTCCTGCGCTCTTGGGTATTGAACCAGGCAGGCGATGCCGCAACCTGGGCTCGCCAACAGCTTGATGCGTTGGCGCGTGGCGCGCCGAGGCGCGATCTCTATATCTTCTTGGGTCTGGCGCCTCGTCGCCTCGGCAAGGCCGATCTTATCCTCAGTGAAGCCGATTGCGCCGCAGCCGAAGCGGCCCGCTCCGGCTGGCGGGTCACCGGCTGGAGCATCGATGGTGCGGCTCGGGTGCTTGCACTCCTGGTCCACGGCGACAATCAAACGTTTGCCGAACGCTTCAAGGACCTGCGAAGAACGGCGGATGCCGGTGAACTCGTTGCTCTCTATCGCGGCCTCCCGCTCTATCCCGACCCTGGAAGTCTTGCCTTCGAGGCGGGCGAGGGTCTTCGTTCCAACATGCGAGCGGTCTTTGAGGCGGTCGCCCATGACAGTCCTTATCCGCGCGAGCAGTTCGACGAGCATCGCTGGAATCATATGGTATTGAAGGCGCTCTTTGTCGGCAGCCGGCTCTCGCCGATTCAAGGTCTCGATCAGCGCGCCAACCCCGAGCTTGCCCGCATCCTGCGCGAATATGCCCACGAGCGCTGGGCCGCCGGCCGGCCGGTCCCGCCAGAGCTTTGGCGCTGTGTCGGTCCCTTCGCTACCGATGAGCTGGCCATGGCGGATCTCCGCCGTGCCCTCGGCGGCAGCTTACCCGAGGCCCGCGCCGCCGCGCTGGCCCTCAGCGCAAGTCCGGCACCCGCCGCCCGTGCGCTGCTCGCGGCCCGACCTGAGCTCGCCGCGATTAACGCGGGTCATTTGACCTGGGAAACCTTTGAAAAGGCTGCCTGATGTTCATCGACCCGCACGCCCATATGATCAGCCGCACCACCGACGACTACGAGGCGATGGCCGCAGCGGGCATCGTCGCGCTGATCGAGCCCGCCTTCTGGATCGGCCAGCCGCGCACCTATGTCGGCACTTATGTGGATTATCTTTCTTCGATTGTCGGCTGGGAGCGCTTCCGCGCCGGCCAGTTCGGCATCCGCCACTATTGCACCATCGGCCTTAATTCCAAGGAAGCAAATAACCAGGAGCTCGCCGAGGGGGTGATGGACTGGCTGCCGCGCTTCGCGCTCAAAGACGGGGTCGTTGCCATTGGCGAGATCGGTTATGACGAGCAGACTCCGCTTGAGGACAAGTACTTTCGGGCCCAGCTCGAGCTCGCGAAGGAGCTTGGCCTGCCGGTGATGATTCATACACCGCACCGCGACAAGAAGCGGGGGACGACCCGCTCGATGGACGTCTGTGAGGAGCATGGCCTCGACCCAGCGAGCGTCGTCGTCGATCACAACAATGAGGAGACGGTGGCTGAAGTGCTTCAGCGCGGTTTCTGGGCCGGCTTCTCGATCTATCCCTCGACCAAGATGGGCAACGCCCGCATGGTCGAGATCCTCAAGCGCTACGGATCGCAGCGCATCATCGTCGATAGCGCCTGCGACTGGGGCATTTCCGACCCGCTGGGCGTGCCCAAAACCGCTCAGCTTGCGCTCGAGTCCGGCGTTCCCACGGCCGACATTCATCGTGCCTGCTACGCCAACGCGCTTGCTGCCTATGGCCAGAGCGGACAGATGAAGGAGGACGATTGGCTGAACCCGCCGGCCATCGACCAGCGCACCCTCTATGCCGACAACTCGATCCTTCGCGGTGGTCGCGAGGCGCGTGTTGATCTGACGCCTCGCCGGCGTGGTCTTCTCATCGACTAGATCGCTCATCAGTCGACTAAAATCTGATAAAAAACTGGACTTTCGCCCACGATAGGACGGAAAGCGGCGCCAATGAATAATCAGCGGCTCGATTGGTGCTCCGAGCCTGCCCGCACGCATGTGGAAGCGTGTGGTTTGAAAGTTCAGACAACACAGTCACTTAACGCCTGTCGCAACAACGTCGGGTGCCGTCGTCATGCGTTGCGAAAGTAAAACTGATCCATTTGGAGACAGATGATTTAATTGACTCAACGTAAGCAAGGGCGCATGATGTTTTCGGGAGGGCGGAACCATCTGGAGGTTGCCGATGGCCGTTCTCATGTCCCTCGGGGGAAACGGTGCGGGTGATGGATTCCTCGTTGCACCGGTTGGCTCGACCTATAACTCCGAACTTTCTCTTGCAACTGACGCCGGCACGTTGGACGTCACCCTTCAAGCCTCTCCAGATGCCGCCGGCCTGGTCTTCTCGACGACGAGCTTAACACTCTCGACCACGCCGACGATTGTAACTGTCCATCCGACCCTGCAGAGCGCATCGCGCGGCGACACCACGATCGAAGTTCTCGACACAGGCGCCAACGTCGTGGCGAGCTTTGCGGTCACGTCCATCAAGCACCCGAAGGTTAATTTCAGGGGCCGCTTTGAGGCTCGATTTGCGACGGCCGGCGCCCAGCCGTTTTCAAACGTGATGTACACGCCAATGAGCGGGATCAGCCCTGGCCCGGGATGGACGTGGGGGCTCGAGGGTGAGCCGGAATTCGTAACTCCTGGCGGCACGGTGCCTGAAAATCTCGAAACGCCCGGAATGGGACGTGTTATCCGACTGAACGATCCGCAGGCATTGCGCTCACATGCCGCTCCGGTCGTGTCGACGGTTGATTCCATCACCGGCGACACGACGCTCGGCACGGAAACCTTCACCACGGGCGATCCTCTGATTGGCCAGTTGGTGGATTTCGGCCCGGACACCTACTTTGCCGGCAATCAGCCCCACTCGATGCCCACGCCGGAGGAGTATTACACTGACGCTGAAGAGCCGATGGGGCTTTTCGAGGTTCATTTTGGCACATTGTTCAGCGGCGCCTCGGAGGTCGGCCCGTTTGTTGCGAAAGCAACCATGGTCGATCAGAAAACACGGACGCCCGATTCACGACCAATTGCCACCGGACTTGAGCCCGCCGCCGACGAACGGACAGAATTTGGCCTTCCCGATCTCGCAACCTTCAGCGCGACCCGAATTGATCTCGTGGTCGCCGAGTTCAACGCGTTGCCGGCGGTCGACACACCGGAGCGTCGGAACCTGGCGCGCCGCGTCGGCCATCTGCTGAACGTGGTGACTCCGGCCAAGCGGATGTCCATCCAAGCCGCGAATCCGGGTGCTTTCACCCCCCGGACGGCCATGATATCAGTGGCTTGGAGCATGAAGGAGGTGTTCGAAGGCAAGGTCGACACGGATCTTGTCTTCAATCCGGGCGGTTCGGCGGTTATCGCCTACATGTCGGAGTTCAACTCATTCAACATCAAGTGGGAGCCGTTTTCCTTCCATTCGGACGAACTCTGCGGACATCACATAGGCTCGCTGACCCATCTCAATCTCGATGGCACATATAGTGGCGACCCGCACACCCGCACGGTGAACGGGACACTCTACGACTTTCAGGCGGTCGGAGAGTTCACGCTCCTGCGCTACGGCGGTCGGATGGAGATTCAGGTTCGCCAATCGCCGGTGGCAACCCAGAATCCGATCACCGACTCCTATTCGGGTCTTACTTCATGCGTCAGCGTCACCACCGCGGTGGCGGCGCGATTGGGTTCGCACCACGTTTCTCTCCAGCCGGGACGTGAACGGCAGTTGCTCGAATTCTACCTGGATGGGAAGCCGGCAAATCTCTCGGCGGAAGGACTCGACGTCGACGGCCATCGCGTCACCGGGTTCGATGCCAACGGCGAGACTGGAATGCGGGTCGATTTCAATGACCAGACGGTTCTCGTCGTGACGCCGGCGTTCTGGAATGCCCACAACATTTGGTACATGAACGTGAGCGTTTCGAATACGAGTGCCGATGAGGGCATCATGGGTTTCATCCCGCGCGACAGCTGGCTGCCCAGACTGCGCGAAGGTCAGAGCGTCGGACCCATGCCCGCCAGTCTGTCGGACAGGTATGTCACGCTCTACAAGAAATTCGCGGATTCCTGGCGCATAACCGACAAAACGAGCATGTTCTTCTATGCGCCCGGAACCTCAACGAAGACCTTCACCGACCGTGACTGGCCGGCTGCAAAGCCGCCTTGCAAGATGAAGCCCGAGTTCCAGGTTCCGGGGGTAAAGGTCTTCAAGGGCATGCCGATCGACAGGGCGCAGGCCATCTGCAAGGCCGTCATGTTTGACGACCTGAAGCAGAATTGCATCTTCGACGTCGCAACGACCGGAGATGAGACTTTCGCCAAGGGCTATCTCTTTGCCCAGGAGCTCAGGCTCTACGGTACCTCCGTTCAGCTGGTCGCCAAAGGCGCGCCGAACCGGAACGGCCGAAGGCAAATGGAAGCTGATGAGCCGGCACGCGCGTCCGAAGACTCGTTAGCCCTGCTTGCGACGGTGTCGCCCTTGACCTCCGGAAGACCGATCCCGACCGGAAGCGTCGCCTTCTACGTTGACGGGGTGCGGATGAACCGGCCGGTGATTCTCAACGAGCGCGGTCGCGCGCAGGTCGTTGTTTCCCGGTTGAAAGAAGGCGAGCACAAGATCAGGGCGAGTTATTCGGGTGGTGGCAAATATGACTATCACTCCAGTTCAAGCCCCAATCTGCTTTATAAGGTCGTACGCAAGGAAGGGAACAAGGAAGGAACTCGTAGCAAATAGCAAACAGGGCGCTTGGCGGAGAGAGGCCGCGCTTTAGAGGATTGCGATCATGACGACAGGTGTCGGGCCGTATGTGGTCCCGGATCCATCGGACTCTGACCTCTCAACGACAGTCCTCGAGACGGTCATCTACGCGGACGAGACGCCGGGCGTGGATATCGGCGGCGGGCTTACGGCAAATGCGGAGACATATAACGGGACGATTCCGGGCCCGACACTGCGCCTCAATGTCGGCGACACGGTGATCGTGCGGCTGATCAATCTTCTCAAATATCCCACCGGCATTCATTGGCATGGCATAGAGCTGGCAAACTCTGCCGACGGCACGGAGGTCACCCAGGAGCCCGTCCTTCCCGCCTTCGCGTCGCCGCCGCCGTTCCCGGCACCGGCGGGCGGTACCTACCTCTACAAGTTCAAGGTGCCTCGCCCGGGCATCTATTGGTATCACCCGCATCATCACTTCTCGACCAACCGGGTATTCCGGGGTCTCTATGGAATGATCGTCGTCGCCGATCCCAACGAAGCGGCGCTCATCGCATCAGGTGTCATTCCAGCTGCTGCCGACACCAAGCAGCTGGTGCTGAGCGACATTACGGTGTGCAAGGCCGTGAATGACACCGAAACCTATGTCGACCCGACCACGGTAATGCCCGCCTCCGACGCGGCTGAATGGCTGGGAGGTGCCACGGCGCAGGTCGGTCCAGCGCCAATCAGCCTCTGCCAGACCTCACCCATCGACGACGCTGGCAGTGCCGGCGGTCCCGCCTTCGCGGCCGGCGATATCCCCAACATCCAGCTGGCGACGCAGGTGGCGGGTGTCCCGACGACCGAAGGGCAGACAGTGCTCACCAACGGCATGAATGTCGGTGGACGTGCGGGAACACCCTTGGCGCCTCAGGCCCTGGCCGCCGGTGCTCACATGCTGGACGTCCGGCCAGGACAGGGATTGCGACTGCAAATCGTCAATTGTGCCACGATCAGGTACTTTCGCCTGATCCTCACGACGAGCACCGGGGCGCAGTTGAACCTGGTACGCATCGGCGGGGAGGGTGGCTTGCTCGACAACGCCATCGTCGAAGGCAATGTGCAACCTGTCCCCGCCGGCACCTTCGATACGAAATACACTTTTGGCGAGTTGCTGCTTCCGCCGGCCAGTCGCGCCGACGTCGTCGTGGCCATTCCCGACGACCTGCCGCTTGGCAGCGTCTTGACCCTGTGGACGCGAGATATCAGCCGGACCGGCGCCGGGTTCTCGAACATCCCTACTGTGCCGGTCATGCATCTGAGGGTCATGGGCGCGGTGGTTGCTCCCCCTTACACCATCGGCGCCGGAACCGCGCTTCGCGCCTCAATACCAGGTGCGGCCGTGGAAGTGCTTGGCGCAGCCACGACCTCTCTCCTCGATCCTGCCACGTTCATGCCGGCGAAGGACGGTATTCCGAACGAGGAGATACGGCTCACCGTTACCCCGCCCGGGATCAACGGGACCGCCGGTCATTTTGAGGGCTTCGTACCCTATACAAGTGCACCGAACATCAATTCATCACGTTACGCGGAGCAGGGCCACAGGCTGCAATTGACGGTCAGGAATACCAGCCAGGCGCACCACCCCTTCCATTTGCACGGCTTCTCGTTTCAGCCGATCTCGCTCACGCGCGCCGGCTTCCCGACCTTCAACTGGTCCTATCGGGAGTTCAGGGACAATATCGACATACCCGCGGGCTACACGCTGACCTTCATCGTTCGCCTCGATGATCGTGAGCTTGTCGATGGCGTCACACTGGGCGGCGCGCTGGGCCGTTGGCTCTTTCACTGCCACATCTTCTTCCACCACCATCAAGGCATGATCAGCGAGCTCGTCGTGACTGCCGCCGACGGAAGCGAGAAGCCGAATGTCGATGTAGGCGGTTCGTGGGCCTATACGCCATCCGGCGGGATCGCAACGCGGCGCGGGACCTTCCAATCGCCGGACGGAATCCCGGTCGGATTGTCGGCCACCGTGGGCAACGTCATCGCGACCGGGGCCAATACCTGGGAATGGACCTACGACACGACCGGCGTGCCCGACGGGGTCCAGTATGTCTACATCACCGCCACCGACTCCGAAGGGCGGAAGGACCAGACCGTCTTCCGGCTTAAGATCGGCGCGCCCGATGATGGTGCCGACAATGGCGATCCGCATATCCGGACGGTCGACGGCAAGTATTACGACTTCCAGGCCGTTGGCGAGTTCACGCTCCTGCGTGACACCGAGGGACTGGAGATCCAGGTGCGCCAGACGCCTGTGCCGACGGCAACACCCATTACCGATTCTTATAGCGGCCTCACCACATGTGTCAGCGTAAATACCGCGGTCGCGGCGCGGATTGGCGATCGTCGAATCTCGTATCAACCCGCCGACAACGGCGGCGGCCGGCTCCAGTTTTTCCTCGACGGAAAGCCGACGGAACTCACCGAGAGAGGCATCGACCTCGAAGCCGGCCGCGTGGTCGCCTACCCGGTCGGCGGAACGACGGCGCTCAGGGTGGACTACGCCAACTACACCGTTCTGACCGTTACGCCGTATTTCTGGAGCAGCTACAACATCTGGATACTCAATATGAGCGTCACGCGGACCGATGCGGACCAGGGCATCATGGGGCGTGTCCCATCACAAACCTGGCTGCCGATGCTGCCGAATGGGGCGACGGTCGGCCCCAAGCCCGCTGGCTTGTCCGAACGCTACATTGCCCTTTACCGAACCTTTGCGAACGCCTGGCGAGTGACCGATGCGACCAGCCTGTTCGTCTATGCGCCCGGCACGTCGACAAAGACCTTTACCGATGTCGACTGGCCCACCGAGAAGCCGCCGTGCAAGAAGATCAAACCACAGTTCCAGGTTCCGGGAGCCAATCCGCCGCTTGTCAACATCAAGCTCGAGACGGCAGAGCGCATCTGCAAACCGGTGAAGCCGGACGATTTGCATCGTGGTTGCGTGTTCGACGTCGCAACGACCGGCGACAAGGACCTGGTGCGCAGCTACCTTCTGGCTCAGGAAGTGAGGCGCAAGAGCGCCGCGGTCCAGATCGTTGCCAACAAGAGCCGCACCCGGCCCGGAGAAGGGATCGTCTTCACCGCCACCGTATCGGCAGGAGCTCGCGGCCGGGCGACGCCGAGTGGCCGCATCACTTTCCTGATCGATGATGTTGCGGTCGAAAAGCCCATGGAGCTGAACGAGTTGGGCCGGGCTTACCTGAAAACCGAGGGTCTGAGCGCCGGCCTGCGCCGCATCCGGGCGGTCTACACACCCGGCGAGGAAGATGGCTTCCTGGCCTGCTCCAGCCCAAGTCTTCGTCACCTGGTTGAAAGAAAGGCGGCGGCAGACAGGACGAGGGCGCCGTATTGGCTGGGCGGATTGTTCTACGAGGCCTGTGACTGCTTTACGGTGTGCCCGTGCTGGCTGGGGAACAACCCCGACGAAGGAGAATGCACCGGCGTGTTCGCGTGGGAAATCGAGAAAGGTTCCATCGATGGAGTGGACGTGACCGGGCTGCGGACCGTGAGCGTGTCGCACCATGCCGGCATCCGCGAGGAGGCCCGGCAAAGGGTGGTGATCTTTGTCGACGAGCGCGCGACCCAGCAACAGGCGGACGCGCTTGCAGCGGCTTTCAGCGGACGCCTGGGTGGTCCATTGCAGGAATTGACCGACATCATGGGCGAGTTGCTTGCGGTGGAGCGCGCGCCAATTGAGATCAAGCGTGATGGGCGGCTTACGACGTTGACCGTCGATCGGCGCATTCGCGTGGAAGGAAGAACGAATGAGGGGCCGTCCGGGCGGCCGATGGAATTGAATGATGGGCTCTTGAGCAAGGTGCTTGGGACACCGGCGGAAGTAGGAGAGAGCGGACGCTTCCGCGTCGGGCTTGCGGAGCACGGCATGAAAATGGATTTGCGCGGACGTAGCACCATGAGCGGGCGCTTCTCATATGCGCATGCGCCGAAGGCGAATACGCCCGTCCCGGGCGGTCACGGCAGTTAGCGGGAGGCTCGGTTCGGAGGTTCTTCTATGGAGTCGCGGGAATTGGAGGAAGGTGTGACATCGCAAGGCCACCCAAAAAAGCCGGAGGTCCGCAACGCGCGATACAAGCTGCAGGGCTCCTTTTACGAGGCTTGCGACTGCTATGCGATATGCCCATGCTGGACCGGCAATAGGCCGGACGAAGGCGAATGCACCGGCATTTTCGCTTGGGACATCGAAGAGGGAACGATCAATGGCGTCGACGTGGCGGGCCTACGCGCGGTGAGCGTTTCGCACCATAGCGGATTTCGCGGCGATGAAGCCCGGCAACGCGTCGTGATCCTGGTCGATGACACTGCCACGCAACGTCAGACGGACGCTCTCGTCGCGGCGTTTACCGGAAGTCTTGGTGGACCGTTGCAGGAACTGTCCGATCTCCTGGGCGAGTTGGTTGCGGTCGAACACGCTCCCATCACGCTGCGGCGCGAGGGCCGCATCACCTCGCTCAGCGTCGGCCGGCGCCTCTGGGTGGAAGGCTTGACGAACGAGGGGCCGTCGGGTCGTCCAATGACGCTCAGTGATGGAAAATTGAGCGATGTGCTGGGATCACCTGCCGAAATCGGCGAGAGCTGGCGCATGCGGGTCGGGCTTGCCGCTCACGGGATGGAGCTGGATCTGCGCGGTCGCAGTACGATGCGCGGGCAGTTCGCGTACGAGAATACGCCGGACTAGGCCTGGAGGATAGCGACTTGGCAGCATTCGACATCGGCGCAGCATCGCGGGCATTGCGATACGCCCGGCCGTCGCTTGTCACGGTCGCACTGATCGTGTTGCTGTCTTTGCTGGCGCTTCACCTGTGGAACACGTCACCACCCGTTGCGGCTCACCACCACGCTCATTCTACCGCCGCCACGATGGCGCGGGCCTTCACCTTTCTCGCCTCATGGATGGTGATGTCTGCGGCAATGATGCTGCCGAGCGCGATGCCGCTGCTCGTGTTGCTTGATCGCGTCGCGCGCAATCACTCGAGCCGGCATGAGATTCCACTTGTCGCGGCGCTGGCCTATCTCATTGTCTGGGGGGTGGTCGGAATGGCGGTGTGGGCGATCGGCGTGGCGGCCGAGGCATATCTTTTGCCTCGTGCCGATGCGCAAGTCGTTTCCTGGCTCGCCGGCGCGGGTCTCGTCGCGGCGGGTTTGTATGGGCTATCGCCAATGGCCGGCGCTTGTTTGCGGGCCTGCCGTCGGCCTTTCGGGTTTCTGGCGCGTCACTGGCGCGGCGGGTCGGGCGCACGCTGGCAGGCGGCCAGGATCGGAACCGCATATGGAATCTCCTGTGTCGGCTGTTGCGTGCCGATGCTGGGCATCATGTTCGTCGTCGGGATGGCCAACATTGCCATTGTCATTGCGATGGGGGTAATGATGGTGATGATGAAGAGCAGCACAGTCGGGACATGGATTGCGCACTCTCTGGCGATTGCGCTCATCGCCGCCGGGCTAGCGGTTGGCTTTGGCTGGCTTCCCCTCTCGCCCCACTACCATTGACAGCATATTGCGCGGGAGGTTGGGTCCTTGAGCAACGAAAATGACAGGCAGAGCGTGCTGTCGGATCTCGGGACGCGCCTCGCTGGCGGCGTGCATGCCGATGCTGGAATAGGGCGAGCCTCCGAGCCGGCGTCGGATTTTGCGATCCTCCCCTGGGCGAATGTGGTGAAGATCGGCGGCCAGAGCATCATGGACCGAGGCCGCAGCGCGGTCGGTCCCGTGGTGGATGAGATTGTGGCGAATCTCAACAGGCATAAGATGATCCTTGGCACGGGAGCCGGTACGCGCGCGCGGCATGTCTACAGCCTGGCGATCGATCTCGGATTGCCGGTTGGCGTCCTGACTGTGCTTGGCACTGCCGTTGCGTGGCAGAATGCTCAGATGCTGCAATATCTCCTGGCGAAACACGGGATCGCGTTCCTGGAGCCTCAGGAATTTGGCTCGCTGGCTCACTATCTCATGGAGAGAGGAGCGGTCATCTGCCAGGGCATGCCACCTTACAAGCTGTGGGAAGCCAACCCTGACTCGGGAAGAATTCCGCCGCAGCGAACCGACACGGGCTGCTTCCTCATCGCCGAGGTGTTTGGGGCGCGGAAGATGATCTACGTCAAGGACGAGGACGGACTCTACACCGCCGATCCGAAAAAGGATCCCGGCGCCAGGCACATTGCGCGCATAAGCGTGCAGGATCTGCTTGCACGCGACTTGAACGACCTGGTCGTCGAACGCGCTGTATTGGAACTCATGCTGAATGCGCACCACATCAGGGAGATCCAGTTTGTCAACGGGCTGAAGCCGGGTCAGCTCACGGCCGCGCTTGACGGTGAGCCGGTTGGCACTGTCATCTTCAATGCCGACCTTGCCCGCGGAGCGCAGGCATGAACGATATCCGGGCCGAAGCGTTGCATGTCGTCTCAACTCTGATGCGCGAGTCCCTCGTGGACAGGAAGGTGATTGCCCGGACCGAGGCGCCCGTTCGGGCGATCCTGCCCGACCTCAACGTCATTCAAATCGGCGGGCTGTCGATCATGGATCGCGGCCAAAGCGCCCTCATGCCTGTGCTGGACGAGATCGTGGCTAATCAGCATGAGCACACGCAGATCATCGGCGTTGGCCCCGGCGTTCGTGCGCGCCATATCTTGTCTGTCGGCATGGATCTCGGACTGCCGACCGGCGCGTTGGCCACACTGGCGGCGAAATCGTCCGCGCAAAACGCCTATATGGTCTCTTGCTTGCTGGCGAGTCATGGCTTCGTATATCTCGAAGCGCCGTTCATCGTGCAGCTTCTGCCCGCCATGCTGGCGGCAGCACGTGGCGCGGTGTTCAACGGAATTCCTCCCTATGATCTCTGGGAGCATCCGCCGGCGTTCGGAAAGATCCCGCCGCACGGCAGCGATGCGGGCACCTATCTGGTCGGCGAGGTATTTGGGGCCCGCTCGATCATTCTGCTGAAGGACGTGGATGGCCTTTATTCGGGTGATCCAAAAACCGAACCAAACGCCAAGTTCATTTCTGAGATCCATGCCTCGGAACTGATCCGCATGGACCTTCCTACCCTGCCAATCGAAAAATCGCTGGTCAGTTTGCTCACACGTGCAAAATCCGCAAAAAGTGTGCGCATCGTCAATGGCCTGGTCCCCGGCAATCTGACCCGCGCCCTTGCCGGCGAGCCCGTGGGGACAGTGATCCACCTGTGAGTTGATGCAGACTGGCGCAGTTCAGCCGGCGTCTCGCGAATGGCGCGTTCCCGGCAGCAGAACGCCGTTCAATATGTAGGACTGGGAAATGGTAACAGGCGTTTCAAGCCCGCCGAATGCCTTTGCTGCCCACCGTCGCAGCGCTGCAATATGGGTGTCCTTGAGCGGACGTGCCACATCCACGCCGGCCAGACCGGGTCGGCCCTCCCAGCCGGCGATCACTTGGGCGGGAGTCGTGATGACAGACCAGCTGCCGGCGATCATGGGGTCGAAGACCGTCGCCCCATGCCGGGTCAGTCTTTCGAACAGGGAAGTGCGATTTGCTTCACCGTCGAGCGCGGAGTGTCCGTCCGCACGCAGCAAACGCCTCAGCTCAACCTTGGCACGTTCAGGAACGCTATCCTGGGGCCGCTTCACTCGCCCTATGATAAGCGCAGCTCCTTTGCGGCTGGCGAGGCGAAGGACTTCGCTCACGACATGATCTGGTTCGAGCAGATGGATGGAGCGGGAACCGAACACAAGTCGCGCGCATCCCGAGGCGATAGGCCATGGATTGTCCCCATCGGCCTGCAAAAGGAGGGCGTTGTTGCGTCTGATCTTGCGGGCGCAGGCATCGAGCATGGTCCTGGAGCGGTCGAAGCCAAGATAGGTGACAGGTTCGCGACAAAGCCACTGCGAGACTTGTCCGGAACCCACGCCGACTTCGACGACGATATCGCCCGGGTGAAGTCCAGCGAGGGACATGAGCCCTTGCACGACAGAACGGCAGACGGTCTCCGGCAGGTAAGCACGCCTGTCATAGTCTTCGCCTTGGCGATCGAACCGGGCCGCGAAATTCCCGATGCTCATTGCCTCTCGCGCTCCGACATCCACACCACAGCTTCATTCTCCGGTGTATCGCCGCGGATATTAAGTGTGACCAGTTCGCCCGTGCCTCTGTTTCTGCTATACTATAGGAGCCGGCGACATAGACAACGGAGGTATCTGACATGCTGAGAAGACAAGCGGAGCCTTCCCTGGAGCGGTCAACCGGACCGGGTCTCGATGGAATAGGCGACACCATGGCCGAACGGGCAGGCGGTTGGGAAGGGCGATCGCTTCGACAGCTCGGCGGTATTGGCATGCTGCAGCGCCATGCCGCCGATTTCGGCTTGACGGAGGAACAGCTTGATAAGCTCGACTCGATGCAGGTTCAGTTCGAACTTGAAAAGATCGATCTGCTGGCGGCCCTGCGCAAGGCGAATATACGCCTGAGCGCCAAGATCTGGGTCGAGGATGCGCCCGAGGCCGAGGTCAACGCGGCAATCAAGGACGTCGCGCGTTGCGAAACTGATTTGCGTAAGATGCGCTATCATCATTTGCAGGCCGGCCGCAGCGTGTTGTCGGACGAACAGCGCGTGAAGGTGAAGTCATTCCGGCGTGCGCGACAAGTTGAGAGCGCGCGCGAATGGCGCGCGACACCTCTTGCAGAACGGGTCGGGTTGAGTTCGACATCGGAGCCAGATCTGGCGCCGGCTCGCGACCGGCGTAGGGGCTTCCGTTAGTCAGTCATGGACGGCCCAGGGGGCATCGGCCGGCCGGAGCCTGAGGACGGAGGAACGACACTCGCCGCGGCCAGGCCGAGCTGATGCGGCTTGCCTCGCATGTGCTTCCCCCGTGAAGAGACGGCCTTCGCGCCATGGGCGAAATCGGGAGACGCGAGACTCAGGCTAGAACTTCTCGACGAACCCGCAGAATCCACCAGCTCATTGCCAAACCTCCCTCCCTCATCGCTGTTTTTCGCGGGCTTCCTCATGCATCCTTCGTTCAATCTCCTCGTGGGGCACGTCCTCCACAAACTGGGCCAACCCCCACGTGAAGCCGAACGGGTCGGTTAGTTCGCCACTTCGTTCGCCGAAGTAATGATCTCTGAGAGGTTCCGTCTCGGTTGCGCCGGCGTCAATCGCGCGGTTTCCGCCCAAAGCTCCCCGCCACAAAAAAAATGGGAGAGCCGGAAGGCACCGGCCGGTCCGGATCCCGCCACTTCACGTCTTTTCCAATTGAGCAAAGAGGATCGGTCGAGCTACAGCCCGTGCATGGTCAGGACGAACGAGATGGAGCAGGAGGCGTCGCTTGCAGCTGTGATCTACATCTCCCAACCGGCTTCTCGCAGAGCCGCGAGTCTTTGTTCGCGCCAACCTGGATTGCTTGCCAACAACGGAGCCAGCGCATCTCCTGCTGGTTTCTCAAGTCTGCTCATTTCCGCGATTGCTTTCCGGGCCTCGTCAATGCGGCCCATGGCGACATGGCAGGCCGCAAGCGTTTCGAAAGTCGGCCGCCATGTCGGGCGGACTTTCTGCGATTTCATTGCCGAGTCCAGCGCCTGATCAGGATGCCCTGAAAACAGATATGCAAGCCCAAGCACATTGAACCAGACGAAGTTCTGCGGGTCGTAAGGGTTCAGCTTCAGGCCGCGTTCGAGGGGTGCCACTGCTTCGGACGCCTTGCCACTGAAGAGGTGTGCCATTCCGAGCACAAGATGCCCGAGCGCGAAGCTCGGTGTCAGTTCGGTTGCGCGTTCGGCGGCAGCGACCGCGCGATTGAGCGTATTCCCATAAACGCTGACGATGGCGAGCGCGTAATGCGCATAAGGATTTTTCTCGTCGAGTCGGATGGCGGCAAGCGCCGACTCCTCCCCCTCGTGAATGTCGTCATCCGATGCTTCGCTCCAGCCGTAGGCGACTATTCCCGCGCTGACCCGGCCGATCCAGAGATGCGCTTCCGGTAATTCGGGATCGAGCTTGCTGGCCTGCCGGAACAGCTCCCGCGCCTTGAAGTGATTTTCACGCGTGACCTGATGGAAATGCCAGGTTCCGCGGCGCACGAGATCCCAGGCCGTCATGTTGCCGGTGTGACGGGCCGCGGCAAGAACGGGGTCGGCCCTGAGCAGCTCAGGCTCGAGGGCGCCGGCCACGCGCTCGGCAATTTCGTCCTGAATGGCGAACAGCTCCGTCAGCTCAAGATCGTATCGTTCGGCCCAGACGTGGGTACCCGAGCCAAGTTCGATCAGCTGTGCGGCGATGCGGACCCGCTGATCGGATTTGCGTACGCTTCCTTCGACCACGTAGTGGATGCCGAGTTCGCCGCTGATCTTGGCCCTGAACTTCGCCGTATCGACCAGCTTGCCCTTGAAGGCGAAGCTGGAATTGCGCGCGATAACCGAGAACCAGCGGAATCGCGTCAGCGCGACGATGACATCCTCGGTGATCCCATCAACGAGATAGTCCTGCGCGTGATCACTGCTAATGTTCCTAAACGGCAGGACGAGGATACTCGGTCTGCGGCTGGGCTCCGCCTCGCGCTCGCCCGAGCCTTGCACCAGAATTGGCTCGGTGCCGTTCAGCGGTCCGACAAAGCGATAGCCGACGCGCGGAACCGTTGCGATCCAGTCGCCGCCATTGGGCGCAGGACCGAGCAGCTTCCGCAGCGCCGCAATCTGGACCGATAAGTTGCTTTCCTCGACGGTCATCTCGGGCCATGCCGCATCCATCAACTCAGGCTTGGTCACTGTCTCGCCCGGCCTGCGCAACAAGGTCCTGAGCAGCAGCAGTCCCTTGTGGCCGAGCGCCACCGGCCGCCCCTCGCGTAGGAGGATGTCCCGGGTCAAGTCGAGGACGCAGGGTCCAAATGCGATGCTTTGCCCATGCATGCGCGCGAGTTTAACAGATTTGGAACATTTCGGCATTTTTCGGCGCCAGCTTCAAGACTCCGGCCGTGCCAAGCGTGATGCTGGCAATCGAGCATACCGCGATCCTACCGGCATGGGCGATCAGGAGGAGTTAGCTATGGCGACGATGGCGAAATTCGATCCGGCGAAAAGCACCATACGCGGGCCGACCAAAGCCTGTGTGGTCAAGACGGGCAGCGGCTACCGCGCCGAGCAGGGCTCCGACTACTTTCCCGCGGTAAGCGCCGAAACGACCGGCTCGCAAATGATCTGGTTCGGCAAAGTGACGCTGCCGCCGGAAGGGCGCACGAAGGCGCATGTCCACGAGTTCCACGAATCGGCGTTTCTCCTGTTGAGTGGGGACAATGTAGAGCTGTGGAGTGGCGATGAGCTTGAGCATTGCGAGGTCGCGCATGCTGGTGACTACCTGTTCATTCCCGCGAACGTGCCGCACGTCGCCGTAAATCGGGGCAGCGAGCCGGCCGTCTTCATCGGATGTCGAAACGAGCCGACCGCGCAGGAAAGCCTGGTCATGCATCCGGCGCTCGACGCCAGGGTGCCCTGAGTTTAAGCTTTCCGCCGGCTGGTTTGCAATCGGCACATTGTAAGCCAATTGCGTTCGCTTTATACAAGCAACAGCAGCTGCAAAGCCCGGCAGCATCGCCCGGGCACACATCATCCGATCTGATACTTCCCAAATCTCTGTCTGGGCGCAAGCCTGCACTTGCGGCGCTTCATGTGCGCCATTTGCGTTTTGGCGACCGACCTGATCCAGGATATCATCTCCCTATCGGCGCCAAGCGCCTTTGCCTTGTCACACCAGTCGGTTTCCAACACGCAGTCTCCCTTGCGCGGCACGTCAGTAGAGTCGACGAGCGCCACCATCGCCTCGTTCACTGTCTCGACTGAACCTGTCTTAACGGACAGCCGAACCAAGTTTCCCGCCGCGTAATTCACCAAGACGAAGCTGTTCAGAGAACTGGAGGGAGAGATGGAGTGGACCGCCCCCGAAGCCTATAGGAAAAGCCGGTTCCCTCGCCATGAAATCGCCGGTTGAGTCAATCATCGTAGGCGGCTAAAAGCTCGCATCAAATATGACGACAGCGCCTGCAAAATCGGCGGCAAGGGGCAATCTCTTCGCCGTCGCCCCCATGGTGGATGGGCGTGACAATCCAAAGAAATCAATACTTTGGAAGCCGCCGTGTGCGCAGCGTGTGCAGTAAGAGACTGTGCTTTGTGTGAAGCTAAGTGAACACGGCGTTTAACAGCCCTCAGGATGTTCTTTCAGATAAAACGGTGGGTGAAATGCTGGCGAGCCTGCCGCTACTCGTGGCGAAATGCCAATTCCGCAATCAATCGATGATTTCGCCATCATTCGCCTTAGACCTTTCTTTCACTGATGAATGGGTTTGAGTTGCTCGAGTACCGAACGGGATCGAAACAACGATCGCCTCGACGCCCTGCACGGCTTCCTCTTTCGGAACAGCCAGACTCCAATGTCGCGGCCAAGCTCGCGGATGGTATCCGGCCTCTTCGAATTGGCGAGCTTGACCTCATGGCCGCGGGCGGCAAGCTTGCGCGCCAATGCGGCGCCGATGTTTCCAGCGCCGATGATTCCGACTTCAGGGGACGTCCTTTCGTAAATATGGAAGAGAGCCGGCCTCAGTCGGGGACGCCTCGAAAATGCGCGCCTTCCTCCTGCGATGCAAAGGCGTTACCTCATGAAATGCGCTCACCATTCCTGCCATATCGAGCGAAACCGGATGTCAGACCGGCAGCCCGTTCTGCTTTCGCAGGCTTTTGTCGAATGCGGACTCGGGGACGAAACGGCGCAGCAAACTGACCTGGCGCGCCATCTTTCCCGCCGCATAGCGCCTCCTCGGAACGGGTTCGGTCGCGGCTTTCAAAACCGTCCTCGCTACGACTTCGGGATCATCACCTGTTTCAATTGCTTTCCGCAGGATCGCATTCATGCCGGCGCGCGCGGAGTCATAGATTGGAAGCAAATGATCCGGCTTGACGAGATTTTCTTCGAATGAGGTACGGGTATAAGCGGGCTCGACCAACACGACGCGAATTCCAAAAGGGCGCAGTTCGTGGTCGAGCGATTCTGAATAACCCTCGATGGCGTGTTTGGTCGACGCATAGAGCGCGGAATAGGGTGCGGGGATTAAACCCAACACCGAACTCAGATTGACGATTCTTCCCTTGCCTTGACGGCGCATTGTCGGCAGGACCGCATTAGTCACGCGGAGAACGCCGAAGACGTTCACGTCGAACAGCTCCTGCGCCTGGGCAATGGAGGATTCCTCCGCGCCGCCGAGCAGGCCGATCCCGGCATTATTGACAAGCAGGTCAATGCGCCCGGCCTCGGCCAGTACCTCATCGACCAGCTTGGCCACGGACGCATCATCCGTCACGTCGCAGGACAGCATGGTTACGCCATCGGATCGTTCGGCTGCCGCGCGACGGCTGGTTCCGAACACGCGAAAGCCAGCATTCTGCAGGGTTTTGGCCGTCGCGTGCCCGATGCCGGTGGATGCCCCCGTGACCAGGGCGACGCCGAGATTGGTCTTGTTCATGAAATTCACTTCTTCCTTTGTGTTGGATTGGCATGAGAGAAGCACGAAGGATGAGCGAGAGGCGTCAATCATGAGCGCCTCCGGTGCTCCCGCTGGTCAGTTCGTCCGTCCAGCGCCGGAACAGTGCACTGGCGTTGACTCCTCCGAAGCCGAAGCCATTGGAGATCGCGTAGTCCATCGCTTTCGGCCGGGACTGGTTTGCGACGAAGTCAATCCCGTCGCCGACCGGATCGGGAGCGCTCAAATTAAGCGTCGGCGGTGCCACCTGGTCCCTGAGCGCCAGGATCGCGAAGATGGCACCAAGCCCGCCCGCGGCGCCGAGCAGGTGTCCGGTCGCTGATTTCGTTGCACTGACAGCTATCGCGAAATCATGCCCGAAAACGCTCTTGATCGCTTCGATCTCAGCCACATCGCCCAAGGGCGTGGAGGTCGCATGCGCATTGAGATGACGAACCTCGCGCGGCGAAATCCCTGCTTGGGCAATCGCGATCTCCATGGCTCGGCGCGCACCGTCGCCGTCCTCGGGACCGGACGTGACGTGGTGAGCATCCGCCGTCGTGCCGTAGCCGACGAGCTCGGCGAGCGGTTTCGCACCGCGCGCAACCGCGTGGCTCAGTTCCTCGATGACCAGGATGCCGGCCCCTTCGCCCATGACGAAGCCGTCCCGCGATATGTCGAAAGGTCGCGAGGCTTGAGCCGGCACCTCATTGAAGCCGGTGGAAAGAGAGCGTGCGGCAGCAAAGCCACCGAGACTGACAATGTTCATGCACGCTTCCGTTCCACCGCACACGGCAATATCGGCTTCGTTTGCTCGGATAAGACGAGCCCCATCGCCGATCGCCTGGATGCCGGCCGCGCACGCCGTCACTGGCGCGCCCAGTGGGCCCTTGAAGCCATGGCGGATCGAGATATGGCCCGCCGCGAGATTCACCAGGAAGGATGGGATCGTAAACGGCGACAGGCGGCGGACACCGCGCAGGTCGACCGTGCGCACCGCCTCGGTGATGGCGGGAAACCCGCCGACCCCTGAAGCTATGATCGTGGCTGTGCGCAGGCGATCCATTTCCGAGGCAGGCTTCCATTTCGCCTGCGCAAGCGCCTCTTCGGCCGCCGCCAGCGCAAAGAGAATGAACCGGTCTACCTTGCGCTGATCCTTCGGCGTCAGGACGGCATCCGGATCGAAGCCAGCGTCCGGATCTTCTTCGAGGGAGGGCACCACGCCGCCGATCTTTGCCGGCAGACCTCCCACCACCGCGTCCGGAAGCCTGCGGATGCCCGAACGACCGGCCAGCAGACGCGACCAGGATGCTTCGACACATGCGGCGAGTGGCGTGACCGCTCCGAGACCGGTGACAACAATCCGTCGCATCTATCCTCCTGTCGATTCCGGTACGCCGCCAGAACCGCTCGGCTCCGCTGGGGGCTGGCGCAGCGCGACCGGAAGAAAGACCAGAAGGGCAAGCGCCGAGCCCGTGGTCAGGATGACCGCAAGAGAAACCGACGGTTGCAGAGACAAGACGCTGGCAAATGACGCGCCGATGGCTGCGCAGCCCATCTGCAGAAAACCGAGCAGCGCGGATGCCAGTCCGGCCTGCCGTCCAAAAGGATGGAGCGCGATCGCAGTGCCGAGCGGATTGATCAATCCCATGCCGAGCAGATACAGCGCGATTGCCATGGTGAAGGGCATGAAGGCCGGTGCTGCGGCGAACGCAAACATGAAGAGGCCGCCAGCGAGAGCGGTGAAGAGGCCGATCATGCCGACGGTGCGCTGACCCCAGCGATGAGCCAGGCGCGGCGCGAGAAACCCCGCCACGAAGACGATCAGGACCGTCGTCGCGAAGGACAATCCTAGCTGAAAGGGTGTAAGGCCCAGCTCGCTCATCAGGACGGCGGGCGCCGCAGCGAAGAATGTGTAGAGCCCACCGATGACAAGGCTCACTGAGAGGGCGGGAAGGAGAAAGCGCGGATCAACGGCCAGACGGCCATAGGCGGATGCCACGGCCGCAGCCGCTAGGGACGCCCTGCGGTCCGCTGGATGTGTTTCGCCGACGCGCCTGGAATAATGCAGCGCGAGCATCACGCCAAACGCCGCGACGACAAGGAAGGTGATCCGCCAGCCGAACAGGCCGTCAAGCGCACTTCCAAGCAGAGGCGAAAAGCCCGGCGCCGCCGCCCCGGCAATCATGGTCAGCGCCAGAGCCCGTGCGAGCGCCTCGCCGTCGAACAGGTCACGTGCGATGGCGCGCGACAGGACCGAGGCAGCGCAAGCTCCGAGCGCCTGGATGACGCGGCCGAGAACCAGGAAGGACAAGGTGTCGGCGAAGGCACAAAGGACACTGCCCGCAGCAAAGACTGCAAGGCCCCCCAGCACCAGCCATTTGCGGCCGAAGCGATCGGAGAGCGGCCCGGCCAGAAGTTGTCCGAACGCGAAGGCAACGAAGAAGCTGCTCAATGTCAGGCCGAGCTCCTGGGAAGAAACGCCGAGGCCGGCACCAATCCGCGGAAAGGCAGGAAGGATGATGTTGGTGGCGAGCGCGCCGAGCGCAGCCAGACCAGCGAGCAGGAACAGGATTCCCCCGGTGAGCCGACGCTCAGCAGGCGCGGGGTTCGCGATCGAAAGGGCGGACATCACGGCTTCCTGCGCGCCCCCGGTTGGAGAGCCCATCGTCATTGGCGCGGTCTTTGCGGGGCGTCGCCCGCAGACGACTCCGTCAGCACGCTCTCGGCAGCCGCTTGCAGGAACCGCTTCGACAGCCGCTTGTCGTTGACGGCCCGCGCGAGCACGACCGCACCGACCATTGTCGAGAGAATGGCCATGGCCTTGCCGCCGGACTCCTCACCGTCGGCCTCGCCAACCCAACCACCGAGCATCTCGAGATACTCCCTGATCCCGGCTTCGAATGACGCCTTCACGTCGGCGCTCTGCCTGGCTGCATCCGAGCCGAGCCCAACGACCGGGCAGCCGTCCATCCTTTCGGCGCGATGCGCCATGCTGAGATAGAACGCGATGACCGCGCCAAGCGGGTCCTGCGGATTGGCCGCAGCGGCGGCCGACCATCGGCGGGAGGCGCTCTCCAACGCCCGCCTGGACGCCTGCGCCGCCAGGTCGTCCTTGGATTCGAACTGCTTGTAAAAGGCGCCCTGGGTGAACCCGGCACCCTCCATCAGGTCCTTCAGGCCGATGCCGTCAAAGCCGTGCTCCCGGAAAAGGCGGCTTGCCACATCGATCACGGTTTCCCGGTTTTCCGCGGCCTGCCTGCGACTCACGCGCATTGTTGATCTCCTTTTTAGATTGCGTTCGTAATCTATATCGTATATAGAGGTTGAACGCAATCTATTTTTGGATGAGGCGAATCGTGAAAAAGAGAACCGCTATTGTGCTGGGGGGCGTCCTGATCGCGATGTCAGGGGTGGCGGCATTCGCCACACGTTCCATTCCCACGCAGGAAGCCTCTGCCGTGAGCGACCCGAGACAGGAACCGCCGATCGTCAGGTTGGTGACGGCAGAGCCGGTGACCGGATCCGAACGCGCTTTCACCGGCATCATTGGGACGAAGGTGCAGAGCGATCTCGGCTTTCGCGTGCCGGGCAAGATTGTGGAACGGCTCGTGGACGTCGGTCAGGAGGTCAAATCTGGTCAGCCGCTGATGCGCATTGACGATACCGACCTTGGCTTCGCACTGACGGCGAAGCGCAACGCCGTTGCCGCAGCGCGTGCACTCGTCGCTCAGACGGAGCCGGATGAACGGCGATACGCCAGTTTGCTCAAGGGCGGGTGGGTTCCACGGCAGCGCTACGAGCAGGCCAAGGCTGCGTTGGATACGGCCGAGGCGCAACTCGCCGCCGCCGACGCCGAGGCACGGGTCGCCGAGAACGAGGCGGCCTACGCGGTGCTGTTGGCGGACGCGGATGGAACGGTGATTGAAACGCTAGGCGAGCCGGGGCAGGTTGTCGCCGCCGGCCAGACAGTGGTCCGGGTTGCCCAGGCCGGCCCCCGCGAAGCGGTTGTCGCACTTCCCGAAACGATCCGGCCGGCGATCGGGTCGGCGGCCGAGGCCAGCGTGTATGGCGGCGACGGGCGTCATTACACGGCACATCTGCGACAACTGTCGAACTCGGCCGATACCCGGACCCGTACCTATGAGGCCCGTTATGTGCTCGACGGTGAGGCCGCGGCGGCACCGTTTGGCGCGACGGTGACCATTCGGCTGGCAAGCCAGGCACGGCAGCCCGAAGTCCAGGTGCCGCTCGGAGCCCTGCTCGATGACGGAGGGAAGACCGGCGTTTGGGTCCTGAACAGCGCCACCTCGACGGTGCGCTTTCTGCCCGTCAAACTCATTCGCGTGAGCGGCGAAGCCGCCGTGATCTCCGGACTGAACTCCAGCGATCCAGTTGTCTCGCTCGGCGCTCATCTCCTGCAGGAGGGCGCTCGTGTCAGGACTGCGTCCGAAGGCGGGGGCTGATGATGAACCTCAATCTTTCCGCAATCGCCGTTCGCGAACGCTCCGTCACCCTGTTCTTCATCCTCTTGCTGGTAGCCGCCGGCGCCTACGCTTTCGTCATGCTCGGGCGGGCGGAGGACCCTAACTTCACCATCAAGACTCTGACGGTCACGACGGCATGGCCGGGTGCGACGGCGCACGAAATGCAGGACCTCGTCGCCGAACCGCTGGAGAAGCGGCTTCAGGAGTTGACCTGGTATGACCGGGTCGAGACGACCACACGGCCGGGTTACGCATATATGACGGTCACACTGAAGGACAGCACACCGCCATCAGTCGTGCAGGAGGAATTCTATCAGGCCCGCAAGAAGCTCGGAGATGAAGCCCGAAACCTGCCGCCGGGCGTCTTCGGCCCCTTCGTCAACGACGAATATTCGGACGTTAGCTTCGCCCTCTATGCGCTCAAGGCCAGGGGCATGCCGATGCGTGATCTGGCGAGGCAGGCCGAGGTGATCCGCCAGGACCTCCTGCACGTGCCCGGCATCAAGAAGATCAACATTCTCGGTGAACGACCCGAACAGATTTTCGTCGAGTTTTCCTATGCCAGGCTGGCAACATTGGGTGTGTCGGCACAGGATATTGTCGCGGCCCTGCAGCGGCAGAACACGGTCACGCCGGCAGGCTCGATCGACACAAAGGGCCCGCGGGTCTTCATCCGGGTCGACGGCGCTTACGACAGTGTTCAGGCCATCGCCGACACGCCGATTGTCGCTGCGGGGCGGACGCTGAAGCTCTCCGACATCGCGGAAGTCCGCCGCGGCTATGAAGACCCTCCCACATACCTCATCCGACGTCAGGGTGAGCCCACCATCATGCTCGCGGCCGTTATGCAGGAGGGCTGGGATGGTCTGGCCCTCGGTAAGGCGCTGGAGGGCAGGACGGCGGCCATCGCACAGACGCTGCCGCTCGGGATGACGCTCGACAAGGTCACCGATCAGGCCGTCAACATCACGTCGGCAGTTGACGAGTTCATGATGAAGTTCGCGATGGCGCTCGGCGTGGTGCTGCTGGTGAGCCTGCTCAGCTTGGGCTGGCGCGTTGGCATCGTGGTGGCGGCGGCTGTCCCCCTGACGCTCGCCGTCGTGTTCCTCATCATGCTGGAGAGCGGCCGGTTCTTCGACCGCATCACGCTCGGCGCCCTCATCCTGGCGCTCGGTCTTCTCGTGGACGACGCCATCATCGCCATCGAGGTGATGGTGGTGAAAATGGAAGAGGGCATGGACCGCATCAAAGCGGCGGCCTATGCGTGGAGCCACACCGCGGCGCCGATGCTGTCCGGAACCCTCGTGACGATCGCCGGCTTCCTGCCGGTTGGCTTCGCGCGCTCGACTGCCGGCGAATATGCCGGCAACATCTTCTGGGTCGTGGGGTTTGCCCTCATCGTATCCTGGATCGTCGCGGTGGTCTTCACGCCATACCTCGGCGTCAAGATGCTGCCCGCGATCAAACCGGTCGAAGGCGGTCACCACGCTATTTACGACACACCGAACTATCGGCGTTTGCGGCGGCTCATCACCTTTGCCGTGCGCCACAAGTTCGTAACCTGCGGTATCGTTGGCATCGCCTTCGCGCTTTCCGTTGTAGGCATGGGCTCCCTCAAACAGCAGTTCTTCCCGACATCAGACCGCCCCGAGGTGCTGGTGGAGGTTCGCATGCCGGAAGGAACCAGCATCGAGACGACGACCGCTACAGTGGGGAAGCTCGAAGGCTGGCTGGACAGCCAGCCCGAGGCCAAGATCGTCACCAGCTATGTCGGTCAGGGCGCTCCGCGCTTCTTCTTCGCGATGGCGCCGGAACTGCCAGATCCAGCCTTCGCCAAGATCGTCGTGCTGACTCCGGACGCCGAGGCGCGTGAGGCGTTAAAGTACCGGCTCCGGGAGGCGGTGGCACAGGGGCTTGCACCCGAGGCCTATGTGCGCGTCACGCAGCTTGTGTTTGGACCCTACACGCCGTTTCCGGTCGAGTTTCGCGTCATGGGACCTGATCCCGCACAACTCTACAGCATTTCCGAAAAGGCCCTCGACATCATGCGGAGCGTCCCCGACGTGCGGCAGGCCAACCGCGACTGGGGCAATCGCACGCCAGTATTACGCTTCATACCGGACCAGGATCGGCTGAACCTGATCGGCCTCTCGCCAGCGGAGGTGGGCCAGCAGCTTCAGTTCCTCCTCACCGGCATCGCAGTCACGCAGGTCCGCGAGGACATCCGCAATGTCCCCATCGTGGCGCGCGCCGCCGGGGACGAGCGGCTGGACCCGACGCGTCTGGCGGATTTCTCGCTGATGAGCCGGGACGGCCGACAGATTCCGCTCGACCAGATAGGGCATTCGGAAATCCGTCTGGAAGAGCCAATCCTGAAGCGCCGCGATCGCACGCCCGTCATCACGATCCGCACAGACATCAACGAGGCAACTCAGCCTCCGGAGGTCTCCAAGCAGATAATGACGGCTCTTCAGCCGCTGATCGCATCCCTTCCGGCCGGCTATCGCATCGAAATGGGCGGATCGATCGAGGAAGCGGGCAAGGCCAATACAGCCTTGGGCAAGGTCTTCCCGGCCATGATCGCCGCTACGCTGATCGTCATCATGCTACAGGTGCGATCCTTCTCGATGATGTTCATGGTTATGTTGACGGCACCGCTTGGCGTTGTCGGCGTCGTGCCGATGCTGCTCACCTTCAACCAGCCCTTCGGATTCAACGCCATTCTGGGCCTGATAGGACTGGCCGGTATCCTGCTGCGCAATACGCTGATCCTGACAGAACAAATCAAGGAGAACCGTGCGGCCGGGCTCGACGGCTATCACGCCGTCATTGAGGCAACTGTGCAGCGCACGAGGCCTGTGGTCCTGACGGCACTTGCCGCCGTTCTGGCCTTCATCCCTCTCACGCACTCCGTCTTCTGGGGATCGATGGCCTATACGCTGATCGGTGGCACTGCGGTCGGCACGGTGTTGATCCTGCTCTTCCTTCCCGCGCTCTACGCCGCGTGGTTCCAGATCAAGCCGACTGCGGATGAGATCCATGAGGTTTCGACGGAGGAACCGGAACTGCGAGCAGCAATGGCTGCCGAATAGCCCTCTGTTGTCCGAGGAGACGGGTCAAGTTCTCACCCCGGCTTGCCTGAGCTTACCGCTTAACGTTATGGCGCTAGCTTCCAGGTAGTGGCCAATGATGGGATGCACGAACGCGGGCGCGAACTCATCGCCAATACCACGGCGCACTCGTTGCACGCGGCGATGGCCGAAGAGGGGTAGCCTATGTACCGGAAGAGATTGCAAGTCCAATTGTGGATTGGGGCGACAGATATTGGTCGCTTTCCCGCCTCTTCACGGCTTTTCCAATTGAGAGGAGGGGAACACGGGGTTTATAAGGTGCGTGTGCAGTGACCCGTTCCGTGTGCGCTATGTGTGCACTGAACCTTAGAGAATGAGCCGGATGAACGCGAAAGCCCCGTTTTCTGCGCATAGATTTTGCTGCGCGCCCTTGATGGATGGTGGTGACAATCCAAGGAAATCAATGTCTTAGAGATCGGCGTGTGCGCAGCGTGTGCAGTAAGACACTGTGCTTTGCGTGAGACGTCGTGAAAAGAGCCTTTGCACTCGCGTTCGCAGGCTCTGCTTTCAGGCGAAACGCTGTGAATTGCTGGCGAATGTCTCGAGCAGAAAGGCTTTCGCTGATATCGCATCAGGCCGGCAGCTTGTTTTGCTTTCATAGGCTCTTGTCGAATGCGGACTCGGGAACGAAACGGCGCAGGACGCCGACTTGGCGCGCCAACTTTCCCGCCGCATAGCGCCTCCTCGGAACAGATTCGGTCGCTGCTTTCAAAATCGTCCTGGCTACAACTTCGGGGACGTCACCGGCTTCAATCGCCTTCCACAGCACCAAATTCATGCCAGCGCGCGCAGAGTCATAGATTTCAAGCAACCGGTCCGGCCTGGTGAGATTTTCTTCAAATGATGTACGAGTATAGGCGGGCTCGACAAGCACAACGCGAATTCAGCTTCAGAATTAGCTTTGCTAGCCGGAGGAAAGCTGGGCGCACGTTCCACCGCGCCGTGATTGGGGAATTTTGCGCTGCACCGAAGTGACGTTAAACTTCGGCGTGCTTAACGCCGACTTTTTATCATGCCGCTAATTCCTGGCCTTTCTCGTTCTTTGCTTTCGATAATCCATGGCGTAAAACTCAGGCCCATACAAACCTTGCCATAGTCGTTTAAGTGGCCGACAGAGGCGGCGGAAAAATGCCAACCGGAGGTCCGATGCGGTCCCCTGTCCACCTCAACGCTCTGCGCGCGTTTGAGGCTAGCGCGCGCCATGGAAGCTTCTCTGGTGCAGGAGGAGAGCTAAATGTTACAGCGGCGGCCGTGGGGCAAATGGTCCGGAGCCTGGAGGAGTGGCTCCAGACGCCGCTCTTCCGCCGTAGCCATTCGGGACGGTCGCGGCTTATCCTGACCGAGGCTGCCGAGCGTGCGCTTCCGGAAATCCGCGCGGGACTGGATCACTTCAGCCTAGGTCTGGAACGACTGAAGGAAGGCGCTACCGGAGGTGTTCTTACGGTCTCTGTTAGCCCAGCGTTTGCGACTAAGTGGTTGATGCCTCGCATAGACAGCTTCCAGGTCCGCTGGCCAGACATTGGCGTGCGGCTCGATACGAGCCTTGAACTCAGCGACTACGTATCGCAAGGCATAGATATTGGAGTTCGATACGGTGCCGGCAGTTGGACGGGATTGAAAGCCGAGAAACTGTTTGACGAGCTGATCTTTCCGGTATGCTCGCCTCGCCTTCTCGAAAAGGCTCATCTTGAACGACCTGCGGATCTGGAAGGACAAACCCTGATTCACGACCTCTCCGTCGATCCGGCGGTTGGCTTTGTCACATGGGCCGCATGGCTACAGAAGGCCGGGCCTACAGTACTGAAAACGCAACGTGGCCTGCAGATTAACAACTCCGCGGCAGTCCTGCAGGCAGCCGTGGATGGCCGAGGCATCGCACTCGCCCGAAGCATCCTGGCCAGCGATGATCTGGCCGCAGGGCGCATCGTGCGGCTTTTTCCCGAGATCGAGGTCCAATCGAAGCTTGCATACTACGTTGTCTGTCGTAACGAGACAGGAGGGTTGCTAAAGATTCGAGCGTTTAGAGACTGGCTATTCGAGCAGGCTCGCGGTGGCACCGCCGCATAACCCCATCTCTGTGCAACGAAGTTTTTCTTTGCCGATGGCGAAGAACTTCCCATTTGCCGAAACGCGGCGGCTACGGAATAACCCCTAAACTCGCGACATGGGCTCAAATGGACTCGACATGAAGCACGACGTGATAATCGTTGGCGGCGGTCTTGCCGGCCTCACTGTTGCCTTCCTCCTTCATGAAGCGAAGATTGACTTCGTTCTCCTGGAGGCGCGCGACCGGCTTGGCGGTCGGATTTTGTCGGCAGACGCGAACGGAAATGCCTCGGTGGATGGGTTTGACCTCGGCCCTTCCTGGTTTTGGCCCGACACCCAGGCAGCGCTTGGCAAACTGATTGATCGTTTGGGGCTTACAACCATCGCCCAGAACTCAAAAGGGGATGTTCTCTTCCATCGGATGGCGCGCGAGCTTCCCCGGCGGTTCAGCCCGGTCGGACAGGACCAAAATTCCATGCGCATTGCAGGAGGAGCGGGAGCATTGGTATCCGCCCTCGCGAAATCGGTTCCGGCGCAACGCTTGCGTATCAACGCCGGTATAAATCACGTCGACACGTCGGGTGCCGAAATCTTCGTTACTGCCGCAGGTATGGGCGGGCAGTCAGAAAAGCTCGTTGCGTCAAGGGTGGTCCTCGCGATGCCGCCCCGATTACTTCATGCGACCGTTTCCTTTACTCCTGAACTCGACATGGCAACGGCTGACCGCTGGCGAAAAACGCCGACTTGGATGGCTCCACACGCAAAGTTCTTCGCGATTTATGATAGAGCGTTTTGGCGTAAAGATGGCCTGTCCGGTACGGCGCAAAGCCTGGTCGGCCCAATGGTCGAAATCCACGACGCCACCACGGCATCGGGCAAGCCAGCGTTGTTTGGCTTTCTGGGCGTCCCTGCCTCCGTGCGCGCGCAGACCGAGGAAAAACGCATGATCGAAACTTGCCTCGCACAGCTGGCGTTTCTCTTCGGGCCGCCGGCGGGCAAACCGGTCGCGACGCTGCTCAAGGACTGGGCGCGTGACCCCTTCACCGCGACTGAGGCAGACCAAGCAGGTTCCGGTCACCCACCCGCTGACAACTTGCCTTGGGTGAGTGCTGCTTGGCAAGGTCG
>Ga0187894_10000373_pt1 | contig 60745 bp, 60 predicted proteins | sample GBC1701081metaG_FD_136650 | JGI IMG/M metagenome (GOLD analysis project Ga0187894, IMG submission 136650) | White microbial mat communities from a lava cave in the Kipuka Kanohina Cave System on the Island of Hawaii, USA - GBC170108-1 metaG ...
CGCCCGCCGCCGTCTCCACGTCGCTCACGGTAAAGGGCAGCGCGCCGGTCGTCCCGTCTTCGGCGATCGTCTGATCCGCCAGCGCCGTGATCGTCGGCGCATCGTTCACCGGATTGACTGTCAAACTCGCTGTGTCGGTCGCGGTGGAGAACGCGGTCGTGCCACCATTTATGCTCGTGTCAGCAAGGCCACCGTTCGCACCACTCGCCCGGTCCCAGGCTCGGAAGGTGATTGCGTTGGCAATCGTGCCGTTGTAGTTGGCATTAGGCTGGAAGTAGAGTCGCGTGTTGGCGTCCGCCGCGAGGAGCCGGGCATTGGCGCCGCTCACCGCTCCCAGTGCGTTCCAACTGGCGCCATTATTGGTCGAGTAGAACCAGGTGCCGTTCGTCGTATCGGCTGCGGTAACCGCGAGTCCTAGGAGTGCCCCACTATCCACATCGGTGACGTTGTCGACCTGGCCGGCCGGCACGGCGAAGTCCACCACGCTCGTGATCAGTGTGCCCACGGCGCCCACCGGCGCCCCGGCGTCTTCATTGATCGTGGTCAGCACCGGACTCCGGGTGGCATCCAGCACCGGCGCGGAATTCGCAACCGCCGCAACGTTGAGACAGAACTCCGATGTGTTGTTGGTCGGGTCGGTGGCTGCGGCAGTTACTCGATCGCCGATAACCAATGTGCCGACGGCAAAGGTGAAGGAAAACTGTCGAGCCGTAGCATCCACCGTGCCGGCCGTGCTTCCGCTCACCGTACCACGACCGATGAAGGTCTGGCCCTCACCATTGACGCCAGCGGCATCCGGGCTCTCAAAAAACTCCACGGTTGCGCCAGGCCTGGCTTCACCTGTGATCGTCACATTGCCACCTACGATGACGACGCCGTAGATCACCGGGAAATTCATCAGACTGTTCGCGCCCGCATCGCCGTCGCCCGCATCGTTGGCAGTGACGCCGTTATTGGCCAAGTCAATTCCGAGACCGGTGTTTGTAAAGATTGAGTTGCCGAGAATAGAGTTGCCCGTGCTGCCCGCATTCTCAATCTGGATGCCGTTGCCGGTGTTATAGGCGATCGTGTTTCCCTGCCCCGCAATGATGCCGCCGATGATGTGGTTGTCTCCTCCACCTACGATCCGAATGCCGGACCCGCTGTTTGCGATGGCTGCAGTGCCGGCTGCGTTGGTGCCGATCAAGTTGCCGTACAGTGCGTTCCCAGCACCGCCGACGTAGACCCCCCAATTGAGATTTCCGGACACGAGGTTTCCCTGGAAGACGGTTCCATCGCCGTCCAATCGGGCACCGCCTGAATCGGGATCTCCCACATCAGCGTTGGGCACCGCCGCAGTTCCGGCTGCGTTCGTCCCGATATAATTTCCTTGAATCAGCACCCCTGTGAAGCCAGCATCGACATCCACGCCTTCGTCATTGTTGCCCGAGAGCACGTTGCGGTCAGCCGCCGTCACGCCGCCGATCGTATTGTTGTTGGCGCTGATGGTGATGCCGTCCGCCGCATTGCCTAGGTCCAACGTTCCAGTATTATCCAGACCGATCCAGTTGCCGACGATCAGGTTGTTACTGCTGTCGATCTGGATGCCGTTGTTGCTGAACCGGTTGATGATCAGGCCGCGAATGGTGTTTCCGTTTGCGCTCAATGTAAGGCCGTCGACGCCTGCACCTGCACCCGTACCATTGAGTTCGATGAGCGGTGTGCCGACGAATCCCGGCTGCGTCGTCGCATCGAGAATGACCGTACCGGTGATGGCCGGCAGCGCCGAGAGAACGTTAATTGTTCGGGGTCCGACGCCGGCGATGTTGAAGACGATGGTGTCGGTGCCGGCCGTATTGTTGGTTGCGAGGATCGCTTCACGCAACGATATACGACCGTCGGCTCCACGGGCGTTGCCGAGGTTGGTGATTGAAGTGGTCGTGCCGTCGGCAACGTCGCTGACCGTATCGACGATGACGATGCCGGTCGATGTAGCTGTGAAGTTCGCCCCAAATTCCGAGCTGTTGCCGTAGGTGCCACCGCCCAGGTCAACAGTAGCAGTGGCGGTAATTCTGTCACCGGCATTCACCCACACGTTATTGAGCGTGGTGTTGATCGCCGCATTGCCGGCGCCGTTGGTCGTGACTGTAATGAAACCGAGATAGCGTTCGCCTTCGCCGTTAGTTGCATCTGCGACGCTTGGCCGATTGGCGAAAAATTCGATACGATAGGTAATATTCGCGTTCGAGTTCAGCGTGCCCACGATGGTCGTGCCCGCCGTGTTCGAATTCACCGATGTCAGCACCGGAAAATTCTGTAAATTGTTTGCTCCGGCGTCAGGGTCGCCGGCGTCGTTGGCGGTGACACCCGCGGCACCAAGGTTGAGGCCGAGAAGCGTGTTCGAGTAAATCAGGTTGCCGAGCACGGCGTTGCCGGTGCCATTCACCAGATCGACGCCGTTGGCTGCATTGAAGGCAATCAGATTGCCGGCCCCGGCAGCTGCCCCGCCGATCAGGTTGCCGGTGGCAGCGACGGGAATTTCAATACCGTCGCTGGACTGGTTCCCGCGGTTCAGCGTGCCAGTCGAATCTGTGCCGATATAGTTGCCCTGCACAATGTTGTTATTGGTCCTGATTTCGATGCCTTCGGCATTCCTTGAAATTACATTTCGTGCAGCTGCAGTGGTGCCGCCGATCGTGTTGCCGGTTCCGGTAACGATGGCGATCCCCACGTCGACATTCCCGCCGCCCGTCGAGCCGTCCGGGTCCAGCCCGATATAGTTCCCTTGAATCAGGTGGCCGGTCACGCCTGCGCCCACGATGTCGATGCCTTCGTCGCCGCTGTTGGTGATGACGTTGCGGTCGTTGACGCCAGTTCCACCGATTACGGCTAGGGAACCTCGAATATCGATACCGTCGTCGCCGTTTCCCATGCCGATCGAACCGGTGCCGGTCGTGCCGATCCAGTTACCGCGGATCGTGATGTTGTCAGCCCCGGCCTGGATAAGGATACCGTCACCTGTGAAGTTTGTGATCATCAGACCCCGCACGGTACTGCCGTCGCTCGTACCAGTGAACGACAAACCGGTTGTGCGGGCGTCACCACCGTCAATCCGGATGACAGGGGTACCGGCGAAGCCAGGCTGGGACCAACCGTCGATCAGCACGTTCCCCGTGATCGTCGGAAGGTTAGAAGTTAGGTTGATCGTTTGTACGCCTGCGCCAGGGATGTTGAACACAATCGTGTCGGTGCCTGCGGCCGCGTTGGCATTGTTGATCGCCGTGCGCAGCGAATTGGCACCCGCATTGTTTGTATTGAGGACGGTGAAGGTCGCCAGCGCATGGTCCCAGTCCGCCTGCGTGCTTTCCCTGATCACAACTGAGGTCTCAATCGATCCGGTGGTGGCTTCAAGTTGCCAGTCTGCGTACTCAGCGGCACTGCCTGTCCGGTCCGTGCTCGCGGCCACATCGGCGCCGGTGAGGTCGGCCAACGCGTTCATTGCCAGTTTCCCGGCTTCGCCACGTCCAAAGTTGCAGCCGTAGATCAGGAGGTCTGCATCCGCCGACAAGCTCTGACCGATCTGTTGAAACTGTTCGGCGTAGGTCGTGCTGATCGACTCCTGCGTTAGGAAGCTCGCGCCGAGATGCATCTCGGCTTCGGTGCCATCACCAATCAGATGGATCGAATCGATGCCTGTGCGGCCGGCGAGGATCTCCGCCATTTGGGCCACACCATCACGGGTAGGGTCGAGTATGTGCACTTCGACGTTGGGGCTGATGCCGTCGAGGAGCTTCTGGTAGTCGAGGACGCTGGGGGACAGGAACACGATCTCTTGACGAGCGGCCGATGTATCGTATGCCGCCAGGGCATCGAAGAGCGCCTGGTCGCCGGCAGTGGGTTGTGGTTCACCCGTCGGCGCAGCGGGCGCGCTGTCAGCTGTCGCCGAGTCATGGTTCGAGAGAGACGCATCTGCCTGGCTTTGCGCGATTTGCTCGGTGCTCACGGTGCTGACCGTGGCCACGGCAGCCCCGTCGAACATGATGCGCGATTCGAGCGCAAGCAGTGACCCGCCGAACGTCGACGGAGTACCCTGTGGGCCCGCGGAGGCAGGGTGTCGCCCTCGCGCTGGCCTGATCGACGCTTTCTTATTTCTACGTAGTATTCTCATGGCATAGTGACGAAACCACGAGTCCTTGATTTTCAATAACTTAATCTAGCAAGGGCAGTGCCATTTCACGTAGCAAAATCCTCTTTTATACAAGGCAGTTAGAGTCGGCTTGGTGAGGAGGTTTGTCGAGGACTGCAGAATGCGCCTCGGAACGACTTTTTCTGACCTGATACTTTAGAGGGAAGGGATCAACCGTGTGGGCTCGACCTATCAATATTCACTACGCGCCGCTTTCTCGAATGAAGATGCGGGCGGTCTGTTCCCACGCTCGTTGGGCAAAGCTGATACGAGGGCCATTCACCAGCACGGTGCCTCGTACTGCCTGATTCCATCGAGGCGGCGACTCGACGAGATGCAGCGTCACACGATAGACAGAGGTCTCCGGTTTCAGCTTGCGATTGGCATCTTCTCGAACCGGCACGTCGCCTCCGTAAATGGAAAGGAGGTAGGGTACCGTGAAACTGCGTTCGTCGCTGTCTCGAATCTCGGCAATGTGCGCCTCCAGGCTCGGACGATCCGAACCCTCGGGAATGAATCGAGCGGATTGACCCGCGTGGAGATAGCCCACGTCGATCTCGGGAGCCAACGCATGCAGCTCTTCACCGGTCGGATCGATCACGTACGCAAGTGGCAGCTGCTTGTTGATCCACTGACCCACATGCAAGGCCTCCGCTCGATCCGTCACCACCCCCGCCATCGGCGCCGTGAGTGAGAGATTCTGCTGCTGCTGGAGCAGGCCTTCGAGCTGTGAGAGTCGGGCCCTCAGGGCTTCCAACGTGACCTGGTGCTTCGCCAGTTCATCTCGATCGACGAACTGGCGCTGGGCTCTCAATCGCTCGACCTCGATCCGTTTGCGCGTCAAGGCCATGTCCTTGTCAAGGGCGGGCGATTCCAACACAACGAGCGTGTCTCCCACCTCTACCTGTCGGCCTTCTCCTACCGCCAACTCGACGATTCTCCCTGGCGCCGGCGCATAGATTGTGGCGTGCGGTGTCGATTCCAACACAGCGGGGAGGCTGATGCGATCGGACCAGGGTATGAACAACAAGGCAACAACACAGGCCAGCGCTCCGGCGGAGACCCACCATCTGCGATGTTCGACGACTTTTCCACGTAAGGCCCACCAGGTCTTCAGTTCTCTCACCATTGGAAGCACGATGAACCAGCCAATCTCAATGGCAAAGAGGATCAACCCCAGGAGTTTGAAAAAATAGTGATACACCATCAGCGCGATGCCGAGAAACAGCATGAAACGGTATGCCCACGTTGCCCAGGCAAAACAGACAAAGAATCGGCGCTTGGCAGCAGCGACCGGTTCGGGCATCTGCACATCCAGGCCGAATAGTAGCCGCCGTAGCTGCCACTGCCCGAAGGCAAAGGCTCGATCTTGCAAATTGGGAATCCCCAGCCAGTCGGAAAGCACATAGTACCCGTCGAATCGCATGAACGGGCTCAGATTAATGGCGGCGCCGACCATCAGACTCGTGGTCGCCAGTATAAACAACAAGCTCCGCGCCACCCCGTCATCGAGAAAGTTCCACGCGAAGATCGCCAGAGCGGCCAATGCGCATTCGACGATCATCCCGGCGGCGCCGATGACGGCACGCTGGCGACGGGAAGTCAATTTCCACGCATCGGAGGTGTCCGAATAGAGCATCGGCATCATCACGATCATGGCAATGCCCATCGTGGGAACCCGACACCCATAACGCGTCGCCGTATACGCATGGCCGAACTCGTGAAACACCTTGACGACGGCCAGACAAAGGACGTACAGCGCGAGACCGCGAGGAGTGAAAAAATGCAAGAAGGTGGCTGTGAATGTGTCCCACTGGCGCGAGACTAGATACAGCCCGATGAGCCCAATACCGCCGATGGCCCAGGCTATCGTCCATGAATAGAGCCACCCCACGAACGGAAGCGTCGCACGAAGAAATCGATCCGGGCGGACCAGCGGAATCTGAAAAAACAGGTAGTGATGGACAAGCCACATCAGCCACTGTGGCCGCGCGGCCTCTGCTTGCTCGGCATAGGCCCGATACCCGCCCTGCGGCGGATCGCGCATCAGATGGTTCGCGTACAAAAACCGGAGGAGGTCCTCGACGTCCTGCCTCGTGGCTCGGCAGGTCGTGTCTTTGTGAATCTGATCAAGAATGACTCCCGCGGGTTGTGCGGTCCAACGGGATAGAATCTGGTAGGCAGCCCAGCCAATCTGAAAATATTTTCCACGGACCGGATCGACGATCACCCAAGTCGGCGAGCCATCGGACGCCGAGGCGCCTGCGATGAACTGGAGATCCTCGCGCATCGGCGGCAAAACGACATCCTGCTTCGGAAGGGTGGCAAGTTTCATAGCCCGATCCATGGCCGGATCGCAGAAATCGGCCGACGGAATAGATAGGTGAACAGCGTGACCCGCTCTCCATACACTTTTGCGCTTCCTTGCCAGCCGATCCTGAACTCTGCAGAGCCCCGCTCAAGCTGTGCCGTGAGGCGGTAGGCCAGCATGTTGTTCGGCAAGACTTCCGCATGGTAGCTCGCATGGCTGACCGTAGCGGGAACACTGGAGAAGGGATTGGCGTTCAGGAACAGTGTCGCCGATGCGCCTTCGCGCAACACAATGGCATCCTCAACCGGGAGGTCGATCCGCACCTCCAGTTGTTGTGGATTTGCCAGTTCCATGATGCGCTGTCCGACCACGACCGGTTTCCCTATCCAATCGGACTTGTCTGTGTAGAGCAATAGCCCGGCTTGCTCTGCCTTCACCTCGACCTTCGTCAATCGTTCATGGGCATAGTTCCGTTCGATTTCTCGCAGCTCGACTTCGGCTTTCAACAGCGGGACATCGGCCTTTTGCTCGGCCTCCACGAATGCGCCTTGCGCCGCGCGCCGATACTGCGCCAGCGCCACGTCGAGGTTCCGTTCCGCCACGTCATACTCATTTCTGAACGTGGTGTCTTCGTACTTGAACAACACTTGGCCTTGAGGCACCTCGGTATTAGGGAGGGCGAGAATCTCGGCGATGACGCCGTCGATCGGCGCGCTCACAATCAGAGGATCTTTTGCGACAATCTTCGCAGGCGCCAGCACCGACATGGGAACTGGAATGGCCAGCGCACTCAACATGGCAGCCCCAAGTATCCACGTCGTGGTTCGGCTCAGCCCCCATCGCCACCGACGGCTATTTGACGGGCCGACGGCCTGCCAGGCGTAGGCATAGGCCTCGCTGAGACGTTGCAGGACCGTCACCTCATGCTCCGCCCAGGGCTGATCCTGCACCAGCCACAGGCCTCCGAGAATCTGTCCTCCTGGGTGCTTGAGAGGACACCATAGTCCATATCCTGAGGTAAACTCCTTCCAGTCAGGCCTGAACTCATCAGGACAGTCCGTTTCTGTGACGCGACGCATATCCGGCCCTGTCGAGGCCTTGCGCAGATCGGCAATCACTCGCTCCGTCCATTGCAGCAACGGCACGGTGCGATCCACCACCGGCACACTGGATGCGGCTCGCACTTGGTAGTTCTGTGCGGACAGGGTCGATGGAGTGAGCAGAATGGCTTGTCGATAGGGAACTATTCGGCGGGTTTCATTGACGAAAAAAAACTGCAGCTCTTGCTGAGTCTGGGCGTCGCGAACCTTCCCTTCCAGTTGAAGCAACACGGAGAGCGCTGCGTTCGCCTGCTGGCTCTGGGGTTTGAATTCTGCTGCGACCATATCAGTTCAGCGCGGGAGTTCAGCGAACGAGGCGGTTCCGCTCATCCCTGCCAGCACATTGTCAGGCTGGGTGCTGAACAGACCTTTCACCTTGACTGTTTGGCTGGCGGGATCGACATTCGCGCCGATGTCCTGGACTACGGCGGGATACCGAAGCCCCGTTTCATCAACGACATACTCGAAGGGCGAACCGACCTTTAGCCACGCGAGGGCCTTCGACGGCAAAATGAGCGCAATCTCCAGCAAACTATCATCCAACAGGCTGATGAGCTGGTCATTGGGAAATACATTCTCATGTTCGTTCACGATCATTTTCACGACACGCCCGGGAAACGGCGCGCGCACGGTGCAGCCTTTCACATTGACTTGCGCAACCCTCACGGCGGCTGACGCTTTTTCCGAGTCGGTCTGAGAGATCTCAAGCTCAAGCTGCCCGACCGCTTCGTGTTGCGAAAGGCGCAGGTTATTCTCGTAGGTCTTCTGCTTGCCTCGATATTCCGCCTGAGCGCTCGCCAGTTCCGCTTCATACCTCGAACAATCGAGCGCGACCAGGAGGGCTCCTTTTTTAAACCGCTGTCCTTCCTTGAAGGGCAGCTGGCTGATCCGGCCCTGGACCTGGCTGGCCAAAGTGGCTTGTGCGGTCGCCTTCACCACCCCGCGGATCGTGCTGAGTTCTTCCGCGCTGCTTGCGGGCTTGGAGTCCGGCTTGACGCCGGCTGTCGCAGGCAATATCGGCATCAGGAGCCACAGGCCGACGATAGCGCCGCCGACCAACGACCAGCCGATGCGGCTCACTTGAGCAACTCCTTGCTCTTCGCCCATCGCGTACGAATTTCAAGGGCAAGGTCTGACAGGCTCTGTTCCCCGGTCAGATCGTTGGGCAACACATCTTCTCCGACGGCGGCCAGAAGCGAGGCCCAGGAGGTCTGGAGCTCTGATTCGATGGCATCGTATCGCAATTGCGCCGCGACTTGATTGACCCGCTCGCGCAGCACCGCCTGCTCGCTCAACCGGGCGGCTCGCCAGGCCAACCGTGTCTGCTCGGTAATTTGGGACTGCGTGTCGTGATAGAGTCGCGCGGTCGAGACTTCCTTCTTTGCATGGGCCACCTGTGCCACGCTGACATGCACCTGCGACATGATGGCCATGGTCAGCGCGAGATGCTGTGTGTGGAGCACCTGATCTTGGGCCTCAATGGTCTTCGCCCGAGCTGGATACCGAAAGATATTCAGCAAATTCCAACTGGCTCGCGCGGCATAGGCGGCCCAATTCTGATTGAAGAGAAACGCGTTGCTGCTGTAGTTCCCGCCGGCTTGGAGATTCAGGCTGGGAATCATCTCGAGGATCGCCGCTTTCGTTTCTCGCGCGTTGATGCGGCGACGGTAATCGATCATCCTCAGCTCCGGGCGCGCCTCCAGGGCCCGATCCTCCAGCACCGTCATATCGAGCGGGAGACGTAACGCTTCGCCTTCGCGTTCCGGAACCAGGAGCATCAGCTTGTTCTCCTGGCCGGGTGGAAGATTGATGAGCGCGGCCAATTGAAGCTTCGCGATATTGAGATCCCGGAATAATTGCTGCACGTAGCGTTGGGTATTGAGGAGGTCCAGCCTGTACTGCAAGGGCACCAGAGGCGTGCTGAGTTTTTCGTCCTGAACGGCCTGGGCCTTTTCCAGCGCGGTCTTTACCCATTCGTCCAGCAGCTTGAGCGAGGGAAGAAGTCGTTCCGCGCTGACCGTGCGCCAATAGGCGATCCGCACATCTTGCATCACCCGGTTGGCCACCCGCCGACGCTCTTCGGCGGCGATCAAGACGTCATCGGCGGCCTGCTTCGCCCGGATGTAGGACAGACCGAAATCCAACACATTCCAACTGAGCGACAGATCGGCGGAGAAAATGTTCTTTTCGGCCGAGGTGAACGGGGTGAGATTCTGTTGCCCAGAAATCAAGGATTGCCCCACGCCGCCCGAAAAATTATTGCGGCCGTCGAATCCTGCGTTCGCCGCGAGACGCGGCAGCATGGCATAGTGCGATAGGTCGAGTTGTGTCTGTGCCAGCATCTTGTGCATCAGCTCGACGCGCGCGTCGAGGTTATACTTCAGAGCCCGTGCCATCGCGTCGTAGAGATCGATCGGACCCGAGACGGGCTCTTGATCCTTGGTCAGCACGCTCCGGTCCTCTTGCGCGCGCGATCGCACCTCCTCCGTCGTCAACGGTATCGGTGTGATCGCGCAACTGCTTAGCCCGATGGCCGCGAGGGTCATCAGCACCGCCGGCAGAGGACCGGTCATGCCGCGAAGACGTTCACACAGAGAATTTGGTCCGCTCACCACGCCACTTCCTGGTCAGGCACACCTCTTGAGCCAAACTTCTCTCGCTCCATGCACAAAACAGAACTTTGCCGCCCGACCGCCGATCGGCTCAATGCTTGCTTAGATTCTTACAGGGTACTTGACTGCTGTGGTTTGTCATCATTTTTCCGTTTTTGAGGCATCTCTTCATCGTCTTGTCCATGACTCAAACCCTGCACATATCTCACCGCATGATGCCGATGACATGTTTCGGTGAAACGGAAGCAATCGCACAAACCGTGTTTTCCCTTTTTGCGCGTCATATTTCTTGGTAGCGTGCGGATGAGGATAGTGGGGGGCATCTCTTTCAGTTAACAACAGTTCCGTCCATCACACAGGGGGATCTTTATGAAAGAAGCAGGATCAGCAGCACGCGCAACGAGTCCGTCCTCTATCAACCCATCACAGCCAAGCCAACCAACCAATACCGCTCCCACGGTTCAGTTTGATGTTTCCAACCTTCAGAGTTCCTACGCCAACGTGTGCAATGTGTCTTCAACCCGTGAAGAAGTGGTGCTGGCCTTTGGCGTCAATAATGTGTGGGAGAGAGCCCAGGCGAATATTCAGGTTCAGCTGACGAACCGTATCGTGCTGAACCCCTATGCGGCGAAGCGGTTGGCTGCTGTGCTCAATCGTGTGGTCGCCGAATATGAGTCCAAGTTTGGGGCGCTGAAGGATGACGCAAAACCACAAGCCAGTGCAGCCTAAGACAAAGGAGCCGCACTGAACGTCGCCCTGCGCCGTAGGGGACGCTTAGCAGCCTTGCGGATGATTTGATTGGCTACTGGCCACGGCCGCCCGGCCAGCCAGAAATCCCGTCGCCCAGGCCCACTGAAAGTTGAACCCACCGATCCGGCCGTCACAGTCGAGGATCTCCCCGATCAGATAGAGATTTGGCATCAGCTTAGACTCCATCGTACGAAAATTAATTTCTTCTAGTGGGACACCACCGGCTGTGACCTCAGCATAGTTCCACCCTCGATCGTGTTTGACCGGGAATTTGAACTTGGTCAGCGCGGCGAGCAGACGATCTCGCTCTTTTATCGGCAGTTGTGCCACCGCTGTCCTGGGATCACATTCGGCATAGACACAGAGCGTCTCGGCACAACGCTCTGGTATCTGTTGCGCCCATGTCTTCAGCAATGATCGTCGGGGATTGGCCGTCGCTTGCTCCAGAAACCACCTCTTCGCCTGTTCTTGGGTCTGACCGGGCAAGAAGTTTCCATAGGTCTCTACGGTTTTCCCCTGCTCATGCCCAAGTGTCCAGAAGCGGCTCGCGTCCATCACAACTGGGCCACTGATGCCAAAATGCGTCCAGAGGAGACTGCCTGTTCGTCGATCGACCTCTTTCCCGCCGATTCTCGAGGTCAGTTCAACTTCTTGCGAGAGACCGGACAGTGTCGCGTGAAACATCCGGTCGTCGAGCACCAGCGGCACAAGCGCCGGGACGGTGACTGTCACCCGATGACTCAACCGTCGCGCTAATTCGTAGCCGAATCCATCGCTCCCCGACTTGGGGATTGAGCGGCCTCCGGTGGCCAGAACGACGTTCTTTGCTAACAAGGCTCCTTCGAGATGATGAATGACGAATCCGGTTTCTGCGCCGGTGAGAGGGACGATATCTGTCACTCGACGGTCTGGACAAATGACCACGCCCAGTTCATGACAGCGATCGACGAGGGCGGTTAAGACGGTCCGAGCCTTGTCCGTGACGGGAAAGAGTTTCCCGGTTTCTTCGCGCTTGAGCACGACACCTAACGAGGCAAACCACTTCACGGTCCGCTCAACGGAGAACGCCGCCAGCACGTTCTTGATGATCCGGCGATTGCCGAAGTAGTCGGTGGGGCTGACGATCTCGTGCGTCACGTTACAGCGCCCGCCACCGGAGACGAGGATTTTAGCACCGATCGTTTTCACGCCATCGAGCAATACGACCCTCGCTGGACGATTGCCTTTTATGGCCGCCTCTGCCGCAAAAATCGAGGCTGCCAGCCCAGCGGCGCCCGCACCGACCACCGCAACATCATGTATATCGTCATGTTTAGACATTAGAGAGTTTTAACTGCCAGTTAACACCGTATTAATCTTGTGGTGTTAAAGTTCCCCTCGTGAAAAGCTGACGTGTCGGCGCTGGAACTCATAAGGCAGGAGGTAGGCACGATGACTTGTCAAAAATGCAAAGGACTGATGGTGAAAGAGTGGCGGCCGGAACTTTCGCAGGAGGCTGCGGTGCTTCGCTGTATCAATTGCGGGCTGCTCCTCGATCCGTTAATCGCCCAGAATCGCATGACTCTATTGCGCACGAAGCAACGGGTCCTCAATGCGGCGTAAGGGTTCGTTCGGGTTTGTGAGCCAGTTCGGACGGTGCGGATGACATACCGAATCGACCGAATCGGGCAGATGTGGACGTTGCGTTCGTGGTTAGACCGAAAACTCCGCCCATAAGAATGTGTGATCTGAGGGGTCTTTCGCTCGCCGTGGCTCGACGTCCACCTCTACCTTGACACAGCGCTCTGCCAATGATGCCGTCGCCAGAATATGGTCGATGCGCCAGCCTCTATTCGCTTCCAATGAACCCGGCGCCCGGTAATCCCAAAACGTGTACTGCTGCCGGTCCGGATAGAGTTTCACGAACACGTCCTGAAATCCCCACGCCAACGTCTTCTCATACACGCACCGTACATCCTCGTGATAGCAGACATGCTTGAGATGTTTTTCCGGACTGTGCACGTCCATCGGCCGAGGAGCCACGTTCATATCGCCGCACCAGATAGCTGGTTTGTTCGGCGACAGATGCATCTCAAAATACTTGCGGAGTCGATCATACCAGCCAAGCTTGTATTGATACTTGGGTGAATCGATCTCGAACCCCTGCGGCACATAGGTGTTCACGATGGGAATCCCCTTGATCACCACGCGTAGGAGTCGCGCGTCCTCCGACTCGCCTCCATCGTCAAACCCATAGGCCATGGCCTCCGGCTTCTCCCGGCTCAATATCGCGACTCCGTTGTACGACTTCATTCCTCGGTAGGTAATCTCGTACCCCGACTCCGCCAGCGCCAGCAGCGGAAACTCGCTGTCCTGGACTTTGGTTTCTTGAAGACAGAGCACGTCCGGTTTCTCCCGGGCAAGCCAATCGAGCACGATCGGCAAACGTTTGCGGAGAGAATTGACGTTGAAGGTGGCAATCTTCATGGAAACCCTAGAAACACTTGGCCCGACGCATCCTAGCAAAAGGCCCACGGAGGAACAAGGTGAGGCCGTTGATCAAGGACGCGGTTGCACAGGAATCGACGCCGGCTTTCGTCACGACTGATTAGGCGTGACGTCATCAATGGTAGGCTGAGCATCGGAGAGTCTCTCCCAAGCCCAGCTTCGAATCGAGGATCTGACATAGAACGGCCCTCGGAAGGAAAAATCTTCCGAGGGCCAGGTAATCCGCGGACGCGATCGCGAGAACTTACTGCGCGGTTACAGAAGCAGGGGCTGCGGGAACTGTCGCTTTCATGTCGTGCCCCATCGACTTTGCAGCCCCTTTGGTTTCTCTCGCTTTGGCTTTTCCCGTCTCTTTATGCGATTTCATCTTCTCTTTTACTTCATGACGCTTCGCCTTGATCGCATCTTTACGGGCTTTCGTCTTGCTCTTCATCTCTTGCTTCTTGGCCTTTATGTCGCCCTTCATCGCATCTTTCTCGGTTTTCATCTCGGCCTTCATTTCGTCTTTCATGTTACCCATCTCACTCTTCATGGCATCATCAGCCAGAGCCAGCGAGCCGGCTCCCATCAGGCACAGGGCGGCAAACGCGACGCCGATCAATTTCTGCATGCAGCACCTCCTGGAATAAAAATAGATAGCAGGCATGGTCTCCTCTCCTAGGAAAAATCAGCCTGCGCCCCTTTTTCAATTCTGTCAAGAATTAGCCTGAGAACCGACGTGTGGTTTTTCCCATGCCTCAATCGACCGGCTCATTCGACTCCTGTACCACGGATGCTTCTCACGGCCGCCCTCTTCACCCAGTGCTCTCGACGCGTCAATGGATCGCCGGCGCAGCCGCTGCGAGATATCGGCGTAGGATGGCCTGTTCGACTCGTGAACGTCCGCGATCCGGCGCCGGAAATCGCAGCACCAACTGGATATGCCCTGTTTCGACTATCTGAATGGTGACGCGCGGCTCCGGCGACGGAGCTTCGAGCAGATTGGTCTGTTCCAGTAACTTCATTTGGCGGCTGGCTTCGCCCATAAACGAGGAACATTCTGCTTTTGCTGCATCGAGCAGATGCCGTTCGGCGTGCCGCCAGTTGTCATGGTCCCTGAGGGGAATCGTAAGAATATAGAGCCCGTACTCCTGCTCAGGATTCTCCTTGACCAAGGGATTCGTAAACAACAAGCTGTTCGGAAACACTGTCACGCGCCCAGTATAGAGATGCGAAGCGTAGCCCGGTCCGATCTCAAGGAGTTTTGTCGCAAAGATGTCATGATCTAGGACAACACCGCGATGACCGGCGATCTGAATGCGATCGCCCACCGAGTAGACCTTCCCGCCCACCCGCAGCGCCGCCCCGCTCAAACAGAGAATGAGTTCCTTGGTGGCCAACACGAGCGCCGCCGCAAGCGCCACAAGTGATACGGCAAAGGCTTGAAGTTCGTGCGCCCAGATGACGAGCAGCCCCACCAGCAACACAAACACCATGCTATTGCGGGCCGAGACAACCCATCGACGTTTCGCTTCCATCGAGAGAGTTGGATTTCTTGAGATCGCTCGGACGAGCAACGTCCGCGCGATGAGGAGGAAGAGCAGCAGCAACAGCGACGTGAGCCCGTCGAGCACGACGGAACTGTCGATTTGCGGCAGCCAAGCGGGCATGGATTACCGCATCAGACCGTTAATTGGCGTTGAGCGTATCATGGGTTCCCGGGACGCATTCTTCGCGTTTCCACTGTTTCAGAATCTTCTGTTCGTTGAAGACCAGGGTATAGCGGTAGCAATACAGCATGGCCTTGGGACCCTGTTCGGTTGCCTTTCCCATTAGTGCGGACGCTTCTTTCACCGTTTCGCTCAGGTGGGAAAAGTCCACCGAAGCCAATTCTCTGTCACTGATCGGAACGCGATAGGTCCAGACCGAATCCCCCCCGAGAGCCGGTGTCTTTGCCGTATGGGGCGGTCCGAATTTCTCCGTCACTTCCTCTTGGGTGAGCCGATCCACGCCCTTCTTGAAATAGGCGTCACGCCACGGACCCCCGCAGGCCAGCATCGCCCCGGCGAGAATGAGCAACCAAACCATGAACAAGTGTTGACGCGCTCGTCTCATGGTTTAGGCTGATCCTTAAGATCGTGCATGCGCTTCACAGAACAATAAAGCGCATAGCCTTGAGCCAACATGCCCGTGACCAGTAAGCCCAACGCCGTCTGGAGCCACAGTCCTGCTGTGTCATCCAGCCCGTACATTCCGATCACGAATCCGAGCGCGATCGCCACGATCCCCACAAATCGCGCGATCATCCCTTTCGTCCGTAAATTACTGGAAGCCTGATTACTGTGCATCGCCATCGATAGGGGTACGCTACACTGGATGGTGCGACCGGTTCAACTCCGCAGCGGGCGCTCAGAGTCTCTTTCTCATGCGCCCAACTGTTCGACAATGAACTCCGCCGGATAGGTCACGATTTCTGCCAGCGTGGGATGGTAGTGCGGCATGCGCAAGAGATCCGCCACGGTCCCACGATAATACATGACTGCGATCAATTCATGGATCAGTTCACCCGCTTCCGGCCCAACGATCTGCGCGCCAAGAATCTCACCGGTCTGTGGCGCTGCGAGCAACTTTACAAATCCGTGCGTCGCACCAAGACACAGCGCTTTCCCGTGGTCAGCAAACGGATAGGAGGCTGTACGGTACGGAATCCCGCCGGCTTTCGCCCGCGCTTCGCCGAGTCCCAGCACCGCGATCTGAGGATCGGTAAAGACCACTTCCGTATTCAATCGATGATCGATCGTTTTGGCCGGCTGATCGAAATGCGTCGCGTTGTACCCCGCAATCTCACCCTGCTGGATGGCAAGATGCACAATGGGCGTGAGGTCGTTCACATCGCCCACGGCATAGATATGGGCTTGCGACGTGCGCATAGCACCATCGACCATAATCCGTCCGCCGTCGACTGTCACTTCCGCGAGATCGAGGCGAAGTCCCTCAATGTTGGGCTGTCGGCCCAAGGCCTGGAGAATCTCCTCTCCGGCATAGGGTCGCTCGCATCCGTCTTTCAATGCCCATACCGTTTTCCCCTTTGCGTGATGCGTCGCGCGCAACAACTGCGCGCCCGTGACAACTTCGATACCTTCGTCGATCAATGCAGCCTCAAGCGCTCGTCCGATATCCTCGTCCATCTCAGAAAGGAGCGTCTGTCCCCGTTGAAGAATCGTCACCCTCGTCCCGAGTCGAGCAAAGAACTGGCCGATCTCGAGGGCGACAGCCCCGCCACCCAGGACGATCAGCGAGCCCGGTTGAGTTCGGAGATCCAGGATCGTGTCGCTCGTGAAGTATCCCGCTTGGGCCAAGCCGGGAATCTGAACCTCACTGGGTTTCGACCCCGTCGCCAGAATGAACGAATCGGCCGACAGGAGGGTGTCTCCGACGGCGATTTCGTTGGGCGACCGGAAGACCGCCTGCGATTGGTAGAGCATGAAACTCGGGTCGTGAAGCTGCTGAATGCGATAGTCGGCAAACTCACGGACCAGGCGATCCTTCCGATCCACGATCGCCGACAGATCGGCCTGCGCCGAAACTGGAGAGAGTCCGAACTCCCTCGCCCGCCTGAGGAGGGACGCGACTTCGGCGGAACGCAGAATGGCCTTCGTCGGCATACAGCCACGCAGGATACAGAGCCCCCCAAGCGGACCTTGATCCACAATCGCCACATCGGCGCCGGTATCGCGCACAGTCCGTGCCGCGGCGTAACCCGCTGAACCGCCGCCGATGACGATGACATCGTGTGTCTTGTGCTTCGAAATTCGACTCTGTGATTTCATCGTTCGCTCCATCTATAGTAGAAGGCTGGGAAGGGAGGATACACGATGGTACAACCTGGTCGCTATCGGCACTACAAGAAGGGCCACGAGTACGAGGTGCTCGGGGTGGCGCGGCATTCAGAAACGGAAGAGGAATACGTGGTCTACCGTGCGTGTTACGGCGACCATGGACTGTGGGTTCGACCAACGGCGATGTTCCTGGAGACGGTGATCGTTGATGGTCGTTCTTGTCCGCGGTTTCAGTTCCTTACAGCCCTCTAGCGGGATGCTCAAACCGGCGCTCTACGAACTCGCCAGAACAGCTTTTTCGCGTCTGTAAGTCGATCAGGTCAACCAGGTCCATTGCGAGAAGGTGGCGGCCTGCCCGACTCTCTGCCCTCCCGCATTCACGACATTCCAGACGACGGCATTTTCGACAAGAAAGCGGCGCCCGGTGGAAGAAATACGCACACCGCGATAGGTGTCGAGATAGCCGCGTGTTCTAGCCTGCTCCAACATCCATTCCCGCTCGGCTCGATTGACCGGCTCAGCCGTGAGCCGCGACGGCGTCTTCATGAGTCGTTCCCACGTCAGCTCCCATAATTCCAGCGCGACTTGATTACCGTAATTGAGGAGAGGATCCTCTTCCGTCCCATGGGATACGACGACAAAGGGAGACTGGAAGAGCGCGTGGGCTTGATAGTCCGAATCACCCACTCGTTCGAGCAGGTCGCGCCCGACCCAGTGACGGAAACTGTTGAGGAGCAGTTGCGACCATTCGACGATGGCGGGATCAGTCCATATCTGAGAAGTCATGGCACAATCCTCCGGTGCGATCGAAGAGAAAGGGCCTCTTGTTCACCGACCAGGCGATGTACCATGTCCGGTCGGTCAACGCAAGAATATGGCGAGGACTCTTGTGCAGACCATAGGAGGACTCTGTATAATGTGGCCTCCTCTCGAATGAACGCATTTGAAAGAGACCGATCATTGAGGTGTCGCCATGGCTGCTCAGACACTCTTCGACAAAATCTGGGACTCCCACGTCGTCCGCGCAGAACCGGACGGAACCACCCTGCTCTACATCGATCGTCAGTTGGTCCACGAAGTGACATCGCCGCAGGCGTTTGAAGGGCTCAAGCTCTCGGGCCGCCAGCCTCGACGTCCCGGCGCCACCTTGGCGGTGCCGGATCACAACGTCCCGACCACCGACCGGACCCTGGGTATCGCTGATCCTCTCAGTGCAATACAAATTAGGACACTGGAGGAGAATTGCCGTGACTTCGGCATCACCCTCTTCGGCATGAACGACATCCGCCAAGGCGTGGTCCACGTCATCGGACCTGAGCAGGGCTTTACCCTGCCGGGGACGACCATTGTGTGCGGCGACTCGCACACCTCGACACATGGAGCGTTCGGCGCGTTGGCCTTCGGCATCGGCACCAGCGAAGTGGAGCATGTATTGGCGACCCAGTGCTTAGTGCAGAAACGACCCAAGACCATGGAGGTCCGCGTCGAAGGAGTGCTGCCAGCTCTCTGTTCGGCAAAAGACGTGATTCTGGCGATCATCGGCAAGATTGGCACGGCCGGTGGAACCGGCTACGTCATCGAATACACGGGCTCGGCAATCCGCGCCCTCAGTATGGAAGGGCGCATGACGCTCTGCAATATGTCGATCGAGGGCGGCGCGCGAGCCGGGATGGTGGCGCCGGACGAGCGCACCATTGCCTATATCAAAGGGCGGCCGCTGGCTCCGACCGGAGCGTTGTTCGAGCAGGCCGTGCAAGCCTGGCAGCAGCTCAAGACCGATGCGAATGCAACATACGATATGACCGTCACGATGAGGGCGGAGGACATCGCGCCGCAGGTCAGCTGGGGCACGAGTCCAGGAATGGTGACCGGCATCGATCAACGAGTGCCGGACCCTCGTACGATCACTGACGAGAACCAGCGCCAGGCTACGGCGCGGGCGTTGGAATACATGGGCCTCACCCCGAACATGCCCATGACCGATATCGCCATCGACAAGGTCTTCATCGGATCCTGCACCAATTCACGCATTGAGGATCTTCGGCTGGCCGCGAGCTTGGCCAAGGGCAAACACGTCGCGAAGACCGTTCACGCGATGGTCGTGCCCGGCTCCGGTCTCGTGAAGCAGCAGGCGGAGCAAGAAGGGCTTGACCGACTGTTCAAAGAGGCGGGATTCGAGTGGCGGGAAGCCGGCTGCAGCATGTGCCTGGCGATGAATGCCGACGTGCTTCAGCCCGGAGAACGTTGCGCTTCGACCAGCAATCGAAATTTCGAAGGCCGCCAGGGCGCCGGTGGCCGGACCCATCTCGTGTCGCCAGCGATGGCCGTCGCCGCGGCAGTCGAAGGCCATTTCGTCGATATCAGGAAGTGGGCGTGAGGGGATCGACGAGCAGATTTCAAGAGATTATTTTCGTTTCATGTTTTACATTTCACGTTGCACGAGGGTCATGATGCAGGCCTTTACGACACTCACAGGGTTGGTCGCCCCGCTAGACCGCGTCAATGTCGATACCGATCAAATTATCCCGAAGCAATTTCTGAAGACAATCAAACGGACAGGACTTCGCGAAGGCCTGTTTTACGATTGGCGTAAACAAAAAGACGGGTCACAGGACCCTTCGTTCTTTTTGAATCAACCGCGATTTCAGGGTGCGACGATTCTTCTGACGCGCGATAACTTCGGCTGTGGATCATCCCGTGAACATGCCCCCTGGGCGCTCCTCGACCAGGGATTCCGCTGTGTCATTGCGCCGAGCTTCGCCGACATTTTCTATAACAACTGCTTCCAAAACGGCATCCTGCCCGTGGTCCTGAAGGCCGACGAGGTTCTGGCGATGATGCAAGATGTCCTCGCGACGCCCGGGTACACACTGAGCGTGGACCTCAGAAACCAGACGGTGACCAGTCCCAACGGTATCAGCGCTCGCTTCGAGATCGACCCCTTCAGAAAAGACTGCCTGTATCGGGGCCTCGACGCCATTGGACTGACGTTGCAACACGAGACGACCATTACCTCTTACGAGGCCCGACGGAAGACTGAGGCTCCCTGGTTATTCACGGATCTTCGCTAAGAGCCTGTCCGACTTGGCCTTCATGGTCGGATCGGCTCTTCTAAACTTAGGAACAGCTTGATGATAAAGCTATTTGTGCTGGCTCTGGTCTTCATCGGCGCCGCCTATCTACTCATTGCCTTCAACTACAACTATTCCGACGGGAACCGAGCAGGCTATATTCAGAAATTTTCCAACAAAGGCTGGATTTGCAAGACACACGAAGGAGAGTTAGCGATGACTACGGTGCCGGGTGTGGCCCCGATCTTGTGGAGCTTTTCAGTCTGGGATGAGAAGGTGGCGTCACAAATCTCGCAGGCCATGGGGAAAAAATTGATCCTGCACTATAAAGAATATCGCTATCTCCCCTCGACATGCTTCGGAGAAACCGCCTACTACGTGGATCGTGTCGAGGTCACTGAGTAATCCCCGCCCCTTCTCGTCGACAAAACTCCGGGCCACCTGCCGAACACAGGCAAGTAAAGTAGCATTTTTGAATAATGAGGCTACCTCCTCAGCCAGGGATCGTTTCTGCCAATGACCCCTTGCATCTCAATGCTGATCCGCATTGATCCCGTCGTGAACACACCAAGCTTGGACACTGTGCGCCCAATTGATAAATGTCGCGCCGCCGCCCAAACCGAAATGCACGCCCCACGAGCCCTTGGGATCCTCGCCAACCCTCGTGGACGACCAATAGACGGCCGACCGGATAGCCTGAAACGGATGGCCCGGCGGGAGCGCCAGCCCAGGAGGGGCTATGGATGGATCCACTAGACTGGCCAGCTCTTCGAGGGACGGCAGCCGCCAGCCTTTCTGACCTCCAACACTCTTCTCCAGGCAAGTGCGGTGCGCCGCAGTCCATCTGGCGCTCGCCGTATCCGGTGATTTTTCCCAGACCAGACCGGTTTTTTTATCTAACACCGCGTCGCGAGTAAATGCCGGCAGGATGACGAACCGCTGCGCTGTCGGCAGAGCGGTGCTCTGGTTCTGGGTGGTGCCTGGAGATTCTGCCGATGTACCTTGCGCACCTATGGACAGCTCCGTGCCACTATGGGTTGCCAGGAGAAACCCCACGACCGCCAGTGCGCCGCTCGAGAGGATGAGAACCCGTCGTCTCATCATCGCTTCCTCCTGTACGAGCCGACGACCAATTGCGCATAAGGATACTGTTCATGGTTCGATACGCTCACCAAGAACGGTATCTCCAAAGCCCGTTCGCCCTGAGCTCCTTGACTCTGCTCAACGCAGACCTGTTGAAGTGCGGGACCGAGCGATGGGCCGGCCAAATCCGTAACCTGCATATTCGTGGGGCTAGATCCACTTCTTCCGTTTGAAAAATCCCAGCATGACGATCCCAATCACCAGAATGATGCCGAGCACCATGGGATAGCCCCATTCCCACTTCAGCTCCGGCATGTGCTCGAAATTCATTCCGTAGATACCCACAATGAAGGTCAACGGCATGAAGATCGTCGTAATAATAGTCAGCACCTTCATCACAGCGTTCAGCCGGTAGCTGATGCTCGACAGATAGATATCGAGACTGGCTGAGACCATCTCACGAAGTGTTTCGATGGTATCCACAATCTGAACAACATGATCGTAGACATCGCGGAAAAAGACCTTCGTCGATTCTTGTAAGAAGGGGCATTCCGAGCGGGAGAAATTGTTCGTCGCTTCTCGGAGCGGCCACACCGCACGCCGCAAGAACAACAACTGCCCTTTGAGCGCGTGAATCTGGCGTAGCGTCTCCGGATTAGGATCGCTGACGACGAGGTCTTGCAATACTTCGATCTTCTCTCCCAATACCTCCAGTACGGCGAAGTATTGATCCACGATCGAGTCGACGAGTGCATAGAGCAGGTAGTCGGCTCCGGATTGCCGAAGGCGTCCCTTATTCCCGCGAAGACGTTCCCGCACGGGTGAAAAGACGTCGCTCCCGTTTTCCTGAAATGACAGCACAAAATTCCGTCCGAACACCAGACTCACCTGTTCGACGACGATATCCTGCCGTTCGGTGACAGAGAGCATTTTCAGGACGAAGAACAGACAGGTCTCATAGTCGTCGAGTTTCGGTCGCTGATCGGTGTTGGCGATGTCTTCGAGGAGTAACGGGTGGAGTTGAAACTGCTTCCCGAGCGATTCGAGGATGTCCATCTTATGAATTCCCCCGATATTCACCCAGGTCACAGACTCATCAGTCGGTGGCGCAAGCGAATCGAGCGATATATCCTGATGTTCGTCGCAGCGAACACCGGCATAGTTGAAGACCGTGATGGTGACCTTGTCAGTTTTTTTCTCGCCGATATGGACGAGAGTCCCGGGGGGGAGTCCCGTCTTTCTGGATCGCTTCTGAACCAGCTTCATCGGTAGAGTCCTCGCAAGATCCCCTGCTTGTACGCAGGTTCTTTGCAATGGTCAAGGGGACCGGACATCCAGATCATCGGAAGAAGTATTTCCGCTTTGCCGATCCAGCAAGACCTGCTACTCTCCAGTTCAATTCTACGAGGCATGCGGCATGGAGCGAGAGTTAGCAACGTTGGTCGAGTCGATCCGGAACGCCGGCACAACGGTGCGCGAACTGGTCAGGGTTGGGTTCGACGTGCAGACGAAATCGGACCGTTCTCCGGTCACCACCGTGGATCACGAGGTCAATCGCATCCTGCATGAAATGCAGCGCCGGGAGTTCCCACAGGATGGATGGCTCTCAGAAGAGTCTCCCGACGATCCGGCCCGACTCACCAACCGGCGCGTCTGGATTGTGGACCCCATCGACGGCACAAAGGCCCTGGTGAATCGGGTGCCGGAGTTTTGCATCTCCGTCGCATTGATCGAACGAGGCGCGCCAATCGTCGCCGCGATCCTCAATCCATCGACCGGCGAACTCTTCACTGCCATGCGCGGCGGCGGACTGTTCGTGAACGGCACACGCATCACACCCTCCCCCAGCCGTGACGCCGATCCTGTCATCATGGTCAATGCGTGGGAGTTCCGAACCGATCGATGGTCAATGCTTGCCGAGACCGCTCAGTGCCGCCCCATGTATTCCATCGCCCACGCACTGGCCTTGGTTGCCGCAGGTCGTGTCCAAGCTGCCTTGACCATCGAGCCGCAAAACGAATGGGATATTGCGGCCGGAGCCCTGCTCATCGAAGAAAGTGGCGGTGCCATCAGCGACTCGGCTGGGAAACCCTTCTCCTTCAATCAACCGACCCCGCGGTTCCATAGTGTCATCGCTGTGGCCGCCACAGCCGACAAGAATCTGCGCGCCAGCCTCCAGACCCACGCCGAACGTGCCAGCTCGAAATCGGAGTGGAAGCCGGCCATTCCTTAGTTCTAGCACCTCCCTCACAAACTCTTTGCTGCTCCAGCGCCCAAGAGGCTCACGAAGTATCACGTCCATTTTTTGATATTCATTGAGAACGATGAAAATGCTTCTATACTGCAGTGGTAGCGACCGGGGACGAAACCCATGCGCCATCATCAACTTCGGGGGCCCATGTGATAGGAACCACGCAGAAGTCAGCCCATCGAACCATTGAACCTCGCGCCTACGATCCCCTGATCCACGAAGGCTTCATTCGCCAGCCGGACTTCGTAAAGGCTGTTCAGGAGTCCTTGCAGGGATCAACCGATTTAGAAGGCCTGTTGATCGACAAATACCGAGTCCCGAAAGCGGTGCTCGGCAAAACGCTGAGCGCGTTCTTCGATTGTCCCTATATTCCATACGACGAACGGACCCTGGCCGATCCCAAACTCCTCAGCAATCTCAGTCACGATTACCTTCGCCGGCATCACTGGGTTCCGCTGAAACAGCAGGGCGACATCCTGGATGTCTTGATCGACAACCCTCATGATCTCGATAGAGGTCATGACATCCGGCGCGCCTTTCCCGGCCTGACAATACGGTTTGCCTTGGGCCTGCGGCGCGACATCGGGCGGTTCCTCAGCGCCACGATTGGAGACACCGACAGCGGGTCCATCGCGGATACACTAGGCGAACTGGTCAACGACGCTTATCAGGAGCAATCTCTCGACGGCGACTCTGACGGCATAGACGAGAACGATTCGGCGATTGTACGGCTCGCAAGCCAAATCATTGTCGAGGCATATCGACACGATGCGTCAGACATCCATATCGAACCCTACTCGGATCGCAAGGAGACGGCCATTCGTTTTCGCGTTGATGGCACCTGTTCCACCTACATGCGGATTCCTGCGATCTATCGCCGCGCGTTGGTGTCCCGTATCAAGATCATGTCCAATCTGGATATTTCCGAACGCCGGAAACCACAGGATGGGAAGATCCGGTTCAAGCTGAATCAGGACAGGGAAATCGAGCTGCGAGTGGCAACGTTGCCGACCGCCGGTAACAATGAAGACATCGTCATGCGGTTGCTCACGGCGAAGGAGCCTCTCCCTCTCGATGCCATGGAGTTTGCTCAGGCCACACTCACAGCGCTCTTGGACATCGCGGAAAAACCGCACGGCATCATCTTGTGCGTGGGCCCCACCGGGTCCGGAAAGACGACGACCCTGCACGCCCTGCTTCGCCATCTCAACACAGACGAACGGAAAATCTGGACGGCGGAAGACCCTATCGAGATCACCCAGGAAGGCCTCCGGCAAGTGCAGGTCCATCCCAAAATCGGGTTTACCTTTGCCGCCGCCATGCGGTCGTTCTTACGAGCCGACCCGGATGTCATCATGATCGGTGAGATGCGGGACAAGGACACTGCCGATGTGGCCATCGAGGCTTCGCTCACCGGCCACCTGGTCTTGAGCACATTACACACGAATGGGGCGGTCGAAACGGTGGTCCGCCTCCTCGACCTGGGGTGCGACTCCTTCAACTTCGCCGATGCCATACAAGGTGTGCTCGCTCAACGCCTTTGCAAGCGAATCTGTGTCAATTGTAAAGAACCTTACCGTCCAACGGCGCAAGAGTACGATAAACTGGTGCATGCGTACGGCAAGCAGGTCTGGGAAGGGATCAGGGTAGGCAGTCACGAGGACTTACAGCTCTATAGAGGACGGGGCTGTGATGCCTGCAACCAGACAGGTCTCAAAGGCCGGGTCGCCTTGCACGAACTCCTCTGCGGATCGGATGAATTGCGAAGCCTGATACAGAGCCGGGCCAAAACGATGGAGATGCAGCGCCTAGCCGAGAAGGAAGGGATGGTGACGCTCGTGCAGGATGGAATTCTGAAAATACTCGCCGGTCTGACTACGTACGAGCAAGTCCGGAGCGTCGCAATGAAATAGCCGCTCGAATCTCGTTGCAAGCACGTGCGCTCAGGCCGTCGATTCCAGCGCCTTGACGAATTTCTTCAGACGCTCCTCCTCTTCCGAACGAATTTTAATAAACTCTACGCCGAATCTCGTTGCGGAAGCCCACCGCACCGCGGCCAGATCGACTTGAACCGGCCCCTCTCGTTCCCGAAGTTGCATCGTCAGTTGCAGATAGATTCCGGTGCCGGCGACCCTGTCCGACGTGATGGCGCAACCCTCCGCAGACACATTTAAGATCGTGCCCCCGTCGGAAACCTGGTCTCCGCTGAACGATACGGGAAGTTGTACGGCAAAACGGGTATGTTTACGTCCCTCCATGAGGCTCCCTGCCGATCTCCGGCTATGGCGCGAGAGGCATATTACGGTACTGCTGGAATTTTGTTGCGGTTCAGTAAAGCGGTCTTTTTACTGAGATGAAATGTTCCGCCCTTCTGCGTGGGAGCGTGGTCGGCTCCGATGCGGCTGTACCACCAGCGGCCTTCCCCTTCTGTGAAGTCCGACGATAACTCGACCGTAAATCCACCCTCTCGATCATTCGCCTTTTGAACCCACATGCCGTGCCAGATATGGCCGATGAGTTTGCGTGTTCCAAATCGCCCGTCTTTCCAAGCATAGCGACCGTTGCCCTGCTCGTCGAGTGTCAACCGAACAACGCCGCCATCCTCATATTCCCATTCACCGGCGAGGATATGGCGGTCACCGGGTTGAGACACAATAGAGGAAGGAGGGGAATCCGTGGACACAGCCTGTTTAACCGCCGGCCCGGCGCATGCCGCCACAAGTAGTGTGGTGGCGAGAAGGATAAGAACAGAAAAATGTCGCAGGATCATGTCGCCTTTCAACTCCTATCGCTTCTTCTTACTTACCATTTGGTGAACGGGGACACAAGCGGTCGGACGAAATGGGCGCAGCAGCAAAGCACGCTGAGGACTATTCAACAACCTGCTAGCCAAGCCGCGCAAGCCTCCGGCAGGCGTCGTCGATGTCGGAATCGATTTTTGCGTAGCTGAACCGAATGAACTGCCTCCCATCAGTCCCGGAAAAGAACGCTTCTCCCGGCACGCCGGCCAAACCGATCGTCTCAAGGAGAAACATTGTCCGCTCTTTTCCCGTTGGGCCTGACAGACGTGACGCATCGGCCAGCACATAGTACGCGCCCTGTGGAATCGACGGCGTCAGACCAGCCTTCGACAAGGCCTCGCAGAACCGATCGCGCTTCCGTTGATAGTCCCGCGCCAAGTCGCGGTAGAACGAGTCCGGAAGTTCCTGGATGCCCACCGCCACCCCCGCCTGCAACGGCGTCGGGGCACAGACATAGAGCAGGTCGTTCATGGCTCCGATCGCCTGCGCCCACCGCGCTGCCGCAACACTGTAGCCAATACGCCAGCCGGTGATACTGAACGTTTTGGAATACCCGCCGATGGTAATCGTACGGTCGGCCATTCTCGGCAAGGTTGCGACGCTCACATGTGTCCGACCGTCATACAGAAAGTACTCGTAGATTTCGTCGGTGAATACGAGCAAATCCTCTTGTTGAGCGATCGCGGCAAGACTCTCCAGTTCTTGCCTGCTGAATACTTTCCCGGAGGGATTGCCAGGCGAGTTCACAATGATCGCCTTGGTTCGAGGCGTAATTGCGCGCTCGACCTCGGCCATGGAAAAAGTCCAGTCGGGAGCCTGCATCTTCACCGTCACCGGAACCGCCTCAACCGCCAGCAGCGCGCTGATGTGATACTGGTAGTAGGGCTCGAAGAGAACGACTTCGTCGCCGGGATTGAGCAGCGCCAGGCAGGCACAATGAAAGGCCCCTGTGGCTCCTGCACTGACCGTCACGTCCGTTTCGGGGTCAGCCGCGATGCCGTTGTACTGCGCGAGCTTCTTCGCGATCGCCTGTCGCAGTTCGAGCAATCCATCGAACCGCGAATAGACATTCTTCCCGTTGTCTATCGCCTGCGCTGCGGCTCGAAGTACCACTGGTGGAACCGGCGTATCGCAAACCCCTTGTGCCATGTTGAGGCCCTTCGCTTCGACACAGGCTTGGGTCATCGCTCGAATCTCCGAATGGGCCAACGCGGCAATTCGCTGGTTGATGTGTCGTTCCATCGTCTCACCCCTCGTCGATCAAAGAGCCTCTCTTGTCGCAGACCATTTCCAGAGAGGTCAAGCCTTTCTTTTCGCGGAGAATATTATGGGAAGATCGGTTCTAATATCCGTATGGATTACGAGTTTCTAGTTACAGACTTCAACCAGTTGGCTATAGTAATGCAATCGGGGCTCTGTTGGCCCCACTTTCGGGTTACTCCACCTTAGGAAGGCAAGCTGACAACTCGTTCGGTAAAATAGTTTCACGGTCGATGCATTTCTTCTCGGATGATTGAGTGAAAGGGCGTAATTCGTGAACGCGCAGGATCCCAGATCTAGCCGAGTTTCGAATTCTGACCACGAGGCCACGATGGCGGAACGTCGGGGCCGCCGTCTCAGCCTGAGTTGCCGGCTATTCTTTTTTGGAGAGGACGACTTCGAAGGCGAAGCGATAATTCTGGATCTTTCCACGAATGGCTGTCAAGCGACCTCCGTTACCCCGGTACACGTCGGCATGGCGCTTCGCTTATCCCTGTTTCTCCACGACCAACAATGGCCTCTGCGCATCGACGAAGCCTTGGTTCGGTGGGTCAAAGGCGAGAGTTTCGGACTCGAGTTTACAGGGATCAGGCCAGCACAGCGAGAGCGAGTTCGAGCCATCATTATGAAAGCCAAGCTCTAGCTGGGTCCTGCAAACATTGCCCTTCTCACCCACTGACCCATTCGTTACCGGGAATATCCACCGCAAGATACATCTGGGACCTGAAGCGCCGGCCATGCAGAAGAACTGGCGAGGAATGATCAGGAGCAATCAGTAGCCTGTCTTGCAGCATGAGAATAGAAGCTCGACTTCGCTAGCGTCCCACTCACGTCTTTTCATTCTTGGGAGAAAGCTGTGGGCGAGAACGGAATATCTCATAGTACCGCAGTACTCTCTTTACGTATGTCCTGGTTTCTCGAATGCGCGGAACTTTGCGGTCTTTGACCCGATGAACCCCGGCGTTATAGGCCGCCAAGGCCAGAGGAAGATCGCCTTGGTAGAGGTTCAGCAGATGCCGCAGCTGTTTGGCGCCTCCACGGATATTCTGAATGGAATCGTAGGCGTCGCCCACGCGCAACGTAGTCGCAGCAGCCGGCGTCAGCTGCATCAAGCCGACCGCGCCTTTGTGAGATACGGCATGTTGGCGAAAATCAGATTCGGTCTTGATGACAGCGCGCAGCAGGGCGGGATCAAGACGATACTTCTTGGCGTACCACTCGATGGCCAGACGGATTTCCTGTTTAGAATACCGAGGGTGGGCGCCATCGTAGTCGAGCCGCGTCGGCGTGGGGACAGCGGCGATCAGCAGACACAGCATCACCAGCGCACAGACGATGATGCGCAGCAGGCGAGAACAGAGCGATCCGCTCCTTGCGGTAATGGTGGCCATGGTATGGGATTACATCCTTGCGCACAAGACAACCTTCATAGAAGCCTGCAAGGTCTCAAGATCTGTGCCGAAATGGACTTCCACTAACCTGCGGATAGGATAGGGAAAACGATGGTTATGCCACATGACACAATGTGGCGTGATCTGCACGGAGTGGACGTTTGGGAACTGTGGCGGGAGATCGAGCGAGACGGATTGAAATGGTCCTTCTCGTCTCTCTGTACTATCCGGTTACTCTGGTTCAACCAAATAAACCGGACAGACGAGACAACCCATATAACGGTGTTCTTATGCTGGAGGACTTTTTCAGCATCCTGCTAAAGAAGGTCGCCGATCAGCTTCACCGCTTCTTCAGGCGAAGCAGCAGCGTGGACGAGTTGCGGCGCGAGATTTTTGAACAGACCCACCCCGGCCTTGTCGGCCCCCAACAGAATCACGGTCTTCTTTGCCTTCAGCGCCAATGCAACTTCTGAGACCGTTCCCGTGCCGCCGAGCCCACAGGCCACGATGACGTCGCTGGACATCACGTTCACATTGTTGCGCGCCTGGCCCAAATCTGTGACGATCGCCACGTCCACAAACCGGGACACCGGCGCCTTGCCATCCGGAAGAATCCCAACCGTCAAACTGCCTGGCACCGACTTCGCTCCCTCGCTGGCCGCGTCCATCACACCACTCGCGCGCCCTCCTGTCAGCACCACCCATCCTTGACGTGCAATGAGTTCTCCCAAAGTTTTGGCATCAGCCAATTCCCGGATACCGGCCTTGGAGGGACCCATGACCCCGATCACTGGTTTTCTTGTCGATTGCCTGATCGGATGTTTCACGAACTGCACCTCACTGGGCAATAAAATATGAGCATGGATTTCTGGGTCAGAAATATACACTGAGGGCGGGGGACTTGTCGCGGCACTCTTGCGAAAGGCCAGAACGAAAGGATAGGAGTGGCTCGGCCTGTGTTACGGTTTTCCCCACAACTCTTCCAGTCGCTGAGCGCGACCGCAATTGTATTTGTAGAATTTGTAGCGTATGGGGTTCTTCTTGTAGAAGTCCTGATGGTACTCCTCGGCCGGATAGAACTTCGAGGCCATCACAATCTGTGTGACGATCGGCTCTTTGAATCGTTTCGATTGCTCGATCGTCTGCTTGGAGCCGTCCGATGCGCGCTTCTCTTCATCGGTCTGAAAGAAAATGGCGGAGCGATACTGGTTGCCGTGGTCGCAGAACTGCGCATTCGGTGTGATGGGATCGACATTGCGCCAAAAGGCATCCAGCAACTTCTGGTAGCTCACTTTGGCCGGATCATAGATCACTTCGACTGATTCTGCATGCCCCGTTCGTCCGGCAGACACTTCTTCATAGGTCGGATTGGAAACCGTCCCTCCCATATATCCCGACGTGGCAGACAGCACACCATCAACCTTTTCGAAGACTTCTTCCATGCACCAGAAGCAGCCTCCCGCGAAATACGCCTTGCCCGAGGTCGTCTCCGCTGCAGCCTGATTGGCCGACAGGACGCTCCAGGCTCCGATGAGGAGGAAGGCCACGGCAAGAACTAATAGAGCGGTTTGTCTTCTCATGAAACGGTCCCCCTTACTCACTCAATCGTATGACTTCGTGAAGCCTTACGGCTCTCCTGCGAGCATGGCATCGATTCAAATGTTCCTGTAAGATCGAGGCCCATGCAGACCATTGCCCATTCCCTCGCATGTGTTCTCCTTGTCACCATAATAGGGTGCGCCTCCTGGATGATGAAAGGCGAACCCCCAGAGGTGCTCGTCACGAATATCACGCCCTTGGAAGGAACCGCGTTTGAACAACGATTGCAGGTGGACCTCCGAATCCGCAACCCGAACGATTTCGATCTGCTCGTCACGGGCATTGATTTTACACTCAATCTCAATGGGAAACGGCTGGCCCGAGGATTGGGCAATACGGCCATCACAGTCCCCAGATTCAGCGATACCATTGTGTCAGTTCAGACAAGCACCTCGACCTTCGATGTGGTACGCCAGCTCCTGAGTTTCACCCAAGTGCAAGACCTCTCGTACGACATCACAGGTCGGCTCTACCTCAAAGACGGACGTCTGCCCTTCGACAACTCCGGCGTTCTCTTCGAAAAAGGCCAGCTCTCCGGCGTACTCTCTCCCTAGCCATTTACATTCGAGACGCAGCCGGAGTGAAGTCGGCATGGGTCCAGGCTTTCTTGAACCGATCTTCGGTCTCAGCCGCCTGATCGTCCTTCTGTTGGGCCCGGAGACTCCGGATCAATCCGATCAGCGCCCACCCGTTGTCCGGATATCGCAGAAGGTCCGCGCGATAGACCGCTTCCGCTTCGGACGGGCGATCGGCCAGCAAGAGCGCTGCCCCCAAATGATGCCGCACGGACAACGGCCAGAGCGGCGGCTCCGAGTACGGAAGCGCCTCCTCAATTTTCATCGCATCCTGGAACAGCCTGATCGCGTCGTCATAGCGTTGACGGTGCGCGGCAATCTCTCCTGAGAGAATCCGCTCGGCAATCTTGAGCATCGCCCGCTCGGTTTTTTCTTCCGTCGTGCGATCCCGTCGGATCTGCTTCGTGAGGCCGGCAAGGACAACGTGTTCGCCCTCAGCCCCAGGAAGCCGGCCGGTCGCAACAAGGGCGAGTCCTCGCCCCAGTCGCCACATCCCTTCCATCAATCGCAACCCCTTGGGTGGCGGAGGCTCCTTGAGCAACTCCTCCCACCGGCTGAACCGGATCATCGAAAAGATCGGCGTCGAGAGATAGAGCTCCTTTCCGCGTTCTTTACGGGCTTCCTCCTCGGTGATACTTGCCGTCAAATCCCGAGCCGCTTTCATCGCTTCGACATTACGCCCCTCCATTGCCAGAGACGCCCAGAGGAAGTGGAGGTTGTGCGTGTAATAGCCGTCGGCGTACTCCCCCGTTGGATGTTGATCGGCCAGGTACTGCTCATCGGCGTGAGCGGCCTGCTGATTCCGTTCCACGGCTTCGTGGTATCTCCCGACCCGCATGTAAATGTGTGCGGGCATATGAACGAGATGGCCTGCTCCGGGCATGAGACCCGGCAATCGCTCCGCGCAGGGCAGGGCTCGTTCCGGTTGCGACGACGCCTCGACCGCATGGAGGTAGTAGTGGCACGCGCCCGGGTGATCGGGATTCCGCGCAAGTACGGACTCGAGTGTAGCGACGATCTCGTCCGTGCCAGGCTGCGGCCGCCCGTCCGGTTTCCAAAAGTCCCAGGGCCGCAGATCCATCAGCGCTTCCGCAAACAGTGCGGCTGCGTCATCATCATCGGAGAATTGCTGCGCAACCGATCGCATGGCCTTCGCATAGGCCTCATCGAGTCCCTTGCGCTTGAGCCCCTTCCGGCTTACGTACCGTGCGGCCAACGCTTCGATGTAGGCCTTCTCCCCGCGAGTCGCGTGGTCTGCCAGCTGCCGGGCCTTCTGGACCATCTCGACGGCGCGACGTTCATGGTTTTTTTCCATCGCGCTATTGATATTAGGGCCGAGCGCCAGCGCAACTCCCCAATAGGGCATGGCTGCCTGCGGGTCCTGTTGCGTCGCAGCCTCAAACGACCGAATCGCTTCTTCGTGGTTGAACGCATAGACGAGTCGGAGCCCCTGATCGAAATACCGTTGGGCCCGCTCCGATGTGGTCGTGATGGGGTGATGAAGGATGCCCAGATTGTCGTAGAGCGGCAGAGTATCGGCCTGGTCGGCAGGTGCGGCTTGCGCCGGTGAGGACATCGCAAGCCAACATGCCATAACGACCATCAAGCGTGTCGCGAGCATCGATCCTCCCCTTACCAGCATGAGTGTGTTTCTTCGCACAGGCCTACTGCGGTCCTTCGTCTCGATCGATATTCCGGATTAGGACCGCGCGGCCTTTGTCGTCTACGAAGACTTCGATTCGATCCCCGACATGGGCCGGTCGATCGATTCGAGTATTTTCGTCATGTGCCACACGACGTTCGACGCCACTGATTTCCTGAAGCACATAGGCCCCGCCCTCCACCGCCGTTACCTGGCCGCTTAACGCAAAAACGTTTGCCGGGATTGAGGCCCTCGAGTCGCCGGCCAGCTGGGCTCCCAATGTGCCCCGTACGATCCCCCGCCCAAGGTCCTCTTGTCCGGAAGTTCCAACGATGGTGCAGCCGGCGCCCAGCAAGCTTGTCCCCAACACTGCCATGAAGCACCGCCTTGCCATCCATATCATGTCCATCGCCTTTCTTGTCCTCTCACAACAGACGAGCCTCAGAATCGGGTGACGCTGGAAAAGTTGAACTCTCGGAGCGTCATCGCTGGCACGAGTAACTTGCCGGTTTCGGACGTGATCGCTTCGGACGGATTGGTGAACGCTGCGACCTGATTGAAGACTCGCAGAGGGCTCTCGTGAAACCGAAAGTTCTTCACGGCCGACACGATCGTTCCATTCTCGACGAGGAACGTGCCGTCTCTCGTCATGCCGGTCAAGGTGAGATCGGTCGGATTGACCGTCCGGATGTACCAGAAGTTCGTTACGAGGATGGCGCTCTCTGTGCTCTTGATTAATTCTTGTAGTGTCGGCAAAGACGATCCTCTTCCTGAGAGGCAGGGGGCATCGAGCGTAGGTATCTTGTCGATCCCTTGCTTCTTTGCGGTAAACCGATCGTGTGCGAGCTGTGTGAGCGCCCCGTCGGCAATCCAGTCTGATGCCACGGTCGGCAATCCATCTTCGGTAAACCCGCAGCCCAACAGATCCTCGTGCGCCGGCAGATTGCGGAGCGTCAATCGCTTGTCGACGATCAACCGGCCCAATTTGCCTGAGAAGGCGCTCGTGCTTTTCTCGTAGGCCTTCGCGTCGAGCGTCCGGAGCAGCGAAGACCACAACCCCGCGACCGCAGCCGGTTCAAGAATCACGGTATAACGCCCCGGCGGCAGTTCGCGCGTCTCTAAGCCACGCTTGGCCTTATCGATCGCCGTGAGCGTCCGCTCCTGGATCTTCAGATGGTCGATGGACCGATGGGCCGCGGCAGCCCAGCCGGTAGCCTCGCCGGCCTGAACCGTGAGACTGAATCGTGCATCGGTCCGCTCTTCATAGGCGAAGAGCCCTGTGCTTGCGGCCACTCCGACTGTCGCAACCGAGGAGGACACAATCCCGGCTGCGCCAAGATTTTCCATCCGGCATTGCCCGATCGCTTCATTCGTATATTCCAGCCGGCGGGCCGGTCCGGCCACGGCAGTTTCCGGTCGCGTCGTCGGAGGCGTCGTATACTGTTGTCTCTCCACCGGAGGAAGATATTCAAGATCGTCCGGCGACAAGCGCGCGATCTGCGTGGCCTTGGCCACCGCTTCTTGTAACCCTCCCGCAGTAAAGTCCGTCGTGCCGGCGGTGCCGTGACGCCGCCCGAACGCCACCGTCACTCTCAACGACCCGCGCCTCGTATCGACGTTCTGGACAATGTGATTGTTCGCAAATCTCGTCGTGCCGCTCTGCTGATCGTGCAACGACATCAGCGTGTGGTCGCCGGTCGAATGTTTCAGGACGAGGTCCGCGAGAAACCGGAACTCTTCCCGGCTCGTCAGCTTCGGCCAAGTCTTGTGGCCGGTCGTATTCATGATCCAGCCTGCCCTCCAATGACGTTGACGTTGCGGAACCGCGCGTGGGACGCCGCGTGGGTCATCCAGCCGGACTGGCCAGGCTGGCCCTTGCCGCATGTGATGAATCCATACCGCCGTCGGTGCGACCAATCCGCGACCCCGTCGCAGCTGCCCCAGAAGTCCGGCGTGATTCCGTGGTAGACGACATCGCGGACCATGTGGGAGCGTTTGCCGTTCTCGATCAGCCAAAATGCATCGCCGCCGAACTGGAAGTTATACCGACGCTGATCGATGCTGTAGGACCCGTGGCCTTCAATATAGACGCCTCGCTTCACATCGACGAGCAGTTCGTCGAGGGTGGCGGCGCCGGGCTCAAGGCCGATGTTCGCGATGCGGACGATCGGAACGCTGCCCCAGCTGTCCGCCCGGTTGGAGCCGCGCGAGCGCGTCTCGCCGATTTTCGGCGCGACCTCGCGGTTCGTGCAATAGCCGACGAAAATGCCGTCGCGCACAATGTCCCATTGCTGGCAAGCCACGCCATCATCGTCGTAGCCGGTTGCGGCAAGGGTTTCTGGTTCACGGTTGTCGGCCACCAGATTGACGTGCGGAGAGCCGTATCGAAAGGTTCCTCGTTTGTCGGTCGTGAGAAAGCTGGTGCCGGCATAGTTGGCCTCGTATCCAAGCGCGCGGTCGAGCTCGCTCGGATGGCCGCAGGATTCATGCATCGTGAGCGACAGATGTTCAGGATCAAGGACGAGATCGTACAGACCGGGATCGGTGGTAGGCGCCTTCACTTTCTCGACAGCCTGAGACGCGATCCGCGGGGCCTCGGCCAGAAAATTCGCGCTTTCGATCAATTCATAGCCCATCCGAAGGTGCGGCGTATTGAAACTCCGCGTGGCGAACCGCCCGTCATGAACCGCCGTGGCGTCGAAATCGCCGCTCAGGGCCAGGAGGTCGAATTCCAGGCGCGACCCTTCGGTAGACACAAACAGCTTGCGGTCGCGGCTGGCCCACAAGCTCGCGCTGCTCCGGACAACACCGGCTTGCCGATGGACAGTCTCCATGGTCTCCAGAAGCAACGCTGTTTTCTTTTCGATCGCGACGGCAAACGGATCGATCCGCCGCGCCGTGACGACCCGGTCTCGATGAACCGGCTCTTCGGCAAGTTTTACCCTTTCACTCGCGACGGACGCGGAGCCTTTGGCAATCTCGATCGCCAACTCAGCCACACGAGGGGCTTCTTCCAACGAACACACCGAACTGGCGGCAAAGCCCCAGGCTCCGTGATAGAGGACGCGGATCCCGAACCCGCTGTCCTGCGATTCTCGAATGGAGGCGATGCGGCGATCTTCGCCGCGAATGGCCTGGGTCATGCTGTCGAGGAGGCGGATGTCACCGTACTCGGCGCCGGATGCCACCACACGTTTCAGCGCGAGTTCGGCAAGTTCATCCCGATCGGGAACGCTCATCGCGTGATGGCCTTTGTGAGGAGTGAACAAGTTTAAAACGGGGTTAGTATAACAGGATCATGGAGAAGATCGCAGAAGGAGTGGAAGGGCCACTCGAGCAGGGAATGTTTAGAACAGTCCGGCGATGCCGGTACTGACTTTTTCTTGGATAATCGGTGTGGCTTCAGGAATGTCGATATCTTTCTGGCGGACATGACCCACCATCCGCATCTGCTGTACCTTCGGTCCAGCTGTCGGCTGGCCTAACGGTTTTCCCATCTTGCGATCGGTGATCTGTACATCGGTCACGCAGAGATAGATGATACCCTCTTCCTTGGGAGGCTGTTGCATCTGCATACCGGGAAATCCACCTCGCCCTCCGCTCATGGCCATGGCCTGCCTCATCATCGCATTCATGTCCGGCATCCCGGTCATTCCCGCCATTCCCATTGAAGGATCACCTGCCATGGAATTGGCCAATGCCATGGCTGTCCCACCGCTGCTAATTCCGGCGCCGGGTCCAGCCTTGGCCACACTTTCCGGCGTGACGCCTTCCCCAGCCTTGTGGCAGTAAATCACTTTGGCCTGAATCCAGTAGTTCGCCTGTTCAGGATTGTTTTCCAGCCGATAGCCTTTCGCGGCCAGTTTTTGCTCGATGCCGTTCAGCGACAGTTGCTGGTTCTCAGAGATGTTGCGCAACTGGAGGTACGCTGTCCGATTCATGTTCGGATCAAGAAACACGGTGTTGCTGTTCATGAGGCCAGAACGGATGACGTTGGAACAACCGGTCGTGAATACGAGCGACAATAAGACCGTAAGGGTTAAGAGGTGAGGTATGGGGCGATCAGACACGCTGCTCATCAGAAATTTCCTGCGACCGCAGCGCTCAATTTTTGCTGCAAGAGCGGTGTCGCTTCTGCTTCATCCAATTTCTTCTGATGGACATCTGCGGCGAGTCTGGTCTGATAGACGCCGGGCTGCTGGCCCGTTCCGGTCTTTCCAGCCGCGGGAATTGATAAAGTGGCGCCTTGTTCGGTGATCTGCACGTCAGCCACGCAGGCATAGTTGACGTCATCCGACATCTTGGGAGCCGAAGACGAGGAGCTGAACAGACTTCCGATACTCTCGATGGCACCCAATCCCATCGATGCAGCAGTCCCGATTATCGCCCCCTGAGGACCCGCCATACTGGCCATGCCGGCTAGGCTGTTGAGCCCGCTCATCATGGACGATCCAAATCCTCCTCCATAGCCGCTTGCAACAATCTCCTCGACCGGCATCTCCGGTTTCGTGATATTGCAATAGACGATGTTGGCCAGCACGACATAGTGTGCCGCGTTTGGGTCCTGAACAATCTGATAGCCCTTCGCGGTCACACGCGCGCCGAGATCGTGAAACGAGACGTCCTGGTTGTCCGAGGAGTTGCGGGCCTGAATGAAGACGGTCTTTTGGGTGCTTGGAGGAAGGAAGAACGTGTTGCTGGTGATCAGGTCTGTATCTTTTATGTTGCCGGCATAAGACAGGAGAGGGAAACAGAGCACCATAGGCAAGGCCAGGTACCGCATGGGTCGCACTCCGAATGAAGTGGGCGGATTGTATGCCAAAACCCTCAGGCTCAGCAACTACCTCCGGAGTGATTGAAGTGCCGGACGACTTCGGCTAGCATGTCGCCCATTCCAGCCGTTGGTTATCCCTGTCAGGGAGCTGCCAGATGCCAGCTCGCTTGGTTCTCTTCTTGAGCATCGCACTGTTGATCGCTGGTTGCGGCGGCGGAGATAAACATCTGCCGTCCTCGAACCCGCCGGAATACGATCCGAAGAAAGTCTACACGACACCAGCTCCAACTGCTCAATCGGCCATGCCGCCAGGTACACCAGCATCACCTCGCAAGGCTCTACCTGACCCATGTGAAAAACCGCTCAAGAAACCTCCTGAATCAGACGAGCCGCCGACCGGGTGCAGCAAAATATCTGGACGCGAGGAGAAGCCGATCGTCGAAGAAGGGGGTACTGGTGGATCCGGAGGTGGGAGTGGCGGTGGCGGCGGCAGAAGAGGAGAGAGACCAGCGGCTCCAACAGCAAAGCACCCGTCGTATGTCTTGGAGTTTCAATCAAGGATTGTTTCGAGTGAGATCACTGAGCCGGTCGAATCGGTTGCCGCCGGGAGAGTCATCTTGACGCCGATCGAGGGAAAGGAGGGATGGTATCGCGGGAGCGGCATGCTCGGCTATCAGACCGGTCCACCGCCAAACCGCGACCCTTGTACGACTCTCGTCATGGGCCATGGAACCACGCGTTTCGATGTGACTGGAATGTCCATCACACTCTCTGAGAGAACCGACAGAGCTGGTCACCAAACTGGTTCCGCCGACATTGAGTTGCATTACCTGATCCATCCGACGAATGAAACGGAACGACCCGTCTCCTACCCGAACGGCGAGTGCGCACCTGGAAAGCCGCTAACCTATCCCTTCTTTTATTCGATGTACGCCGTCGCTCGCGGCGCCGACGAAGTCAACCTTTTGAAGGGCTGGACCTACATTGGCAGGAACGGCGTGGTGGCGAAGAAAGTACTCCGAGGCAATTGCGGCGACTACTGCCAAGACGAGACCGTCTTTACACTGAAAGAGGTGGATGAACAAGTGTCCCCGCCGAGATAACATCGTATCGGGCTTGAGGAACCTGTTTGTGTATGTGCGTGGGCGCTTACGGCTTCTTCGGCGTCAGAAGCTGCTCCTTTTGCTTCTCAAGATACGGCTTCTCATTCGTCGGCCCCAATTCCACCTCTGGCTCACGATTGACCGGTGGTTTCGGCAGTTCGAGCATGGTCGGGCCCCGCAGCGCCGAAGTCGTTCAACTCACGACTTGGATTTTTTCCCTCGATCCCCTACGATGCCGCGTCATGTTGCCTCCTGAGCAGACCCCGCGTCAACGGATCATCGACTTGATTACGGGCACCAGGCTATCGTCTTACCAGTTGGCGCAGATGCTGGGCATTCGCGAGCGACAGGTCGAGGAGCATCTGACCCATGTCGTGAAAACCATCGCGCGCGATAAGACAAGGAGATTCATTCTGGACCCGGCACGCTGTCAGGATTGTGATTTTGTCTTTCACGACCGCAGGTGTCTGACGAGCCCGAGCCGCTGCCCGCTATGTCGAAGTGAAGCCATCGCGGTCCCCCGTTACGGAATCGATTCACTTGCTTCACAGCCCGGTGCTAGACAGTAGCCTGTCAGGCCGGTAGGATGGCTCGAAAAGGACCGCGCCGATGACCGCACGATTCATGCTTTGTGCTCTCTGCTGTATTTTGCTTATGGGCTGTTCCGGCGACAAGGCTAAGGATCTGCTCGAGACCGCCGAGTTCGAAGAGCGCCAGATGAATCTGCCCCACGCGAAGCAATTGTACGAAGATGTGATTCGTCTCTATCCAGCCAGCAAAGAAGCCGAAACCGCCCGTGCCAGGCTCGCAGCACTCAAATGAAGGACGAACAATCACAAGGAGGGCAAGGTGGCCAAGAACTATGCCGTTCGAGCAGGGCAGCGCATTTCGGTTCGTCATCCTTTTCTGTACCATGGCGAGGATTTCCACGGGAAAGGGCAACTCTGGGATCTATCGGCATCCGGCTGGCGAGCCACGGGGGACCACCCGGTCACTCAGGGAATGGTGATGCCTGTTTATATCGAACTGCCCCACGATGATGAGGAAGAGTCCAAGTACCTGTTCATCGAATCCGCTATCGTTCGCTGGTCTTCCGGACACGATGCCGGATGGGAAATCCAAGCGATAGACGCACCCGCGCGGGCTAGGCTGAATCGGTTTCTGGATCAAATACGAGACTAGTTGCCATCCGAGCTGCCAGTGGCAGGATCTCGGTATCACGTTTTTCTGTGTCCACTGCGAGCCCGGAAGAAACCATGGGAAGAACACGCTCGTTGTCCGTTGGCAGGCCCGATATTCCTCTCCCCAGTTCGCGAGGGCCTGTCGCTTCGTTCAGGAAATGCCCGTAACTTTCAGTCGATATCTCCACTCCTGCACCTCACGTCTCACGAACTTCCGTCGAGATAATCCCACAAGTCCACACCCCGGCGTGAACGTCCGGCGAGCCATTCACGAAATCCTGGAATGCGAAACGACAGGAGGCGCTGAATCTTGTCGCAGCGGAGCGAAAGGTCGGAAGGACAGGGGCTCCCAACATGGTTCCGTGCGGAACCTTCCACCAGACGGCTTTTCAACTCCGGGTACCAAGGCAGCAAGGCTTCACCGATTTCCCAGCGCGAGAGCCGTTCGCTCCCGCCCAGGTGATAGAGACCCGGCTGCTTGCGATCGACCAATTCCCAGACGGCTCGCGCGACGATCCCGGCAGGAAGCGGGCAGCGAAACTCATCGGTATAGAGCGTCACGTCCTTGCCGGCTTTAACAGCTCGGCACATGTCTTCCACAAAACTCCTGTCGCCGCGCTCCGACATTCCGGCAGTCAAAACAATCCGAATGACTGTATGTCCGGAGTTCTGCAAGACAGTCCGTTCGGCTTGCAGCTTCGTCTGGCCATACACATTGATGGGGTTCGGTTCATCTGTCTCGCCGTACCAGCCGGTCCTCCCGTCGAAGACTTCCCCGCTGGACAAGAAGATGAAGGGAATGTCATGGGACAACCGCGCGAGATGTGCGGTGACCTCGACATTGATGCGGTGGGCTCGTTCAGGATCTTGTTCGCAGTCTTTGGTTCGACTGAGTGCGGCACAATGGATGAGAAGGTCTGGCTTCAGCGCATGAATCCGCGTTTCTAGGTTCGATCTCTCGGTCAGGTCAAGTTCCGCGCGGGATAGCCCCAGCACATCCCAACCGGGAGCCCATCGGGAAGCAGTCTTCACAAGGTACTGCCCGATCAGTCCCGCAGCTCCGGTGATGATCGCGCGAGGTGCCATTGAGGGGTGGGGGTTACTGCCGAGTCAGTTTCCGGTACCGTATCCGGTGCGGCTGATCGGCTTCCTTGCCGAGCCGCTTCTTGCGGTCCGCTTCATACTCGCTGTAGTTCCCTTCGAACCAGACCACCTTGCTGTCGCCCTCGAACGCCATCATGTGGGTCGCGATCCGGTCCAGAAACCAGCGATCGTGACTGCTGATGACGGCGCAGCCCGCGAAACTTTCTAATCCTTCTTCGAGTGCACGCAAGGTGTTGATGTCGAGATCGTTGGTCGGTTCGTCGAGAATGATGAGGTTTGCCCCTTCTTTCAGCATGCGGGCCAGATGCACCCGGTTGCGTTCCCCGCCTGAGAGATCCTTCACTTTTTTCTGCTGGTCTGTGCCCGCAAAGTTAAACCGGGCGCAGTAGGCCCTCGCGTTGACTTCGGCCTTGCCGAGCTGGATCGTCTCGTGGCCCTCGGAGATGATGTCGTAGACGGATTTGCTCGGATCCAAACTGCGATCCTGATCCACGTAGCCCAGTTTGACCGTCTCACCGACCTTGATCGTTCCCGCATCCGGCTTCTCTTTTCCGATGATCATCCGGAACATCGTCGTCTTGCCGGCTCCGTTCGGACCGATCACGCCGACGATGCCACCCTTGGGGAGGCTGAAGTTCACGTTCTCGTAGAGGACCTTGTCTCCGTAGGCTTTGCTGAGCCCCTTCGCTTCGACAACCACATCGCCCAGCCGCGGCCCCGGCGGGATATAGATTTCCAAATCTGCTGCCTGCTGGTCCTGTTTCTGATTGACCAATTCCTCATAGCGGTTGAGCCGCGCCTTACCCTTCGACTGGCGGGCTTTCGGCGACATACGAATCCATTCCAACTCATGCTCCAAAGACTTACGGCGCTTCGATTCGGCCTTTTCTTCCTTTTCCAGCCGCACCTGCTTCTGTTCCAACCAGGATGTGTAGTTTCCCTGGAATGGAATGCCATGTCCACGGTCGAGTTCGAGGATCCAACCGGCGACGTTGTCGAGAAAATAGCGGTCGTGTGTGACGGCAATGACCGTGCCTTTATATTGCTGAAGATGCTGCTCGAGCCATTGCACAGACTCGGCATCAAGATGGTTCGTCGGCTCGTCGAGCAATAAGATATCCGGCTCCTGGATCATGAGACGGCAGAGAGCCACCCGGCGCTTCTCGCCGCCGGAAAGCACGCCGACCTTCGCGTCCGGCGGCGGACAACGCAGCGCGTCCATGGCGAGTTCAAGCACGTTGTCCAGTTCCCACCCGTTCGCCGCTTCGATCTTTTCTTGCAGCAGAGCCTGCTTTTCTAGAAGCTTTTCCAGCTCGTCGGGGTCGGCCTCACCCATCTTGTTGCTCACCATGTCGTACTCGCGCAGCATCGCGACGAGTTCTTTCTTTCCCTCCTCGACGATTTCCTTCACCGTCTTATCGGGATCGAGCTGCGGTTCCTGTTCCAACAGACCGACACTGTAGCCCTTCGAGCGGGTGATCTCTCCCGTGTAGTTCTGATCGACTCCGGCAATGATTCTGAGCAGCGAACTTTTCCCTGATCCATTGAGGCCCAGCACGCCGATCTTCGCGCCGTAGTAAAACCCAAGATATATCTCGCGCAGCACTTGTCGCTTCGGCGGATAGACCTTACCGGCATTCACGAGTGAGAAGATGACTTGTTTGTCGTTCGTAGTCGCCATGTATTCCTCTGATCAGTGAAATGGGCCACAAGGGAGCAGCCACGATAACAAAAGCTCGCGACACTTCACAACCACGTCGCAGTAGAGCGGGATGCTTCTTGGACTGAGCAAAGTTAGATTCCGAGTTCTTGTGACAACCGGACTTCCGATTCGTCGATAATCTCTTCCAGGCAGGTGAAACAGGAAAAGGGGAACCGGTCGATGGGGATGGCGCAGACTTCGCCGATCGGCGATTCGTCCAAGGCAGGCCCTCCGCATTCTTTGTGAATCAATGTGAGCATTAGTCCCTCCTTTGGACCAATCGCTGAAACAGCTCAAGATGTTCAGGGCTGCTCAGTCGATGGTCTCCTGGAACCAGATGGAGTTCGACGGGAAACGAAGGAGCCAGGGATCGCAGCTGCTCGACGAACTGGCTACTGCCGCTCGGCAGAATCACGCTGTCTTGCTGGCCGTGGAGAATGGCCGTATGGACCGGCCGTAGCCGGTCGAAACTCGCTTTCCAATAGACCTCGCTCTCCTCGACCCACTTCCATGAGAGCGGCCACTCTCTGTGCAACGGCTCGTCGTCCCAGGGCATCCAGCCGCCAGTATACCAATCATGCCGCCGTTCAGGATCGATCGATTTTACGCGCAGGCCCATCATATTAAAGGCCGGCGCGATGAGAATCAGCCGCTCGACTTCCTGAAACTCCTGCGCCATGAGCCAGGCGATCCAGCCGCCGAGCGAGTTGCCGACTATGGTAATAGGTGGCCCTTGCCGAAGAGTTTCAAGAACTGATCGCGCATCGGCAATCCAATCGGACAACGTGTAGTCGGTGAATGTCCCCTCCGAATCGCCGAACCCCCGCACGTCGTAGCAGCAGAACGTCCAATCCTTCTCTTCACACCACTGCGCGAGAGCCTTGCTCTTGTTGCCCCAGCGTTTCGAAAGGAAGCCGGTGATGAAAAGAATCTGTCGATCCTTCCCCATTGACTGATCCCCGCGAATCGTCTTGCCGTCGGCTGCCACGAGTTCGAACGGGCGTGGGCTGCTCATGGGCGAGAGACCGCCTTGGTGATGAACGGCCCCAGACGCTGCAATATCGGCCGTGGAATCTCATGGCCACCACGGAAGCTGTACCATTCAACCGGGAGTTCTGCGTGAATCAGTGTGTCTCGCAGCTTTTCCGCCCCAACATACGGCAGGATCTCATCTTGCCTTCCGTGGCTCTGAAAGACCGGCAAGCCTTTGCGCTTCGGCATGAGTGGACCCCAGAGGGGCTGCGCCAGCGCGTTACCGGAAAGCTGGATCAGTCCGGCATACGGACGATCGCTGTGGAGCATCACATCGCACGAAAGCATGGCGCCTTGGGAAAATCCTCCGAGAACGGTCTTGCGCGGGTCTGCGCCGAAGGTGTGTTCGACTTCTTTGAGGAATGCCAATATCGTCTCGCGCGCCGACGCGAGACCTTTGGGAATGTCCTGCGAGAGATCCCGCACCCGCCCTGCCGCTTGATCTGCCGCAATACGGGCCATATCGATCAGCCACCAGGCCCGCGCGTCTCTCGGCCCAAAACTCAACGAGAGCGGGCCTTCGGGAAACACAAACCTCGTGCCGGCCGGCACGTTCAAGTCGTCTGCCAAAGACAGGAGATCATCCCCCGGCGCGCCGAAGCCGTGCAGGAGCAGAATCAGAGGGCCTCGACCTCCACCCTTCCCATCTGTGCCGCCGGTAACTCTCGTATGCAGTCTGCCAAATTGTTCTTCGCGCATGAGCAGTCCGTTATCTCATATATAAATATTGCAGCAATGCCACGACACCGTAGAGCGACGATTCAACGACGGGTTGCTGGTAGAAGGGAACGAACGCGCCCTTCTGGTTGGCCTCGACCTCGCCGATGATGTATTGGACCTGTTTCGCACGGATTTCGTGGTCCTTGCCGAGCCCAAGGGCTTGGATCATTTGCTTGCTCAGTCCCGCCAAGACCGCTTGTTTCGCCCGGTCGGCAGCTTGATAGAGCAATAGCGCTCCACTCAGCGCCAGGACGACATTCACCGCCCAGGACAGCAGCAGCAGGAGTGGGTAGTTCCAGATATCGAAGTAGTCGTTGCGTGCGGCGATCATGATCAGCAAGGCGATGAAGGGGTATCGGATGAGGCGATTGACCGTTTCCGTCCGTCGGCTGATCAGGTCGATGCCGGCTAAGTACTTGAGCTTTTCAAACTCGGCCTTGTGGCTCTGGCTCAATCCATATTCGCGCAAATATTCCTGCTGCACCTGCTCCGACCATCCGCCGCTCGAGAGGCTCACCCAACTGATCCACCGACGGCACAACATGACCTCATCGAACACCGCCAGATTCAGCAACACCACGAGACTCACGCTGACCAGCGTCATGATCACGTCCACTCGACAGCTCAGCCAACCACGACAGGGATGGATCATCTCTTCGTCAACGACCCAGTGACCCAGGGAAATCATGACAGCGCCATAAAGGAGGAACAGGACCAGGATGCGTGCTGTCCGCTGCAAGGGGTCTGCCGCATCGAGGTACCAGGCCCAGGCTTGATCGACCGTGGTGGCCGTTCTGGTTGCGGCCGAATGATAGACCCGTTGCAGATTGGTCCAAAACGTCCTGAGGGTGAATCGGGAGCGATGGCCTTGATCGATCCGGAACTGGAAGGCCTCGGTGAGATCGTCGCTGCTCTTGACTAGATCGCGCGATCCTTTGACCAGGAAGACGACGCACAAGATCACGACGAGAAGCCGGAGCAATTGCCCGGGCCAAATGCTGACGCCCGCAGTCCATGAAAAGGGTTCGCCTTCATCGTGATGGGCCATGAGAGCCGTCCCGCCATCCATGGCCCAAAAGACCGCCGTCCCGCCCAGGATGATGAGGCCGACCACGGCGAACAGACGCCAGGAGTGCGAGACCTGGAGCCAGAGTCGCTGATTGGTCCAGACGAGCACCGTCCCGACGAACAGCCCGATCGCGACTGACGCCGTCATGGCAATGCTGCTGGGACTGATGCCCTGCTTCAATTGGCCCTGATTGTCCGTATGCTCGAGGTCTGCGCGCAACGGATGGATCGTTCTCACGCCTTCGACATCCACGACGCTGAGGTCCACCGCGCCCTCTCGACCCACTTCGAAGATCCGAGGATGTTCAGCCGCGTCGTAGATTCGGTCTTCCGGGGTCATCGCCACGTGATATCCCCCTGGACAGAGGGCCGCCGGGTTCTGCCGATCGCCCACTGCACGACAGGTTACGTGATTCACCGCCCGGAGCACGGCAAAGTAGGTGGCCGTTTGATCACTGCTCCTGAACGGCGGGACATCACGTTGCAAACCACCGTCCAACTGCAAGCCGAATGGCGAGGCGATGACCATATTCCTGGTCCATGTATATTCGCTCGCCTGAAGGTGGCGTGCATCGAGGTCGACGGTGAAGAAGATGGCGTACGGAAATGCCGGCCGTAGTGCTTTCATAATGAGCAACGCATCGTAGGGGTCCGAGCCCAGGATACCGATCGCTTTCGCGCCTTCTCCTTCGTCTTGAATCCGTGTGGCCAAGGCGCGCACATAATCAAGCTGACTGGTGCCTTCAGGCCGTTCCTTCAGCCCACCGGCCAGCGCATCCTTCGCCGTCTCAGTACTTTTTGGTTTCTCTACACGTGCGGCTTTCACGCTGTCGTCGCCCGGCACTTCGCCGTCGAGACCGCTCAGATAGCTATACCGAAAGACGTTCAAGGTCAGGGATTCGTAGTCCGCCGTGCGCTGAATCTGCAGATCAATTGCACGCGGGACTGTCGGACACCAGGCCTTGATCGTCGTCGGCACCTGGATCTGCTTCAGCTCGGCCTCCGTGAAGGTCGCCACCTTCGCACAAGCTGCTGCACGGAACTCGATGGGCAGCGCTCGACCATACAACGAATCCCACTCCCCGATGAGAATCACTGCATCCCAACCGAGCCGTATCTGGCGACGGTCTAATTCTTGTATGAGCGTGTCGAAGAGCCGGTCGTCGGATCCGGTCTCATAGACGAGCCGCACATCCGCGGCCGCCAGCCGATGAAAAAATTCCTGTTCACAGGCTTCATATGATTGACACGCGGGACCCTTTCCCCCATTCGTCTTAAGCCCATAGGCCAAGAGCCCTTTCATCGCACTGGCCCACGGCGAATAGAGTTCTATGGTTCCTTCCGCGTTCGGCCACACTCCACCCCCTTCATGGGACTCGCCATACAAGCTTCCAGCTTCTTCCAGGAGATCACGCAGGGCGGAGGGACTGCGGGGTCCCATGAGCTTGAACGTGACGGCCTGTTGCAACGTCGGGTTCAGACGGACCAGTTTGCGCCGATCGTCGGTGAGAAGGCATTCGTTCTTCTGTTTCGATTCCTGACACACCATGGCCTGCGACAAGGAGGTCAGGGTGGCCAAGTATCCTCGACTGAGGGTGTCGTCTGGGATCCAGATCACGAGCGTGCTCTGTATTCGATCCTGTTCTTCGCCGCAGACCCGTGTCTTGCGGAGCCGAAACCACTCGTACGGCAACGCGCGACCGGCGCCCTGATTGTCCCCTTCGATGAACGAAAGATGTCCTTCGTCTTCCGGAACATAGCAGGCCACGCCCATCGCGGTACCGACCGCATAGCGATCTCGAATGCGAGACTCCGTGCTCTCTGTGTAGGGATCGCCGCTCAGGGTCACCAATAAGACTGTGATCCGCTCATTTCCTTTCACTCGATCGGCAATCGCCTGCCGCAGTGGTCTCAGACGCTGAGAGAGAGACGACTCAACAGACTGGCCGGGTTTGGGCGACCCGGCTGATGGTGGCCGAGTTCCTCGCAGACCCCGCTGCACCGCAGCCACCGGATCTTCCCACAGCCGCGCGCGGACCGATTCCTCACCAGTGGTCTGGTTGACATCCAACCCGGTCCCCACCGGCCGCGAACTGCGCAGAGGCTCTTTCACCAACAACACGCCGGCAAGCGCGACTGCAAGGGTGACTACCCCTACCAGGGCGAGCTTCGATTCTCCGCTTCCTTTTGCCATAAATTCGTCCGGTCTTTCCGCCTTTCACGCTCAGACGGAAGCCGTCACTCTACAACAGACAGTGAGGGGGACTGCAAGGTGTTTTACGGGAACAGGCTGGCAATGCCGGTAGGTTCGCGGACCGATGAAGAGGAGAACGCCTGTGTATTGCTACGGGATGACTTTGAACATGGACTTGCTCGTTGAAACGGGAGGCCGCTCCATGAACCCACCGAGACAGTGAGTCGAGTGACCTCCCAGGTGGAACACGGCTTCTCAGTGGAGCATAAAGAGTGCCGGGTTGTCGGGAAGGCTCAGGATGAGCAACTGACCGATAAATGCTTGCCCCAATTGGGAGGCGGAGCGGCATAGTCGTCCATGCCCGGCTGGTCGCTGTAGGGATTTTGCAGCAGGGCGAGCAACCGATCGATCTCTGAGAAATCCTTCTGCTGGGCTTTTTCGATAGCCGTCTGCGCCAGGTAGTTGCGCAGGACATATTTGGGGTTGACTCGGTTCATACATGCCAGACGGTCCTCGTCTCGACTTCCCTCTTCGCGCAGTCGGCTCTCGTAGCGGCGAGCCCACCTGTCGAACGAATCACGATCTAGAAAAAAGTCTCGAACCGGATTATTCAGCGATTCGGCTCCCGTCCGAAATAGCCCCAATGCTCGAAAGACATTCGTGTAATCGGCGTGGTGCAGCTGCATAAGTGCCAAGAGGTCCTGGATCAACGACGCATCTTCCTCCTTCGTCTCGATGAATCCGAACTTGGCCCTCATCAACTCCATGTACCGTCCTTCGCAGAGGGGAGTATAGCGGTCGAGCGCGGCCTTCAAGTCTTCCTTTGGGGCTAACGGGAGCAGCGCCTGTGCCAGACAACTGAGATTCCAGAGACCGATGTAGGGTTGTTGATTGAAGGCGTAGCGGCCATCCATGCATCGCTTCGCAGCAGAGGTACTCGCGGATCGTCGAGCGCAACACCGCACGGCCATCGCCCTCGCGCGAGAACGGCGTCAGTCCGGCTCCTTTCAGATGCAGGTCCCACTTTCCCCCTGTTCGTTCCGTGCTTCGACCAGAAGTATTGCGCGCCCGTCTCCCAGCTGCGGCACATACACCCCGAATTGATGACCGGCGTACAGCATCGCCAGCGGCTCCATCCCAGGCGCTAATGAACTCTCAGGGAAGAGTGTCGCGAATTCCGGCCTCGCAAATTGTTCTGGATCAAGATCGATCAGCTCCGCTGCAGCATAATTAACATGAACCAGATAGGGAAGGGCGCTAAGGAGTCGGACTCAGTCGTGCATAAAAGACCTGGGGAGCCGGGCATAGGTATTGTCGAGAAGAGCTTTTCTACGGCGCGCTGAGTCAGGTTCTGTGTACCAGGACGTTCTCGGATTTCGCCACGTGCTCACCTTCATCGATGACAGTAAGTCCTTTCTGACTAAGGGGCAACCCTCTGTCAGGCCATCTGAAATTCTCACTCAATACAAAGACTTGACAGCAAGAGTTCAAACAGTTGTACTACGCAAATTTGATCCTTTGGTTCACTGCCGCTTTATGTGGCGGCGCTCATCATTAACGAGAAGGAACTGCTCATCCAGCAGTGTAAACGATACATCGCCCCTAACCATAGTGAGATCCATCACGACAGCGTCACTCATCGCAACTGCCATGATTATCAGAATTAAAAAGGGACTGGATTTGCCGATCAGTGGGAAACCGGAGCAGCGTGTCCATGTCGCCAAACCTGTCCGCCACGTTGGCGTGCTCGGCGTGGATCATATCGATCTCAAACCCGCCATGATGGTAGCCGAAGGGGACAAGGTGACGCTCGGCCAAGCGCTGTTCGAGCACAAGGAATTACCTGGCGTACGCATCACTGCTCCGGGTGCCGGCGAGGTGAGTGCGATCCATCGTGGAGCGCAACGCCTGCTCCAGTCAGTCGTCATCCGGCTGGACGAAATCGAAGACGAGGAAACATTTGCAGCCTACCCGGTCGACCAACTGGCCAGCTTGACCGAAACGCAGGTTGTGGACAATCTCTTGACATCGGGTCTGTGGGTGGCCTTACGCACGCGTCCCTATAGCAAGATCGCCGACCCGACCACTCGTCCAGCTGCCATCTTCGTGACGGCGATGGACAGCAACCCGCTGGCCGCCGATCCTGGTCCAATTATTACAGCAGAGGCTGAGTCGTTCGGCCATGGCCTAACGGTGCTTTCGCGCCTTGGTAGCATGCCGCTGTGGGTGTGCAAGTCACCCGCAGCTGAACTGCCGTTGCCACAAGGTATAAGCCACGTGCGCCAGGCGAGTTTCGAAGGCCCGCACCCAGCCGGTCTCCCGGGGACACACATTCATTTTATAGAACCAGTAGACGTAAACAAGGTTGTCTGGCACCTTAACTACCAAGAGGTGATTGCGATCGGCAAGCTGTTTACCAGCGGCCGGTTATCGACCGGACGCATCGTCGCGCTCGGCGGGCCCCAGGTCAAACAACCCCGCCTGTTGCAGACCAGGCTCGGCGCCTGTATCGAGGAGTTGGTCGAGGGTGAGCTTCAGGCCGGTGAGAGCCGCGTCATCTCCGGCTCGATCTTGTCGGGGCGTTACGCAGCCAGCTGGTCATCCTATCTGGGACGCCATCATTTACAGGTATGTGTGCTTCAGGAAGGGGTAGAACGAACGTTCATGGGCTGGTTTACGCTCGGGCGGAGAACATTCTCTCAGAGCAATGTCATGCTGTCGAGTCTCTTCCGTTACCGCCGGGAAGAGTTTGGGCTGACCACCGGGCTGAACGGAAGTCTGCGCGCCATGGTGCCCTTCGGCAATTTCGAGGATATCATGCCCCTGGACATCCTCCCGACACAGCTGCTGCGCTACCTGGTTGTGGGTGACACCGACATGGCGCAAAAGCTGGGCTGCCTGGAACTGGACGAGGAAGACCTCGCGTTGTGCTCCTTCGTGTGCGTGGGCAAGAACGACTACGGCCCGGTGCTACGGAGCGTGCTGAGCCAGATTGAGAGAGAAGGCTGATGGCAGGCATGAAACGCTATCTTGATCGTCTGAGGCCCCTGTTTACCAAGGGCGGTCGGCTTGAAAAGTACTATCCCGTATTCGAGATGGTCGATGTGTTTCTGTATTCCTCTCCCGAAACCACGCACACCGCGCCGCATGTGCGGGATGGAATCGATCTGAAACGATTGATGATGTACGTGGTTGTGGCGCTGATTCCCTGCATCCTGTGGAGCTGGTTCAACACCGGCTATCAGGCCAATCTGGCACTCGCAAAAATGGGCATGGCCAAGGCTGGCTGGCGTTATGACCTGCTGGCGGCGCTCAATATCGGTTTTGATGCCGGCAGTATTCTTGCCAATACGGCACATGGCTTCTTGTATTTTCTGCCGATCTATCTGACGACCTTAATAGTCGGCGGTGTATGGGAAACGGTCTTTGCCACGGTCCGTCAGAAAGAGATCAATGAAGGCTTTCTGGTCACCTCCATGCTCTTCACGCTGACGCTGCCACCCAATATGCCTCTCTGGATGGTCGCCATCGGGATTACCTTCGGTGTGATACTCGGCAAGGAGATCTTCGGCGGGACCGGCAAGAATTTTCTCAATCCCGCTCTGACCGCACGGGCGTTTCTGTTTTTCGCCTATCCCGCCGAAATTTCAGGTGACCGGGTGTGGGTGGCGGTGGATGGCTATTCCGGTGCGACCGCGCTCAGCCTTGGTAAAGTGGGCGGCGTAGAGGAGATCATCCGCGGAGGCACTAGCTGGTGGAATGCCTTTATCGGCCTGATGCCGGGCTCCCTGGGGGAAACCTCCACGCTGGCTTGTCTGATCGGAGCGGTGTTCCTGATCTATACTCGGGTCGGTTCCTGGCGCATTATCCTCGGGGTCTTTGTGGGGATGGTCGGGTCCGCGCTCCTGTTCAATGTGGTCGGCAGCGACACCAATCCCATGGCGGCGATGCCCTGGTACTGGCACCTGGTTCTGGGCGGATTTGCTTTCGGCATGGTGTTCATGGCCACCGACCCGGTGTCAGCCGCGATGACGAGTGCCGGGCGCTGGGTCTTCGGCATTCTGATCGGAGCCATGACCGTGCTGATCCGCGTGGCGAACCCAGCGTTTCCTGAAGGCGTGATGCTCACAATTTTGTTTGCCAATGTGTTCGCCCCCCTGATCGATTATGCGGTCGTCCAGCTGAACATCCGACGGAGGCTACGCCGCCATGTCCGCGCCTGAACCCGAATCCGCCGTATCCGCCGCGCCAGTCGAAAGTGGGAGCAGGACGCTGCTGGTGACCTTTGTCGTCTGTCTGGTATGCTCCGTTGTAGTCGCCGGCGCAGCGGTGCTCCTTCGACCGATTCAGGAATCAAATCAGAAGGCCGATCTCATACGAAATGTGATTGAGGTCTCCGGCCTCCTTAAGGAGGGACTGACGGAAGCACAAGCGTTGAAACGGATTGACGCGCGCATGATCGAACTGGCAACCGGTGACGAGGTGAATGGGATGGATCCTGACACCTTTAATATTGCCAAGGCCGGAAAGGATCCCGCGATCTCCACCGAACTCACCCGCCGAGAGGATGTGGCGCAGATCAGGCGCGAACCGCGCTATTTGCCGGTCTATCGAATTGTCGGCGCCAACGGCGACTTGAAGAAACTGATTCTGCCGGTGTACGGCTACGGGCTCTGGTCCACAATGTACGGGTTTCTTGCGCTTGAGGGGGATTTGCGAACGGTTCAGGGCCTCCGCTTCTATCAGCACGCCGAGACTCCGGGGCTCGGAGGAGAGATCGACAATCCCAAGTGGCGAGCACAATGGACGGGCAAAGTCTTATTTGACGATACATGGAAGGTTCAGGTTGAAGTGACGAAGGTCGCGATTGACAGTTCTACACCCGATGCTCAGCACCAGGTCGACGCACTCGCCGGCGCCACCATCACCTCGCGAGGTGTGGAGAATTTGCTGAAATTCTGGCTGAGCGACAAAGGGTATGGGCCGTACCTTTCCCGTTTGCGTCACGAAAGGAGCTAACTCTCATGTCGTACCAGCACCGTAAAATTCTTTTCGACCCGATCCTCGACAATAACCCAGTCATCCTGCAGGTCCTGGGGATTTGCTCGGCATTGGCCGTGACGTCGAAGCTCTCAACCACGATTACGATGTGTATCGCGCTGACCGTCGTCACCGCCCTCTCCAATGCCGCCATCAGTGCGATCCGCAATCATATCCCGAGCAGCATCCGCATCATCGTGCAGATGACCATTATTTCGTCGCTGGTCATCGTCACCGATCAGTTCATCAAAGCCTATGCGTTCACAATCAGCAAAGACCTGTCGGTCTTCGTCGGGTTGATTATCACCAATTGTATCGTGATGGGACGCGCTGAAGCCTATGCGATGAAACATCCACCGCTCCCAAGCCTCCTCGATGGACTCGGCAACGGCCTTGGCTATAGCGCACTGTTATTGGTCATCGGGACTATACGCGAGCTTTTGGGGTCCGGTTCCCTGTTCGGGTACCCGATTCTCCTTCTTGAACGGGATGGCGGGTGGTATGTGCCAAACGGCTTGTTGCTCCTGCCCCCGAGCGCGTTTTTCCTGATCGGCATGATCATTTGGGTTGTGCGCTCCTGGAAGCCGGCACAAGTGGAGGAACCTGAATATCGGATCCATCACGCGCCTCGCCCCGAGGTGGCCTCATGATTGACCTGATCAATCTGTTTATCAAAGCAGTCTTCGTCGAGAATCTTGCGCTGACATTTTTTCTCGGCATGTGCACGTTTCTTGCCGTATCGAAACAAATCGGCACGGCGCTCGGACTCGGCATCGCGGTGGTCGTCGTCCAAAGTCTGACCATCCCGATCAATAATCTGATCTACCAGTTTCTGATACGTGACGGCGCGCTGGCGTGGACGGGGCTATCCGGTATGAATCTGAGTTTCCTTGGGCTCATCACCTACATCAGCGTCATTGCGGCGGTCGTACAAGTGCTGGAAATGTTTCTCGACCGACACGTCCCCTCACTGTACAACTCACTGGGGATCTTTTTGCCGCTTATTACTGTCAACTGCGCCATTCTCGGAGGCTGTCTGTTTATGGTCGAACGTGACTATACCTTTAGCGAGAGCGTCACCTATGGTGTGGGCTCTGGTGTCGGGTGGGCGCTCGCGATCGTGGCGATGGCAGGGGTACGTGAGAAGCTCAAGTATTCCGACATCCCTGATGGGTTGCAGGGACTGGGCGTCGCATTCATCACCGCGGGGTTGATGGCCCTGGGATTCATGGCCTTTTCTGGAATTCAACTCTGAGCCTGACGAGAGGCACGTATGATCGAGATCATACTGGGAGTCGGTGTTTTCACCGGGTTCGTCCTCATTCTCGTCGTCTTCATTCTGAGTGCGCGAGCGAAACTGGTGGCCAGCGGCAATGTCACGATCATAATCAACGACAAGAAATCTATCGAAACTCCAATTGGAGGCAAGCTACTCGGTGTCCTTGGCGACGCCAAGATTTTTATTAGTTCTGCCTGCGGTGGCGGCGGGACCTGCGGGGTGTGCCGGGTAAAGGTTTTCGAAGGGGGTGGGGCCATTCTGCCGACAGAAACCTCTCACATCAACAAGCGTGAAGCGCGTGAGGGATACCGTCTCTCCTGTCAGGTGGCGGTCAAGCAGAACATGAAGATCGTGATTCCCGATGAGGTGTTCGGGGTCAAGAAATGGGAATGTACCGTCCGCTCTAACCACAATGTGGCGACCTTCATCAAGGAACTGGTCCTCGAGCTTCCCCAGGATGAACATGTCGATTTCCGCGCCGGAGGGTACATCCAGATTTTCTGCCCCTCGTATGAGCACTCGTTTAAGAATTTTGACATCGAAGAGAGGTTTCGCAGTGACTGGGACCGGCTGAACCTCTGGGAACTTGTGTCCAAGGTTAATGAGCCCCTCGAGCGCGCCTACTCCATGGCCAACTACCCTGAGGAGCGTGGCATCATTGTGCTCAATATTCGCATTGCCACGCCCCCACCACGCATGCAAAATGTACCTCCGGGGAAAATGTCATCCTACCTGTTCGGACTCAAACCGGGCGACAAGGTCACCATCTCCGGGCCTTTCGGCGACTTCTTTGCCCGCGATACCAGCAATGAGATGATTTTCATCGGCGGTGGTGCAGGGATGGCGCCCATGCGTTCGCATATTTTCGATCAGCTGAGTCGCCTCAAGGCCACACGCAAGATGTCTTTCTGGTACGGGGCTCGATCGAAGCGCGAGATGTTCTATGTCGACGATTTCAACAAGCTGGCCGCATCGCACGACAACTTCGAGTGGCACGTCGCCCTGTCCGACCCACTTCCAGATGACGATTGGGGCGGCTACACCGGCTTCATCCATAGCGTGCTCTACAATGAGTATCTGAAAACCCATCCGGCGCCCGAGGACTGTGAGTTCTATCTCTGCGGACCGCCGATGATGAATGCGGCCGTGATCAAGATGCTGTTGGATCTGGGTGTCGAACGGGAAAACATCATGCTCGACGACTTCGGAGGATGATCATCCATGCATCCCTCCATTCCGCGCCTCCGTGCGCTGATTGCCTTGGTAGTGCTGCTGGCTGCCGGTGTAGGCTTCGGCCTGCTGCGTCCTGAACCGCCTGTCGCAGAGCTGCACATGAGTGGTCGCACCATGGGCACCACCTATAGTGTGAAATACCGTCCCGCCCCGGACACTCCGTCGCTGAAAGCTATGCAGATAGAAGTTGACGCATTGCTGGCCGAGATCAATCACACCATGTCCACCTACGACCAGGAGTCGGAACTGTCGCGCTTTAACCGTCTGCGCACCACGGACTGGGTTTCCGCATCCGCTTCGCTACTTGCCGTGCTCAAATCTGCGCTCGAAATCGGAGCCCAGAGCGAAGGCGCTTTTGACATCACGGTTGGCCCCCTGGTCAATCTGTGGGGCTTCGGTCCCGAGTTTCATCCGGACCGCATCCCACTTGAAGCCGAAATCGCCGCTGCGCGCACGCGTAGCGGTCCTGATAAACTGACACTACGTGAGACTCAACCGGCGATACGTAAGCACCGCCCTGATGTATTCCTGGATCTTTCCGGGATAGCCAAGGGGTACGGTGTGGACCGGGTTGCTGAACTCATGACCGTCCACGGAATTAAACATTATATGGTTGAGATAGGTGGCGAGGTGCGGGTACGCGGTCTCAAGGAGCACGATACACCCTGGCGGATCGCGATCGAGAAACCGTTGCCGGGTGAACGCTCGGTGCAAACGATGCTGGCGCTCAGCGACATCGCACTCGCCACATCGGGCAATTATCGCAACTTTTTCGAAATCGCCGGGCGACGCTATTCCCATACCATTGATCCGACAACCGGATGGCCGGTCGATAATCATTTGGTCTCGGTGACGGTGCTGGCAGATACCAGCATGCGAGCCGATGCCTGGGCCACCGCGTTTCAGGTGTTGGGGCCCGAGCGTGGCATGGCCATCGCCGAACGGCTCAGTCTTCCCGTCCTCTTCATCATCGAACGCGATGGAACATTCGAGGAGCGCGTTTGCTGCGCCTTCCAACGTTACCGTCAAAAGGAGATTTCATGACAATTTTCCTGGTGACCTTTGTCGTCATCGGTATTGCCATACTGGCTATGGCGGTGGGTGTACTGGTTGGCCGCCGTCCGATCGGCGGCAGTTGTGGCGGTCTTGAACGCCTTGGGCTGGAGTGCGATGCCGGCTGCGACAAGCCCTGCCCGGAACGTCTTGCCCGTATGCAGTCTCAACGCAGAGAGTAGTCGTCAGAGGGCGTGAACGCACTACCGGTCACGCTATTTCGGACATCATGCGTATTTTACTTCCCTGATTCCGTTTCTGGGATACTGGGGATCAATGGAGCGGAAAACCAGGTTATAGTGATGCTCTGCGGAAAGTTTGCCTTGATTTTCACGCGTCTGCCTGTGTAACGTCCGGTTCCGTTGGGATTTCCGGTGTATCTGGATCGTGCGGTTGTCACTTCGAACCACGACCTCTGAATCTACAATTCGGCGATACGCGAACGATTCCCGTTCGACAACATCCGATCCACCGTAAGACGAACAACCGTTCTCTCAGCCAACGGTGATGGTCCTCGAAAGGATGTCGTGTGTGAACCGCTCTGCCCTCTTTTTCATGCGCGTATGGTACCTGCTGGTTAACGCGCACCGCTTCTTTCACGTCGGTCTTGGTTCCGCGTTTATCGTCTTCGGGTTGCCTTCTCTCACGTTGGCTGCAACGGAATCGAACACATGGATTGATTTGACCACCTCACCAGTGGGGTATTTTGCGCTGTGCATATTTGTCCTGGCGTATGTGCTGGTGATGTCCGAGGAGTTTACCCACCTGCGCAAATCCAAACCGGTAATTCTTGCCGCTGGGATCATATGGGCGGCGATCGCCCTCGCATATCCGCACGGTCAAACCGAAACGGTTGAAAATGCCTTCCGTCACAATCTGATGGAATACGCGGAACTGATGCTGTTCCTGCTGGTCGCCATGACCTACATCAACGCCCTCGATGAGCGACTCGTGTTCGATTCAATCCGCTCGTGTCTGGTTCGTAATGGGTTCAGCTACCGGCAACTCTTCTGGATCACTGGGGTCCTGGCTTTTTTTATCTCGTCGTTGGCTGACAACCTCACCACCGCCCTCTTAATGTGTGCCGTGGTCATGGCTGTGGGAGCCCACAGCCCGAAATTTGTCAACATTTCGTGCATCAATATCGTGGTGGCGGCCAATGCGGGTGGAGCATTCTGCCCCTTCGGAGATATCACAACCCTGATGGTGTGGCAAAAGGGGGTCCTTGGGTTCTTTGACTTTTTTCAGCTGTTTATCCCCTCAGCGGTGAACTTTCTTGTGCCTGCCGCGATCATGCATTATGCCGTCCCTCGAATGTCTCCACCGCCATCCTCTGAAGCCGTCCACATGAAGATCGGAGCCAAGCGCATTCTTGGGTTGTTTCTTCTGACCATTTGCACGGCGGTCAGCTTTCACAATTTTCTTCATCTTCCCCCAGTCCTGGGGATGATGACCGGATTTGCGTATCTTGGGTTGTTTGGGCATTACCTGAACCGGAAACGCCACCACTCCTCGACCTACAACAAAGGGGTGATCGGAGATGTCGTCCCATTTGACGTGTTTCAAAAGGTTGCCCGAGCTGAGTGGGACACGCTGTTGTTCTTCTACGGCGTCGTCCTGTGCGTCGGCGGGCTTGGCCATATCGGCTATATGGCCTTGGCCTCCCAAGTGCTCTACTCCCAGTGGGGTCCAACCTTCGCCAACATCTCGATCGGGATCTTATCGGCCATTGTCGACAACATCCCGATCATGTTCGCGGTGTTGACCATGCACCCAGACATTTCCGAAGGCCAATGGTTGCTCGTGACGCTGACCGCAGGAGTTGGGGGAAGTCTTCTTTCCATCGGATCTGCGGCTGGTGTCGCGCTGATGGGGCAGGCGAAAGGAAAATATACGTTTTTCAGTCATCTCAAATGGACACCGGCCATTGCGCTGGGTTATGGCGCGAGCATTCTTGTGCACATGTGGATCAATGCGCGCACGTTCTGAGCGGGATGATTTCTGAAGAATCAGGTCACCCTAACTCTATCATTGACCGCGGCCTGCAGCTGATCAGCGCCCCTGCAGCCAACATCGAAGTAAAGAACTGGGGTGGATGACGGGTTTCGGACATGCGACTTCCAGATCTACAATCCGGCGGTCTGCACCTCGTCCCATATTGGATGTCCCGATCCGTCGTAAAGACGAACACTCGCTCACTGAGCTGCACATCGATGTCGGTCAAGAGGCCCAGAATTTTGGCGCCGGTGATCTCGCTGACTTGTTCATAGAGCTTCTCGCGACCCTGCGCAATGGGCGTTTGCTTCAACCGTTTGACCATTTCGACCCTTCCGCGGTTTGGCCAGCTGTCCTTCAGCCGGCGGGAGGACTCCCTTCAACCTGCCAACGACCTGATCCCGTGCCACAATCGCCTGATCTTCGTCAGACCCACGCCCCAAGAACCTCCTGCTCGCTTCGTCCATCGGTGTCAGGACTTGTTTCACACATCACCACATCGTGGGATCTCTGACCTGATGCGCAACTCAGACTACCCACGGCGCCAACGAACTTGGCGAGCGGGCCCTCGCCTTTTCAGCTGACTTGCGCTGCTTGGAGTCCCGGAAACTGTGCGATAGACTTATTGTGTTATAAGAACAGAAGAAATTAACTCATGCCCTCTGGTCGAACCGCCGGATTGAATCGTGGTATGCGGGCGGGAAGATCGAAGCGGGACGTGAAAGTGTATATGCATGAATTAGGATGCAGCATAGGGTAGCGGTGGCTAGGACGAGCAACTGACCGACAAATGCTTGCCCCAGTTGGGGGGCGGGGCTGCGTAGGCGTCCATGCCCGGCTGGTCGGTATAGGGATCGTGCAGCAGTGCGAACAGGCGCTCGATTTCTGAGTAATCCTTCTGCTGCGCCTTCTCAATCGCCTGCTGGGCCAGGTAGTTCCGCAAGACATATTTGGGATTGACTCGGCTCATGCGTGAGATTCGTTCCTCGTCGCGACTCTTCTCCCTGCGCAGCCGATCGGCATATCGTTTGGCCCATCCATTAAAACCATCTCGATCGAGAAAGAAATCACGGAGCGGGTCGTTGTGCTGTCCATCTTCTGATGAAAACGATCCCAAGGTCCGGAAGAAATTTGTGTAATCGACGTGGTTCTGCTGCATGAGGGACAATCCATCTTGAATCAACCCCGCATCGTCCTCCTGCTTCTCGCTTAGACCGAACTTGGCCTGCATCAACTCCATGTAGCGACGCTCACAGAGGGGCGTATAGCGATCCAGCGCGGCTTTGAGATCCTCTTTCGATGCGAGCGGCAACAGCGCCTGCGCCAGACAACTGAGATTCCAGAGACCGATGTAGGGTTGTTGATTGAAGGCGTAGCGGCCATTGTGATCGGAGTGGTTGCAGATGAGTCCCGGGTCGTAGTCGTCGATGAATCCGAATGGTCCGTAGTCGAGGGTAATGCCATGGATCGACATATTGTCCGTATTCATGACTCCATGGGCCCAGCCGATGGCCTGCCATTGCGCGATCAGCCTCGCCGTGCGTTCGACGACTTCGGAGAAGAACCTCGCATACTTATTTGGGCCTTCCGCCAGGTGGGGAAAGTGAGTCGCGATGACATAGTCGGCCAGTACTTTGAGCTGTTCGTGCTGCTTGCGATAGTAGAGGATCTCGAACGAGCCGAACCGCACATGAGACGGCGCCATCCGCACCAGCATCGCGCCGGTCTCCACCTGTTCGCGATAGACCTTGTGGTTGCTGCCCACGATGCAGAGCGCCCTCGTCGTCGGAATGCCGAGGCCGTGCATCGCTTCACTGCAAAGATACTCCCTGATCGTTGAACGCAACACCGCACGACCATCTCCCTCTCGCGAGAACGGTGTAAGCCCCGCCCCTTTCAGGTGTAGATCCCACTTTTCGCCCTGCTCGTTCCGTACTTCGCCCAGAAGAATCGCGCGGCCGTCGCCCAGCTGCGGCACATAGACCCCGAACTGATGGCCGGAGTAGAGCATTGCCAACGGCTCCATCCCCGGGATGAGCATGCTCCCGCCGAACACCGCGGCAAATTCAGGTCGCTTCGCTTCATCTGGATCGAGATCGATCAGTTCTGCTGCTGCGGGGTTGAAGCTGATGAGATGGGGTGGCTCAGAAAATGGAGTCGGGTGCAGCTTTGCATAGAACGATTCGGACAGTCGGGCATAGGTGTTATCGAAGGAAAGAGCTTCCAGCCGACGCTTCGTCATAGATGAAACATACCGGGCCTACCCCCCTCCTATTCGACTTCCGACCTGAATGTCACGATCAAGGGTGAACACGAAAACCCGTTCGCCGATCTGTACGTCAATGTCGGTA
>Ga0187894_10000374_pt1 | contig 60712 bp, 69 predicted proteins | sample GBC1701081metaG_FD_136650 | JGI IMG/M metagenome (GOLD analysis project Ga0187894, IMG submission 136650) | White microbial mat communities from a lava cave in the Kipuka Kanohina Cave System on the Island of Hawaii, USA - GBC170108-1 metaG ...
ATTCGCCTCAAGGCCTACGATCACCGCCTGTTGGATCAGTCGGCGGGTGAAATCGTCGAGACCGCCAAGCGGACGGGAGCCAAGGTGGCCGGCCCCATTCCTCTTCCCACGAAGATCAACAAGTATTGCGTCCTTCGGTCACCTCACGTGGACAAGAAGTCCCGTGAGCAGTTCGAGATCCGCACCCACAAGCGGCTACTCGACATCCTCGATCCGACGCAGCAGACCCTGGACGCCTTGATGAAGTTGGACCTCTCGGCGGGTGTGGACGTCGAGATCAAGACCTAGGCGCGATCATGCAACTCGACATCATAGACATCGGCGGCAAGAAGGTCGGTACGGTCGATGTCTCGGACTCCGTGTTCGGGGTCAAGGTCAAGGACTATCTCCTCTGGGAGGTGGTCAAGGCTCAACGGGCGGCGCGGCGGGCGGGAACCCACGCAACGAAGACCCGCGCTCACGTACGCGGAGGCGGGAAGAAGCCCTACAAGCAGAAAGGCACCGGCAACGCCCGCCAGGGATCGAGCCGTGCCCCCAACCACGTTGGCGGCGGAAAGGTGTTCGGTCCGCATCCGCGGGACTACGCGTACACCGTCCCCAAGAAGGTCAAGCGCGCCGCGCTCGCATCCGCGCTGTCTCTCCGGGCACAGGAGAAGAAGCTGGTGGTGATGGATCGGCTGGCCTTCGATGCCCCCAAGACCAAGCGGCTGGCGGGCATCCTCAAGACGTTGGGGATCGGATCCGTGCTGCTGGTGGATTCTAAGGAAAATACAAACCTCGCCAAGTCGGCGCGCAACCTGGCCGATTCGAAGTGCATCGCTCCCGAAGGTCTCAACGTATACGACATCCTCGATCACCCGACGTTGATCATTGCGGCCGGCGCGGTCAAGCAGGTCGAGCAACGGGTAGAGCGAGCCGTCGCCGGCGCGCAGCAGCCCGCGCAGGAGCCATAAGACATGCGGTCTCCCGAAAACATCATCAAGCGTCCGTTGTTGACCGAAAAGGGAACGCGGCTGAAAGAGTCGGGCGGTGGAGAAGGCACGGCAGATCCCGAGCAGGTCAAACCGCAGCTGCTCTTCCAGGTGGCCCGCGACGCGAACAAGGTGGAGATTCGCCACGCGGTGGAAAAGCTCTGGAACGTCACGGTTTTGGCGGTGCGAACGTCGGTCGTGCGCGGCAAAGAGAAGCGAATGGGCCGATTCATGGGAAAGCGTTCCAACTGGAAGAAGGCGATTGTGACCATCGCCGCTGGCCAGAACATCGAGTTCTTCGAAGGGGTCTAAGATGGGTCTCCGTCCACATAAGCCGTCGACACCCGGAACCCGCGGGCGGGTTTCGCCCGATTTCTCCGAGCTGTCTCAGGGCAACGATCCCGTCAAGGCGCTGGTCGAGCATCTCTCGAAGTCGGGCGGGCGAAATCATTTCGGCCGCATCACGTCGCGGTTCCGCGGAGGCGGTCATAAGCGGCGCTACCGGGTCATCGATTTTCAGCGCAACAAGATTGGCGTGCCTGCGCGGGTCGCCTCCGTCGAATACGACCCGAACCGTACCGCGCGGATCGCGCTTCTCAATTACGCGGACGGGGAGAAGCGGTACATCCTGTGCCCGGACGGATTGAAGGTGGGCGATCAGGTGCTTTCGTCGCGCAACGCCGACATCAAACCTGGTAACAATCTCCCGCTTCGGTTCATCCCGCTCGGCACGACCATTCACAACGTCGAACTGAAGATTGCTGGCGGCGCCCAGCTCGTCCGTTCCGCGGGGGGCGGCGCGCAGCTCATGGCGAAGGAAGGTGACTGGGGGCAGGTCCGGCTGCCGTCGGGCGAAGTCCGGCTGGTACATCTCAACTGCCGCGCGACGATTGGGCAGGTGGGGAACGTCGAGCACGGCAGCGTGCACGTCGGTAAAGCCGGGCGCACGCGCTGGAAGGGCCGCCGCCCGCACAATCGCGGCGTCACGATGAATCCGGTGGATCACCCCATGGGCGGGGGCGAGGGCCGCTCGTCGGGCGGCCGCCATCCGTGCTCGCCCTGGGGGCAGCTTTCCAAGGGCCTCAAGACTCGAGAGAACAAGCGAACGGATCGCATGATCGTCAAGCGGCGCGGAAAGAAGGCGTAAGCGATGGCTCGTTCAATCAGGAAGGGTCCCTTCATTGACAAGCACCTGATGGCCAAGGTGACGGACATGCAACGCCAAAAGACCAAAAAGGTGCTCAAGACCTGGTCGCGGCGCTCCACCATCATTCCGGAGATGGTCGGTCTGACGTTTGCGGTCCACAACGGACGCAAGTTCGTCCCGGTGTTCATTACCGAGAACATGGTCGGTCACAAGCTCGGCGAGTTTTCACCTACCCGGACGTTTCATGGGCACTCGGGCGACCGCAAGGCCGCCGCCGGCGCGGGCGGGGCTCCTGCAGCGGCACCGGCCGCCGCCCCCGCTCCGGCCGCCAAGAAGTAGTAGGTAGAAGGAAGGAACAGGAGACATGGCGCGCGCAGTTCTTCGTCGCTTCAGAGAATCGCCCCGCAAAGTGCGGATGGTGGCGGACATGATCCGGGGCCGTCGGGTGGACGAGGCCCTTTCGATCCTGCAACTGCAGCAGAGGAAGGCGGCTCGCATGTTGACGAAGGTCCTGGGGTCGGCCATCGCGAACGCGACCGAGAACGAGGATGCCGACGCTGACAAGTTGGTCGTAACCAAGGTGGCGGTGGACGGCGGCTCCATTCAGAAGCGGTGGATGGCGCGTTCAATGGGACGCGCGAACCGACTCAACAGCCGGACCTCGCACATCACCGTGGTCGTGGACGTACAGGACGCGAGCCAATAGGCGAAAAAGGAGATCTGCCAGAACATGGGACAGAAGACGAATCCGGTCGGCTTCAGGCTCGGCGTCATTCGAGGTTGGAGCTCGAAGTGGTATTCCGAGAAGGATTTTTCTAAATGGCTGCACGAGGACTTGCGCCTCAAGCGGTTCGTGAAGGATAAGCTTGGCCACGCCGGTGTTTCCTCCGTGGAGGTCGAGCGCGCCGCCAACAAGGTGAAGATCAACATCTTCACCGCCCGGCCCGGAATCGTCATCGGTAAGCGGGGCGCCGGCGTCGAGACGCTGAAGAAGGAAGTGCAGGCGCTCACGGCCAATGAAGTGTTCCTGAACATCCAGGAAGTCCGTAAGGCAGAAACGAACGCGCAGCTCGTTGCGGAGAACGTTGCCACTCAGCTCGAGCGCCGCGTCGCCTTCCGCCGCGCCATGAAAAAGGCGGTGCAGACCGCAATGAAGTTCGGCGCAAAGGGGATCCGTCTCGCCTGCTCGGGGCGACTGGGTGGGGCGGAGATGGCCCGTTACGAGTGGTACCACGAGGGGCGCGTGCCCCTGCATACGTTGCGGGCGGACATCGAATACGGAACGACGGAGGCGCACACCACCTATGGCGCCATCGGCGTCAAGTGCTGGATCTTCAAAGGAGAAGTTTTGCCCCAGCGAGCCGCCCGTCTCGCCTAGGCGACACCGAGGAAGAAGATGCTGAGTCCCAAGAAAATCAAGTGGCGCAAGCAGCAGAAGGGGAAGATGCGCGGCCTCTCCAAGGGCGCGACGTCCGTCGTGTTCGGTGACTGGGGTCTACAGGCTCTGTCTTGCGGTTTCATCACATCTCGTCAGATCGAGGCGGCCCGCATCGCCATTTCCCGGCACGTAAAGCGCGGCGGCAAGCTCTACATTCGCGTGTTTCCCGATAAACCCATCTCGAAAAAGCCGGCCGAGACTCGGATGGGCAAGGGCAAGGGCAACCCGGAGGAATGGGTTGCAGTGATCCGTCCCGGCCGCGTCATGTACGAGCTGGAAGGCGTGGACGAGGCGCTCGCACGGCAGGCATTCCACTTGGCCGAGCACAAGCTGGCGGTCCAGACCAGGTTCCTCGCGCGGGAGAACGTCTTATGAAGGGCCTCCGCGTAAAGGACATCGCGGATAACGACGAAGGGGAGCTTCGCAGCACTCTTCGCAAGCTGGAGGAGGACCTCTTCAAGCACAAAATGAAGAAGGTCACGAATCAGCTCGAGAACACGTCATTGATCCGGAGCACGCGGCGTGACATCGCCCGCGTCAATACCGTCTTGGGCAGCCGCATCAAGAAGACCGGCGTCAAAGCCGCGAAGGAGACTTAGCCGTGGCGGAAGAAACCTCCCCCATCGAACGCAAGGAGAGCCGCCGGCGCGAGCTCATCGGAATCGTGTCGAGCGACAAAATGAACAAGACGCGAGTCGTGGTCGTGGAGCGGCGGCTCTCACACGGGAAATACGGCAAATACATGACGAGGCGTCAGAAGTACAAGGCGCACGACGAGAAGAATCAATACAAGACGGGCGATCGCGTCCTGATCGTGGAGACCCGTCCGCTGTCGCGCGACAAGCGATGGCGTGTCGAGAAACTCATCGAGCGCCCCCAAGAGGCATGAAACCATGGTCCAGACCACCACAACCCTCGACGTCGCCGACAACTCGGGAGCCAAGAAGCTCATGTGCATCCGGGTGCTGGGCGGCACCAAGCGCAAATACGCTTCGCTGGGCGACGTGATCGTCTGCTCGGTGAAAGAGGCGATTCCCAACGCCAAGGTCAAGAAGGGGGATGTCGCGAAGGCCGTCATCGTGCGCACCAAGAAGGAGGTCGCGCGCCAAGACGGGTCATACATCCGGTTCGACGCCAACTCGGCTGTGCTGGTGGACAAGGACAACGAGCCCATTGGTACGCGCATCTTCGGGCCCGTGGCTCGCGAGCTGCGCGCGAAGCGGTTCATGAAGATCATTTCATTGGCGCCGGAGGTTCTTTGATGCACCTTCGCAAGGGCGACACGGTCGTCGTCATCTCGGGCAAGGAGAAGGGGAAGCGCGGCAGAGTCCTCCGCCTGATGACGGAGAAGCACCGCGTGGTGATTGAGCGTGTCAACATGGTCAAGCGCCACACGAAGCCGACCCAGCGGAATCCGCGCGGCGGCATCCTGGAGAAGGAAGGTTCGGTCGAGGTTTCAAACGTCTCACTCTGGTGCACCAAGTGCACGGCCCCCCGCCGGGCGCGGGCCGACGAGACCGCGCAGAAGAAGCGGCGCGTGTGCGTCAAGTGCGGCACCGCGTTCGAGTCCGCCTAGTCGTAAAGGGAATCGGTCATGGCTGAAGAAAAGACAGAGAAAGGACAGAAGGGCGCGAAGCCGGCCCTGACGCCCGAGCAGGAAGCGGAAGCGGCCGCCAAGAAGGCCGCGCGCGCTGAAGCGAAGGCCAAGGGCGGGAAGAAGGGCGCCGGTCCCGCAGCGAAGGAGGTCGCCTCGGAACGCGTGAAGCGCGACGCCCCCGCGCGCCTGCGCCGCGTGTACCAGACCGAAGTCCGGGAAAAGCTTATGGGCGAGTTCAAGCTGGGTAACCGGATGGAAGCTCCGCGGATGGTGAAAATCACCATCAACATGGGGCTCGGGGAAGCGGTCACGAATCCCAAGCTCCTCGATGCGGCGGTTGACGAGCTCGGCGCCATCACCGGGCAGCGGCCGGTCGTGACGAAGGCGAAGAAGTCCATCGCTATTTTCAAGCTTCGCGCCGGCCAGAAGATCGGCGCCATGGTGACGCTTCGCCGGGACATGATGTACGAATTCTTCGATCGATTGGTCTCGTTCGCGCTGCCGCGCGTCCGCGACTTCAAGGGCGTGTCCCCCAAGTCCTTCGACGGACGAGGCAATTACACGCTGGGGATCCGCGAGCAGATCATATTCCCCGAGATCAATTACGAGCGCCTCGATAAGCCCCGGGGCATGAATATAACGATTACCACCACCGCCCCCAACGACGATCAGGGGCGTTCGTTGCTCCGTCACCTCGGAATGCCGTTCAGGAATTAAGGAGCGCTCAGATGGCAAAGACAGTGGATATGCACCGAGAGATGCCGAAATGGCGTGTGCGTCATAGGAACCGGTGCAAGCAATGCGGCAGAGCGCGGGCTTATTTACGGAAATTCGAGCTCTGCCGGCTGTGTTTCCGTGGTCTGGCGCTTCGGGGTGACATTCCCGGCGTCATCAAGTCGAGCTGGTAGGCGCCGCCATGTCCATGACCGATCCCATCGCAGACTTTCTCACTCGCATCAGGAACGGCATCCTGGCCCGCCACGCGGAGGTGACGGCGCCGGCCTCGAGCCTCAAGGAGCGGCTGGCGGTGCTGCTCAAGGACGAGGGCTACATTTCCGGCTACGACGTCCGCGCGGCCACTGAGGGGCACAAGGACATCGTGATACGGCTTCGCTGGGCGGATGCGCGGACCAACGCCATTACCGGGCTGCGTCGCCGCTCGCGCCCCGGTCAGCGCAAGTACGTCGGGCACGGCGCCATCCCGAAGGTGCGGTCCGGCCTGGGCATCGCCGTGCTCTCCACGTCGCACGGCCTCATGACCGACCGGGCCGCGCGCAAGGCGGGGGTGGGCGGCGAGCTCCTCTGTGAGGTCTGGTAGCCATGTCTCGGATCGGAAAGAAGCCGGTCGTCCTGCCCAAGGGCGTGAGCGTGTCCCAAAAAGAGGGGCGGCTCGGCGTCAAGGGACCCAAGGGCGAGCTTGGCCGGCTGATCCCGCGAGGGGTCTCGGTCAAGGTCGAGGGCGACAAGGTGCAGGTGGTGCGGGCCGACGAGAGCCGAGAAGCTCGGGCCAAGCACGGGCTGATGCGTGCCCACCTGGCCAACATGGTCAAGGGCGTCACGGACGGATGGACCCGCGAGCTGGAAATCAACGGCGTCGGCTATCGCGCCGAGGTCGGCGGCGATGCGGTCACCATGCAGCTCGGATATTCGCATCCGGTGGTGTTCAAGCTCCCGAAGGGGATCGGCGCCAAAGTCGACAAGAACCGGGTCATTCTTCAGGGGGCTGATCGGGACGTGCTCGGGGAGACCGCCGCAAAGATGCGCGCCCTCCGTCCGCCCGAGCCCTACAAAGGCAAAGGTGTGAAGTACGTCGAAGAGGTCATCAGGCGCAAGGTTGGTAAGGCCGGGGCCACGGGTGCGAGCGGGGGCGGCGGCGGATAACCGGCGGCGTTAGGCCAGCAGAGGAGACGATCGATGTTGTCCAGCAGCAAGAACGAAAGCCGCAAGCGCCGTCACCACGCCCTGCGCAAACGCGTCGTCGGAGCCGCCGAACGGCCGCGTCTGGCGGTGTTTCGCAGCGCCAGGCACATTTACGCTCAGGTGATAGACGATCTCTCCAACAAGGTCCTGGTCGCCGCGTGTGACCTGGAGAAAGACACGCAAGGCGGCGGCGACAAGAAACGCGTCCGCGCCAAGAAGGTTGGCGCCGCGGTCGCCAAGAAGTGTCTGGAAAAGGGAATCGGTAGGGTCGTGTTCGACAGAGGGGGCTACAAGTACCACGGCCGCGTGTCGGCGCTGGCCGACGGCGCGCGCGAAGCGGGGCTGGAGTTCTAACCATGGCAATCAACTTCGAAGATGTAGGCGAGCTGGTAGACAGCGTGGTGTTCATCAACCGCGTCGCGAAGGTCGTCAAAGGCGGCCGTCGCTTTTCGTTCTCAGCCCTGGTGGTGGTGGGCGATCAGCGGGGGTTCGTAGGCGCGGGCCTCGGCAAGGCGAACGAGGTTCCGGAGGCGATTCGCAAGGGCACCGAGCAGGCCAAGAAGAGCTTGTTCCGAATCCCGCTTGCAGGCACCACCATCCCGCACGAGGTCAAAGGATCCTTCGGGGCCGGATCGGTTGTCTTGCGCCCCGCGAGCCCGGGCACGGGTGTGATCGCCGGCGGGGCCGTCAGGCCGGTCCTGGAAGTGTCGGGAATTCAGGACATCCTGACGAAGTGCATCGGCACGTCGAACCCGCATAACGTGATTCACGCGACCATCGATGCTCTGCAGCAGCTGCGGAGCGCGGACGACGCCGCCGCCATGCGGGGCAAGAGTCTGGCAGAGATCCGGGAGTAACCATGGCCAAGAAACTGAAGTTGACTCTTATCAAAAGCGGGATCAATCGTCCCGAGCCGCAGAAGCGCACGATCCAGAGCCTGGGCCTGGACAAGATGCACAAGTCGATGGTGCTGCCGGACAATCCGTCTGTCCGTGGCATGATTCGTACCGTTTCGCACCTGGTCCGCGTCGAGTCGGCTGATTGATTGCTGGAGACAGATAGATGGGAACCACACTCAGCACGCTCAAGGGTCCGCGAGGCGCCACACGCCCCCGCAAGCGCATCGGACGCGGCATGGGCTCGGGGACCGGGGAACAATCCGGAAAGGGCGTCAAGGGCCAGAAGGCGCGCACCGGCCACCACGGGGCGCGTTTCGGCTTCGAGGGCGGTCAGATGCCGATGCAGCGCCGGTTTCCGAAGCGGGGATTCAAGAACCCGTTCCGCCGAGATATTTTCGCGGTCAACGTCGGTGATCTGGAAGCCCGGTTCGCCGGGGGCAGCGTGGCGCTGACCGATCTCCAGAGCGCGGGCCTGGTCCCGCGGCGTTACGAAGCCGTCAAGATCCTCGGCGGAGGCGATCTCAAGAAGAAGCTTGCCGTGAAGGCCAGCGCGTTCTCGACCTCGGCGCGGGAGAAGATCGAAAAGGCCGGCGGCACGGCCGAAGTCGTTGCATAGTCAGGCTTTCCCATGGCGTCGGGCTTTCAGAACATCGGCAAGATTCCGGAGCTCCGCAAGCGGATCTTCTATACGCTGACGCTGCTGGCGGTTTACCGCATCGGCGTGTTCGTGACGACCCCGGGTGTGGACCGGGGCATTATGACGAAGATCGTGAACCAGGCCTCGGGATCGTTCCTGGGCCTGTTCAACATGTTTTCGGGCGGCGCCCTTGAGCAGATGTCGATCTTTGCGCTCGGCATCATGCCTTACATCAGCGCTTCCATCATTCTGCAGCTCTTGACCGTCGTCGTTCCTCGCCTGGAACAGATTCAGAAGGAAGGCGAGATGGGGCGGCGCAAGCTCAATCAATACACGCGCTACGGTTGTGTCGTGCTTTCACTGATCCAGTCGTTCTTCATTGCGAAGTGGCTGGAATCCAACAACCGCGCGTACGCCCAGTTCGGTGAGGTGGTTCTCAATCCCGGCTGGAGCTTCCGGCTACTGACGATGCTGTCGCTGACGACCGGCACGGCGTTCATCATGTGGCTCGGGGAGCAGATCACGGAGCGAGGTGTGGGCAACGGGATCTCGCTCATCATCTTCGCGGGCATCGTGTGCGACATGCCCGACGCGGCCGTGAAGCTCATCAGCAAGGCGCAGGGCGGGGACATGACGGTGTTCCAGCTGGCGCTGGTGGGGGCCGTGATCGTCGTGGTGGTGGGGCTGATCATATTCTTCGAGCGTGGCCAGAGACGGATTACGGTGCAGTACGCCAAGCGTCAGGTCGGCAAGAAGATGTTTGGTGGCCAGTCCACGCACCTCCCTCTCAAGGTGAATACGGCCGGGGTCATCCCGCCCATCTTCGCCTCGTCCATCCTGATGTTCCCGCAGCAGCTGTCGTCGTTCATCCAGCATCCCGTGATGCAGCGGATCAGCGAAGCTCTCAACCCCGGCGACTGGCGCTACAACGTCTGCTACATCGCCCTGATCGTGTTCTTCTGTTACTTCTACACGGCGGTCACGTTCAATCCGGTTGACGTGGCTGACAACATGAAGAAGTACGGCGGCTTCATTCCCGGCATCCGGCCGGGAAAGGCTACCGCCGCCTACATAGACAAGGTTTTGACCCGCATCACGTTCGGCGGCGCCGTTTACATCTCGGCGATTTGCGTACTGCCAACGGTGCTGAACGAGAAGCTCAACGTGCCCTTCTATTTCGGGGGGACCGGGCTGCTCATCGTGGTGGGCGTCGCCCTCGATACCGTGCAGCAGATCGAGTCGCACCTCATAACCAGAAACTACGAAGGATTCACCGGGCCCAAGGGTCCGCGGATCCGCGGGCGCGGCACACGCGCCGTGGGCGCCGCCGCAAGCTAGACGTCCCGCCACACCCGATGTCGAAGAATCTTCTTCTGTTCGGTCCGCCGGGCGTGGGCAAGGGAACTCAGGCTCAGCGCCTGGCCAACGTCCTGGGCGTTCCTCACCTGGCGACCGGAGACATGGTTCGCGAGGCCATTGCCGCGAGCGAGCGGGCGGGGACGGCGGGCCAGAACGGCGGCGCGGGCGCGGGTGCGGGTGCGATCGGGCTCGCCCGGCGGCTCGCCCAACACGTCAACAGCGGCGAGCTGGTTCCGGACACCATCGTGGTCGAGATGCTTGCCGAGCGGATGGGGTGTCCGGACGCGGCGCGCGGATTCCTGCTGGATGGGTTTCCGCGCACGGTTCCCCAGGCCGAGGCGCTCGAGAGGATGCTCGCCGCTACCGGCCGGAGCGTCGACGGCGTGGTGGCGCTGGACGCTCCCCCCGAGGAGCTCGTGTCTCGTATCGCCGGCCGCCGCACGTGCACCACCTGCCAGACCAGCTTTCACGTCGCCAGCCGCCCACCCGCCCGGGAGGGCGTCTGCGATCGCTGCGGCGGCAAGCTGGTCCAGCGTCCGGACGATGCCGAGGCGGCCGTCACGCGCCGTTTGTCGGAGTATGCCCTCAAGACGGCGCCGGTTCTGGATCTGTTTCGCGCCCGGGGTTGGCCGGTTCGGCACGTCTCCGCCGTCGGCAGTGTGGACGCCATCCACCGCAACATCATGGCGGCGGTCGCCTGATGGCCATCCGCCTCAAGAGCGCCGGCGAGATCGGCAAGATGCGCGACGCCAACCTGGTGGTGGCGGACGTCCTCGACGTGCTCGAGTCCACGGCGAAGGCCGGAATGAGCACGTGGGAGCTGAACGAGATCGCGGCGGCGCGCCTGCGCCAGCTCAAGGCGGAGCCCGCTTTCTTGGGGTACCGCGGCTATCCGGCCGTGCTGTGTACCTCCGTGAACGACGTCGTCGTCCACGGCATCCCGCGCAAGAACGTCGTCCTGAAGGAAGGCGACCTCTTGTCCATCGACTTCGGTGCCTTCAAGGACGGTTATTGCGGAGACTCCGCGCGAACGGTTCCCATCGGCAAGGTATCGAGCGAGGCGCAGGCGTTGATGGAGACGACGAAGAAAGCGCTGGAATCGGCCATCGAGAAATGCGTCCCCGGCAACCGCATGGGGGACATCGGCTGGGCGGTGCAGTCTCACGTCGAGGCGCGCGGCTATTCGGTCGTGCGTCAGTTCGTGGGCCACGGCATCGGGCGCGCCATGCACGAGGAGCCTCACGTCCCCAACTTCGGAGATCCCGGGCGAGGCCGCCGGCTAAGTGCTGGATTAGTCTTGGCGATCGAGCCGATGATCAACGCCGGAGGGCCCGAAGTGGCCATCGAAGAGGATGGCTGGACGGCGGTTACGAGGGATGGTAGCCTCTCGGCCCATTTTGAGCATTCGGTGGCGATCACGGAAGAGGGCCCGTTCGTGCTCTCGCGCCCGTAACTGAAAAACGCTGCCGCATACGCCGGGGAGCATCGATGAAAGTCCGAGCATCCGTAAAGAAGATCTGCGACAAGTGCAAAGTGATCCGCCGCCGCGGAGTGGTGCGCGTGATCTGTGAGAATTCCCGTCACAAGCAACGGCAAGGCTAAAGGCAAAGAGGAGAATTCATGGCGCGTTTGGCTGGGGTCGATCTTCCGCGCAACAAGCGGATGGAGATCGCGCTCACGTACATCTATGGAATCGGGAAAGCGAAGTCCCGCGAGATCCTGAAGGCGGCCGAGATACCGCTGGACAAGCGCACGGACGCGCTGGACGACAATGAAACGCGGCGCATCCGCGAAGTGATCGAGCAGAGCCAGCTCAAGGTGGAAGGTGATCTCAGGCGCGATGTCTCCATGAACGTCAAGCGGCTCATGGACCTCGGGTGTCATCGCGGCTTGCGCCACCGGAAGAGCCTGCCTGTCCGCGGTCAGCGGACCCATACCAACGCCCGCACACGCAAGGGACCCCGCAAAGGACAAATGATCAAACGAAAGACCGAAGGAACCGGAGCCTAGACGATGGCAACACCACCCGAGGCGGCAGCCAACAAACCCAAGGCGAAGGTCAAGAAGGCCAAGAAGAACGTCCAGAGCGGCATCGCGCACATTGCGGCGTCGTTCAACAACACCATCGTGACGATTACCGACGTGTCGGGGAACGTGGTGGCCTGGTCTTCGGCGGGCGTCAAGGGGTTCAAGGGATCGCGCAAGTCGACGCCCTTCGCCGCGCAGCTCGCCGCGGAGGACGCCGCCCACAAGGCGCAGGAGCACGGGATGAAGTCGCTCAGCGTGTTCGTCCGCGGTCCGGGCTCGGGCCGTGAATCGGCGTTGCGGGCTCTCGCGTCCACCGGATTCAAGATCACCCTCATCCGCGATTTGACGCCCATTCCTCACAACGGTTGCCGTCCCCCCAAGCGGCGGCGGGTCTGACCCATGGCAAAGTACTCTGGACCGGTGTGCCGGCTGTGCCGGCGAGAAGACATGAAGCTGTTCCTCAAGGGGGACCGCTGCTACACGGACAAGTGCGGCTACGAGCGGCGCGCTTACGCGCCCGGCCAGCACGGCCAGGCGCGCCGGCGCAAGGCGTCCAACTACGGAGCCCAGCTTCGAGAGAAGCAGAAGGTCAAGCGGCTCTACGGGCTCGCCGAGCGGCAGTTTCGCGGCTACTACTTCAAGGCCATCCGGATGAAGGGCGTGGCCGGCGAGAACCTGCTTCAACTTTTGGAGCGGCGCCTGGACAACGTCGTCTATCGATTGGGGTTCGCGTCGGACCACGCAGAGGCGCGGCAGCTGGTCCGCCATGGCCACTTTCGCGTGAACGGGCACAAGGTGAACATCCCCTCCTTCCTTTGCCGTACGAATGACGCCGTCGAGGTCAAGGAAGGATCAAAAAAGGTCACGCGCGTTCTCGAGAGCCTCGGATCGGTGGATCGCCGGGGCGTCCCCAAATGGTTGGAGCTCGACAAGGACGCGTTCAAGGGAAAGCTGACCGGCCTTCCGTCGCGCGACGACATCACGCTTCCCATCCGGGAGCAGCTGGTCGTCGAGCTGTATTCGCGCTAGCCGCTAGCGATCCGTCCCCAGACGTAGTAGGACCCGCGCTTACGAAGCGCCGCCGGAATCAACAGGAGATAGAAATGGCGACCGTCACCGCATCCCAGCCCACAGCGAATCAGACCGGCTTCATCGCGCGCAACTGGCGCGACCTCATCAGGCCGCGCAAGTTGGAGGTGGAAGCCGAAACGCTGACACCCACCTACGGGAAGTTTACCTGCGAGCCGTTGGAACGCGGCTTCGGAACGACCATCGGAAACAGCCTGCGCCGTATCCTGCTGTCATCTCTGCAGGGGTCGGCGATCACGGCGGTGAAGTTCGATGGAGCGCTTCACGAATTTTCCACACTGCCGGACGTCGTGGAGGACGTGACGGACGTGGTGCTGAACCTCAAGGAGGTTCTGATCAAGTGCGCCGACTCCAAACCGCGCGTGGTGCGGGTGGAGAAGGACGGCGAAGGTAAGGTCACGGCTGGCGACATTCAGCTGACGGACGGGGTGGAGGTCCTGAACCCGGACCATGTCGTGCTCACGTGCTCGAAGGGCGCGAAGGTTCGAGCGGAGCTGCACATCGGCACCGGGCGCGGCTATGTTCCTGCGGAGCGCAACAAGACACCCAATACGCCGGTGGGGGTCGTCCCCATCGACTCGCTGTTCTCGCCCATCCGCAAGGTCAATTTCCAGGTTACGAACGCGCGCGTGGGGCAGCAGACGGATTACGACCGCCTGTCTATCGAGGTGTGGACCAACGGCGCCGTGCGTCCGGAGGATGCCATCGCCCTCGCAGCGAAGATTCTGAAGGATCAACTGTCCATCTTCATCAATTTCGAGGAAGCCTCGGAGCCCAGTCACGAGGCGTCCGTGTCAGAAGAGCAGCAGAAGCTCTCCGAGAACCTCTGGAAGTCCGTGGACGAGCTGGAGCTGTCGGTTCGCTCGGCGAACTGTCTTCAGAACGCCAACATCCGGCACATCGGCGAATTGGTGCAGAAGTCCGAATCCGAGATGCTGAAGACGAAGAACTTCGGCCGCAAGTCGCTCAAGGAGATCAAGGAGATCCTGGCCGAGATGGGCCTGTCTCTCGGAATGAAGATTGAAGGCTGGCCGAGCACCAGCGACGGACCGCAGAAGAAGGTTTGAGGTCGTCTCATGCGTCACCGAAGAGCCGGCGTTCATCTATCGCGGACATCCGCCCACCGGAAAGCGCTTTTCTCGAACCTGGTGGCGGCCCTGTTCACCAACGAACGGATTCGAACTACCGACGCCAAGGCCAAGGAGACGCGTCGGTTGGCTGAACGGACCATCACCTGGGCCCGGCGCCTGGGTGACGTGCTCACGAAGAAGCCCGACCACCGCAGTCCGGAGGAGTCCGCGCGCGTCGTGCATGCGGTGCGGATGGCCCGCCGGGTGGTTCGAGATCGCGGCGCGGTGGTGAAGCTTTTCGACGAGCTGGCGCCGCGCTACCTCGGCCGCCGCGGGGGTTACACGCGGGTGGTCAAGGTGGGTCAGCGTCCGGGAGACGCTGCGCCCATGTCGTTGCTGGAGCTCATGCCCGACGAGCAAGAGCTGCCGAAGCAGGATACGGCTGACAAGGGCAAAGAGAAGGCCAAAGACAAAGGCGCGCGCCAAGAGGGCGGGGGTGGAGGTAAGCAGCCGGCGGCGGAGGCCAAGGCGTCCGCGGCGGGCGGTAAGACGGCCGCGGGCAAGCCGGCTGAAAAGTCGGCCGGGAAGTCAGCCAAGGTCGAGAAGCCGTCAGGTCGGAAGCCGGCCGCCAAAAAGAAGTAGTCCGCGCTTTTCGCATTGACAGGTCCGGGCCGGGTTGGAGATGAGCGCCACCATGTCTGCGCCGGCGGGGGAGCTTCCGAGCCTAGGCGGCTCGCTTGCGCTGTCCTTTGTTTCCCTGGGCGTGGTCTGTTTGGCCGCCTTCTTGGTGCTGCGTCTTCTCGGGCGGCGCGGTCTCGGCCGCGGCGCGGGCGCGCTGAAGGTGATCGACCGCTGTCCCCTCGAGCCGCGGCGTTCGGTCTACCTCATTGAGGCCGCCGGGCGCTGCTTTCTGGTGGGCGTGGGCGACGGTCCGATGTCCCTGCTGGCGGAGGTGGAGCGGTCACAGGTTTCCACGGCAACGGCGGCAGCGGAGGATCAGCCCGCCGTTTCGCTGCCATCGGTGGCGGGACGCTTTGCGGACGTGTTGGTCCGCGCGCGCGATCGCGGACGAGCCCGGTAAGTATGAGCGCACGGCGGATGGTGCTGGGGTGGGCAACGGGAGGGGTCGTCCTCCTGGGCACTCCCGCGCTGGCGTACGCGGCGGGTCAGCCGTCGAGCGTGGCTTCGCGTCCGCTGGTCTTGATCTTCGCGATGGCGGCCCTATCGCTGGTGCCGTTTGCGTTGTTGATGATGACCTGCTTCGTCAAGATCGCCGTCGTTCTCTCCATTCTGCGCAGCGCCATCGGGACGCCACAGGTGCCGCCCACCCAGGTGGTGACCGGGCTCTCGCTGATCCTTACGCTGTACGTGATGGCGCCCGTGGGCGATCGGATATATCGTGCCGTCGAACCGGTGCTGGGGCTCGGCGCCGGGGCCGACCTGGTGAGCGGCGAGTCGGTCGCGGCGCTCGCGTCGGCAACCGACAAGGCCAAGGAGCCCCTGCGCGAGTTCCTGCTCAAACATGCCGACGGACGGGATCGGACGCTCTTTCACGGTCTAGCGTTGCGCATGCGCACCGCCGAGGAGCGGACAAAGATCGGCGACCGGGACCTGATGGTGGTGGTGCCCGCGTTCCTGATCTCGGAGCTGAGGCGCGCCTTCGAGATCGGATTCTTGCTGTTCGTGCCCTTCCTGGTCGTCGACATGGTGATTGCCAATCTATTGCTCGCGCTCGGTATGCACATGCTGTCGCCCACCGCGGTGTCGTTGCCGTTCAAGCTCCTGCTGTTCGTGCTGGCCGACGGATGGCACCTGATGGCGCGAGGCCTGGTGCAGAGCTATGTCTGACTCTCCTCCAGAGTCCGGCATCTGATGTCGCCGGGCGGTGAATACGTGCTGCGCGTCGTGCGCGAGGGGCTGCTGCTGGTGCTTCTCCTCTCGGCACCGCCGCTGTTGGCCAGTCTGGTGGTGGGGCTGGTCGTGGGCGTCGTGCAGGCGGCGACTCAGATACAAGACCAGACGATCTCTTTCGTGCCCAAGCTGGTCGTGGTCATGGCCATCCTCGTCGCGATGGGGCCCGTGTTGGGCGCGCAGCTCGTGCGCTTCACCCAGGCGGTGCTGGTCGGGTTCGCTCTGTTGCGCTGACGTTGCGGGTGCATGCTTCCCACGGCGGACGCGCTGGAAAACCTGCTGCTGGCGGTCGGTCTGGGCGCCGCGCGTACGATCCCCATCACGTGGCTGTGTCCCGCGTTCGGCGGCCATCACGTCGCGGCGCCGGTGAGGGTCGGGCTGGGTCTGGCGTTGTCGCTTCTGGCCTTACCGCACCTGACGGCGGGTGTGCCGTCGGGCCAGGGGCCGGCCTTCTGGATCCTTCTCGTGACGCGCGAGCTCATGGTCGGCCTCACGGTGGGGTTGATCGCCTCGTTCGTGTTCCGGGCGGCGGAGTCAGCCGGGCGCATCACCGATATCTTGCGCGGCGCCAACATGGCGGAGGTCTTGACCCCCGTGTCCGACGAGAGGACGAGCCCGCTCGGCGATCTCGCGCTGCTGCTGGCGGTCGTCATCTTCCTGGAGCTAGGTGGCGTCGGATACTTGGCGTCGGCGCTGGTGCGGAGCTATGAGGCGGTGCCCGTCGGTGTGACCGCCCCGGCGGGGGCCCTTCGAGACGCGGCAGGCCTGGTCATGACGGCGTCGGCGAAGCTGATCGAATCAGCCGTGGGGCTGGCGGCGCCGCCCATCGTCGCCTTTCTGCTGGCTGATCTCGCGCTCGGGGCGATCGCCCGGTCTGCCCCGCAGATTCCAATTTACTTCGCGGCCATGCCCATCAAGGCGCTGCTGGGTGTGGGCATCGCTCTTCTGGGCGTCGGAGCCATCGATGCCGCCCTGGTGGCGGGGCTACCCGCGTGGCAGGACCTGATTCTGCGCGCCTTCCGGGTATGGAAATAGTGATAAAATTGATAGCGGAGTTGTCATGGCTTCCTCATCCAAGGCCAGGCCCTGGATACCGGTCGCGGTGGTGCTCGCGCTCGTGGCCAGCGGTGGTGGTGGATGCGGCGAGATTGACGGCAGTCAAACGCAGTACCCGGGAACGGTAAGGTATCTCAGCCCGGGCGGGGGCTATCACTTTCACTACTTGGCCCCGCCGTGGGTGCTGGTGGCTTCGTCGGGGGATGTGCTGGACATGATCGTACCCGACTCGTTCACGGCGATTCCGCGATCGACCGCGGATGTTCTTTATCACCTGCGCATCGAGCCCCAAGCCGCCGCCGCGCTGGCCGCCGCCGTCTCCAGATCCCAAACGCTGGCGCGCGACGCCAACGCGATCGTCACCGCGGTCCGGCCCGTCGTCGTCGACGGAGAGCTGGCGCGGACCGAAGTTCTGTGGCGCGAGAGATCGACCGACGTTCTCCACCGCGACGCGTTCCTTGCGGGCGCGCTTCCCGACGAAAGCTTTCGCATGAGCTTCTCGGCGCGGGTCACGCTCGACGACGATCCCATGATCTCGCAAATGATCGCGAGCTTCGGAGCCGAGCCTGCCGGAGGCACGAGACCGTGAAGCACACCGCCTCGATCTTGATCGCGGCGGCCGCCATCGTGTTTTGGCCTTCTTCTATCGGGTCGGCTGCCCAGCCAGCAACGCCGATGCACCACCCGGGCGCCGATGAAGACGACGACCCGGGGATGCGGATGTCGTCGCGACCGCCCGCGGCTCGCGCGCCGGCGGTCTCCGCGCCGGAGACGCAGCATCAGGCAGCCGGCGAAAAGGACCGACGCTCGGCGGATCGACCGCCGTCCCGTCCCCGGCTCAAGGCTTCCTATCGCCGCTTTTCGTTCGTGCGGATCGGGGCCATGGATCCGGAGTCACCGTCTTCCGGAGCCGCCGCCGCGCAGGCGTTCTCCAGCGTTTCTCTCGATGTCTATCCCGTGTCGTCGATCGTGCGACTGGGGCTATCGACGTCGGGCGGGTGGGAAGACGGCATCTTCAATGCGGGGGGGGACTACTTTCTCGCGCAATGCGTTTCTCTAGGGTTCCAGATCCCGGCCGGAAAAATGATGCCGTTCGCGGAGATGCTGGCCGGCGGCGGCTACATGCGACGCAGGCAGCTCGGGACTTCAGTTCCCACCGCGTACTGGCAGTACGGCGTCGACGCCGGCACGGAGATATTCATCTTCGGGCGGTCGTACCTGAGCCTGGCGGTCGGCTACCTGCGTCCGGTCAACGGATTTCTGACCACGCCTCCCGACGGCAACGCCGATTTTACGAGCGTCTACACGAATACGTGGTCGTTCAAGGTCGGCCTCGGGATCTGACGGCCCGGCGCCCCCGTCAGTTGTCGAAGTACAGGGCGAACTCGTAGGGAGTGGGCCGCAGCCGGGTCGCGTCGATCTCGTTTTCCATCTTCCAATCGATCCACGTGTTGATCACGTCGGCCGTGAAGACGTCGCCCTTGAGCAAGAACTGGTGGTTCTTCTTGAGCGCCGCCAGAGCCTCGTCCAGTGATCCGGGAGCCTTCGGGACGTCCTTCAGCTCCTCGGGGGACAGCGCGTAAATGTCCTTGTCGAGCGGATCGCCCGGCTTGATCTTGTTCTGGATGCCGTCCAGGCCCGCCATCAGCATCGCTGCGAACGCGAGGTACGGGTTCGCCGTCGGGTCGGGCGTACGGAATTCCAGGCGCTTGGCCTTGGGGGAGCTCCCGGTGATGGGGATCCGTACGGACGCCGACCGGTTGCGCGACGAGTAGGCGAGGTTGATGGGGGCCTCGAATCCCGGCACCAGGCGGCGGTAGCTATTGGTCCCGGGGTTGGCGATGGCGCAGATCGCGGGCGCGTGCTTCAGGATTCCGCCGATATAGTAGAGCGCTGTCTCGGACAGTCCCGCGTAGCCGTCGCCCGCGAACAGGTTCTTGTCGCTCTTCCAGATGGACTGGTGGCAATGCATGCCCGACCCGTTGTCCCCGAAGATGGGCTTGGGCATGAACGTGGCGGTCTTGCCGTTGCGCCGCGCGACGTTCTTGACGACGTACTTGTACCACATGGTCCAGTCGGCCATGGTCCGCAGGGTGTTGAACCGCATGGACAGCTCGCACTGGCCACCGGTGGCGACTTCATGGTGGAAGACCTCGATGGGGACGCCGACCGCCTCCAGCGTCATGGCCATCTCGGCCCGGATGTCGTGCAGGCTGTCCGTCGGTGGTACCGGGAAGTAGCCGCCCTTGTGCGCGGGCTTGTAGCCGAGGTTCGGTCCTTCGTCGCGGCCGCTGTTCCAGCGGCCCTCGGATGAATCGACGACGTAGCTGGCGAAGTTGGGGCCTTCGTTGAAGCGGACTTCGTCGAAGACGAAGAACTCGGGCTCCGGGCCGAAGTAGACGGTGTCGCCAATCCCGGTCTGCTTCAGGTACTGCTCCGCTTTACGCGCGATGGTTCGCGGGTCCTTGCTGTAAGGCTGCTTCGTGACCGCGTCGACGATGTCGCAGATCAGCGAGAGCGTCGGCACCTTCGTGAAGGGATCCATCGTCGCCGACGCGGGATCCGGAACGAAGATCATATCGGAGGCGTGAATGGGCTGCCAGCCGCGGATGGAGCTGCCGTCGAAACAGAACCCGTCGCTGAACGAGTCCTCGGTGAGCCGGGCGATGGGCATGGTGGTGTGCTGCCAGATCCCGAGCAGGTCGACGAACTTGTAATCGACCATCTTGGCCCCGTTTTTTTCGGCGAGCTTGAGTGCGTCTGCTGGTCTCATGAGATATCCCTCCCCTGATGTGTCGTTCGAAAGTCTCGAATGTGCGCGCTCAGAGCGCGTCTTCGCCTCGCTCGCCGGTGCGGATCCGCACCGCCTCGTCGATGGGCGTCACGAAGATCTTGCCGTCGCCGATGCGGCCTGTGCGCGCGACGGTCACGATGGCCTCTACCACTTCCTGCACGATCTCGTCCTTGACTACGATCTCGATGCGCACCTTCGGGACGAAATCAACCACGTAGGCCGATCCCCGGTAGATCTCTTTCTTGCCGCCGGTGCGGCCGAATCCTTTGACCTCGGAGACCGTCATCCCCTGCACGCCGATCTCGCGCAGGCGGTCTTTGACGTCATCCAGCTTGAACGGCTTTATGACGGCGTCGATCTTCTTCATGGGACGGGAGCAACATAACCCCCGGGATGTTTCCGATGTGTTTCCCGGCCGTAAATTCGTCGCCATGGGTCGCATCCGGCGCGGCGCGCGTTCTCTCTCAGGCTCGCAGACCTCCGATCAGCTCGCGCACGTCGCGGACTCCTTCGGTCGCGCACCAGGCCGCCAGGTCGCGCACGATGCGGCCTTGCGCGTCGGGATCCACGAAGCTCTGCGTGCCCACCTGGATGGTCGTGGCGCCCGCGAGCAGAAACTCTACGGCGTCGGTGGCGTTCTGGATTCCGCCAATGCCCGAGATGGGCAGCGGGATGCCGGCGCGCCGGACCTGGTACACCATGCGCAGAGCGATGGGCTTGATGGCCGGACCCGAGAGCCCGCCGAAGATCGTGGCGATCCGTGGCCGCCGCGCGCGGGCATCGATGGCCATGCCCGTGATGGTGTTTATGATGGACAGCGCATCCGCTCCGTGGTCGGCGCAGGCGCGGGCCAGCGCGACAATGTCCGCCGTGTTGGGCGTCAGCTTCACCCACAGCGGCTTGCGGACCACGGCGCGGCACGCCTTGACCAGATCGCCCAGCACCCTGGGATCGGTCCCGAACTCGATGCCACCCGCCTTGATGTTGGGGCACGAGACGTTCATCTCGAGGCCGTCGACGCCCTCGAGCCGGCCCAGACGCTCCCCGCATTCGATGTAGTCATCGAACGTCACGCCGAAAAAATTGACCAGCACGCGGGTTCCGGACGTGCGCAAGTACGGCAGCTTGTCCCGGGCGAAGCCTTCCACGCCCACGTTTTCCAGCCCGATGGAATTGAGCATCCCGGCGGCCGTTTCGCAGATCCGCGGCGTAGCGTTGCCGAAGCGCGGCTCGGGCGAGATGCCCTTGGTCACCAGCCCGCCGAGGTTCTTGAAATCCGTCAGGCCTTCAAATTCCTTGCCGTAGCCGAACGTGCCGGACGCGGTCATCACCGGGTTGCGGAAGGCGATCCCGCCGCAATCGACCTGCATAGAAACCGCCGCCGCGTCGTGGCCGGCAGCGTTCATACCGCCCCCACATCCAATACGTCAGCGGCGTCGAAGACGGGGCCGTCCTTGCATACGTAACGGAAGGGCCGCGAACGAGCAGGGATCGCGCATCCCAGGCACACGCCGATGCCGCACGCCATGTGCTCCTCCAGCGAAAGGAAGCAGGGCGTCCCGCTCTGGCGGGCGATGCGGCCTACCGCCCACAGCATGGCGTTGGGCCCGCACGCCATGATGCGCAGAGGCCGACCGCGCAGGGCCTCGATGCGCGCTTCCAGCTCCAGCGTGATCCGTCCCCGGCGGCCCACGGCGCCATCCTCCGTGGCAAGGTGCAGGGCGACGCCCAGCGCGCGCATCTCCCCCCAAAGGACCAGGTCGCGGGACGTGCGGCCGCCGTACAGCACCTCGCAGTGGGCGGCCCGCCCGGCGCGTGCGGCGGCCTCGGCCTGCATGAACACGGGAGGCAGCCCGACACCTCCGGCGACCAGGAGATCGGTAAATGCTTCGGACGGCGCCGGGAATCCCACGCCCAGCGGCCCGAGAACCGATACCCGGGCGCCCGGCAGGGATCGCTCGAGCAGCGCCGTGCCGCGGCCCACGGTCTTTGCCAGAATGTCGGCGCGACCGCCGCCCGCCACCGAGAGCAGAGAGAACGCCCGTGGAAGCAGGGGGTCTCGCTCCCAGTCGCCGCGCACCATGACGAACTGCCCCGGTTTGCTGTCCGCCAGCGAATCGCAGCCCCCGAGGCGAAGCACGTAATATCCGGCGCCCAGCGCGCGGTTCTCCATGATGCGGGCGTCGAAGTAACGCATGTCCGGTGAGGGGTTTGTAGCAGACGCCGGCGGCCCGGCTCACTTCGATCTCGACGCTCGGTCGAGGAATCGTTCGAAACTGATCATTTCACGGCTGAAGCCAGCCAGGTCGTGGGATCGAAACGCGTAGTAGCTCGTGAGCTTGTCCCACTGGTCCGCCAGTTGTTTGCCGTTCGAGAGCTCGTACTCACGATATTTCCTCTTGAGCTTGTCGTAGTGGGCCGCGACCACTTCCCGGGTCAGGGGTGGTGGCGGCACCGGCTTCTTCTTCGTGGTTTTCTTTCCTGATCGCGGCGTCGCGGCGGCGGGCGGCGCGGGGGAGGAGGCAGCCACCGGCGGCGCTCGAGGCGGGACCTCCGCCGGCGTGGCAAAGGCGAGCACGTCCTGCGGCGTCCCGGCCCCGGAACGTGAGATCCGCCAGCCCAGCAGCGCCGCGGCAGCCACCACCGGAACGAGAGCGGCGGCGATCAGCACCTTGCGAGGACGCCCGCGTCCTTTCGTCCGGGCGGCGCCCCAGGGCTCGGTTGCCGCCGCGCCGGCGGGGGCGACATAGGCAGCGGCCGGCCGGCGCGCGGGTGGTGGGAGCGGCAGCGCTACCGCCCCGGTCAGCGGGCCGAGCGGGGAGGTCCATGCCTCGGACAACGCGAACGAGATCGTATGCGATCGAGTTTCGCGCAGCTCCTCTTGGTAGACCGTCATGTCCGCGTCGGCCAGCTCGGCGGTCTGCCCGACTTCGTCTGAGAACAATTCCCGCAGGTAGCCGCCGAAGCGCTCGCCTGAAAATGTCGGAGCGATCTCCACAAGTTGACGCTGGACAGCGTCGCGCAGCTCCTCCGCCGATCCGTAGCGATTGCTGGGATCGGGCGCCAGCGCCCGCGCCACCAGGTTGTCGAAGCGGGTTCCCAGCCCCGGCGCCCGATCGGACACCCGAGGCGCGCCGCGCAAGATCTGCCGGGCCATCTCCGAGGCGGGCTGGTCCGACTTTAGATCGAAGGGGCGGTTTCCCGTGAGCAGCTGATACAGAAGGACGCCGGTAGCGTAGATGTCGGCGCGCCGATCCACCAACCCCCCGAAGCTGCCGAGCTGCTCAGGGGCCATGTACCCGATCTTGCCGAAGCCCAAGTTCAGCTCGGCCGCCAGGTGCGCCGCCGACCGGGCAATCCCGAAGTCGATGAGCTTGACCTCGCCCTCGAAGCCCAGCAGCACGTTGGGCGGGGAGATGTCGCAATGCACCAGGCCCAGCGGACGGCCGTCATCGTCGGTGCGGCGGTGAGCATACGCCAGCCCGCTGGCCACCTCGCGGATGACGTAGAGGCCCACCTCGACGGGGATGCGCCGCTCTTCGGCCCGGGCCCGGGCGGCGGTGCGTCCCAGGTCGCGGCCGTCCACCAGCTCGAGCGCCAGAAAGTAGTCGTCATCCGCCAGCCCCACTTCGTACACGGGAGCGATGTTGGCGTGCTGCAGCTTGATGGCGATGCGCGCCTCCGCCACGAAGCGGCTGGTGAATTCTTTGTCGGCGGCAAGCTGCGGCAAAACTTTCTTGATGACGCAGGGCTTCTGAAACCCCTCAATCTCCCCCACCCGGGCCAGGTAGACCTCTCCCATTCCGCCTCGCGCCATCCGTTCGAGGAGCAGGTAGCGGCCGAAGACGCGAGGAAGCTGGTCAGAGGCTTCGGGCGCCATCAGGGGGATAGTAGCCAAGGAGTGACATGAAGTTGCAGGACTCGCGTTCCTGTGTTAGTAGCCGGACGCACCTGCGAGGCTGACAATGGACTTCATGTTCGAAGACGAGGTCGACGAAGTCGGCTCGGACGTCGAAGCTTACTGCCCGAAATGTAAGGGAGATACGACGCACGTCGTGATCTCCAAATACGAAGACGAGATCCGCCGCGTGCAGTGTAATCCGTGCGGGGACGTGCATTCGTACCGCAAGCCGCGCGGCGAGCTCGAGGAGGACGTTCCAGAGCCTATCGCGGCGAAAAAGCGCGCCCTGCTGAAGAAACCGACCTTCGCCGAATTTTTCGCCAAGCACGGCGAAAAGGCCGGAAAACCCTATAATTTCGGGGAGTCGTACCACGAGAACAACATCGTGACTCACCCCAAGTTCGGCCGTGGGTTCGTCAGCGAGATTCTGTCTGATAGCAAAGTGGAAATCACTTTTACAGACGCGCGGCGGGTTCTGGTTCACAACCGGAAAGACATGCCGGGTCTGCCGCTCGCGGCCGAGGGTGACGGCGTCCCGAGCAACGGAAAAGACGCCAAAGCCGCAAGAATGAAAGCGAAATTGGCGCCCGCCGCGGACGCCGGCGCCAAAGCGGCACGCAAGCCAGCAAACAAGACGGCGGCGCGGGTCCCGGCGGCCGCCGCGTCGGCGGGTAGGGCGGCCGGGGCTGTCAAGGCGGTCCGCAAGCCCGACAAGAAGGCCAAGGCCAAGCCGGCCGCGCCGCCCAAGGGCGCCAAAGCCCGCAAGCGGTAACAAGTCGACGCCGCCGAACGGGCGGCCTGCGACGACCGCCGAGGGCCAGAGCCGGTTCGCTGCACGCGGGTTCTTTCCCTCGGCGCCCGGTTCTGATAGCAGAAGGGCACTTTGCCGGAACCGAGATCCGCCTCCGCGCCGGCGCCCGTGCGCCGTGCCAGTCCCCTGGCGGCTCTGCCGGACAAGCTGCTGGACTACGGTCGCTCGTCGGGACGCTTGGGCCCGCTGCTGGGGTGGGCCGTCGTGTTTGCAGACATCGGTACGTCCATCTACTACGTCCCGGGGCTACTGTTCACGGAGCTCGGCCGGCGCAGCCCGTCGCCTGCGGCGGCATTTGTGCTCGCCACTGGCTTCGCCTTCATTTTCTTGGCGCTCAAGTATGTAGACGTTTCGGCGCGTTATCCGGACGGCGGCGGCGTCGTCTCGGTCGCCTCGGACGCTTTCGGACCGATGGTCGGTTGCCTGGGGGGCATCCTGATATGCGTCGATTATTTTCTGACCGGCGCCATCTCGTCGGTCACTGGCTTCCAGTATTTGGCCGGCCTCTTCCCGGCGCTGGATCACCTGCTGGTGCCGTTCGCCTGCGCGGCGGTGCTCCTGCTCGGCGTTCTGAACCTGATCGGGATTCGGGAATCGGCCTCGTTGACCGCCGTCTTGGCGGTGGCTTCGCTGCTGGTGAACCTGGTGGTCATGACGACCGTGGTTCTGCAGCTCGACGGCCAGCAGTGGCGGTTGGTGATGAACCAGTTCTCCGCCGTCAAGGGGCTGGGGGGCTGGCCGATCATGGTGGGCTTCGGCAGCTCGTGGCTGGCGTTCTCTGGGCTCGAATCCATCAGCCAGATCGCCCCCGCCCTGCGCGAGCCGCGCCAGCGGACGGCCCTGCGGGCGATGCTGCTGGTCATTGCCTGCATCCTGATCACATCGCCGCTCATCACCGCCCTCGAAACCGCCCTCCTCAGCGCAGCCAAGGTCAACCCCGAACGGTTCCTCTACGAGTTGGGGGTGACCTTCGGCCCGCGCGGGCTGCAGATCGCCATTGTCCTGACGTCCTGCGCGTTGCTCCTCGGCGCCGCCAATACCGCGATCATCGGGTGCTACCACGTGTTCTTAGCCCTGGTTCGCCTGGGGTACATGCCGCTGTGGCTCGCGGAGCGGAGCCGTCGCTTCAACACCCCCCACCGCGCCATCGCCGTGTCCGTTCTCGTGCCCGTCGCAGTGATCATCGGCAGCCGCGCCCAGACCACCATCCTGGGCGAGATGTACGCCTTCGGGCTCCTCGGCGCCTTCACGCTCACCTCGGTGGGGCTGGACAAGGTCCGTTGGCAAGAACGCAAGCGCGGCGGCGCGTTCTTCCTGGGCCTGCTCACGAGCGTGCTCATCGTGGGATCGTGGACCACCAACCTCGTCCACAAGCACCTGGCGACAGTCTTCGGGGGCTCGGTGACGCTGATCGGCTTCGGCATCGCGTACGCCGTGCGCCGCGGGTGGATTGCGGGCGCCCGAGAAGGGTTCGTCTCGCCCGAAGCCGCCGAGCGGTCGGGCACCGGCCTCGAATCCGCCATCGAGGTGGTCACGGTGGACGAAGCCATCGACATGCGGCTGATGTACAAGTCGTCGACGCTCGTGGCGCTGCGCGCGCCCAACCTACGCCTGTTCCAGGAGGCCGTGGCGCGGGCCCGCGGCGTCGGCGATCAGGCGGTCTACCTCATCTTCGTCGACGAGATTCCGGGGCTGTTTTTTCCGCCGAAGACCGGCCCATCGCACGAGGCGCGCGAGGTGCTGGCGTCCGCCTCCGAGTACTTCCGGCAGGCGGGCATCGCCGCCATCCCCATCTGGCGCATGGCCCACGACGCGGGCGCCTCCGTGGCCGGCGCCGCCAAACGCCTGGGTGTGCAAGCGGTCATGGTGGGCACGTCGCAGCGCACGGCGGTATGGCACCTGCTGCGCGGCAACGTCCTCAAGAGCCTGATGCGCGAGCTGCCCGGCGAGACGCGCGTCTGGATCTGCAATTGAGCTCAGGATTAGCGTCTGGCACGAAAAAAGGTCGCAAGCGTTTTTCTGTGATTCGTCGAGGCCGTCCCAGGAAAGTGAAAAGAGCTCGTCGAGACCTACCTTTACCCCTGTCGGCTTCGCGACTACCATGGTCGCCATGGGGCTGCTCCGTCGAGGCACTGGCGTGCCCGGGAACGCGGGCCGGCTCGCCGTGTTGCTGGTAACGGCGTCTGCCTCCCGATGCGCCCCCCCCGACGACGCTCCGCCCGGCGCGCGGCCTCCTGCTGCGAATCCGTCGCCCACAGCGTTGCCGCGCGCTGAAATTCTTACGCCCGACCCAGACGGAGGGCGCTTCTATCGCCGCGACCGGCCGGTCGGGTTGCGTGTCGATATGGTCGGGAACATCAAGTCGTTCGACGTCCGGGTGGGGTTGCCAGGCATCGCCGGTTCATGCGACCGACGAGGAGAGGGAACGCTCGCCATGAAGCTGGAGAGCCCCCCCTTCACGGGGCTCCTGGACGCGGCTCGGTTCGAGCCAAGGGCTTATGGGCTGTCCGTCGTGGCAACTGATTTCCTGGGACGCTGCGCGCACACCGAGGTGCCGCTTTATCTCGATCGCGTCACCGACGAAGGCGTGACCTCCGTGCGGACATCGGCCGACGGCCAGGTCATCGCGTACACCGTTTTCGATGGGCAGCGCTCGAACCTTCGCGCAGCAACGGTGGCGGGTGGCCGGCCGCGCCTCGTCGGGATGGACGTCGCGGCCGATGACTACCGAATGGCCGACCGGGGATCGCGTATCGCCTTCATCTCGGCGAAGGAGGGCCGCCGCGCCCTTTACCTGGACGTTGCGCCGACGCCTCTGTTCATTGCTGAAGGGGTCCAGCGGTTCGTGCTGTCCCCAGACGGCTCGACGGTGGCTTATGTCCGTATGGATGGTCACGATATCGTGTTGCGGCGCCTGGGCACGGGTGCCGGAGTTCCCGTGGGGTCGGGCGCGGCCGTAGGTGTCGATGATATCGCCTTCGTCGACGATGGACGCGCCCTGGCCGCGCTGACGCGCGATCGCGACGGGCCGTCCACGCTGTCGGTCTACGATGTGAAAAGCGGGATCGAGCGCTACCGGCTGGCGCGAACGCGGCGGTTCTTCGTCAACGAGGCCTCCCGCCATCTGCTGGTCGAGCGCGGGGTCCGCGGCGGCCCGCGCAGCATGCAGTCGTACCCCGTCGAGCCGGGCGGATCCGAGCGCGGCGCGATCCTGGCTTCGGGCGCCGAAGTCTCGTCCGTCGGGCTCTCTTCCGATGCGCGCACGTTCTGTTTCGTCGTGGACGGCGTCTTTAATGCGTACCGACATACCAGCCTGGCGGGCGAGCCTCAGCCACTGCTCGGTTCGGGCGCTGTCAAGGATGTAGGCGCCGCCCGCCTCTCGCCTGACGGAGGACGGGCGCTTACCGTCTCGAATCAGTACGACATCGGCAAGGCCGCGCTGGTGCACTGGATCTTCGGACAGACAGGCGACGCGACCGCCGAGACTCTCCTCGTCGGCGATCTCCACGACTTCGATCTCGATCAAGCGCGTTTTCCCTCGTCGGGGGCCACCCTCGCGTATCGCCATCGGGGGGAGCTGTGGGTGTGGGACAGCGCGGGACGCGCGCGGCTTCTCGGCGCCGGCGTCGAGGCCGACGTGGCGTTCTCGCCGGCAGTCGGCGGCCGTCTTGCCTTTCGCCAGGGCGCCATCGGGACCGGCCCGGTGCTGAAGGTTTACGACGTGGATGAAGGTGAGATCGAGGCAGTTCCCGCCGCCTTACCCGTCCGCAGCTTCTCCTGGTCGCCCACCGAAGTGCGCCTGGTCACGATGGAGGCGCCGCCGGACGCGGCAAACTGCGGCGGTCCCTGTAGGCACATCGCGACATCCTGGTTCAGGCACGAAGGCGCTTTTCGCGGCCGCCTGGTCTCGATCAGAGCCCGCAGCGTGGGGTTCTCCGGGGACGGCGCCGCGGTGATCGCCGTCGGCACCTCCGGGACCGGCGAAACCGAGAGCGGCGATACCGTCGTTGTGACCGCGCCTCGCTGAAGACCAGGGAGCCGGAGCCACGCCGGGGTTGGCAAGGGGAAGCCGCGTGATTATGATCGCCGCCCCATGAGCACGAAGAACATCGTCCACATCGTTGGCACCGGGACCATCGGCGAGCCCCTCATCGGCATGTTCGCGGAGCTCAAAGGGCCATTCGGCATCGACGAGGTGACCTTCCACAAGCGGACGCCTCTCAAGTACGAGCGCGCGAAAGTGGAAAGCATCGTCCGTCATGGAGCGAAGCTGTGTGTCGAGGCGGACGCGCGCGCCGAGTTCGAGAAGTTGGGGCACAAACCGAGCTTCGAGGCGAGGGAAGCCCTGGACCGCGCGACCGTGGTCATCGACTGCACTCCGGCCGGCAACGAGAACAAGGAAAAGCATTACCAGCACGTCAAGGGCCCGCGCGGGTTCATCGCCCAGGGCTCCGAGCACGGGTTCGGCAAGATGTACGCGCGCGGCATCAACGATGAGGCGCTCGAGCGCGACAAGGACCGCTTCATCCAGGTGGTCTCGTGCAACACCCACAACATTTCGGTCATCACCAAGACCATTGCCGCGGGCGCCGATGGAAAGATCAGGCTGCGTCAGGGCCGCTTCGTTTGCATGCGACGCGCGAGCGATCTCAGCCAGGACAACGACTTCCTACCCGCGCCCCAGGTGGGCAAGCACGACGACGATGAGTGCGGCACTCACCACGCGCGCGACGCACACGAGCTGTTCGAGACGCTGGGCATCAAGCTCAACATGTTCTCGTCGGTCATCAAGGTCCCCACTCAGTTCATGCACACGTTGCACTTCAGCCTGGATCTAGAGGACTCGATCACGAAGGACCAGGTGGTGTCCCGGTTGAAAGAGAACCCCCGCGTCGCCGTCACGGAGCTGCGCAGCGCTAACCGCATCTTCTCGTTCGGCCGCGACCACGGGTTCTTCGGGCGCATCCTCTCCCAGACGGTGATCCCCACCAGCACCATCACGGTCCGCGGCGGCCGCGAGGTGGTGGGTTTCTGCTTCACGCCTCAGGACGGCAACGCCTTGCTCTCGTCCATTGCAGCGACGCTCTGGTACCTATATCCCGACGGCTTCACGGATCGCATCAGCGCCATCCGGCCGTATCTGTTTCGCGAGGTGTAACGAAGACCGGCAAGGCGCCGGGGATGGATCGGTGGCCAGGTGATCCCGAAATCCGGGAAGCTGTGCTAAGCCTGGGCGGTCGCTTCGGATCCGGCGGGGGTCGTCCCCGGATCGGCGATCACGATGGGCGCGGCTTCCAGGGCCAGCTCCAGCGCCTCGTCGATCTTCTTCACGAACGACAGCTCCAGCTCCTGGCGAACGGTGTCGGGAACGTCGACCAAGTCCTTGCGGTTTCGCTCAGGCAGAAGCACGCGCCTTATTCCGGCCCGGTGCGCCGCGAGGATCTTCTCCTTGATTCCGCCGACCGGAAGCACGCTGCCCCGCAGAGTGATCTCGCCTGTCATCGCGACGTCGCCGCGGACCCGCCGCCCCGTGAACAGCGATACCAGCGCCACGGTGATTGCCACGCCCGCCGACGGTCCGTCTTTGGATACGCCGCCCGCGGGGACGTGAAGATGAATGTCCGTCTTCTCGAAGTCCGTGGCGATCGCCAGGTCCTCGACGTGCGTGCGGACGTACGACAGGGCGGCGCGCGCTGACTCCTTCATGACGTCGCCGAGCTGCCCCGTGAGGAGCAAGCTCCCCTTTCCGAGCATCTGGGACGCCTCGATGAAGAGAATGTCGCCGCCCGTCGGCATCCAGGCCAGCCCGGTGGCCACGCCCGGAATCTCAGTCCGCTCGGCCACCTCCGAGTAGTACTTCTGCGGTCCCAGCAGGTCAGCGACCGCCTCGGGCGTGATCACGGGATCGTACTTCATCGACTCTGCCACCTTGACGGCCACCCCGCGGGCGACGTTGGCGATCTCGCGCTCCAGGTTTCGCACGCCCGCTTCACGGGTGTACTGCTCTATGATGGTCGTCAGCACGTCGGGGCCCATCACGATCTGGTCTGCCGAGAGGCCGTGCTCGGCGATCTGCTTGGGCGCTAGGTGGCGCGCCGCAATCTCCAGCTTTTCCTCGCGCGTGTAACCCGGTATCTCCAGGACCTCCATGCGGTCGAGCAGCGCCGGTGGAATGGGATCCAGGACGTTGGCGGTCGCGATGAAGATCACGTTGGAGAGATCGAAGTTCACCTCCAGATAGTGATCGGAGAACGTGGAGTTCTGCTCGGGGTCGAGAACTTCCAGCAACGCCGCCGAGGGATCGCCACGAAAGTCCGCCCCGAGCTTGTCGATCTCGTCGAGCATGAAGACCGGGTTCTTGGTCGCCACCCGCCTCATGCCCTGGATGACGCGACCCGGGAGCGCGCCGATGTACGTTCGCCGATGACCGCGGATTTCCGCTTCATCCCGCACGCCGCCCAGCGAGACCCGGATGAACTCGCGGCCCAGCGCCCGCGCGATGGACTTCCCGAGCGACGTCTTACCGACCCCGGGGGGGCCCGCCAGGCAGAGGATCGGGCCTTTCTTTCCCGGCGCCAGCTTGCGCACGGCCAGGTACTCCAGGATGCGTTTTTTGACCTTCTTGAGATCGTAATGGTCGTTGTCCAGGATCTCGCGCGACTTGTCGAGGTCGAGGAGGTCGTCGGTCTGCTTGGCCCAAGGCAGCTCGACCAGCCATTCGAGGTAGGTCCGCTGCACGGTGTACTCGGCGGACGATTGCGCCATCTGCTTGAGACGATCGAGCTGCTTGCGCGCGGTCTTCGCGACGTCGTCCGGCATCTTCGCCGCCTTGATCTTCTCCTCGAAGGCGTCGAGATCGCCGGCGTCCTCGCCTTCGCCCAGCTCGTCCTGGATCGCCTTTAACTTCTGGCGCAGGACGGCTTCGCGCTGATGCTTCGAGAACTCCTCGCGGACTTGCGAGTCGATCTTCTGCTTGACCTTGATGAGCTCGACTTTGCGTTGCAGCAGCACCAGCAATCGCCGCAGCCGCTCCGTCACGTCGGCCTCGACCAGCAAAGTCGCTCGCTCCTCCGGGGAAAGATCGACGGTCGCGGCGGCGATGTCGCCCAGGCGCGCAGGATCCTTGTGCTGATCGAGCACCTGCGCCGCTTCGTCCGGTATGTCCGGCGAGATGGAGATGAGCTGCTTGGCCACGTCAAAAACCGCCATCCCCAGACCTTCGATCTCGATGGGGTCCTTGCGGATCTCCGTCAGCGGATCGAACGACGCCACCAGGTACGGCTTCTCCTGGACGAAACCCACGACGCGTCGCCGCTCCAGCCCGCGCAGCACGGCGGTCACGCGGTTCTCGGCGGCCTTGACCACACGCACGATCTCACCCTCGACACACACGGTATAGAGATCGGCTCCGGCGGGCTCCTCCACATCGGCGTCTTTCTGCGTCCCCACCAGCAGGTGGGCCCCTTTGCCGCCCAGGCTCTCGATCAACCGAAGCGAGCTGGGGCGGCCGATCTCGACGGGCATGACCGCGCCGGGGAATAAGACAAGGTTGCGCAGTGAAAGAAGTGGGAGGCTCTTGGGGTTTTCCGTGCCGGAGGTCGTCATGGCGTCGTCGTCCTTTGCGGCATGACTAACACCTACCATACCCCGCGCCCGCGAAATGCCATCCCGCGGTGTCTAATTTTCGTTGTCCGAGGCTCAATCAGAGGCACGCTTTCGAAGGCGACAAGGCCCGCCGCTAAAAGCTGCGGACCGCCTTCCCGTCGGTGAGCTGGCCGAGCTCCTCGAAGAGCCGGCGGAGCTCGGTATCACCGGGCCCGAGCTTCGGGACGGCGATCTGGACGTGGCATATCTGATCGCCCCGGTGGCCGTCCGGACGGCGTATGCCGCGTCCGCGCAGCCTCAGCTTGCCGCCGCCCGAGGTTCCTGCCGGGATCGTCAGCGTCACCGAGCCCTCGACCGTGGGAACCAGGACGCGCGCGCCGAGCGCGGCCTCGGCGACCGTCACGCGAAGGTCGAGCACGACATCGTCCCCGTCGCGCGCCAAGTGCTGATCGGGCAAGACCACAATCTCGAGGTAGAGATCGCCCGGGGCGCCGCCTCGGCCAGGCGCGGCACCGCCTTGGCCCGTGACGCGCATGCGGCCGCCGCTTTCCACGCCCGCGGGAACGGCGACCTCGATGCTGGTGCCGGCGGGGGTCTGCACGGTTCGCCGGGTTCCCAGCGCGGCCTCGGCGAACGTCACCTCCAGGGTTCCGGCCATGTCAGGCCCGCGCGGCGCGCGGGGGCGGGAGCCGACGTTCCCAAACGGGCTGCGCCCGCGGCCGCCGCCGAACAGGCTGCCGAAGAGATCGTTGAGGTCGAACTCCACCGAGCTGCCGCCGCCCCGACCGACGCCAGCGCCTCCGCCAAACGTGCGCGCGAAGATCTCGGGATCGAAGCCCTCGGGCATGCCGTCGGGTCGCATCGGAGCGTGCTTGAGGCGGTCGTACTCGGAGCGCTTGGCGCTATCTCCGAGCACGGCGTAGGCCCCGTTGACCTCCTTGAAGCGCTCAGTCTTTTTCTTGTCGCCGCCCGTCGCGTCGGGGTGCAGCTCTTTGGCCAGCTTTCGGTAGGCGCGCTTGATCGCCGCATCCTCGGCGTCCTCGGAGACGCCCAGGATCTTGTAAAGATCCTTCATAGAAACCGCTCGATATTATCTCCTCGCGGCTCCTGATCTCTGCTCCGCTGGTCCCGCCTTGTGAAATTCCAGATTGTCCGCTTTCCTTCGGATCACGATGGTGTCGCCCGGCGCGAAGTCTCCTGCGAGAAGGCGCTTGGCCAACGGCTCCTCCACCGCCCGCATGATGGCGCGCTTGAGTGGACGCGCGCCGTATTGAGGATCGTAGCCGCGCTCGGCCAGCAGATCGGCGGCTCCTGGATCGAGCTCCAGGCCGAGCTCCCGTTCCGCCAGGCGCTTTCGTAGCCGCTCGATCTGAAGCGTCACGATCCGGCCGATCTGCGCCCGCTGCAATTTGCGGAAGACCACGATGTCGTCGATTCGGTTCAAGAACTCGGGGCGGAACGTGCGCCGCAGGGCCTCCATGACGCGCGCCGAAGACGCGGGCTCGCGCTCATCAGATCCGCCACCGTCGCCGTCGCCGTCGCCGTCGTCGCCCATGAGCTCGCTGCCCACATTCGACGTCAGGATGATGATCGTGTTGCGGAAGTCGACGGTCCGTCCCTGACCGTCCGTCAACCGGCCATCATCGAGGATCTGCAGCAGGGCGCTCCACACGTCCGGATGGGCCTTCTCGATCTCGTCGAACAGCACCACCTGATAGGGGCGGCGCCGCACCGCCTCCGTGAGCTGGCCGCCTTCTTCGTAGCCGACGTATCCGGGAGGCGCGCCGGTGAGCCTGGCCACGGCGTGCCGCTCCATGTATTCGGACATGTCCAGGCGTACCATGTGGGTCTCGTCGTCGAACAGCAGCTCGGCCAGCGCGCGCGCCAGCTCGGTCTTGCCCACGCCCGTCGGGCCGAGAAATATGAACGACCCGATGGGTCGGTTGGGGTCTTGTAGGCCTGCCCGCGCCCGGCGCACGGCGCCGGAAACCGCGGCTACGGCTTCGTCCTGCCCCACGACACGTTGATGCAGACGGTCTTCTAGATGCAGAAGTTTCTCCTGCTCTCCTTCCAGCATCCTGTCGACGGGGACGCCGGTCCAGCGCGAGACCACCGCCGCGATGTCCTCCTCCGTCACCTCTTCGCGAAGGAAGGAGCCCGCGCCGTCCTCTCGTTTCTTGAGATCGTCGTTGCGTGCGGCCAGCTCCTTTTCCAGGTCGGGAAGCCGTCCGAAGCGCAGCTCGGCGGCTTGATCCAGATCGCCGCGCCGCTGCGCCAGCCCGGCCTGGGTCTTCGCGGCTTCGATCGCTTCCTTTATCCGGCGAAGCTCGGCGATGATCCGCTTCTCGCGCTGCCACACGCTCTTCATCTGGTCCGCGCGCTCTCGTAGCTCCGCCATCTCTTTCTCGACGGCCGCTAGCCGCTTGGCGGAGGCGTCATCTTTCTCCTTGCCCAGGGCCGCCTTGGCGATGGCCAGCGAAGTGAGCCGCCGCTCCAGCTGATCGATGGGCTCGGGCAGCGAGTCGATCTCCATCTTCAGTCGGCTCGCCGCCTCGTCAACCAAGTCGATGGCCTTGTCGGGGAGCTGCCGTCCGGACACGTAACGGTCCGACAGGCGCACCGCCGACACCAGCGCTGCGTCGCGGATGCGGATGCCGTGATGAACCTCGTAGCGTTCCTTGAGTCCGCGCAAAATGGCGATCGCGTCTTCTCGAGACGGTTCCCCGACGTAGACGGGCTGAAAGCGGCGCTCGAGCGCCTTGTCCTTTTCGACGTGCTTTCGATATTCGTCCAAGGTCGTGGCGCCGACGCAGCGCAGCTCGCCGCGCGCCAACGCTGGCTTGAGCATGTTGGCGGCGTCCATCGCTCCCTCGGCGGCCCCGGCGCCAACCAGGGTGTGCAGCTCGTCGATGAAGAGGACGACGCCCCCCGCCGCCGCGGACACCTCCTTTAGCACCGACTTGAGGCGGTCCTCGAACTCGCCGCGATACTTGGTGCCCGCCACCAGCGCGCCCAGATCCAGCGCCAAGATGCGCTTGTTTTTCAATGACTCGGGAACGTCGCCGGCAGCGATACGCTGGGCGATTCCCTCCACGATGGCGGTCTTGCCGACCCCGGGGTCGCCGATCAGGACGGGGTTGTTCTTGGTCCGACGTGACAGCACCTGCATCGCGCGCCGGATCTCTTCGTCGCGGCCGATGACGGGATCCAGCTTGCCGGCGCGGGCCGTCTCCGTCAGGTCTCGGGTATACTTGGCCAGCGCCTGGTACTTGCCCTCGGCGTCGGGGTCGGTCACGCGCTGGGTGCCTCGGACCTCGGCCAGCGCCTTGAGCAGGATCTCCTTGTCGATGCCGGCCCGGCGCAGCGCTCGCGAGGCGGGACCATGATCCCGGTCGACCAGCGCCAGCAGGAGATGCTCGCTGGAGACATATTCGTCCTTGAGCGCCTTGGACTGCTCGGCGGCGTCGTCAAGCAGGTCCTTGAGCCGCCGCCCGGCGTAGGTCTCGGCGGCGCGGCCGGTCACCTGGGGCAGGTCATCCAGCGACGATTCCAGGGCGCTCAGCACGCCGTCGATGTCCACGCCGATCTTGCGCAGCACCGCGGGCGCCACGCCGTCTTTCTGGTCAATCAAGGCCGATAGCAAGTGCTCCGGCGCGACTTCCTGATGACTGCGCTGCTCCGCAAGCTCCTGCGCTGCCGCAAGGGCTTCCTGAGACTTGATTGTGAGTCTTTCCAATCTCATGGGCTGGCAAGCACCATAAGCACCGCTCGCCCGACGACAAGCGCGGCGCGAGGACGCCCCCGCGGGGTCATGCTACACCCAGCAATTGCATGAGACCGGCCGCCCCTGCGGTGCTGGCGGCGGCAACGCTGCTGAGCACCGGCGATGTCCTCGGCCGCGAAACGTGGGTCTCCGCTCAGCCGCAAGGGAAGGAGCCCCCGGTCAAGGTGCGCTTGGCCATCGAGGTCTCGTCCACATCCGCCGCTCCGCGCGGCGCCGCGTTGCGGGCCGAGCGGTTGGAGTCGAACATGCTCTTGGCCGAGAACGAATTGGCCGAGCTCAAGGTGTGGTCTCCGGCAGGCGCGTCGTCGCTGGTCGCCTTCACGGCTCCCTTGTCTTCGGGGCGCTATCTGTTCCAGTTCATGCTGAAGCCCGAAGTCGTGGTCGCCACGCCCGCCGAGTTCGCCCGTTACCTTCGCGCAGAAGGCCTGGACGCCGCCGAGCGGGAACAGGTGCGCGCGAAGGAAGCCCCCCCGCCGTGCCGCGAGCGCACCGTGAAGGTCGGCAAGGCGCTGATCCAGGTGGGCGAGCCCAGGCCGAGCGACGGTGACGGCGCCGCCGGTGCGACGCCGGCGCCGCCGAGCCTGCGGGGTGCCGGCCTGCCCTTCGACCTCGTGCCCGACGACGATCCCACGGCGTGGAAGATCGGGGCGCGTGTGAAGGTACGCGCGCTCGCGAATGGCAAGCCCGTGTTCGCGCGACGGATCACGCTGCGCTGCTCTACGAAGGGACGTTCGCACACAGCCTGGGCCATGACCGACATGGATGGCAGCGTCGAGCTCGAGGTTCCCCGAGGAGACCGCTGCGTCTTGCGGAGCATCGACATGCGGCGCGTGCAGGATGAACCGGACGTCGACTGGCAAAGCACCTGGCACAGCTTCACCTTCCAACGACGCGAGGATTGAGACCCGTCGGCCACGGGCTGCTAGACTGCCCAGGTGTCGTATCTCGTGCTCGCGCGCAAGTACCGTCCCCAGCGGTTCGACCAGCTGGTGGGGCAAGAGCACATCGCGCGCACGCTGACCAACGCGATTTCGGCGAAGCGTGTTCATCACGCCTTCCTGTTTACCGGCGCGCGCGGGGTCGGCAAAACCAGCGCGGCGCGCATCTTGGCCAAGGCGCTTTCCTGTGTGAACGGACCCACCGCGACGCCTTGCGGCGCGTGTGAATTCTGCCGGGAGATTGCCACCGGACAGTCGGTGGACGTGTTCGAGATCGACGGCGCATCAAACACCGGGGTGGACGACGTCCGCGCCCTCCGAGAGGGCGTGCGCTACATGCCCGCGAAGGGCCGCCGCAAGATTTACATCATCGACGAGGTCCACATGCTGTCGACCAGCGCCTTCAACGCGCTGCTCAAGACGCTGGAGGAACCGCCCGAGCACGTCGTGTTCGTATTCGCCACCACCGAGGTCCACAAGATTCCGGCGACCATCTTGTCGCGCTGCCAGCGCTACGACTTCAAGCTCATCCCGACGGCGGCTCTGGTGGATCACCTGACCGGCATCCTGGCAGCGGAGTCCATCGCCGCTGAGCCGGACGCCGCGCGGCTTGTCGCTCGTCAGGCCGCCGGATCGGTGCGCGACGCGCTTTCGCTGCTGGATCAGGTGATCGCGTACGTCGGAGATCAGACGATCACGCCAGAGAAAGCGGCGGAGGTGCTTGGCATCGCGGACCGACGACTGCTGGTAGATTTGGGACAAGCGGTGCTGGCCCGGGACGCGGCGGCCGCTCTGCGGCACATCGCGCGGGCCGCCGATCGGGGTGTGGATCTCGGACAACTGGCGCGCGCTTTTCTCGGATTTCTACGGGATCTCGAGCTCCTCATGCTGACGAAGGGAGACGCCGCGGATCTGGTGGACGCCACCGCGGACGAGATAGCGGAAGCCCGAGCCCTCGGGGCGCGGGCGCCGTCCGGGCTGATGGGTGCCCTGTTCGATCGCTGGGCGCGGGCCGTCGACGAGTCGGCGCGGTCGCAGACGCCGCGGCTCCTGCTGGAGATGGCTCTGGTGGACCTGTGCCAGGCCGAGCCGCTGGTGCCGCTCGGGGATCTGCTGGAACGCCTCGACGACCTGGAGGCTAAGATGAGCGGTGGCGGCGGCGGCCGGGCAGGCGACGGCGGCGGGCGTCGCGGTCGAGGTGGACCCAAGGCGACCCCGTCGAACGCCGGCGCCAGCGCCGCCGCGCCGACCTCCTCGACGATAGGGGCGGCCGAGGCGTGGAAGAAGATGATGGACGGGCTGCGCGTCAAGCGGCCCCGCATGGCGGCTCTGCTCGCACACGCGGAGCTGGGACACGCCGCGGAAGGGACGATCGGACTGGTGTTCGAGGACGCCTATGCCGTCGAGCAGGCGGAGAAGGCAAGAGCCGAGATCGAGCAGGCCCTCGCGGCGGAATGGGGCCGGGCGGTCCGGCTGACGCTTTCCGTCGCGGGCGCCGCCTCGGCCGGCCCACCGCCGCTGGCCCGTTCAGAGGTCGCGGTCGAGGCGGACGCGCTGGCCGCCGACCGCCGCCGGCGCGAGAGTGAAGCCCGGCAGCATCCCATGATTCGCCGGGCGCAGGACCTGTTCGGGGTTTCCGCGCGGGAGATAAAGACGGAATGACGATGCCCGACTTGAAAGGATTGATGGAGACCGCCCGGCGCATTCAGGCCGAGGTGGCGCGGGTCAAGGAAGAGCTGGGCGGAAAGACCGTTCAGGCGGAGACCGGCGGAGGTCTGGTCCGCTGCACGGTCAACGGCAAAGGCGAGATCGTTGCGCTGGTCGTCGAACCTTCCATCGTGCGGGTCGAAGACAAGAAGATGATCGAGGATCTGGTGGTCGGCGCCGTCAACCTGGCGCTCGAGCGCGCTCGTCAGCTTGCGCGCGACGAGCTGGCGCAGGCCACCGGTGGACTGCCGCTGCCGCCCGACATGTTCGGGGGATAGCGCTCCCGTGACGGCCACCGCCGGCCCTATCGCGCGGCTCATCCAGCAGCTCTCGAAGCTTCCCGGAATCGGGGAGAAGACCGCGGCGCGGCTGGCGTTTCACATCATGCGCTCCCCCAGCGAGGACGCGGCCGCCCTGGCGGCGGCCATCGGTGAAGTGAAGAACAAGATCCGGTTCTGTGGCATCTGCTGCGATCTGACGGAGGCCGATCCCTGCGCCCTGTGCGCCGACGCCCGCCGCGACGCCGGCATCGTCTGTGTGGTGGCGCAGCCTCAGGATGTGATCGCCATCGAGCGGGCCGGCGGTTATCGTGGGCGCTACCACGTCCTTCACGGAATCCTGTCTCCGCTCGACGGTGTGGGGCCCGACGACCTGCGCGTGGCGGAGCTGGTTCGCCGCTGCGGGGCGAGCGACGGCGCAAACCGGATCGTCGAGGTCATCCTGGCCACCAGCCCCAGCGTCGAGGGGGAGGCGACCGCGATCTATCTCGCCAAGCTGCTGCGTCCCCTGGGCGTGCGCCCCAGCCGCATCGCCACCGGCGTTCCCATCGGGGGCGAGCTCGAATACGCCGATCAGCTCACCTTGGCGCGCGCCATCGACGGACGTCGTGACATGTAGGAGCCGTCGCGCATCAGGGGTTCGTGACGGTGGCGAGCTTGTATGATAATTGTGGACGCCGGGCTTCCCGACAGTCATGGCCGGACCGGACGTCATATTCGCCGAAGAGCAGCAGCAGATAGAGCTGGTGTGCCAGCGCCTTCATCGCGACGCCAACGCCAAGGCGGTCCTCCTCATCGGGCGCGACGGCCAGCCCATCGCCGCCGCCGGGAGCACGGACGAGCTGGACGTCACATCGTTGTCGTCGCTCACCGCAGGAAACGTCGCCGCCACCGGCGGCATCTCCAAGATCCTGCGGGAGAAGGACTTCACCAGCCAGTTTCACGAAGGTGAGAGGACCCACGTCCACATCACCTTGGTGGCGGGACGCGCGATCCTGGTGGTCCTGTTCGACGAACGTTCGTCGTTGGGGCTGGTCCGGTTGCGCGTGAAGAAGGCGTCGGAGGAGATGGCGCGCCAGTTCGAGCTGGTCGCCCGGAAGGCGGCCAGCAAAACCGCGCCGTCCATCCTCAACGAGATAACCGACAACGACATCGACAATCTTTTCAACGATTAGGTCCACGACCACCGTCCCGCCCGATGTCATTCATCAACTACTCGTCCCGGGAAATAAACTGCAAGCTCGTCTACTACGGCCCTGGCCTTTGCGGCAAAACCACCAATCTCCAGTACATCTATACGAAGACCAGCCCCGAGGCGAAGGGCAAGATGATCTCCCTGGCGACGGAGACAGAGCGCACGCTGTTTTTTGATTTCCTGCCGCTTTCGCTGGGCGAGATCCGCGGTTTCAAAACCCGGTTTCATCTCTACACGGTGCCGGGCCAAGTTTTCTACGACGCCAGCCGCAAGCTCATTCTCAAAGGCGTTGATGGAGTCGTGTTCGTCGCGGACTCGCAGATAGAACGTATGGAAGCGAACATCGAATCGATGGACAACCTCCGCCAGAATCTGGCGGATCAGGGCTACAACCTGGACAAGCTTCCTTACGTCATCCAGTTCAACAAGCGCGATTTGCCAAACGCCGCGCCGATGGACCAGCTCCGCGATCTGTTGAATCCGCAGGGCGGTCCGGAGTTCGAGGCGTGCGCCACCACGGGCGTGGGCGTATTCGACACGCTCAAGGCGGTGGCGAAGGCCGTCCTCACCGAGCTCAAGCGCGGCGGATAACTACTTGCGCAGCGCCGCGAAGGCGAGCGCTGCCGCCAGGCAGGCATTGGCGCCCAACCAAACACGGTCCAGGAAGTCCGGGATCAACTTGACGTCGATCGCGCCCGTCAATGCCGTGAAAAACAGCGCGCCCGCCAGACCGAACCCGAAGCCGGCAATGGCAGGGCGCGCGCGGCGTACGCCGTAGAGCACCCCGGTCAGCAGCAATGGTGCGGCCGCGCTGAAGAGCAGCGGGTTTCCTTGCGCCGCAGGCCCGAACACAGCGGCGCCGATTCCTGTGAATCCCTGCGACAGCACGCTCGCCACGCCGCCGCCCCCAGCGCCCCCGAGACCCAGCAGCGGTAACAGGAACAGACCGGACGAGCCGGCCAGCACGGCCACCGCGAAACCGAGCCCCGGGCGGCCGTCCAGGCGGCCGCGCCGACGGAGCGACGCGACGCCCGCGATGGCCAGCGCCGCCCCCAAGCCCAGCTCGCCCATACCTCGGCCGGCCCGGGCCTTCCTGAGAGCGGCGCCCGCGTCGACGATACCCGTGCCGTAATGATCGTCGATGCGGCGTCCCTCGGGGACCGCGCGGCCGTCGTTCGGGGGCCTCTTGGGCTTCGGCTTCCGCGCCGTGTCGAGGAGGACCTGCTCCACCGCCTGCGGCGTAGTCACGCCGGCGCCTACGATGAGAGCGGCCACCCCGGCCGCATGAGGAGAGGCCATGGACGTTCCCATGAACCACAGATAGTCGGTTTTCCCCGTCCGTCCCGGCAGGATGGTGTTCTGCAGGACACCGTCCGGCTTGCCGTCGCCGTTCTGGTCGACGCGCACGTTGCCGCCCGGCGCCGCGACGTCGAGCTCGGAGCCCCAGTTGGAGTAGAAAGTCGTGGTTTCGTCGAACTGTGTCGCGCCGACGGCGATGACCCCGGGATAGCGCGCCGGATAGCCGAGCCTCCCCTTGCCGTCGTTTCCGGCCGCGGCCACCACCGTTACACCTTTCGACCGCGCGTATTTGATGGCGTTGGCCGTCGTCCCCATGGGGAACGGCCCGCCCAGGCTCATGTTGATTACCTTGGCCCCGTTGTCCGCGGCGTACCGGATGGCCTGGGTGATGGCGGCCATCGAACCCGATCCGTTGGCCGACAGGACCTTGAGCGGCATGATGGTTGCGCCCCACGCGACACCGGCGACCCCCAGCCTATTGTTAGTCGATTGCGCAATGGTGCCCGCCACGTGGGTGCCGTGCCCATGATCGTCGCTGGCATCGGGGCTGTTGGCGACGAAGTTGTATCCCTTGACCAGGGGCGTCTTCGCCAGATCAGGGACGCGAGAAACGCCTGTGTCGATGACCGCCACGATGACACCTTCGCCTCGTCCCAGCTTCCAGGCGCCCGGCAGCCCCACTTGCTCCATGTGCCATTGGTATCGGAAGCAAGGATCGTCAGGGAACCCCGCATGCTCGACGGAAGGACCGACGCATTGTCTCCCCACGCCGTCGTCGGCGGCTACGTGCAGCTCGTCGGGAGGCAGCGCGACCATCACGTCGTAGTCCACGGTGTCGACGTTCGGGTCTGCGGCAAGTGACCTCATGGCCGCGGCGGCGGCTTCGGCCGTGGGAAGCGCTATCCGGTACAGCCGGTCGCGGGCTGAGTAGTCGCTGACCGGTCGTTCGTCGAAGGCGTTCGCATCCAGCACGGCGCGTGAAACGTCGTCCTTGAAGTCGACCACGAGGCTCGTGGGATTGACCCCGGCGGCGGCAGCCAGCTCAGCTTGCGTCGGCCCCGACTTCTCCGCCGTGAGGCGGGTATCAGGACCGAACCAGGCCCACGCGGCCAGGCCGACAGCGACAGGAAAGAGGCCCAATGCGGCAAGCCTGCGGAATCCCATCTTGGTCAGTATAAGGCCGAATGGATGGCGACGCCCGTCGCGTTCCCTCGGAGCTCGCGGCGCCTTCGTTGACCTGGGCATGGTGGCGGGCTTAAATGCCGAATCTTGGGGACACGAGGAACACCATGATCGTCCGCCCCGGCGCTCCGCGGCTGCTCAGGATCGCCGCTATCGGCTGTTTTTTCGGGGTGATTTCGTTGGCCGTCCGGGCTCATGCGGACGAGCGCGCGACGGTGGAAAAGGTCACCGATCTGAACCGTAAGGGTCTGGCCGCGTACGAGAATCTGGAGTTCGATGAGGCCCGCACTCTTCTGAAAGAAGCCCTGGACCTATGCGCCAGCGCCGGGCTCGACAAGCACAAAATGAAGGCCCGGACGCACGTCCACCTGGGCATCGTGCTGATTGCGGGCTTCAAACAAAAGGACCAAGGTCTCAAGCAATTCGCCAAGGCGCTGGAGATTCAACCGGACATCGGCCTGACGAAGAGCGTCGCGAATCCCGAGCTTCAGGCGGCCTTCGACGAGGCCAAGGCCAGCGCGGGGAGGGGAAGTGAGGCCGCCGCGCCGTCCGCTCCGCCGGCCGGGCGATCGCCTTCCGGGGAGGCGCGCGAAACTCCGCCCGAGGACATTTCCGGCCTGTTCCACGAGACAGTCGGAGAAGCGAATCAGGCTGAATCCGTCGAAATCAAGGCGGCGGTGGGCGCTGACATCGAATTCGAGACGGTGATGCTGGCTTATCGCGCCAAGAGCGCGTCGGATTTCTTGGCTCGCGAGATGACCAAGAACGACAAGGGCTGGTTCGTCGCCGAGATTCCTGCCGAGGCTACGAACGCCGACGTCGTTTCGTATTACATCGAGGTGCGAAACAAGGACGGGCAACCGGTGGCGGCGAATGGCTCGGCGCGTACGCCGAACATCGTCGCGCTGTCGGGTGAATCCGATCCAGGATCGGGCCTGGCCCAAGCGACCGGAGAGGAAGAGAGCGACGAAGAAGGGGAAGAAGGGGAAGAAGGGGAAGAGGAGGAGGAGGAAGAGGAGGAAGAAAGCTCAGGCGGCCGATCCGTGTTCTTTGGGATCGCCTTCGGCAGCGGCATCGGCTACGCGCAGGGAAGACCCGAGGTGAATATCCAGGACGGCGCGGGCAACATGGTGGAGACGGACCCGGGGCTGGCCACCGCGCAGCTCCTGCACGTCGCGCCCGAGTTCGGCGTCTTCTTGGGACCAGAGCTCGCGCTGTCGGTCCAGGCGCGGCTGCAGATCGTATCCGGCCCCAATGACGTTCAGGACTTCTATTGCCCTGGCGGAGATGGAGATGCGCGGAGCGTCAAGGGGACGTGCAAACCCTCGCCGGGCGCTTTCGCGGTGCTGGGAAAGCTCACCTGGTTCTTTGGCCAGAAGGATTTCACGCCGTATTTTCATCTGGCGGTCGGCGGCGGCCATATACGGCACGTCGTGAACCTGGGGAACGTCTTGCAGACTTGCGGCCCCAACGAAGATCAGGACTGCGTAGACACCGTGCGCGCCGGGGTGTTTCTGGCAGGGCCGGGCCTCGGATTCTTCTACAAGCTGGGCGACTCGTTGTCGCTGAACGTCGGAAGCAACATCCTCCTCGGCGCCCCCGACTTCACCCTCAACGCCGACCTGAACCTAGGCGTCGCCTTCGCCCTCTAGTCCCTTGGGGACTAGGTTACTTACGTTTTTTCAGGTTCCCACAGGGGCTCGGGCTGGCCGTAAAGCTTGCAGGCGTGACGGCTCATGACGAAGAGCGCGTCGGACAGACGGTTCAAGTAAGGCACCACCCAGTCGCCCACGGCTTCCCCGGCGGCCGTCAGGCGGACCGTCACCCGTTCCGCGCGCCGGCAGACCGTCCGCGCCAGATGGAGGCCTGCCGCCACGGGTCCGCCGCCGGGCAGGACGAAGCTGCGCAGATCCGGCAGGTCGGCGTTCCACCCGTCGATCTCCCGTTCCAGCGCCGTCACGTGACGCTGCTCGATGAGCGGCTGGCGCGGGTGGCGGTCGGCTGGCAGCGTGGCGAGATCGCTACCGAGGTTGAAGAGCTCGTTCTGCACGCGACGAAGGATGGTGCCTAGATCAGCGGCGCCGGGCGGCGCGTCCGGCATCTCCAGGGAAACGCGGACCAGACCGATGCACGCGTTCAGCTCGTCCACGGTGCCGTAGGATTCGATGCGCAAGGAATCCTTGGCTACCGATTGGCCGCCCACCAGGCGGGTTGCGCCCTTGTCGCCGGTGCGCGTGTAGATCTTGGTCAGCCGGATCATCGCGGTGTCCCAGCTCTACTTGTGCGGCCAGGGGTCGCGGCCGCTCTTGTCGGTGACGTCCTCCCGGACGCCGCACGCCCGGCAGACGATCTTCAGGCGGTATCCGTAACCGCTGGGGGCCGCCACCGTACTGAAGAATGCGTCCGAACAACCGGCGATGTGCGAGGTCTTCCACTTTTCCGCGGCCTCGCGTTCGGTGGGAGTGAGCATCTCGGTCACGTCCATGGTCGCCATGGCGTTATTTGTCCCGACGATCCGACGCCGCGCAAGGGGCTGGTAGTAGTATCCGCGTCGACATGTTCCAACCGCGCCCCCGCGCCGTTCTGGTCGACGTGGGTTTCACGATCACGTTTCACGATGGGCCCCGTATCGCCTCGCTCGCCGCGGAAGGCGGCGTCCAGGTGACGGCGGAGAGCGTTCACGGCGCGGAGCGCGCGCTGCGCCGCGAGCTGGCCCATTACCGATGGCCATCCCGGGCGGAGAGCCCGGCCCCGGTGGGCGACGGAATCCGGTTCTGCCGCCGCCTGCTGGAGCTCGCCGGAGCGCAAGCGGCGGCGCCCCAGCTGCTAGCAGCCCGTGGGCCCGCAGCCGCCCAGGCGACATGGAGCGACTTCCACCACGGGCTGCTAGACGCGGCGGCAGAGCGGGTATGGCGCAGCCATCTGCAGCGGAATGTGTGGTCGCGCGTGGGTGCCGGCGTTGCGGACGCCTTGGCCCGCCTGCGCGGCGCCGGCATTCGGCTGGCCGTGGTGTCGAACAGCGAGGGCACCATCGAGCGGATGTTGGCGGAGGTGGGGCTCCTCTCCTGTTTCGACACGGTGGTGGATTCCTGGGTGGTGGGCCTGGCCAAGCCCGATCCGCGCATCTTCGAGCTCGCGCTTCGGCATCTCGACGTTCCGCCCCACGACGCAGTCCACGTCGGCGACTCGCCGGCGGCCGACGTGGCGGGTGCTCGCAGCGCCGGCGTCCGCGCGGCCCTGGTGGATCCATTCGATTTCCACGAAGCGTGCGACGCGCCCCGCTTTCGGGACTTCGCCGCCTTCGCCGACGCGGTTCTGCAAAAATGAAAACGGGGAGACGCGACGGACGTCGTCGTCTCCCCGTCCAGCGCCGGGCGGCGCGCTAACCGACCGCGTCTTTGGCGGCCTTGACCGGGCGGGCCTTGAGCGCCTTGCGAGCGGGCTTGGCCTTGATGGTGATGGGCTCCTTCGTGAACGGGTTGATGCCCTGGCGTTCCTTGGTCGCCGGCTTCTTCACGACGACGAACTTGGCGAACCCGGGGAGGACGAAGATCCCCGTCTTCTTGAGCTCCTTGTAGCCGACGGTGGCCAGGGATTCGATCACGCCGGCGACCGCCTTGCGTGTCAGGTCCTTGTTCGCGTCTGCCACTGCTTGGATTACTTGGGACTTCGACATCACCTTGGCCATTGAGATCTCCTTGTGGATAGGGGTCCGGCCCATGCCGGCGCTTCCAATTTGGCCGGCGACTCTACGCGGGAAGATCGCTGCTGCAAAGGGGAAAAACCGCGGAAACATCACGACGCGCCCGGCCGGTAGTGTGATATGGAAGGCCATGCCACGAGTCAGCGCGCGCCAACTGACCGGGGGTCGCGCGGCTCCGTTTCTCAAGTGGGCGGGGGGGAAATCCAAGCTGACGGCCGCCATTCTCGGATACGCGCCGCTCCGGTGCGCGACCTATTTCGAGCCGTTCCTCGGAGGAGGAGCGGTGTTTTTCGCCATGGCGAGCGCCCAGCGCTTTCGCCGCGCGATCATCAGCGACACCAACGGGGAGCTGGTCAACTGCTACCGCGTCGTGCGCGACGAAGTGGACGCCCTCCTGGTCGCGCTCGAGGCGCACCGCTACGACCAGGAGCACTACTACCGTGTGCGATCCTGGGATCCGGCGTCTCTGACGCCCGTCGAGTGCGCCGCCCGCACGATCTTTCTCAACAAGACCGGCTTCAACGGACTTTATCGCGTGAACAGCAAGGGGTTGTTCAACGTGCCGTTCGGCAGGCTCACCAAGCCGAACTTCCGCGACGAGCCGCTGCTGCGGGCCGCCTCCGCCGTGCTGGCCGGCATCGACGTCAGGCGTGGAGACTTCGAGGACATCATCGCGGACGTGCGCCGCGGCGATTTCGTTTATCTCGATCCCCCGTACGTTCCCATCTCCCGCACGTCACGGTTCACGGCCTACGCGCCCGAAGCCTTCGGCGAGGCGGAGCAGGAAAGGCTGGCGGCGACCCTGCGCCGGCTGCGCGCCGCCGGGGTCGCCGCCCTGCTCTCGAACTCGGACTGTCCGGTGACACGGAAGCTCTATCGCGGGCTCCCGATGGAAAGCGTCCAGGTCGCCCGCTCCATAAACTCGGTGCCTTCGCGCCGGGGCACCGTGGGCGAGCTCCTGGTGCGCAGCTTCGAGAAGGACGCAGGGCGTCCGAAGGAGAAAGCAAATGGCGGCCAAGATCGACGAGCTTCAGAAGCAGCACGAGACACGCGTTGACGCGCTCCTCGCCGAGCTGTCCGGACGGGGGGCTGAATCGGACCTCGCCCTCGTGCGGGCCCTGGTGCACCGGGCCATGCACTTCGCGGCCGATCGCAGGGCCGCCGAGTTCTGTTCCCTCGCGACGTTCCTGGCCGAGATGACAACCCACGTTCACCAACTGCTGCACGGCGCGGACAAGGGCGCTGCCGCCCACGGGGACTTCGTCCATTGAAGCGCGCTGCTCGGGGTTTGTTTCCGCTGGCATAACAAGGGCTTTCCACTAGAATCCCGCGCCCTGCACCGCACAGCAGACAGCAAGGAAGAAATCCATGTCCTCTCTCGACCGGGTCCGCAACATCGGTATTTCCGCGCACATCGATTCGGGCAAGACCACTCTGTCCGAGCGCATCCTCTACTACACCGGCAAGATCCATAAAATCGAGGAGGTGCGGGGCAAGTCCGGGGTGGGCGCCAAGATGGATTCGATGGACCTGGAGCGCGAGAAGGGGATCACCATCCAGTCGGCCGCCACCTACTGCGAGTGGAAGGGCTACAACATCAACCTCATCGATACGCCCGGCCACGTCGACTTCACCATCGAGGTCGAGCGGGCGCTGCGCGTGCTGGACGGCGCCGTGCTGGTGCTGTGTGGTGTCGCCGGTGTCCAGTCCCAGTCCTACACGGTGGACCGGCAGATGCGACGCTACAACGTGCCGCGGCTGGCGTTCATCAACAAGCTCGATCGGGCCGGGGCCAATCCACGCCGGGTCACTGACCAGCTGCGGGAGAAACTGCGCCATCACACCATCCCGGTGCAGTTGCCCATCGGGGCGGAGGACCGGTTCGAGGGGATCATCGATCTCATCAAGATGCGGGCGTTCTACTTCGACGGTGACAACGGCGAGGACGTGCGCGAGGAAGACATCCCGGCCGGTCTCGTCGAGGAGGCCAAAACCGCCCGCCACGACATGATCGCGGCGCTGGCAGATCACGACGACGTCATTGCGGATCTGTATCTCGGCGAAAAGGAGTGCACGCCGGAGGACGTCATCCCCGCGATCCGGCGCGCCACCATCGCCCTCAAGGTGACGCCGGTGTTCATCGGCTCGGCGTACAAGAACAAGGGAGTGCAGCTCATGCTCGATGGCGTGAACATGTTCCTGCCGGATCCCACGCAGGTCACCAACGTCGCCCTCGATCAGGACAAGAGCGAAGAGAAGGTCATCCTGTCGTCTTCGGACGCCAAGAAGCCGTTCGTCGGCCTGGCCTTCAAGCTGGAAGACGGGCGCTACGGGCAGCTCACGTACATGCGCATCTACCAGGGCGCCGTGGCCAAGGGCGACTTCATCGTCAACTGCTCCGCCGGGCAGCGGAAGGTGAAGGTGCCGAGGCTGGTTCGCATGCACTCGAGCGAGATGCACGACATCGACAGTTGCTCGGCGGGTGACATCGTGGCGCTGTTCGGCGTGGAATGCTCGTCGGGCGATACGTTCACCGACGGCAACATCAATTTCACCATGACGTCGATGCACGTCCCCGACGCGGTCATCTCGCTGGCCGTGGCTCCCAAGGACAAGGCCGGCACCGCCAACTTCTCGAAGGCCCTCAACCGGTTCACGAAGGAAGACCCCACCTTCCGCGTCCACCGCGACGAGGAGTCGGCCCAGACCATCATCAGCGGCATGGGGGAGCTGCACCTCGACATCTACATCGAACGCATGAAGCGCGAGTACGCGTGCGAGGTGATCTCCGGGAAACCGCAGGTTGCCTACCGCGAAGCCATCGCTCAGCGCGGCGAGTTCAACTACACGCACAAGAAGCAGACCGGCGGCTCCGGCCAGTACGGCAAAGTGGGCGGCTACGTCGAGCCGCTTCCGCTGGATCACGCGACCGGATTCGAGTTCGTCGACGAGATCGTCGGCGGCGCCATCCCGCGCGAGTTCATCCCGGCCTGCGAGAAGGGATTCCGCGAGGCGGTGAAGAAGGGTACGCAGATCGGATTCCCCATCGTGGGCGTGCGGGTGGTGCTGAACGACGGTGCGTCTCACGCGGTCGATTCATCGGAGATGGCGTTCAAGACGGCGGCGCTGATGGCGTTCCGCGAGGCTTACACCAAGGCCAAACCCACCATCCTCGAGCCCATCATGCGGGTCGAGGTGCAGTTTCCCGAGGAGTTCCAGGGGGCCGTGCTGGGGCAGATCAACCAGCGCCGGGGCACCATCGTCTCGACCGAGAAGCAGGAGGGGTTCGTCCAAGCCATGGCCGAAGTGCCGCTGAACGACATGTTCGGTTACTCGACGGACCTGCGATCGGCGACGCAAGGCAAGGGCGAGTTCACCATGGAATTTCAGAAGTACGCCGAGGTGCCGAAGCAACAGCGCGAAGTGATGATCGCCGCGTTCCGCGACAAGAAGGACAAATAGCGGATCAGAACCGGTATCCGAGGCCCAGCCCGGCCCGGTAGGTCGGAATCCCGACCACGCGGGCCAGCCGCCAGCTCGGCAGCGAGATGGTGGATTCCTGGCGGCTGAGAATGAAGTTCGTCAGCTCGACGGACGTCGTGATGCTGAGCTCGCGGGTCAGCGCGTATCCTCCGAGCAGCCCCACGGACACGATGCCGGCCAGGGGATTCGTGGAGACCTCGCAATCGGCTCCGGCGCAGCCGGCGCTCTTCCGGACGGTCTGCTTGACCAGGCCGATCCCGCCTGAGATCAGCGGCGCCACCGAGAAGGATCCGAAGTCGAAGGGGACCAGGGCGCTCAGCTCGATGCTGATCTCCTGCATCCGGTTGGACGCCACGTCGGGGACCACGCGATTCGAGGCGCCGCCCTGTAGCCCGACGCGAGGCATCAGACTGAAGCTCGGCAGATCGAACGCGTAGCCCACCTGGGCGCCCATCATGGGGCTGAACCCGTCGCCCAGCGGTCCGTGCACGATCCCCGCCACGTGGGGGCCTTGCGCCAGTCGCAGGGCCGTCCCGCCCTTGCGCACCACCATGGCGTAGGGCAGGGCGTTCATGGTGGCCGGTCCCAACGTGCGCTCGTCGCCGCCCTTCAGGTGAATCTCGGTCTCGTAGATGGTGGTGCGGCCCCGCATGTGGACGATGTACCGCTCGGCGGGGACGACCAAAGTCACGTTGGACGTGCGCGTGTTGGCTTCCACGGCGATGCTGCGCGATCGGTGCAGCATCACCAGGTAGTCGCCAGGCTGCGCGAGGATCAGGCGGGCTTTGTTTCGGAGGCTGGTCAGATCCGTGAGCACGGGGTCGGCGCGGCCTCGAAGGTCGAAGTCGAACGTGGCGTGCTGGAAGCCGGCCACGGTGCGCATGGAGGCCTTAAGCGTTTCTTCATACGCGTAGGCGTACGCTTCTCCGAGCGTGACCCGCCGGTCCTTGTTGGTGTCGCCCGATCCGAGCAAGGCGGAGCGAAAGAAGTGCGTGAAGATGGACGACTGCAGCGTCTCCGACTCCTGCGCGTCTTCTCCCGCCGCCGACGATGTGATGACGGCGTAGCCTTCATTTTGCAGGCGGTCGTCAGACGCGATCTGGAACGGCGCGACCGGGCGGCCCCCCTTGACTCGGGTCAGGCCTCCCGAGCGGCAGGCGTCCACGATCAGGATCTTGAGCTTCGCCTCGGACAGGCGCACGAGCTTGGCCAGCTCGTCCAGCGGCAGGTCATCTGGGCCGAGATGAAGATTGCGGGCGTCGCCGTGGCCCGAATAGTAGACGAGGAGCACGACTTCTCCCTGCCCGCGGCGGTCTCGGACGATGCGCAGGTCACGTTGGATGACTAGGTTCAAATCCAGCGCGGCGGCGCGCACCTCGGCGGGGCTCGCTCCCAGGAGCCTGACGACCCGCCCGGGGGCCACGCCGCCCACGCTGGTCAAGGTATCCGCCATCCGCTCGGCGTCCCGCTCGGCGTAGCGCAGGTCGCGCTCGTCGGCATGGCCGCGGTTGGCCCCGATGACCAGCGCGTAGCGGATGACTTCCGCCTGCGCGGGGGCCGCGGCCAGCAGCGCGGCGACGGTCCCGGTGGCGGCGGCAGCGGCTGGCAAGCGCCTCATGCGCGACAACTTTACCTAGCGCGCCGGCCCCGGGCTGACCTTGACGATGTCGACCCGCGACTCGGCGCACGGCAGGCCCAGCGGCGGCAGGTCGGTGGGGGGGCGCCCCTGCTCGACGGCGGCGGTCATGGCTCGGCGTGCCGCGGCCACCGCCTCCGCCACGCCCAACGGCTGGTCGCAACGGACGGCGACGATACGCTCGGGGCCGAGCGTGCCATCCAGCTCCACCGCCTGGGCCAGGTCGATCTCGCGCCCGCCGTCGACCCGCGCGGCCTGAGGCCCGGTCGGGTAATAGACCGAGATCTCGGAACGAGCATCCACGGCGAGGATGGCCAGGTACCCGCCCTGGCTGCCGTTGTAGCGAAATTGAAGCTGGTCGCCGGGATGGAGCGGCTCACCCGTGTGTAACGTACCGGGTCCGCCGCGTTCCCCGTGCTTGACGTATGTCGAGAGCTGGAAGCCGCCGCCCTTGACCGCCGTGGTCTCTAGCTCGCGCTGCGTTGCTCGTCGTCGCAATACCGACGGGTATTCCTCCTGCTCGCGCCTTGCGGCCGGGGCTCCTCGCTCGCCCAGGGCTCGGTCCGGACTTCCACCACGGGCTGCTAGATTGCTGCCCGTATCGGAGCGGGTGAAAACCAGAAACGCCACGCCGGCACACGCCGCCGCCGTCACCGCGGAGATGCGCAGGCGGCGCATCCAGGATGGCGCGCCCATCGACGGTGGAGAGAGCCGCGCGCGGGAGAGGGCGTCGGCGGCGAGCTGTCCGAGGTTGTTTTCCTCGATGAAAGCCGACCGCTCCCGCCGTATGAGATCCGCGCGAGCGCGGCATCCCCCGCATCCGCTCAAGTGACTGCGCACACGTTCGGCGTCCCCCGCAGCGAGCTGGCGTAGCTCGGCCCGGTCGAGAGCGAGATCCGAAATGCATCCGACTCCCTCGCGGCGAGAGGCGGGTTCATTGCCCGACGTGAAGAGCTCGTTGTCGTACAAGGCTTACACTCCTTCGAATCTCGTTCCTTGAGACCCCGGAGCGGGGCCATGGGTACAACGCACGAAGCGAAACTTTGTTCCCGAATCCGTCCGTCACGCGGCCTGGAGCAGGGCTCGAGCCTCCTTTCGAAAGCGATCCAGACGGTAGCCGACGGTGCGGCGCGAGACCCCCAAGATCGCCGCGATCTCGTCCTGGTCCATCTCGTCGACGTAGTAATAGACGGCGACCTGACCCAGCTCGTCGGGAAGCTGCTCCAGAACCTTGCGCAGCGCTGCCGTCCATTCGGGCATGGCCTGCGTGCTGCCGACCGCCGCATCCCGCGCGATGCCGGCCTCTTTCAGGCGTTCCCGCCGCCGCTTGGAGTCCCGAATCCGGTTCAGGCACAAGTTCGTGGTGATGCGGTACAGCCAGGTCGAGGGCTGGCTGAGCCCACGAAATTCGGTGATGGCGGTGATGACGCGGACGAACACTTCCTGCATGGCATCGTGCGCCTCCGCGTCGTTGTTCAATATCGACCGCGCGCGGCGCAGGACCAACGAGCCGTACTCTCGGTAAAGGGCCTCGAGATCCTGGCGACTGACGGGGTCGGCCGGCATGGGACCCGGCGATTAGACCCGTGCAGGGGCTCGGAAGGCAACCCATACGTCGCGACGAGGCGGCGGGGTCGTCGCGTCGCGCCGCGCCGCCAGTGCGAGGCGTAGCGCGGGAGGTAGGCGCGCTGCTACATTCGCCTACAATGTCTGCCCAGGACGAGCTCGTCGCCGACGGTCAGCGACTCCTTCTCGGAAGCTATCGTCAGGCTCCGGTCGCGATGGTGCGTGGCGAAGGCTGTTCGCTGTGGGATGCGGCCGGCCGCCGCTATCTCGATATGACGGCCGGCGTCGCGGTTTGCGTGTTGGGGCATGCCCACCAGGGGTTTACGCAGGCTCTCTGCGCCCAGGCTGGGCGGCTGGTTCACGCCTCGAATCTTTATTTCCTGGAAGCACAGGTCGACATGGCGAAGGCCCTGCGCCGGCGCGCGTTCCCCGGCCGCGTCTTCTTTTGCAGCTCGGGCACCGAGGCCAACGAGGCCGCCCTGAAGCTGGCCCGTCGCTACCAGGTTCAGGTGTGCCAGCGGCCGGCCCGGACCGAGATCGTCGCGTTCGAAAACGGGTTTCACGGGCGCACGCTGGGGGCGCTGTCCGTGACCGGCCAGGCCAAGTACCGGGACGGTTTTGGGCCGCTGTTGGGCGGAGTGCGGTTCCTGCCGTTCGGCGACGTCGAGGCGGTGCGCGCCGCGGTAGGAGACAAGACCTGCGCGATCATTGTCGAGCCTATCCAGGCGGAGGGGGGAATCGTTCCGCCGCCGCCCGGCTACATGCAAGAGCTGCGGCGCCTGGCCACCGAGCGCGGCGCGGCGCTGATTTTCGACGAGGTGCAGACGGGTGTCGGCCGGACCGGCACGTTCTACGCGTTCGAGCAGGAGCGCGTGGTGCCGGACATCGTCACGTTGGCCAAAGGGCTGGCGGGCGGTGTTCCGGTGGGCGCCATGCTCGCCAACGAGGACGTCGGGCGGGGCTTCGAGCCCGGTACCCACGGCGCGACCTTCGGCGGGAACCCGCTGGCCATGGCCGCCGCCCTCTATGTGCAGAAGGCCATCGACGAAGAGGGGCTGCTCGAGCGCTCGCGGGAAATCGGCGGACACCTCGGGCAGGCGCTCGCGCGGCTGGCCGAGCGGCGACGGCCCAGAACGAAGGGCGCGCGGGGGCGAGGCCTCTTGCAGGGGCTCGTGGTCGAGGGCGAGGCGGCGCCGATCGTGGCGCGCGCGCGCGAGCGCGGGGTCTTGGTCTCGGCGGCCGGCGGCAACGTGGTGCGTTTCGTTCCGCCGCTCATCGTGACCAAGGACGAAGTCGACGAAGCCATCGATCTTCTCGATGCGGCGCTGGGCGATGCGAGCGCGTAGGCCGGCGGGCGACTTCCTGGGGTTCTGGGATTTGCCGGACGGGGAGATCGAGGCGCTGCTGTGCCGGGCTGAGGAGCTGCGTTTGTTGCGGAGTATCCGCGAGCCCCACGCCACGCGCCCGGGTGCGGTGCTGGGCATGGTGTTCGAGAAGGCGTCGACGCGCACGCGAGCGAGCTTCGAGATCGCCATGTTCGAGCTCGGCGGCCACGCGCTGTTTTTAGCGACGGCCGGGACGCAGCTGGGACGAGGGGAGCCCATTCGCGACACCGCGCGCGTGCTGTCCGGGTACTGCCACGCGGTGGTGGTGCGCACCTTCGGGCAGGATCGCGCCGAGGAGCTGGCCCACTTCGCGTCGGTGCCGGTGATCAACGGCCTGACCGACCTCCTGCACCCGTGCCAGGTTCTGGCCGACCTGCAGACCGTTTTGCAGAGCTTCGGGCGAGGCCTGGGCAGCGACGTGCGGGATGTGCTGCGCGGCGTCCGCTACGCCTGGGTGGGTGACGGGAACAACATGGCCAACTCGTGGATAGAAGCCGCAGGCATCCTCGGTCTGGATCTCTGTCTTGCCTGCCCCCAGGGTTACGAGCCCGACCCGCGCGTTTGGGAGCGCGCCCAGCGCACCGAGCGGGGGCGCATCACCATCACCCACGACCCACGCGAGGCGGTCGCCGGCCGCGAGGTGATCTCGACGGACGTGTTCGCGTCGATGGGTCAGGAAGCCGAGGCGCAGGTTCGCCGAGAGGCCTTCGGCGGCTTCTGCGTCGACCGCGCGCTGCTGGCGGCGGCCCATCCGGACGCCATCGTCCTGCATTGCCTTCCGGCGCACCGGGGCGAGGAGATCGCCGACGAGGTCATCGAAGGCCCCCAGAGCCGGGTGTGGCGGCAGGCAGAGAACCGCCTGCATGCACAGAAGGCTCTGCTCGAGCGGTTCCTTTGATGGCGCAAAAGGGCCTATAAACATTGACGGCCGTGCCCGGGGGAAAACAAATCGCCGGCCTCGGTCTGCGGGCGTCCGTTCCCGCGCAGAACCCGGTCGCCGACTACGAGCGCCACCGATTGTCGCCCCTCGAGGGCTTCATCCTGTCGCGCGTCGACGGCAAGACCAGCTACTCCGACATCTGCGCCATCAGCGGCGTCAGCGAAACGAAAACCGTGGAAGTTCTGCGGAAGCTGCACGAAGTCAAGCTGATCCTGGCGGAAGGAGAGCCGGTCCCTGTCGCGGCGCTGCCCGGGCCGGGTGGGCCGGTGGCCGGTCTGCCGAGCGGTCCCCCGCCAGCGACCCGCGCCAAGCGCGGAGGACATGCCCCGGCTCCGGCGGCTGATGACGGAAAGGCGGGGAAGTCGCGGCGCGCCGACAAGGACAAGGACAAGGTCCGCTCTCCCGAGTCCGAGCCGCCCTCGATCTTGGCCAGCCTCGACGATCGAACCTCGGTCGATCCGATGGCGGTGCTCGAGGGGGCGCCGGGGCTGGACGAGGAGATGAAGATGCGCATTTTGCGCGTTCACCGCCGCCTGCTCGAGATCGACTATTTCCAGATCCTGGGCCTCGGCCCCGGGGCCGACAAGAAGGCCATCAAGCGCGCCTACTTCGCCGCGTCCAAGGAGTTCCACCCGGATCGCTATTTCGGTAAGGACCTGGGCCCTTATCACCAGAAGCTGGCAGACATCTTCGGGCACTGCACGAAGGCGTTCGAGCACCTGCAGGACGACGAACGGCGCCGGATGTACGAGGCCGCGCTGAGCAAGAAGCGGCGCCGGCGGTGACCGGGCCGCGACTTTCGGCTTTCGACTTTCGCCATTCGACCTTAAAGTAGATGACCGATGTCAGAGCGCGTGATCGGGATAGACCTCGGCACCACGAACTCATGCGTGGCCGTCGTGGAGAGCGGACAGCCGAGCGTGATCCCGAACCGGGGTGGCTACAAGACCACACCCTCGATGGTTGCGATCTCGGAGAACGGCAAACGCCTGGTGGGTCATATCGCCAAGCGGCAGGCCATCACGAACGCCGAGAACACGGCCTACGCGGTCAAGCGACTGATCGGCCGCCACTGGGCGTCCATCCCCGTCAAAGCCGCCATGGAATCGGTGTCGTACCGCATCGTCGAGGGTCCCCACGTCGACGTGCGCGTCGCGCTGCGCGACCAGACGTTCTCCATCCCCGAGCTGTCCGCCTTCATCCTGCAGGAGATGAAGCTCATCGCCGAGGATTACCTGGGCGAAGAGGTGCAGAAGGCGGTGGTGACGGTGCCCGCGTATTTCAACGACGGGCAGCGGCAGGCGACGAAGGACGCGGGCCGTATCGCGGGGCTGGACGTCATCCGCATCATCAACGAGCCCACGGCGGCGGCGCTGGCCTACGGTTTCGGCAAGAACATCGAGCGCAAGGTGGCGGTGTACGACCTGGGCGGCGGCACCTTCGACATCTCGATCCTGGAGATCGGCAACGGCGTGTTCGAGGTCATATCGACCGCCGGCGACACGTTCCTGGGCGGCGAAGATTTCGACAAGCGCGTAATCGACTGGCTGGTGTACGGCTTCGCGAAGGAGCACAAGATCGATCTGCGCAAGGACAAGATGGCGCTGCAGCGCCTGAAGGACGCGGCCGAGAAGGCCAAGTGCGAGCTGTCGAGCGTCCGCGAGACGGAGATCAACCTCCCGTTCATCATCTCTACCGGCAAGAACGAGGCGCTGCACCTGCAGCGGGTGATGACGCGCGAGAAGCTGGAGGAGCTGACGCTGGATCTGGTGGAGCGCACCGTGCAGATCTGCAAGGAGACCATCGCCGAGGCGGAAATCGAAAAGGCGGAGATCCAAGACGTGATCCTGGTGGGCGGCATGACCCGCATGCCGAAGGTGCAGGAGATGGTGGCGGAGTATTTCGGCCTCGAGCCCAACAAAGGCGTGCACCCGGACGAGGTGGTGGCCCTGGGCGCATCCATCCAGGGATCGGCGCTGCTCGATGGCAAGTCGGACATGCTGCTGCTCGACGTCACGCCTCACTCGCTGGGCATCATGATCGTGGGCGGCTACTTCCACCGGCTGATCGAGCACAACACGACGGTCCCCACGTCGAAGAGCCACGTGTTCACCACCGTGAAGAACGATCAGACGTCGGTGAAGATTCTGGTGCTGCAGGGGGAGAGCGACCGCGCCGAAGAGAACGAGCTGCTGGGCGAGTTCATCCTGTCGGGGCTGCGGCGGGCGCCGCGCGGCGAGGTGGAGGTCGAGGTGACCTTCGAGATCTCGGCGGACGGCATCGTCAGCGTATCGGCGAAGGATCTGGAGACCGGACAGCAACAGTCCATCACGGTCACCGCCACCAGCGGCCTGACCGAGGCCGAGATCCAGCGCATGGCGGACGAGAACCGAGAGTTTTTGGTGGCTACCCGGGCCAACGAAGAGATGGAGAAGCGGCGCCAGACGCTGGAGCGGACCATCGAAGAGGTGGAAGAGCTGCTGCCGAAGGTCGAGCGCGTCATCGCAGGCAGCGACTTCGATCGAGAAGCCATCAACAAGGCCCGGTCGATCGTGGACAACGTGCGTTCGGCGCTCGATCGGGGCGACGAGCAGGGCATCATGGATCACGGCGAGGCGCTGTCGCGGACCCTCAACATGTTCCGGGGCCTGGCGTCGAAACCCAGGCGATGAGGCCGGAAGGATTTGCCGGCCGCCATGGCGCTGGAGCTTGACCGTGTGAGGAAGCTCATTGAGCGGGGGCTGGAGCGGTACGGCCGCGGTCAGCTCGAAGAAGCCATGGTCGAGTGGGAGCAGGCGTTGCAGCTCGACAGCCGGAACACGGAAGCCAGGGACCTGATGGCGTTCGTGCGGGAGAAGCTTATGGCGGGCGGCGATCCCGCGGCCTGGCAGAACGAGTTCGCCGTGGCGCCCGGCACGGATGGGCAAGGTCGGACGGGATGGGCCCTGGCCGACGATCCGCCACCGCGCTCCGACCCCGACGACGACGGCGGTCCGACGATGGAAGTACCCGCGGCGGCGCCGGCCGCGGACGCGGGGAAAAGGACCCGGACGTGGGGCGGTCACGGCCGCGTGCAGCCGGTCGGCATCCCCGGCGATCCGGAGATGCCTTCGTCTTCCGAGGCGTTGTTTCCGGCCGCCGAGGTCACGACGGATCCGGGGCCGCAGATGATCGCCGCGAGCCTTGAAGAGCTGGACTGGTCGAGGGTCAACAGCGACGCTCGTATTTCAGGAGACGCTGTGACGCGCTCGGCGGAAACCCTGCCATCGCTGCCTGGCGCGCCGGTCGATGCCGCGTATGCCCCCGTCGCGCCCGCCGCGGCCGCGGGCGGCGATCCTTTCGATGAGTTCGAGGATGCGGCGCCGGGCCGACGATCGCCAAAGATCACTCTGCAGTCTCCGATTCCGGCTCTGCTGGCCGCCACGATGCCGTCACCCTCGCCGGAGGAATCGACGGTCGGTGCAGGTGCCAGTGCCGCCGCCGCGGAGGCCGGCCGCCTGCCCGGCGGAAGTCGGCCCACGTTGGCTTTCGGCGCGCCGGGAGCCGGACCGCCGCGTGCTCACACGCGGGCGTCTGATGCCGCGGCGGTGGATCCGTTGGGGGCCGCTCGTAAGCGGGCCGCGGAGCTGGTCGACCGCGCCCGCGACGAGCTGGACGGCGGCAGCATCGAGGCGGCGGCGGAGGCGGCGGAGTTTGCGCTCACCGAGGGGGAGCGGGCGCCAGCGCCCGGGATCGCGGAGGTCATCGAGCCTGCGCGGCCGCTGTTCGAGCGCATCTTCGAGGCCTACGTGGGGCCAATCCAGGGTTCGCCGGTCGTCACGCTGACCGCCCACGAGATCGCCGCCATGACGTTCGACCACCGCACCGGGTTTCTGCTGTCGCGCATCGACGGATCGATGACCATCGAAGAAATTCTGGATGTGTCGGGGATGGGGGCGTTCGATTCGTTCCGAATCCTATCGTCGTTGCTGCGCGCAGGAATCGTCACCATTCGGTGAGCATCGAGGGGAACCATGAAGATCGTGCTCGCGTATTCAGGGGGGTTGGACACGTCGGTGGCCATCGGATGGCTGATGGAGACTTACAAGGCCGAGGTGGTGGGTTTCTGCTCGGACGTGGGACAGGGCGAGGATTTGGAAGCGGCGAAGAAGAAAGCGCTCCGCTGCGGCGCGACGGCGTGTCACGTGCTGGACCAGCGCGACGAGTTCGTGCGCGACTTCGTCTTCCCGGCCGTGCGCGCTGCCGCCGTCTACGAAGGCGAGTATTTCCTGGGCACGTCGCTGGCCCGTCCGTGCATCGCCAAGGGGATGATGGAAACCGTGGCCAAGACCGGGGCCGACGCCGTCGCTCACGGGTCCACGGGCAAGGGCAACGACCAGGTCCGATTCGAGCTGGGATTTTACTGGTGGAACCCGCAGGTGAAGGTGATAGCCCCCTGGCGTGAATGGGCGTTCAAGTCGCGGTCTGAGCTCATCGCGTTCGCCGAGTCGCACAAGATCCCGGTGGAGGCGACGACGGCCAAGCCGTATTCCATCGACCGCAACCTGTTTCACACCAGCTATGAGGGCGGGATCTTGGAGGATCCCGACCGCGAGCCGCCGGCGGATATGTTCCAGCGCACGGCCGACCCGCGGCGCGCCCCGGACGCGGCGCGCGATGTGGCGGTCAGCTTCGAACGCGGCACACCGGTGGCGGTGGATGGGGAGGCGCTGGCCCCGGCGGCGCTGCTCGAACGCTTGAATCGGGTGGCGGGAGAGCACGGCGTGGGACGCGCGGACGTCGTCGAGGATCGCTTCGTCGGCATGAAGAGCCGCGGCGTGTACGAGACGCCGGGCGGTACCGTGCTCCACAAAGCCCATCGGGCGGTGGCGTCCCTGACCATGGATCGCGAGGCCATGCGCCTGCGCGACAGCATGGCTGTCGAATACGCGGCGCTGGTGTACCGCGGCTTCTGGTTCTCGCCGGAGCGGGAGGCCATACAGAAATTAGTTGACGCCGTCAACGAACCGGTCACCGGCACGGCGCGCATCCGGCTTTTCAAGGGCGCCGCCACCATCGTGGGCAGGACGGCTCCGCGGTCGCTCTACCGCAGCGACATCGTGACCTTCGAGGACGACCGAGGCGCCTACGACCAGCGCGACGCGGGCGGGTTCATCCGCCTCAATGCACTGCGCCTACGCACCACGGCCGCCGCGCTCAACTCAAAGCGCCCGCCGGACGCTAGTCCCCTGGAAACGTGATTTCTCACATATCTCGCCGGTCTTCGTCCCTGGCTGTGTTGCTCGTCGTTTAAATACCTTCGGGTATTCGCGCTCCTCGCGCCTTGCCAGGAACGAAGATGCCTCGGCGAGATATGCAAGTCTTCTCGTTTCCAGGGGACTAG
>Ga0187894_10000375_pt1 | contig 60562 bp, 7 predicted proteins | sample GBC1701081metaG_FD_136650 | JGI IMG/M metagenome (GOLD analysis project Ga0187894, IMG submission 136650) | White microbial mat communities from a lava cave in the Kipuka Kanohina Cave System on the Island of Hawaii, USA - GBC170108-1 metaG ...
ATGGATTGGCGATTTCCAGCCGCTGAAAACACCAATAAACATTGGCTTTTGCGAGGCGATACTCTTAGCCGACATTTTTGTAATGCTTAGCGTATGAAATTTCGTGTTTGGCAACGAAACGCCGAGTCAGATTCCAATCCCAACCGTTCGATGTGGTGGTGGACGGCAAACCGAACATACTGGTCTTGTTTGGCGCCGCGATTCGCCGCGCCCCAGCCACGAATCCGAACGACGACAATGGCGTGGCCGAATCGGTTAACGTCACGATTGACGGGCGCGCCGCGAAGGTGTTGTATGCGGGCGCGCAAGGCTCGTTCAGCGGCCTCGATCAACTCAACGTCGAAATACCTTCGGCGCTGGCCAATACCGGCCCACGCCGCGTCGAAGTCGTTGTCATGGTCAACAACACAGTCGCAAATCGCGTGACGATTCTGATCAAGTGACGAAATGACAAAACGAAGAGACTGAGGTTCTCTTTCTCAATAAGTAAATGTCTTGCTGACGAGGGTCACGTCCGTCAGCCCGAATCCGAACTGCGCGGGCATCACGCCGGGGCTGCGCGCGGCGTAAGGGCGGTCGGTTGGGGACGCCAGCCCGTAGGCCAGCCCATAGGCCAGCCCATAGGCCAGCCCATAGGCCAGCCCATAGGATTGATCGATAGCGCGGATCGTGACCGGCGCGCCCGGCTTGCCGACCAGCGTCAGTTCCGCGCCCTGCTCCGTCAGCCCCCAGTATTGCCCCCAGTATTGAACGATGAGCCACTTTGCCGGGCCGGGCGCGGCGCCGTCCGGTTCGAGCGGCCTGCCGTTGAGGCTGACGGATTGCAGCCAGTCGCCACGCTCGACGCCGAGTTGCAAGAGCGGCGCGCCGCGCGCGGAACGGACGCGGATGCGGAGAGTCCGCAGGCCGTCGCGCGTCGAATCTTCGAGCAGTTCGGCGCGCGGGGGCTGGAACGGGGCGGCGGGCGCGGCCGCCTGCAAGAACTGGAAGGAAGACGCGGGGAAGAAGTCCGGCAGCGCGGCGTGCGCGGCTTCCACGCCGAAGAACTGGGCCGTCCAGTCGTCCGCCTTCTCGTCCGTGCTGGCCCAGACGGCCTTCCCCGTGTCGGCGTTCAGCGCATAGAAGACGCTGTTGGGCGCGGGTCGCGTCGCGCCATAGCCCGCTCCGAGACAGCACCAGAGCACGAAGCCCAGGCCGGCCGCCGCGGCCGACGCCTGCACGGCGCGCCCCGCCCTCGGCCCCAGAAGGCTCAGGTGCGGCGCCAGCAGGCTCAGCATCAACGCGTAGAGCGGCGCCACGGCCCACGACCAGACGAGCGAAAGTCCGACGAAGAGCAAGTAGACGAGCGGCGCGAGCAGCAAAAGCCCCGGCAGCGCGCCTAGCGACGAAGCGACGAGCAGCCGCCGCGGCGCGCGCGCGTCGGCCCCATCATCGGCCCCATCATCGGCCCCATCAGGCGAGATCAGCAGCGCCGCGCCGAGGCCGGCCAGAGCGAAGAGCAGCGGCCACACGAACAGGTAGCTCGCGCCTTTGAAGGCGACGCCCAACACCGCGGCGAGCAAGACCCACCACAGCAGTCCGCCCAGCGTCAACTCGTAGGGGTTTGCCCTCCCGCCGAACCGTCCGTAGACGAGCGAGGCGAGCGCGAGGCTCAGCAGCGCGAAGCCCAGGACGTAGAGACGCAGGTTGTATGCGTCGCTCCATGTGACCGTCGTGTCGGTGACGCGCGCCGCGCGCACGACCCACCAGAACAGCGCGACGCACGTCGACGCCGCCAACCCGCTCAACGGCAGCGCCGCGACCCCGAGCCTAAAGCCGCGCCACGTCAGACGCCCTTTGCGCCGTGCAAGCCAGACGGCCGACGCGAACGCCAGCGCGCCCAACCCGACGAGCGGGAGCGCCCAACCTTCAGCGTACGAGATTAGCCCGCCGCCCGGCCCCATGAAGTAGACGGCGTCCTCGCCCCACGTGGCCGCGTCTGCATTGCCGAACCCGCGCGCAAGGTCTAAGGCGTTGTACCCGTGATGCTGAAGACTGCGCTCGTCAATCGAGTCGAGGCTGTCTCGCTCGCTGTGGTAGCTGACGGGGTCGTCTATGTATGCGAAGTTCAGCCCCTTGAACCCGGCCTCTTTGAAGACGGTGAAGTCGGTGCGGTTCGTCAGGAGTTTATAGCCCTCCTGAAAGAGCGAGCTGGCGAGCGGGTAACGCGCCGAGCGCGCGAACTCGCGGACGAGGCGCCGGTTGCCGTCGCTCGTCTCGAACATCAGCGACGGGCCGCTTGTCCCGCGCGCCTCGAAGTTGATGACGACGGAGTCGGCCGCCGTCGCCCCGCGCCGCTCCACGAAGGCTTGCGCGCCCAACAGGCCCGCCTCCTCCGCGTCGGTAAAGAGCAGCAGCAGGTCGTTCTTCAAAGGCGGGCCGGCCTTCAAAGCTCTCGCCGTTTCAAGCAGAGCCGCCACCGCGGCCCCGTCGTCGCTCGCGCCGGGGCTGGTCGGGGCGGAGTCGTAGTGCGCCACGAAGACAACGGTCTTCGCGCCGCCGGTTCCGGGCAGACGCGCCGAGATGTTCTCCACGTCGCCCGCCACGAACTGCGCGCCGTTTCTTCTGACCACGCCCGCGCTACGTTCGACCTGCGGCGTGAAGCCGAGCGCGGAGAGTTGTCCAACCAAATAATCGCGCACCTCGTCGTGCGCCGGCGAGCCTACGGGATGCGGCTTCCGCGCGATGCGCTCAAGATAAGCGCGCGCGCGCGCCGCGGAGAACTCCGTCGGCGGCGCCCCTGCCCCGACGACGCCGGGCGGAGCCAGCGCATTGAAGGCGTGGAGCAAAGTCAGTCCGAGGAGCGCCGTCAGCGTGATCGCCGCCCAGGCGCTCGTCCTCACGCGTTTTGCCTCGCCCGCATCAGCGCCCGGTTGCGCGAGCGACGCCGGTGTGACGACCGCGGGCGGCGCGTCCACGTTGATTGACGGCGTCTCGCGGCCCGCGTCGGCCGTCGTCGGCAGGTCGGGAATGGCGTCGGCGAGTTCAAGGTCGAGGAGGCGCAGCCTCGGGTAGAGCCAGCCGCAGCCCACGGCGATGACGGTCAGCCCGCCCATCAAGATGAACAGCAGGCCGATGCCGCGTCCCGGCCCGGCGCCGATGACGGCGCCGACGCTACCCGCCAGCCGACCGCCGACCGCCATCAGCGGCTCGAAGACCTTGTCGGCCAGCGGGCCGGCGGTGAAGTACGCGAGCGGCAGCGTCGAGTTGGCGATGAGCCCGCTGAGCGAGAAGACTCGCCCCTGGATGCCCGGCTCGACCTTGGTCTGAACGATGATGCGGAAGCACGCGCCGACGACCTGCATCGAGAAGAAGAAGACGAAGGCCGCCCCCGCGATTAACGGCAGCGACGCGCGCAGCCCCGCGGCCGTGATGCTCACGCCCGCCAGCGCCGTGAAGGCGAGCACGCGCAATGCGCGCCGCCCCGGCCCCCCGAGCCGCGCCGTCAGAAGCCCGCCGGCCAACAGCCCGAGCCCGCTCACCGTCATCGCGGACCCAAGCGCCGCGGGTCGGAATCTCGACAGGATAAGCGGCGTCGCCAGCGCCAGCACAACGCCCATGAAAAAGTTGGTCACGCCGAAGAGCGCGACCATGCCGAGCAGTCCACGCCGCTCGCGCAGATAACTCCAGCCGCGCGCCGCCTCGCGCCACAGAGACTTCCTCTGCGCCGCGCCGTCGTCGTCCGTACGCCGCGGGTTCGGGATGGACACGACGAAGAGGACGGTGACGGCGACCAGGAACGTCACGAAGTCGATGAACAGTACGCCGTGCAAGCCGATGAGCATGATGAAGAGTCCGGCCAGCGCGGGCGAGACGATCTGCGCGACGCCCGCCGCCAGTTGCGCCATGCTGCTCGCGCGCGGGAGGTCTTGCTTGGCTACCAGCAGGGGCACGGTCGCGGAGAAGGCCGGCCCCTGGAACGCGCCGAACCCAGCGCTCAGGCCCGTCGCCAAATAGACGTGCCACAGTTCGAGCCTGCCCGTGTAGATAAGCAGCGCCAGCAGCAGCGTGCTCAGCGCCGCGCCCGTGTCGCAGACGATGAGGAGCCGCCGGCGGTTCCACCTGTCCACCAGCGCGCCCGCGAACGGGCCGACGAGGATGTTCGGCAGGATGCTGAACAACGAGATGAGAGCGAACTGCGTGGCCGAGCCCGAAAGCTGGTAAACCCAGACGCCGAGCGCGAAGCGCGTCAGCCCCGTCCCGGTCATCGAGATGAACTGACCCAGGTTGATGAGCTTGAAGATGCCCATCCCGCGCGCCCGCGCGCGCGCCGCCTCGGCCGTCAAATCAATTTGCGCCGTCGTCATCTACGCCTCCTCGCCCCGGAGCAAGTCCCCGAGAGTCTGTTCGGCGCCCGCGGCCACGCGCTCCAGCATCTTCCGGAAGTCTTGCATCAGCCTCTCCGTCGCCTCCGCGCTGACCTTGCTCGGGTAGTACGAAGTGAGGATCAGCATCGGCGATGCCGGGAGCGGCCAGATTTGCACGCGCAGCGGGTGCTCCGTCTGCGTGATGGCGCTCGACACTTGCAGATTCCAGTTGCGGCCGTGTTCGAGCACCGACTCGTCGAAGGGGTAGTTCTCGAAGACGAGGTAGCTGTCGAACAGCAGCCTCTCCTTCGGCAGCCGGCGCCAGTCGAGCACGTCGAGCAAAGACGTGTGCTCGTACTGCCGCTGCTCGACCTGCGCGGCCTGCAATTCCTTGAGCCAGGCGGTGAGCGTCTGCTCCTCACGCAGGCGCAGGCGCGCCGGCAGCAGGTTGTTCAAAGACCCGACGATATTTTCGACCCCGGCCAACTCCGCCGGCCGCCCCGAGCTGACGCTCCCGAAGACCACGTCGCGCTCGCCCGTGTACGAACTCAAGAGCAGAGCCCACGCGCCCTGGACGACCGAGTGCAGCGTCAGTTGCCGCCGGCGCGCGAGCGCGCGCAACGCCGTGGTCGTCGCCAGCGAGACGACCATCTTGTGCTGCGCGTATGCGTCGCCCGGCTGCGTCCTGTTGTCCGGGAGACTTTCGACGAGCGGCGTCGGCGCGTCGAAGCCGCTCAGCTTCTCACGCCAGAAAGCCTCGGCGCCGTCGAGCGTCTGCTGGCGCAGCCACGCCGCGTAATCACGGTAACGACCCGGCTGATGAAGCTCAGGCTCGGCGCCGCGCGCGTAGGCGTCGTAGCAGGCGAAGAAGTCCTTGAGGATGAGCGGGTAGCTCCACCCCTCCTGAATCATGTAGTTGAAGATCCAGACGAACTCGTACGTGTCCTCCTCCGTGCGGATGAGCGTGAGCTTCATCTGCGGAGCCGCCGACAGGTCGATGCCGCGTCGCCGCGCCTCTTGCACGTACTCGGTGATGCGCCGCTGTTGCTCGTTGCCGTCAAGCCCCCGCCAGTCATGCTGCTCGACGGGCACGCTCACGCGACTCCAGACGGCTTGCATCGGCGTGTCGAGTCCGTCGAGCACGAACGATGTGCGCAGCGCGGCGTGGCGCGCGACGACCGTCTGAAAGGCGCGCTCGAAAGCCTCGACGTTCAGACGCAGGTTACGCAGCGGCGTGACCATGTGAATCACGTAGAGGCCCGGGACGTGTTGGCGCCTGTGGCGGTGAGCCATGTACCGCTGCATCGGCGCGAGCGGATACAGGTCTTCCAGATGGCCCACGCCCGCGAACAGCCGGTCGAGGCTTCGCTGGTCGAGCTGCGCCAAAGGGAAGTCGGACGGCGTGTAGCCGCGCCGCCCCGGCGTCGAGCAGTGTCCGACGACGGCCAAAAGGTGTTCGCGGAAAGCCTCGGCGAGCTTCTCGACCGTCGCGCCCCTGTGGACGCGCGCGCCGTACTCCCATTCGACACGCAGACGGCCGTCCGCCCAAACGGAGGTCACTTCGACGAGATACGGGCGATGCGCCTCGGGCTCCGCGGGCGGGAGGCGCATCGCCTCACCCCGCAACGTGGCGGAGTCAGACGGCGCGGCCGCGCCGACGGCCCTGTACTTTAATCGGGCCGCGGTCGGCGGCAGTTCATACAACATCGCGTGAGGGGACGCGCTCCGCACGCGCTCCTTGACGCCCTTGACCGTCTCTTCGATGCGCTTCGCGCCGCCCGCTTCCAACAGCAACGGATAGACGACCTCGAAGCGCCCCACCGTCCGCGACAGGTCGAGCCGCGCGTCAAGCTTCCCCCTCGCATCTTCTTCCACGTCGATGAGGACTCCGCCGCCACCCGTCCAGTCCGACAGGGTCAGGGCCAGAGCCGCGAGCAACAGTTCGTCGGCGCTCGTGCCGTAAGCTTCGTTCGCGCCGACGAACAGCGCCTCGGTCTCTTCCCTGCTCAGCGACAGGGAGACACGCCGGGCCTCAGCTTCGGTGTTGTTGTTGACTATCTCGTCGTCCGCGCAGTCCGCGGGCAGCTCGCGCGCCGCCCCTGCATCCGACGTGAGTCGACGCTCGCGCTCACGCAGCCCTTCAAGATTCCGCTCCTGTTCGGCAAGCCGCTCAGACCAGCGTTGCGGCGAGTCAGACCGCGCGGGGAACTCGATCGCCTCTCGCAGCGCCGTGCGGCGGTAAGCCACGTCGAGGTCTTCCAGCAGCACACGCCACGAACGCTCGTCGGCGACGAGCCTGTGCGCGACCAGCAACAGGCTCGCGCAAGCGCCGTCAACGGCCTCGAAGAAAGCGGCGCGCATCAAAGGCCCTTCCGACAGACTCAGGCCCGCCGTCAGTTCAACCGCGGTCGATTCGATTACGCGGCCTCCCGTCTCGTCTGACGGATCTTGCGCGGCGATGCGCGTGAAGGGGATTGACTCCGCGCCCTGCCGGTACGCGGGCTTCCAGGCGCCGTCTTCAAATCGCAGTCGCAGCCGCAATGCTTCGTGGCGCTCCGCGACCTGACGCAGAATCTCTTCCGACGCCGGGCCGAAGTCGCGCGGCGTTTCGACGACGAACGCCTCGCCCCAGAGGTCGGGGCGCTGTGGCGCACGCTCGAAGAAACGCCGCTGGCCGGGCGTCAGCGCGACCGGGCCGTCGGGATCGACTTCGCGCGGCGCGTCGGCTCGTTCGGCGTCTATCGCGGCGGCCAGTTCCGAGACGGTCGGCGACTGAAACATCTGCTTCGTCGTGAGCCGAAGCCCGGCGGCGTTCACCCTTGCGACGATCTGTATGACCCCGATGGAGTCTCCGCCCAGTTCGAAGAAGTTGCTCTTGACGCTCACGCGTTCGAGTCCCAGCGACGCGGCCCAGACCTCAGCGAGTACACGCTCGGTCTCCGTGCCTGGGGCGGCGAACTCGTCGGGCGATTCGGCGGCGGCGACGGGCGCCGGCAGCGCGGCGCGGTTCACCTTGCCGTTGGGCAGAAGCGGCAGGCTGCTGAGCGCGACGAACGCCGAGGGCGTCATGTACTCGGGCAGCTCGGCCTTCAGCTTCGCGCGCAGCGCGGGCACGAACTCGCGCGCGAGCCTGTCGCCCAGAGGGTTGTTCGCGTATGCGGTGAACGAGACTTCGGGCGAGACTTCGGGGCGCGTCTCTTCCGTCGTCATCGGGTCTGTGAAAGAGCCGCGCGCTCCGTCCTCTGAAATGTCGGACAGGACGGCGTCGAAACAGCCGCGCGCGTCCGCGTCGGACGTACAAAGCAACTCAACCTCGCATGAGGGATCGTCGGCCAGTCGCCAAACGTCCTCGGGATGTACGCCCGCCCAACTCTCTTCGCGCAAGAGTCTCTTTAAATCTCCGACCGTCGCCGGCCCGCCCTGCTTCGTCATTAAGCTCAAGGCCCTCAGGTCACGCTCGACGCGCGCGTCCGGCACGCGGCGCGCGGCGAGCGACGCCGGACGGCTCTCGACGAAGCGCCGGCTCAGGCTCTCCAACGTCAGGCGCTCCCTCTGCCAGTCGAGACTACGGGGCGGCGCATTGGCGGCTCGCGCGCGGCCGACGCTGAGGACTACGTCGTAGCGATAGCGCGTCATCTCGTTGTCGAAGCGGCCGCGCTTGGGACGCGCCTCGACTCGGCTGATTCGCGGCGCGACGCCCGCGAGCGCGTGGAAGAACGCCGGGTCGAGCGCTAGTTCCCTCTCCTGTGCGACGCGTCTTCCGACGCGCTTCCGGAAGTGCTCGAGCGACAGATCGTCGGGCGCGTGACTGAGTTCAACCCCGGCGTGGAAAGCTTCAAGGAGTGGAAGACTCCGCACGTCGCCGACGAAGACGAAGCCGCCGTCGGCGACCGACGCGGCGGCCTGCTCGAGCACGCGCGCAAGGTAGGCGGCGCCGGGGAAGTATTGCGCGACGGAGTTCAAGATGACGGCGTCGAACGTCTCCGGCTCGATGCCCGCGAAGTCGTCGCCGCCGCGGCGCAGGAGACGCGGCGGCGGCGCGGGCCGGTTCCAATGACGCGCGACGTAATCGAGCGCGGCCTGCGAGATGTCCGTCCCGCAGTATTCGGCGCAGTGCGGGGCGATACGGAAGAGCAGCAGCCCTGCGCCACAGCCGACTTCGAGCACACGCGACGGGCGACGGGCGAGGATGCGCTCGACCGTCTGTTCGACCCACTCGCGCATCTCTTCCGAAGAGATGGGCTCGCCGGTGTAGCTGCTGTTCCAGCTCGCGATGTGGAAGGTCGGGTCGGCGGCGCCCGACTCGCCGGCGTATGCGTCGTCGAAGACGCGTTCCCATTCCGCGACGCGCTCGGCGCCAAGTCGCCCGCGGGCCGGCTTCTCTTCATCGATGTCGCCGGCCGCCTTCGCGCTTTCATCCAGCGCCAGGTAGGCCACCAGACGCTTTTCGCCCGGCGCGTCTTCACGCGCGAGCACGACCACGTCCTCGACGGCCGGGTGCTCGCGCAGCACGGCTTCGATCTCGCCCGGCTCGATGCGCAGGCCGCGTATCTTGACCTGGTTGTCCGTGCGCCCGAGGAATTCGATCTGACCGTCGGAGAGGTAACGCGCCAGGTCGCCCGTGTGATAGAGGCGCGCGCCGGGCTTCTGCGCGAACGGGTCGGGGATGAAGCGCTCGGCGGTCAGCCCGGGCCGGTTCAAGTAGCCGCGCGCGAGCTGGACGCCGCCGATGTAAAGCTCGGCCGGGACGCCCGCGGGGACTGGCTGGAGGCGGCGGTCGAGCAGGTAGATTTGCGTGTTGGCGACGGGGCGGCCGATGGGGACGGTGTGGCTGTCCGTCTCGCGCTCGCACGCCCAGAAGGTCACATCCACGGAGGCTTCCGTCGGGCCGTAAAGGTTGTGCAGCTCGGCCTTGCTTGCGGCGAAGAAACGTTTCTGAAACTCGACGGGCAGCGCCTCGCCGCTGCACACCACGCGGCGGAGGCTGGCGCAGTCGCGGAACGAAGGCTCTTCCACGAAGAGGCGCAGCATCGGCGGGACGAAATGAATGGTCGTCACGCCCTCGCCTTGCGCGACTTCGGTCAGGTGGGCCGCGTCGCGGTGCCCGCCCGGCAGGGCCATGACGAGCCGCGCGCCCGTCATCAAAGGCCAGAAGAACTCCCACACCGACACGTCGAAGCTGAACGGCGTCTTTTGCAGAACCACGTCCGTTTCGTCGAGCCGGTACTCCTCCTGCATCCAGAGCAGGCGGTTGCAGACGCCGCGGTGCGCGACCATCACGCCCTTCGGTCTGCCGGTCGAGCCCGAAGTGTAGATGACGTAGGCGAGGTCTTCCGCGCCGCCCCGTCGCGGCGGCGGCTCGTCGCTTTCGACAGCGAACGAGTCCCGCTCCGCATCGAGATTGATGATGCGCGCGCCGGTCGGAGGCGTCTGCGCGGCGAGGCGCCACTGCGTGAGGAGGACGCTCAAGCGCGTGTCTTCGAGCACGAAGGCCGTGCGTTCTTTCGGGTAGTCGGGGTCGAGCGGGACGTAAGCGCCGCCGGCTTTGAGAATCCCGAGCAGGGCGACGACCATCTCCAACGAGCGTTCCATAAGAACGCCGACGAGGACGTCCGGCCCGACGCCGAGATGAACCAAGCGATGTGCGAGGCCGTTCGCTCTGCGGTCGAGTTCGGCGTAAGTCAGGCGTCCAGCTTCGGAGACGACGGCGACCGCGTTGGGCGTCCGTTTCACTTGCGCCTCGAACAGTTCGTGGAGCGTAAGGCGCGTCGGGTATTCGACGCGCCTGTCATTCCAACCTTCGACGACCTGCGCGCGCTCTTCGTCGGACATCAGGGGCGCTTCGCACAGACGAAGCCCGGGCCGGGCGGCGAAGGCTTCGAGCAGACGGAGGTAGTGGCCGCACATCCGCTCGACGGTGTCGCGCCGGTAGAGGTCTGTGTTGAACTGCATCGTGGCGAACGGCTCGTTGCCCTCCGTGCCCTCCGCAATGGAGAGCCAGAGGTCGAACTTGGCCGTCCGGTTGTCCGCCTTCAAAAGGTCGAGCGTCAGCCCGCGCAGACGCATCTCGCCCATCGGGGCGTTTTGCAGTACGAACATCACCTGAAAGAGCGGGTTGCGGCTCATGTCGCGTTGCGCCTGTAGCTCGTCGACCAGATGCTCGAAGGGCGCGTCCTGATGCGCAAAGGCTTCGAGCGACGACGCGCGCGTCGCGCGCAGCAGATCTTCGAAGGTCTGCTCGTCCGACAACTCGCCGCGCAGGACCAACGTGTTGGCGAAACAGCCGACGAGACCTTCCGTCTCGACGCGCTGACGGTTGGCGACGGGCGCGCCGACGAGCATGTCCCGCTGACCCGAGTAGCGGTAGAGCAGGACTTCGAAGGCCGCGAGGAGCGCCATGAACGGCGTCACACCCTCGCGCTGGCAGAGCGACTGGACGGCCTCGTAGATAGAGCGCGGCAGGAAGAAGGAGTGCGACGCGCCCCTGAAGGTCTGCACGGGCGGGCGCGGGAAGTCGGTCGGCAAATCAAGTATCGTCGGCGCGCCTTCGAGACGCCGCTTCCAGTAGGCGAGCTGTTCGTTGAGCGCGCCGCTCTGAAAACGTTTCCGCTCCCACGCGGCGTAGTCGCCGTACTGGATGGGCAGCTCCGCCAGCGGCGAGGGCGCGCTCGCGAGGAACGCTTCGTACAGCTCCGCAATCTCGCGCACGAGGATGCCGATAGACCAGCCGTCCGAAATGATGTGGTGCGTCGTCAAAAGGAGCATGTGCTCCTGCTCTTCGAGCCGGACGAGCGTGGCCCGCAGCAGCGGCCCTGCGGTCAGGTCGAACGGGCGATTGGCCTCCTCGCGCGCCAGGCGCAGCGACTCAGCCTCGCGCTCCTGCTCCGGCCGCGAGCCGAGGTCGATGGTCGGCAACCCGACTTCGAGGCTCGGCCGGACGATCTGCACCGGCAGGTCTCCGCGCATGCCGAAGGTCGTGCGCAAAGCCTCGTGCCGGCGCACGACCTCTTCGAGCGCCGCGCCGAGCGCGCGGGCGTCGAGCTCGCCCTTGAGCCGCACGCCCGTCGCCATGTTGTAGGCCGGGGAGCCGGGCACGAGCTGGTCGAGAAACCACAGACGTTGCTGCGCGAACGACTGCGGAAGCGGCTCGTGGCGCGGGCGCGCCGGGATCGTCCGCGCGCCGCCGACGCCGGAAAACTCGCCACGCTTAAAGCGCTCCATGAGCGCGCGCTTGGCGGGGGAGAGTTGCGACACTCTTTCAGATAATGTTTCTGTTTCGGGCATAATGATTTTGCGGCCGGCGTCTAGATCAGTTTGCGATTGCGTGTGCGGGGCGCGGGTCAGTACCGCGAGCGGTAGCGAGCGTGGCTTACCGAAGCGGTCTCTTGATGGAACCACGCTCGCTACCGCTCGCGGTACTGACCCGTACGCTCAATTGCAACCCGATCTAGTGGCCGAAGACGGTCGCGGCCAGCCGCTCCGCCTCGTCCTCCGGCAGTTCCTCAATCAGTTCAAGCAGACGTTCCTCAATTACCGCCGCGAGTTCCGCGATGGTCGGCGTCTCGAAGATGCTGTTCACAGGGAAACGGACGGGCGCCGTCTCCTGTAAACGCGCCACGAGTTGCGCAGCCATCAGCGAATGACCGCCCAGCTCGAAGAAGTTGTCGTGGATGCTCAGCGTCTCGACGCCGAGCAGCTCTTTCCAGAGCGCGTGCAGGCTTCGTTCTATCTCGTTGCGCGGGGCCGCATCCGCGGTCTCGGGCCAGACCGGCGCTTGCGCTGGCGCGACCCCATCGCCGTTGGTCGAAGATACTTCAGCCGCGGGAGCTTCGACCGCTGCCTGCTCGCGCGCGGGATGAGGTTGTGTTTGGGTCTTCGGCTCGACCCAAAATCTCTGGCGCTCGAAAGGGTAAGTCGGCAACGAGAGCAGGCGGCGGCGCCCGGCGTGATAGCCCTCTGTCGCGACGGCGACGCCCGCCGACCAGAGCCTTCCGACCGCGCCGAGCATAGACTCAAGGTCGGTCTGCCGCTCATCCGGGCGCGGTAAAGAGTTGACGACCGGCTGCTCCTGCTTGCGCCCCTCCTGCCGCGCGGCGAGCGAAGACAGCGTGCGGCCGGGGCCGACTTCGAGCAAGGCCCTCCGCCCATCGCCCGACAGCTCGCGCAGGTTATCGCCGAAGCGAACCGTCTCGCGGAGATGTCGAGCCCAGTACGAAGGGTCTTTGACTTCTTCAGCCGGCGCCCACGTCCCCGTCAGGTTGGAGAGATACGGAATACTCGGCGCGTTAATCTCCGTCTGCGCGACCCGCCGCGCGAAGGGTTCGAGCGCTGGCTCCATCATCCGCGAGTGGAAGGCGTGCGAGGTCTGCAGCCGCCGACACTTGACCTCGCGCGCGGCGAGCATCGCCTCGCAATTCGCCACCGCCTCGGCCGTGCCCGAGAGCACACACTGTGACGGGCCGTTGACCGCCGCGAGGCTCAGGTCTGCGTTGAGATATGGCTCCAACTCTTCGGCCGTCAGCATGACGCTCAGCATCTCGCCCTTCGGGAGCGCCTGCATGAGCCGCGCCCTGTAGGCGACGAGCGACAGCGCGTCCGCGAGCGAGAAGACACCCGCCAGACAGGCCGCGACGTACTCGCCCACGCTGTGCCCGGCCAACGCCTCCGGGCGCACGCCCCACGACATCCAGAGCTGCGCCAGCGCGTACTCGACGGCGAACAGCGCCGGCTGCGTCAGGAAAGTTTCGCCCAAACGCTCCGACGCTTCAGCGGCGCGCTCCGGCGTCGGGTAGAGGAACGCGCGCAGGTCTAAGTTCAGTTGCGGCGCGAGCAGTTCGGCGCAACGGTCGAGGCTCTCGCGGAAGACGGCCTGCGTCTCGTAGAGTCCCCGGCTCATCCCGACGTGCTGCGCGCCCTGCCCCGGGAACATGAAGGCCACGGGGCGCGCGCCCTGCGCCTCGGCGCGCGTGACGAGGCGCGCGGGGTTCCGTGTTTCGAGCGCCTCCGCCGCGTCAGCGACGCCGTTGCAGATGAGGAAGCGCCGGTTCGCGAAGGCGCGACGCCCGACCTGCGTGGTGTAAGCCACGTCCGCAAGGTTCAGCTCCGGGCGCCGTCGGAGGCGCGCCGCGAGGTTCGCAGTCAACGCTTCGAGCGCCGCCGGTGTCTTCGCCGAAAGAACCAGCAACTCGGACTCGCTCGGCGCGTCCGAGTCCTCCACCGGCGGCGCTTCTTCCAGCACGACGTGCGCGTTCGTCCCGCCGATGCCAAATGAACTGACGCCCGCGCGCCGCGGGGCGCCGTCGGCCGCCTCCCACGCGCGCCGCTCGGCGGCGACGTAGAACGGACTGTCTGTCAGTCCCGTCTTCGGGTTCGGCTCCGTGAAGTGCAAGCTCGGAGCAATCTCGCCGTGCTCGAGCATCAACACCGTCTTGATTAATCCGGCCACGCCCGCCGCCGCGTCCAGGTGCCCGATGTTCGACTTGACCGAGCCGAGCGCGCAATAGCCCACGCGATCCGTCGAAGCGCGGAAGGCTTTGGTCAACGCCTCGACCTCGATGGGGTCGCCCAACGGCGTCGCCGTCCCGTGCCCCTCGACGTACGTGATCGTCTCGGGCGGCGCCTCAGCCATGATGTGCGCCGCGCTGATGACCTTCGCCTGCCCGTCGGCGCGCGGGGCCGTGAAGCCGACCTTCGACGCGCCGTCGTTATTGACGGCCGAGCCGCGGATGACGGCGCGGACATGGTCGCCGTCCGCGAGCGCGTCCGACAGGCGCTTGAGCACGACCACACCCGCGCCGTTACCGCCGACCGTCCCTTCCGCGCGCGCGTCGTAGGCGCGGCAGTGGCCGTCGGGCGAAGCAATGCCGCCTTCGCGGTAGACGCTCGCCGTCTTCTGCGGGAGGTTGATGGAGACTCCGCCCGCTAAGGCCACGTCGCAGTCTCCGCCGAGCAACCCCTGGCAGGCAAAGTGGACGGCCACGAGCGAAGTCGAGCAGGCCGTCTGCACGCCGACCGCGGGGCCTTCCAGTCCGAGCTTGTACGCCAGACGCGTCGTCAGGTAGTCCTTGTCCGTCGCCAGCATCACCTGGTAGGCGCCGACCGTCCTGAAGACCTCGGGGTTCTGTAGCAGGTTGAAGAGCAGGTAGCTGCTCTGCGAAGCCCCCGCGTAGACGCCGACCGGCCCGCGAGAGCGGGAGGGGTCGATCCCCGCGTCTTCGAGCGCCTCCCAACCGCATTCGAGGAAGAGTCGGTGCTGCGGGTCTAGTATCTCCGCGTCCCTCGGGCTGTAGCCGAAGAAGGCCGCGTCGAACAGCTCGACGCCTTCCAGAATCCCGCGGGCCTTCACGAGCTGCGCGTTTGCGCCGGCCGACAGGGCGTCGGATTCGACCGCCTCGTCGTCGAAGAAGGTGATGGACTCGACGCCCGCGCGCAGGTTCTGCCAGAACTCCTCGACGCTCTGCGCGCCGGGGAAGCGCCCGGCCATTCCGACGACGGCAATCTCCGCCCCCGTGTATGAATCTGTCCGACGGCTCGACATCATGAAATCCTCCGGGCGTCGGGTTCGGCCGCCCTCCTCAAGCGCTGTTGGAGACGGGCCTTGCCTGCCATCAAGCGTTCTGACTGCGACTCGTCTTTGACGGACGCGACGCCGTCCGCGGCGCCTTTCAAGTACTGCGCGAGCGCGCCGATGGTCGGGTGATTGAAGAGCGCGCGCAGGGGAACGTCCCGCCCGAAAGCCTCGGTTAGCTTGAGGCTGACCTGCATCAGGTGCAGCGAGTTGCCGCCGACCTCGAAGAAGTTCTCGTCAACCGCCACCGCGTCCGACTTCAAGACCTCCCGCCACGTCGCGGCGACGATCTTCTCGGCCTCGGTAGACGGCGCTTTGAATTCCGCATCCGCCCGGCGTATCAACTGAGGGTCGGGCAGCGCGCGGCGGTCGATCTTGCCGTTGGCGTTGAGCGGCATCCGCGCGACTTCAACGAACGCCTCGGGCGCCATCCAGGCGGGCAGCCGCTCGCGCAGACAAGCGCGCAACTCTGCGACGGCCGCATCCCAATCCGCGCCGCTTCCGTTCTGTGACGCGGCCTCCGCATCGCGCTCGACGTAGAGCACGAGCCGTCTCCCTGCGCCCTCGCCACGCGCGACGGCCGCGCAAGCGCGCACCCAGCGGAGCCCGCGCGCCGCCGCCTCGATTTCGCCCAACTCCACGCGGTAGCCGCGCACCTTGACCTGCTCGTCGGCGCGCCCCTGGTACTCCAAACGCCCGTCCTCGCGCAGCCGCCCGAGGTCGCCCGTCTTATAGAGTCTCACGCCCGGCTCCGTCGAGAATGGGTGCGGCACGAACCGCTCTGCGGTCAAACGGGGTCGCCCCAGGTAGCCGCGCGCCAGCGCCGTCCCGCCCAGGTAGACCTCGCCCGTGACGCCCAACGGCGCTTCACACAGCCGGCCGTCCAGCACGTAGACCTCCGTGCCGGCCATGCCGCGCCCGACGGTCGGCTCGTCTTCGCACGCGGCCGCGACCTGCTCCTGCGTCGCATAGGTGGTGGCCTCGGTCGGCCCGTAAAGGTTCCGCAACGCCTCGACCCGCCCCGACGCGTAGACGCGCCGCGCAAGCTCGCCCGGCAGAGGCTCGCCCGCGAGGTTAACTACACGAACCGAGTCGGGCAGGCCGCGCGCGTCGAGCAACTGCCCCATCACCGAAGGGACGGTGTTGACGAGGCGCACACGTTCGGCCGCGGCGCCGTCGAGCCGCGCCAACTCCAGCGCGTTCTCAGCCAGGACGACGCTACCGCCGCAAGCGAGCGGCGCGAACAGCTCGAAGACCGAGAGGTCGAAGCAGACCGAGGTGGCGAAGAGGACGCCCGAGAGGCGCTCGGGCGCGAACTCCTTGAGCGCCCAGTCGATGAAGTTGGCGGCGCTCCTGTGTTCGATGGCGACTCCTTTCGGCCGCCCCGTGGAGCCCGACGTGTAGAGCGCGTAAGCGAGATTCTCGGGCGCGACCGTCGCGCACAGGTTCGCGCCGTCCCGGCTCTCGATTGCCGCCGCGTCGCCGTCAACACAGACCGTCTTTGCTTCCGTCCCGCCAAACAAACCGCGCTGCGCCTCTTCCGTGACGGCGAGCCGCGCCCCTGCGTCCGCAAGCATCCACTCGACGCGCGCGGGCGGGTAGGCCGGGTCGAGCGGCACGTAAGCCGCGCCCGTCTTGAGCACGGCGAGGAGCGCCGCGACCAGCTCCGCGCGGCGCGTGAGACAGACGCCGACCGGCGACTCCGGCCCCGCGCCGTTTTCGCGCAGCAGTCGCGCAAGGCGGTTGGCCCGCTCGTTGAGCTGTCGGTAGGTGAACTCCGAGTCGCCCGCGTGGAGCGCCGCCGCGTCGGGCGTGAGCGCCGCCTGACGCTCGAAGTACTCGTGGAGGAGCGCCGGCCCGGCGAGCGCGGCCGACGCCGGCAGGCGCGCGCGTTCGCGCCACTCCGCGAGCTGCCGGCGCTCGGCTTCGCTCAACATGGGAACTTCCGCGAGCGTCCGCCCGGCGGCGCCGGGCATCCCTTCCAGCAGCGTGCGGAGGTGTTCGAGCACGCGCTCGACCGCGCCTGCCTCGAAGCGCGCGCCGTCGTAACCGATGAGCAGAGACAGCTCGCGCCCCGGCGTCACGATGAGCGTCAGCGGGTAGTGTGTCCTCTCGAAGACACGGACGGATGTGACCCGCAGGTCTTCGTCCGCGCCGGCGCCTGCCGCCGCCTCTGCGCCCTGAACGGGATAATTCTCGAAAACCAGAATGCTCTCGAAGAGGGGCTGACCGACGCCCGCCCCGCTCCATCTCTGCGCCTGCGCCAGAGGGCTGTACTCGTACTCTCGCAGTTCGAGCTGTCGTGTCTGAAGCGTCTTGAGCCACACGACGAGGTCTTCCGCGGGATCGACCTCGGCGCGCGCCGGCAGCGTGTTGATGAAGAGACCGATCATGCGCTCGACGCCGTCGAGCGCCGCCGGCCGCCCCGAGACGGTCGTCCCGAACACCACGTCGCGCGCTCCGCTGTAGCGGCTGAGCAGCAAGGCCCACGCGCCGTGGACGAGCGTGCTGAGGGTCAATCCGCGCCGTCGCGCCATCGCGTCGAGCGCCGCCGTCGCCTCCGCCCCGAGCGAAAGGTTCCGGCTCTCGTGCGACGGACTCGCGCCTGGCTTCGGAGTTGCGCGCATGGGCAGCGGCGTCGGGGTCGTGAACCCGTTCAGCGTCGCGCGCCAGTAAGTCTCGGCGCGCGACATGTCCTGCGCCTTCAGCCAGGCGATGTAATCGCGGTAGGGGCGCGCGCCCTCGGCCGTCAGCCCTCGGCCGCGGCGGCGCCACGCGTAGAGCGCGAGCACATCTTTGAGCAGCAGCGGCATCGACCAGCCGTCCATCAGGATGTGGTGATAGCCAAAGACGAAATGATGCGCGTCGGCGGCGGCGCGCATCAGCAGGGCGCGCATGAGCGGCGCGCGCGCGAGGTCGAAGCCGCGCCGCCGCTCCTCGCCGAGCAGTTGTTCCAACCGCTCGGCCTGCTCGGCGGGACTCAATCCCCGCATGTCCCGCGTCTCGACCTCGAAGCGCACGGCGCGGCGCACGACCTGCGCCGGCTCTTTTAAGCCGTCCCAGACGAAGGAGCTGCGCAAAGCCGCGTGCCGGTCAACGACCTCCTGCCACGCGCGCCCGAACGCCGCCACGTCCAGTTCGCCTTCGAGGCGGCAGACGATCTGCTCGAAGTACGTGTCCGCGTCGGGCGCGAGCAGCGTGTGGAAGAGCAGGCCGTGCTGCATGGGCGAGAGCGTATAGATATCTTCCACCGTGCGGTCGTCGCCGACGACCCTGTCCAGCTCTTGCTGGCTAAGCCCGCTCAAAGGGAAGTCGGACGGCGTGCAGCCCCACGCGCCTCCGCGGCAGGCGTCGATGACGCGGCGCAACGCCGCGACGTACTCGCCGACCAGACGCTCAATCTCCGCGCGCTCCTGCAAACGCTCGCTGTAGGCGCAGGCGACGTGTAGACGACCGTCCACGACGCTCGCGTTGAAGTCGATGACGTGCGTGCGCAGGTTCTCTTCCGCCTGGCTGCGGCCGGCCGACTCCGGCGCGGGTCCGAACATCGAGGCGGCGGCCTGCCCGAGTTGGCCCAGATAGTTGAAGCTGACCTGAGCGCGCGTCTGAGCGGCCAGCGCGTCGCGCACGCCCGCGTCCGGGTTCAGATAGCGCAGCGCGCCGTAGCCGAGGCCGCGGTTCGGTATCCCGCGGAGTTGTTCTTTGACAGCCTTCAGCGCCGCGGCCGGCTCGCTCCCCGGCGTGACGGCGAGCGCCACGGGATACAACACCGTGAACCACCCGACCGTCCTCGAAAGGTCTATGTCCTCGAACAGGTCTTCGCGCCCGTGCCCTTCGAGATCGACGAGCACGCGCGGCGCCCCCTGCCAGCGCTCGAAGGCGAGCGCCAGCGCAGCGAGGAGCGCGTCGTTAATCTGCGTGCGGAAGGCGCCCGGCGCCTCCTGTAGCAAAGCGCGCGTCTCGTCCTCGTCCAACTGCGCGACGACGCTGCGCGACGTGGCGACGGTGTTCTCGACAAGCGGGGCGTTGAGCTTTATCTCGCCGCCCGCCGCGCTCGTCTGCGCCAGCCAAAAGCTTAGCTCGTCGTCGAACATCCCTTCGGCCGCACGCTCGGCCAGACGCTCGGCCCACTGCCTGTAGGAAGTGGTCTTCGCGGGCAGGCTCGCGCCGGAGCCTTCCGCCAGCCGCCGGTAGACCGTCTGCGCGTCGTGCAACAGAATCCGCCACGAGACGCCGTCCACCGCGAGGTGATGAATCACGAGCAGGAGCCGTCCCGGCCGTCCTGACCCGAGGCTCATCAACGCCGCGCGCAGCAGCGGCCCGTCGCTTAAATTGAGGCCCGCTTGTAGCTCGGCCGCATGCCGCTCGACGGCCGCGCGCTGCTCGCCCTCGGGCACATCCGAGAGGTCAACGTACGTGAAGAAAGTGTCGGGCGCGTCCGAGCCGTAAGTCTGCCGCCAACCTTCTTCCTCGCGTGTGAAGCGCAGGCGCAGGGCGTCGTGATGCGCGGACACTTCCGCGAGCGCCTGCCGCATCAGCGCGGCGTCTGTGCCCGCGGGAATTTCGAGGAGCAATGCCTGATTGAAGTGTTCCGGCGCGGGCAGCCGCTGCTCCAGGAACCAGCGTTGGATGGGTGTGAGCGGCGACTCGCCCGTGAGCGTTCCCTGCTCCGCGAGCGTTTCTTGCGCGCGCCCGGCGACGGCGGCTAGACCGGCGACGGCCAGACCGGCGACAGTCGGATTGCCGAAGAGTTGCTTCGGCGTGACGCGCAGGCCCGCCTGCCGTGCGCGCGCGACGATCTGGATGGACAGAATCGAGTCGCCGCCGAGGGCGAAGAAGTTGTCGTGGACGCCGACGGAGCCGATGCGCAGCGCCTCCGACCAGATGCCGCACAACACCTGTTCGGCGCGCGAGCGCGGCCCCACGTACTCGGACTCCGACTCCGCGCGGCCGTAGACCGGCGCGGGCAGAGCCTTGCGGTCAACCTTGCCGTTCGGCGTGAGCGGCAAACGCCCGAGCGCGACGAAGGCCGACGGGACCATGTAGTCCGGCAGGCGGCTCTGTAAGTAACGGCGCAGCGCGCCCGCGTCAGGCGCAACGCCTTCGGCCGTGAAGTAGGCGACGATGCGCGGCTGCGCGCCCTGCTCCACGCGCGCAACTACGACGGCCTCGCGCACCGCATCGTGAGCGAGCAGCGCGGCCTCGACCTCGCCGAGTTCGACGCGGGCGCCGCGAATCTTGACTTGATTGTCGATGCGCCCCACGTACTCGATGACGCCGCCGGACGTGAAGCGCGCCAGGTCGCCCGTCTTGTAGAGGCGCTCGCCGCCGCGGCGGCTGAATGGGTGCGGGATGAAACGCTCGGCGGTCAGGCCGGGGCGGCCCGCGTAGCCACGCGCCAGCCCTATGCCGCCTATGTGCAGCTCGCCTGCCACGCCGACGGGTACGGGGTTGAGACTCGCGTCGAGGATGAGAATCTCTATGTTGGCGATCGGCCGCCCGATGGGCACGCTACGCCGCTCGCACACGCGTTCGCACTCCCATGCGGTCACGTCCACGGCCGCCTCGGTCGGCCCGTAGAGGTTGTGCAGACGCGCCTGCTGCCGAGCGTGAAAGCGCTCCTGCAACTCGCGCGGCAACGCCTCGCCGCTGCAAATCACCTCGCGCAGAGACGCGCAGTCTTCGAGCCCCGGCTGCCGCAACAGCGCCTCCAACATCGAGGGGACGAAGTGCAGCACGCTGACGCATTGCCGCCTGATGATGTCGATCAGGTACTCGCCGTCGCGGTGGCCGCCCGGCCTTGCGAGCGCCAGACAAGCGCCCGTCATCAAAGGCCAGAAAAACTCCCACACCGACACGTCAAAACTGAACGGCGTCTTTTGCAGCACGCGGTCGGCGGCGGTGAGTCGATAGCGCTCCTGCATCCACAGCAGCCGGTTGCGTATCGCCTCGTGCGTGACCATGACGCCCTTCGGCCTTCCGGTCGAGCCAGAGGTGTAGATCATGTAGGCCACATTCTCCGGTTCCACATGCGCCCCGAGGTTCGCCCCCCTCCCACTGTCGAAGCCGCCGTCGAACAGTTCGGCGCCTCTGTCAACGCAAACGATCTCCGCTCCCGCTTCTTCGACGAGCGGCAGCAGAGCCTTCTCGGTCAGCGCGACCTGCGCGCCCGCGTCTTGCATCATCCAGCGCACGCGCTCGGCCGGGTAGTCGGGGTCGAGCGGCAGGTAGGCCGCGCCCGCCTTCAGGATGGCGAGCAGCGAGACGACCAGCTCCGCGCGGCGCGGGAGGCAGACTCCGACCAGCGACTCGGGGCCGACGCCCAAACGCCGGAGATGTTCGGCGAGAAGGTTGGCGCTCCGGTTCAGCTCGCTGTATGAGAGCTGCGCGTCGTCGGCGACGAGCGCCGGGGCGGCGGGCGTGCGCTCGGCCTGCCGCTCGAAGAATTGGTGCAGGCAGCTCGGCTCGCCGGCGTAATCCCGCGCCGTCTCGTTCCAGCCGCGGACGAGTTGCGCCTGTTCCCCTTCGTTAAGGAGCGGCAGACACGAGATTCGCTCTTGCGGGTTTTCGACGACGCCCGCAAGCAGCGTCTCGAAGTGGGCGCACAGGCGGCGGATGGCGCCGCGCTCGAACAGGTCGGAGTTGTATTCAAGAGAGGCGTTGATGCCGCCGCCCGTCTCCATGCCCGTCTCCATGCCCGTCTCCATGCCCGTCTCCATGCCCGTCTCTATGAACGACAGCGTCAGGTCGAACTTGGCCGTCTCGCTCTCGACCTCGAACCAGTCGAGCGTCAAGCCTTCGAGCCGCATCGTCTCGACCGGCGCGTTCTGCAAGACGAGCATCACCTGGAAGAACGGCGAGCGACTGAGATCGCGCTCGGGCTGCAACTCCTCCACCAGATGCTCGAAGGGAATGTCCTGATGAGCGTACGCGCCTAAGCAAACTTCCCTCGCCCGCGCCAGCAACTCAAGAAACGTCTGGTCGTCAGAGATCTTGACGCGCAGCGCCAGCGTGTTGATGAAGAAGCCGAGCAAGCCTTCAAGCTCGACGCGGTTGCGGTTGGCGATGGCGGTTCCGACGACGATGTCGCGCTGCCCGGTGTAGCGGTAAAGCAGCGCGTCGAGCGCCGCCAACAGCAGCATGAAGAGCGTGACGTTTTCGCGCCGCGCCAGAGCCTTCAGCCCTTCGGCGACCGCCGCGGGGACGGCGAATTGTTCGCGCGAGCCGCGGAAGGTTTGCAGCGCCGGGCGCGGCCTGTCCGCGGGAAGCTGTAGCGCCGGAATTTCACCCGCGAGCTGACGCTTCCAGTAGTCGAGCTGCGTCTCGTAGACCTCGCCTTGTAGCCAGCCGCGCTGCCAAACGGCGTAGTCCGCGTACTGGATGGTTAGTTCGGGCAGCGCCGCCGCCTCGCCTTTCAGCCGGGCGCGGTAGAGCGCGGCCACGTCCCGCGCCAGCACCCCGACCGACCACCCGTCCGAAACGATGTGATGCATGGTGAAGAGCAGCACGTGCTCCTGCTCGCCCGTCCGCACGAGCATCGCCCGCGCCAGCGGCAGACTTGATAAATCGAACGGCTCGCGCGCCAGCTCGCCGCCCAGGCGACGCGCCTCTCGCTCGCGCTCTTCGCGCGGCAGGCGCCGCACGTCCGAGACGGGCATGTCGAGCTTCATCTCCGGCTCGACGACCTGAACGGCCCGCCCATCCAACGCGACGAAGCGCGTCCGTAGAACCTCGTGACGCCGCGCCACCTCGTCGAGCGCCGAGGCGAGCGCCTCCGCGTCGAGTTCGCCCATCAGCCGAAGGCCGCCGGGGATGTTGTAGGTGGACAGGCCCGGCTCGAACTGGTCGATGAACCAGAGCCGCTGCTGCGCGAACGAGAGCGGGAGGCGGCCTTCGCGATCGGCGGGCGCAATCGGCTGCGTCCGGGCGCCCGCCTGCTCGCTCGCGCGCGCCTCGACGCGCGCGGCCAGCCCTCGGAGCGTCGGCGCCTCGAAGATGCTCCGCAGCGGAAGGTCGATCTTGAAGGTGTTGCGGACTCTGGAGACGACCTGCGTCGCCAGCAGGCTATGACCGCCCAGCTCGAAGAAGTTGTCGTTGACGCCGATCTGCTCGATGCCTAAGAGGGCTTGCCAGATTTCGGCCGCCAGGCGCTCGGCCTCGGTCGCGGGCGGCTCGTAGGACGTGCGCAGGCGGGGCCGCTCGTGCAGCGTTATGGCGCCGCCCTCTTCGGCCGCGTCGGCCGCGTCGGCCGCATCTGGTTGACGCCGGAGCCAGATATTTTTTCGCGCCGACAGGTCGCCGGCCGAGACGACGATGTGCCCGCCCGGCGCCTGCGCCAGCACGCGCCCGACGGCGTCGAGACTCTCGGCCGGCGACATGGCGTACTCGGCAATGCTCGTCCGCCGCGACGCGCCGTTCGTCGCCGCGTTGGCGGACCACCCGTCCCAGCTCGCGCTGATCCAACGCGACGACGAACGGCGCGTCGCGCTCTGTCGGCCGCGGTCGAGGGCGAACGCGTCCATGAACTGGTTGGCCGCGGAGTAGGCGACCAGACCCAGCCCGCCGAGCACCGAGGCGTTCGAAGAGAAGAGCAGGCAGAAGTCGGGCGCGCGCGTGGCGAGGACTTTCTCAAGCGCGTAGACGCCGTGTACCTTCGCGCGGAACTGCTCCTCCGATTCCGCTTGGCCGATGGCCGTGAAGGGGTTGAGGATGGAAGCGCCGCGCACCGTCCCCGCCGCGTGTAGCACGCCGTCGAGGGCTCCGAAGCGTTGCTCGATCCGCTCGACGGCCGCGCGCAGAAACGTCTCGTCGCCCACGTCGCCGCTTAAGACCAGCGCCTCCGCGCCCGACGCTTCGAGGGCTTCGATTGTCCGTATGCGGCGGCTGACCTCGTCGTCTTCGCCCGCGTCGGCCAGATGTTGCGGCCAGTCTCGCCTCTCGGGAAGCGGCGTGCGTCCGACCAGCGCCAGACGCGCCCGCGCCGTCTCTGCCAGATGCTTCGCGAGCAACGTCCCAACCGTGCCGAAGCCGCCCGTGATGAGGTACACGCCGCGCTCGCGGAACTGCCCCGCGGGATCGGCCGCGCCGTTGAGCCGCACGCTGTCGAAGTCTTGCACGAGCCGACGGCCGCCCCTGTAGGCGACGACGGGGTCGGCCGCGCCGCCCGCGATTTCCGCCAGCAGAAGGTCTGCCGTCCGGCCGTCGGGCCGCGGGCCAACGTCAATGCAGAGACAGCGAATCAGCGGGTCTTCCTGCGGGACGACTATGCAGGGGGCGAGGACGGTCGCCTTCTCCGGGCGCGTCTCCTCCGCGCCGCTCACGTCGTGGACGTAGTTGGTAACGACGGCCAGCGCGACCTCAACCCGGTTCTCTTCCAGAGACAAAGCCCGCGCGAGATAGAGCAGGCTGTAGTAGCCGCGCCGCTGGCAGTCCGCGAAGCGCTCGACGGCGGATTCGTCGCGCGCCCCGTCCGACAGACTCCAAAGGTGGACGATTGTTGTCGGGACTTCCCCGATCTCTCGCAGGAGGCTTATGTAATCTTCGGGGCTGTCGGGAGAGAGCGCGAAGGAGCGTCCGTCACGCGCGAAGACTTCGCCCATACGCGCCGTCAACACTTCACGGCCCGCATCCGTCAGCTTCCCGACCAGCGCGCCGGAGAGCGCGCCATCGTCGATGAAGACGAGCCAGCGCGGGCTGCTCTCGCGGAGCAATTTGGACGCCGGCGTGCGCGGAGCGAGCGTGTGACGCCAAGCGGGGACGTAGAACCAGTCGGCGACGTTCGAGCGCCTGCGCGGCGAGCCGGTCTGCGACGCGCGACGCGCGGGCGCCCAATGCCTTTGCCGCTCGAACGGGTACGGCGGCAGAGGGATGCGTCGCCGCCGCTTACCTTCAAACAGAGCGGCCTTGTCATAGGCGACGCCCTCAACCCACAGCCTGCCGAGCGCGCCCGACAGGAAGGCAAGGTCGGACTGCGCCTCATAAGGGTGGCGGACGCACGACACGAGTCGCCCCTGACGCTCCGGCCCAGCCTGGTGTTTCGCCAGCGTGGTCAGGACGCGGCCCGGCCCCACTTCGAGCAAGACACGCCCTTCGTCCTTCAGCAGTTCGGCCACGCCGTCGCCGAAGCGCACGGTCTCGCGCAGGTGGCGCGCCCAGTAGCGCGCGTCGGTCGCCTCGCCGGCGGTAATCCATGTGCCCGTGACGTTGGAGATGAAAGGAATCTTCGGCGCTTGCAGGCGCAACTCGCCGACGCGGCGCGTGAACTCGTCGAGGATCGGCGAGACGAGCGAGGAGTGCGCCGCCACGTCAATCTGTATGCGCTGAGTGTCGATGCCTTCCGCCGCCAGTTCCGCCGCGAGCGCGTCGATGGCGCGGCGCGCGCCCGACGCGACGCAGAGCGCGGGGCCGTTGACGGCGGCGATGCTCAACCCGTCGGCGAGGCGCGGGCGCAACTGCGCCTCCGGCAGCGGGACGCTCAGCATCGCCCCCTCCGGCAGTTGCTCGAAGAGGCGGCCGCGCAGCGCGACCACCGCGACGGCGTCTTCCAGAGAGAAGACACCCGCGAGGCGCGCCGCCGTGTACTCGCCGAGGCTGTGGCCGATCATCGCCGACGGCTCCACGCCCCAAGACATCCACAAACGCGCCAGCGCGTACTCCGTGGCGAACAGCGCCGGCAGTCCCGTGGACGCGCAGAGCAGACGGGCGGCTGTCTCGTCCGCACGCTCCGGACTCGGGTAGAGCGCTTCGCGCACATCGAAGCCGACGTGCGGCTCGAACAGGCGCGCACATAGGTCTATCTCTTCGCGGAACGACGGTTCGCGCCGGTAAAGCTCGACGCACATGTTGGCGTAGTGCGCGCCGCCACCGGGGAACATGAAGGCGACGGAGCGGCGCGCGTCGCCCGGCGCGCCTTCGGCGACGCGCGCGGGGTCGAGCGCGCGTAAAGCTTCGACGGCCTCGGCCGCGTCGGCGCACGCAACCGCGCGCCGGAAACCGAACTCCCGACGCCCGACCGCCAGCGTGTAGGCCGCGTCGGCCAGATTGGTCTCGGGATGCCGCTCAAGGCGCCCGGCGAGGTTCTCCGTCGCCGCTTCGAGCGCTGACGGCGTCTTCGCCGACAACAGAAGCGTCTGCCAGCTCCTCGAAGCGCGCTCGTCCGTCGGCGGCGCGAACTCTTCGAGCACCAGATGCACGTTGGCGCCGCCGAGGCCGAAGGAGCTAACGCCCGCGCGCCGCCTCTCGCCCGCGCCGACCTGCCACGTTCCCAACTCTCGCGCGACGTAGAACGGGCTCCGCTCCAACTCTGTCTTCGGGTTCGGCTCCGTGTAGTGCAAGCTCGGAGCGATCTCGCCGTGCTCCAACATCAGCGCCGTCTTGATTAATCCGGCCACGCCCGCCGCCGCGTCCAGGTGCCCGATGTTGGATTTGACTGACCCCAGCGCGCAGTAGCTCACGCGATCCGTCGAAGCGCGAAAGGCTTTCGTTAAAGCCTCCAACTCGATGGGGTCGCCCAGAGGCGTCGCCGTCCCGTGCCCTTCCACGTACGTCACCGTCTCGGGCGCGACGCCCGCCACGGCCAGCGCCTCCGTGATGACCGCGGCTTGCGCTTCGACGCTCGGCGCTGTGTAGCCGATCTTGCGCGAGCCGTCGTTGTTCGCGGCTGAGCCGCGGATGACGGCGCGGATGTGGTCGCCGTCCGCGAGCGCGTCCGACAGGCGCTTGAGCACGACCACGCCGACGCCGGAGCCGGCGACCGTCCCTTCCGCGCGCGCGTCGTAGGCGCGGCAGTGTCCGTCGGGCGACATGATGCCTCCGTCGAAGGCGTAATAGCCCGCGCGCGGCGGCACGCTCAAACGGACGCCGCCGGCTAAAGCCATGTCGCACTCGCCGTTGAGAACGCTCTGGCAGGCGAGGTGAACCGCGAGCAAAGAGGTCGAGCAGGCGCTCTGCACCACCACGCTCGGCCCCTTAAGGTTGAGCTTGTAGGAGACGCGCGTCGAGAGAAAATCCTTGTCGTTGCCGATGACTATCTGCGTCGTGTCGATGACCGTCTCCTGCGTCCCCGCGGCGGAAGCGGCGGCGTTCGACAGCAGGTTGAGCAGGTAGAAGCTCATTCCGACGCCCGCGAAAACGCCCACCGGCGCCGCGTCCGGCGCGCCGTAACCTGCGTCTTCGAGCGCCGCCCACGCCGACTCAAGAAAGAGACGCTGCTGCGGGTCGATCATCTCGGCCTCGCGCGGGTTGAACCCGAAGAAGGCCGAGTCGAACTGTTCGATGTCGTCGAGTACGCCGCGCGCCTTCACGTACGAAGGGTCTTCGAGCGTCTCGGGCGGGACGCCCGCGGCGAGCAGCTCCTCGTCGGTGAAGAAGGTGATGGACTCGACGCCCGCGCGCAGGTTGCGCCAGAACTCCGCGAGGTCGCGCGCGCCGGGGAAGCGGCCCGCCATCCCGATGATCGCCACGTCCGAGTCGTGAAGGAGGTTTTCGTTACCCTGGCTGCTCATCTACTTCTCCGTTCTTGTCCGGCGCGTCGCGCGTCTGCTCTCACCGCGCCGCGCGGTTGAGGCCCTGCGCAGGTCGGCGCGGTCTTTGATAGTCTCCGCCGAAAACTGCTCCGCCGACTCGCCTCCGGCCAGGCGCCCGGCCAGAGACCTGACGGTCGGGTGTGTGAACAGGAGCATCAGCGGGAAGGCGCGCCCCAGCGCGGTTTCGAGTCTGCCGTGAACCTGCGCCACCAGCAGCGAGTGACCGCCGAGGTCGAAGAAATTGTCATTCACTCCGACGCGCTCAAGGCGGAGCGCGTCGCGCCAGATGTCGGCGATGCGGCGCTCCAGTTCGCCCGCGGGCTCGACGTACTCGGCCCCCGCCGCGACGCGCGCGTCGTCGGGCGGCGGCAGCGCCTTGCGGTCAACCTTCCCGGCGGGCGTGCGCGGGAAGGCGTCGAGGAAGACGTAGGCTCGCGGCGCCATGTAGTCCGGCAGGTACTCGCGCAGGAAGCCGAGCAGCGCGTGCGGTTCCGCCCCGCCGCCCGCGGCCGGGACGACGTAGGCCACCAGGCGAGTCCCATGAGGCCCGTCCGCGCGCGCCACGACCGCCGCCTCGACGACCGCCTCGACGACTGCCTCGACGACTGAAGGATGCCGGCCGAGGACGGACTCGACCTCGCCCAGCTCGACGCGGAAACCGCGCAGCTTTACTTGATGGTCACGACGGCCGATGAACTCGACGCGGCCGTCCGATGTCCAGCGCGCGAGGTCGCCCGTGCGGTAGAGGCGCGCGCCCGCGCGCCCGCTGAATGGGTCCGGGACGAACTTCTCCGCTGTTAACGCCGGAAGGTTCACGTAACAGCGCGCGAGGCCGCGCCCCCCGACGTACAGCTCGCCGGTCACGCCCGCGGGGACGGGTTGCAGGTCTTCGCCCGGGTCTTCGCCGAGAATGTAAACTTCGGCGCCGTCAATCGGGCGGCCGATGGTGATGGTCTCGTCCTCGGGGTCGCACACGCCGATGGTGGCGCAGACGGTCGTCTCCGTCGGGCCGTAGGCGTTGATGATCTCGCGGCCGTCGCCCGCCCAGCGCCCGAGCGCGCCCGGCGTCAGGGGATCGCCGGCCGTCACGAGCTTCGTCAGCGCGCCGGCCTCCGCGCGCTCCATGTTCGACAGGGCGGAGGGCGGCAGCGTCGCCATCGTGATGGAGCGGCTTCGCAGAAACGCCGTCAGCGACGGGCCGGGCAGTAAGGATTCCGCGTCGCCCAGCGCCAGCGTTGCGCCCGCGAGCAGCGTGACGAAGAACTCCGAGACCGAGGCGTCAAAGCTGAACGCGGCGAACTGTAGGACGCGCTCGTCCGGGCGCACGCCGAACGCGCGCCGCTGCGCCGCGACGAGGTTGGACAGACCGCCGTGCGTCAGCGCCACGCCCCTCGGCCGCCCCGTCGAGCCGGACGTGTAGATGACGTAAGCCAGGTTGTCCGCTGTCACCTTGCATGGCTCGGCCGCGTCGCCGCCGCCACTCGCTTCGGCAGGCGACGGATCGTCGAAGAGGACGACGGGCGCCCCCGCGCGCGTCAATCCTTCGAGGCCTTCGATGAGGCCTTCGATGAGGCCTTCGATGAGGCCGCGGCGGGTGATGAGCGCCTTGAGCCCGCTGTCTTCGACCATGTAGGCGAGCCGTTCGCGCGGGTACGTCGGGTCTAAGGGCAGGTAGGCGCCGCCCGCTTTGAGCACGGCAAGCGCGGCGACGACCTGCTCCGCGCCGCGCCCGAGGCACAGGCCGACCAGCGTCTCCGCGCCGACGCCGAGCGTCCTCAGGCGCCGCGCCAGCGCGTCCGCGCGCTCGTCCAACTCGGCGTAACTCAACGTCTCGCCGCCGTGCTCGACGGCGACGGCCGAAGGATGAAGCCGCGCCCGCTCCGTGAACAACTCGGGCACGCTGCGCCACACCGCCGCGGTCGTCGGCGGCGCGGTTTGGCTCCACTCATTCAACAGCAGACTCCGCTCCGCTTGCGTCAGCATGGGCGCGGCGCTCACGCGCATCCCGGCGTCCGCCACCAGCGACCCGAGGAGCCGCTCGTAGTGTCGCAGCAGACGCTCGACCGTCTCCGCCTCGAACAGGTCGGCGCTGTACTCGGCCCCGACGGTCAACCCGGCCTGCGTCTGCTCAAGGACGAGCGTCAAGTCCCAGCGCGCCGTCTCCGGCTGAACTTCCGCGCCCTCTATCTTCAACCCCGCGACGCCGCGCGCGGGCGGCTGCGCCTGCTGCTGCATGACGAAAGCGACCTGGAAGAGCGGCGCGCGCGCCGGGTCGCGAGCGGGCTGCAACACTTCGACCAGCTTCTCGAACGGCGCGTCCTGGTTCGCATACGCGCCGAGCGCGGTGTCCTTCACGCGCGCCAACACCTCGCGCAGCGTCGCACGCCCTTCGACCCGCGTCCGCAAGATCAGCATGTTGACGAAGAAGCCGACGAGGTCTTCGATCTCGCGCCGCGTCCGGTTCGCAATCGGCGTCCCGACGACGATCTCCTCCTGCCCTGTGTAGCGGTGAAGCAGCGCCTTGAAGACCGCGAGCAGCGCCATGAAGGGCGTCACGCCCTCGGTCGCGCTCAGAGCCTTCAAGCCCTCGCTCAATTCGGCCGGGAGTGACCGTCGCAGGTGTCCGCCGCGCCCCGTCGGCGTCTTCGGCCGCGGGTGGTCGCCGGGCAGTTCCAGCGCCGGCGGCGCGCCCCCCAGTCGCGCGCGCCAGTAGTCCAACTGCGCGTCGAGCGCGCCGCCTTCGAGCGCCCTGCGCTGCCACGCGGCCCAGTCCGCATACCGCGCACGCAACTTGGGCAGCGCCGCCGCCCGCCCCTCCCGCCGAGCCTCGTAGAGCGCCGCAAACTCACGCGCCATCACGCCGACCGACCAACCGTCCGAGACGACGTGCGGCGTCACGAGCGACAGGACATGGTCGCCGTCCTCCAATTTCAGCAGGCGGCAGCGCAGCAGCGGGCAGCGCTCGAAGTCGAAGGGGATGGCGGCTTCTGTGAGACTGATTTGACGCGCCGCCGCCTCGCGCTGCTCGATTGTCTCCAACCCGCTCAGATCTTCGAGCGTCATGGACAGCTCCGCGCCTTCCTCGACGGTCGCCACGGGGAGGCCCTCGACTGTGGCGATGCGCGTCCGCAGCGGCTCGTGCCGGCGCACGATCTCGCCCAGACTCCAACGCAGCGCCTCGATGTCCAACTCGCCCTTCAAACGAATCGACATGGGCATGTTGTAGGCGGCGCTCTCGGGCTCCAGCCGTTGCAGGAACCAGAGCCGCCGCTGTCCGTACGACAACTCGACGACCCCGCCCTCCCGCTCCACAGGCTCGATGCGGCCCAAGCCCTCGCCTTCCCCTTCGCCGCGGGCGACGCCGCGCAGCTTCTCCCCTACCGCGCGGCTCACACCTTCGACGGTCGGCTCCTCGAAGAGAGCCCGCAACGGAACGTCCACGCCGAACGCCTCGCGCACCCTCGCCATCACGCGCGTCGCGAGAAGCGAGTGCCCGCCCAACTCGAAGAAGTTCGAGCGCGCGCCCACGCCACTGGCGCCTAGCGCCTCCGCCCAGATGGACGCCACCGCCTCCTCGACCGGGCCGCGCGGCGGAGCCTCGTCCGACGCCCCGGGCATCGCCCACGTCTCCACCTCGGGCAGACGCCGCCGGTCAATCTTGCCGCTCGTCAGCGGAAACTCCGGCAGCGCTGTCAACGCCGCTGGAACCATGTATTCCGGCAGCGCGCGACCAAGCCTTGCGCGCAACTCGCGCACGTCCAACGCCGCCCCGTCTTCCGCAATCACGTAGGCGTACAGACGCATCTCGCCCGCGCCGTCGCCCCGCGCGACGACCGCCGCCTGCTTCACACCGTCGAGCGCGCTGAGCGCAGCCTCAACCTCGCCCGGCTCGACGCGGTAACCGCGAATCTTGACTTGAGAGTCGGCGCGCCCGAGGAACTGCGCCGCCCCGTCGGCGAGCCAACGCGAGCGGTCGCCCGTCTTGTAGAGTCGCGCTCCCGGCTCCGCGGAGAATGGGTCGGGCACGAACCGCTCGGCCGTCAGCGCCGGCCGATTCAAGTAGGCGCGGGCGAGGGCCAAACCGCCGACGTAGAGTTCGCCGGGTAAGCCGACGGGGACAGGACGCATCGCTTCGTCGAGCACGTACAGTTGCGTGTTGCTAATCGGCCGCCCAATCGGAATCAAGGCGCGCGCGTCGTCGGGCGAACAGTCCCACGCCGCCACGTCGATGGTCGTCTCGGTCGGCCCGTACTGGTGGCACAGCCCGGCGCGGCTGGTGCGGAAGAAGAGGCTTTGAGTCTCAAGCGGGAGCGTTTCGCCTCCGCAGAAAACCTGCCTGAGACTTGTCCGGCGCGCCGCGTCCGGCTCCTGCAAGACCGCGCGCAGCATGGCCGGGTGGAAGTGCGCGACCGTGATGCGCTCATCGGCGATGAACCGCGCGAGGTACGCGCTGTCGCGCTGCCCGCCGGGATCGCCGAGGACGAGCCGCGCGCCCGCCACGAGCGGGGCGAAGATTTCCCACACCGAGATGTCGAAGCTGATGGAAGCCTTTTGCAGGAAGCTGTCCGACTCGGACAGCGGGTACGCGCTCTGCCGCCAGCGCAGGTGATTGCAAGCGGACGCGTGAGTTACCTGCACACCTTTCGGCCTCCCCGTCGAGCCCGACGTGTAGATGACATAGGCCGGATTCTCGGGCGTGATTGAGAGCGGGAGCCTGCCGTGTTCGGACGTCTCGGCCTGCTCTTCAAGAGAGACGATTGTTCCCGCGTAGTCCGCGAAGCGCGGCGAGAGCTTTGGCTGCGCGAGCAGGACGGAGGCGCCGGAGTCTTCGAGCATGAAGGAGAGCCGCTCATCCGGATACTCCGGCTCAAGCGGGAGGTACGCGCCGCCGGCTTTGAGAATCGCCAGCAGCCCCACCACCATCTCGATCGAGCGCTCCGCGCACAGCCCGACGACGCGCTCCGGTCCGACTCCCAGCGCGCGCACACGATGCGCGAGCGCGTCCGCCGCGGCGTCGAGTTCGCGGTAGCTTATCTTCCTGTCCCCGCGGACGACCGCCAACGCGTCCGGCGCGCATTCGGCCTGCGTCTCAAACATCCGATGCAGACACTCGGCGGGCTCGCCCCCGCCATTCGTCCGGTTCCACTCGACGAGCGCCGTCCGGCGCTCCTCCTCGTCCATCAGCGGCAGATCTGAGACGCGGCGCTGCGGGTCTGCGACAACCGCCTCAAGGAGACTTTGGAAGTGTCCCGCCAGTCGCCGTATCGTGTCGGTCTCGAAGAGGTCCGTGCTGTAGTCGAAGAACCCGCTCAGCCCCTCCGGCGCCTGCGCGAGCGTCAAAGACACGTCGAACTTCGAAGTACCGGTCGGCGCGTCCAGCACTTCGAGCGACAGGTCTTCCGCGACTGCGGGCGGCGCTGGCGCGTTTTGCAGCGTGAGCATTACCTGAAAGAGCGGCGTGCGGCCCAGTTGACGTTCGACCTTGAGCCGCTCGATCAATCGCTCGAAGGGCGCCTCCTGGTTCGCGTAAGCGTCGACCGCGACGGCGCGCGCGCGTCGCAGGAGTTCCGCGAAGGTCGGGTCGCCCGAGAGGTCAACGCGCAGCGGCAGCGTGTTGATGAAGAGGCCGATCATCTTCTCGGTCTCAAACCGCGTGCGATTCGCCGTGGGCGTGCCGACGACGATGTCGCGCTGCCCCGTGTAGCGGCAGAGCAGCGCGGCGAACGCCGCCAGCAGCGCCATGAAGAGCGAAGCCTCGGAGCGGCGCGCGAGGGCTTCGAGCCGCGCGGAGAGAGCCGGCGGAAGCGAGACGGGTAAGCGCGCGCCCGCGTGCGTGGCCACGGCCTGGCGCGGGCGGTCCGTGGGCAAATCAAGCGTCTGAACGGGGCCGGCGAGCTGCTTCTCCCAGTAGTCCAACTGCGCCTCGAACGCCGCGCCGCGCAGGCGCTCGCGCTGCCAGATTGCAAAGTCCGCGTACTGGACGGGCACATCGGGGAGCTCGGCCGGGCGGCCCGCGGCGTGAGCGGCGTAGAGCGTCGCCACCTCGCCTATGAGCAGACCCAGCGACCAGGCGTCGGCGACGATGTGATGGATGGTCAGGTGGAGCAGGCTCTCCGCGTCCCCCAGTTTGAACAGGAGGACTCGCAGCAACGGGACGCGCGTCAAGTCGAACGGCCTCCGCGCGTCCTCAGCCGCCAGCCGTAGCGCCGCTTCCTCGCGCTCGCCTTCGGGCGCGGAGGCGCAGTCGAAGCGCGCTACAGCGATGCGCGCTTCCGGCGCGACGAACTGCCTCGCCTCGCCGCCGTCCGCGACGCCCTCCGCGACACCCTCCGCGACAAAGGCCGTCCGCAAAACCTCGTGCCGCCGCACGACCGCGTTGAGGCACTCCTCCAGCCGGTCCGCGTCGAGCGGGCCGTTCAGCCGCGCCGTGGTGGAGATGTTGTAGGACGGGTCGCCCGGCTCCAACTGGTCGAGGAACCAGAGCCGCTGCTGCGCGTAGGAGAGCGGCGGCGCGGCGCCCGCGGGTCGGGGCAAAATCAGCGCGCCGCGCACGTCGATGCCCTGCCGTCGGAGCAGCAGCTCGAAGAGTTCGCGCTCCTCCGGCGAGAGCCCCGCGACCTGATCCGTGATATCCGCCGCCAACGCTTCAAGCGTCCGCGCCTCACTGCTCATCGGACTCCTCCTTCGCGCCGCCGGCGCGCTCGGCGGCAAGCAGTCGCGCGACCTCTTCCGGCGAGAGCTGTTTCAGTTGCGCCAGCGCGCCCGCGATGGTCTGCATCTCGCCGATGTCTAAGACGGGCGAGTCAACCGCGCCGGCCTCGGACGGCTCGGCTGCGCGCTCAAGCTCCTCGTACTTCCACGCGAGCCACTCGACTGTCGGCGACATGTAGAACTCGTCAACCCGCGGGCGGAAGCCGAGTTCCCTCTCCGACAGGTTGACGATGCGCACGATGTCGATTGAGCTGGCTCCGAGTTCGAGCAGGTTCGCGCCGGGATCGACTCCGTCGGCCTTCATGACGGACGCGACGAGCGCGGCGAACCGTGCGCGGATGTCCTCGGAGGCGCGAGGGACGCCGGACGCGGCCTTCGCGTCGGCCTTCGCGTCCGGCGTCGCGGCGAACCGCAGGGCGCGCCGATCAACCTTGCCGTTGGGCGTGAGCGGCAACTCGTCGAGGACGGTCAAAGAAGACGGCGTCATGTACGGCGGCAGCTTCCGCCGCAGGAACTCGAGCAGCGCCTCGCCCGACAAATGCGCAGGGCCGGCGACGTGACCGACCAGACGCCGCGGCCCCGGAGCCTTGCCAACGGCCGTCACCACCGCCGCGCGCACGTCGGGGTGTTCGGCCAACGCGGCCTCTATCTCGCCAAGCTCGACGCGGTAGCCCTGTATCTTGACCTGCGAGTCTTCACGCCCGAGGAACTGTATGTTGCCGTCCGGCAGGTAGCGGCCGACATCGCCTGTGCGATAGAGCCGCTCTTTCGTCCAGGGGTTTTCGATAAAGCTGCCGTTGGTCAGAGCCTCGTCGCGCCAGTAGCCGAGGGCGAGGCCGACGCCGCCGATGTAGAGGTCGCCGGGCACCCACGTCGGGCGCGGCTCCAGCGCTTCGTCGAGAACGTAGAAGCGCTGGTTCACCATCGGCTTGCCGTAAGGGATGCTCGGCAGCTCGGGGTCAACCTCGTCGACCGGGTGGATGATTGACCAGATTGACGCTTCGGTCGCGCCGCCCAGTGAGAAGAGGCGCGCCTCAGGAACCGCGGCGCGTATGCGCTCCGGCAGGCTCGTGGCGATCCAGTCGCCGCTGAGCATGACGAGGCGCAGGCCGCGCGGTCGCGCCTCGGGGCGGCCCGCGACGTAATCGACGAACAGCTCCATCAGCGCGGGCACGGAGTTCCAGACGGTCACGCGCTCGTCGTTGACGAGTTGCGCCCAGCGCGCGGGGTCGCGCGCCGCCTCAGGCTCGGGGATGACGACGGCGCCGCCCGCCGCCAGCGCGCCGAAGATGTCGTAGACCGAGAGGTCGAAGCTCAGGGACGAGAGCGCCAGCACGCGGTCTTCCGGCCCGACCGAGAAGCGGCGGTTGATGTCGAGCACGGTGTTGACCGCGCCGCGGTGGTCGATCATCACGCCCTTCGGCAGCCCCGTCGAGCCGGAGGTGTAGATGACGTAGGCCAAGTCCTCCGGGCCCCGCGTCGGCGGCCCCTGCGCCGGCTCGTGCGGCGCGTCGGGTAGGCCCGCCGGCGCCTCTTCGGAGACGACGAACGCGCGCACGCGCTCGGGCCACTCGACGGAGCGCGCGAACTTCGGCTGCGTCAGCGCCAGCTCGACCTCGCCGTGTTCGAGGAGGCGCCGCAGGCGTTCTGCGGGCGCCTCAGGGCTGATGGGCAAGTATGCGGCCCCCGCCTTCAAGACGGCGAGGACGGCCACGACCTGCTCCCAACCCTTCTCCATCACGACGGCCACGAGAGCGTTGGGTCGCGCCCCCGCCTCGCGCAAAAGACGCGCCGTCTGATTCGAGAGACGTTCAAGCTCTTCGTAAGTCAGCGTGCGCGCGGATGAGATGACGGCCGCCTCCCGCGCGCGGAGCGGCGCCTGCCTTGAGAAGAGCGAGTGCAGCATCTCTTCAGGCACGGGCGCGTCCGTTCCGTTCACCTCGGCGCGCTGTTCGGACTGATAGCCGGGCAGCAGCCGGCGCGACGGCTCGCGCCACGCCTCCTCGCTCTCCGCCAGTCGTTCGAGCAGACGGCGGTAGGCGTCGAACATGTCGGAGAGCACGGCCGCCGGGAAGAGTTCTTCGACCGCGTCCCAAACGACGCGCAGCTCGCCTTCGTGCTCCATCACCTGATTGTCGAGCCACACCTGCGGCGTCTGCGTGATGCTGTTGACGACCTCGAAGCTGTCGAACGGTGTGCCCTCGGCGGCCTTCATTTCGTCGTGCATGAGGACGCTCGTGAAGACGACCGGCATCGTCGCCGGGCCGCCGTCGGGGTTCTGCCTGCTCAGCTCGCGGAGCACGGAGACGCCGCTGAAGTGGCGATGATCGATGTCGTCCCAGAGCTGTTCCTGTATGCGAAGCGCGCGCGTCTCGAAAGTCTCGGCGCGCGAGACATCCACCGCCAACAGCATGAGCGAGGTGAAGTCGCCGACCAGCTCGTGGACCTGCGCGTGCAGCGGCAGACGGTTGAAGAGCGTGAGATTGACGGTGAACTTTGCGCTCTTGCTCCACACCGCCAGCGCCTCGGAGTAGGCGGCGAGCAGCGCCCCGGAGGGAGTCAGGCCCAACGCGCCCGCGCGCTCCTTCAGACGCCGCCAGGCGTCGCGCCCGAGCAGCATCTCGCGCCGCTTGAACTGCGGCTCGGCCAGCGAGCCGGGGTCGCGGGCCAGCGGCAGCTCGGGCGCGCGCGGAAGCGTCGGCAACCGACCGCGCCAGTACTCGGCCGAGTCGCGGTAGAGTTCGCCCTCCTTGAGAGAGAGCACGCTCTGCGTGTAGTCGCGGAAATTGATGTCCGGCGGCGCGGCTTCCAGTTCGGGTTCGTTGTAGAAGCGCGCGAGGTCGGCCGCCAACAGCCGGACACTCCACGCGTCGCAGATGAGCGCATCGATGCTGAGGTAGAAGCGCATCCGCCCGCCGTCGAGCAGCGAGACGCGAATCTCGAAGAGCGGCCAGCGGTCGGCCGGGCGGACTTCGTGCGACATCTCGTCGCGTATCCGCCCCAACTCCGCCGCGACCGCATGCGCATCGCGCCCGCGCAGGTCGCTCACAGCCAGCTCGTACTCGGGCACGCGTTCGAGCACACGCTGGAAGCCGTCGGGCGTCACGACGGCGCGCAGCATGTCGTGACGCTCGACGCAGCGCCGGATGGCTTGGTTCAGACGTTCAAGGTCGAGCCCTTCGCCTTCGAGTTCAAGGTAGCCGTGCGCCGCGACGTTGCTCAGCTCGAAGTCGCCGCCGCGGCCGATCCAATACGCCTGCTGAATCTCCGTGAGCGGGAAAGGCTCGTAGCGCTCGGCGGGCGCGGGCGTGAGCCGGGGCAGCGACAAACGCTCGCCTACCTGCTCCCGCCTGCTCGCCTTCCGCCGTGCGATGGCGACGGCGAACTCCGCGACCGTCGGCGCGCGGAACAGGTCGCGCAGGAATAGGTTGACGCCGAAGCGTGCGCCGGCCTTGTGGACGAGGTGTGTGGCGAGCAGGCTGTGGCCGCCGAGGTCGAAGAAGTTGTCGTGGACGCCGACGCGCTCGACGCCGAGCGCCTCCTTCCAGATGGCCGCGACGGCCGCCTCCGCCTTCGTGCGCGGCGCGGCGTACGAGTCGCCCGCGTTGCGCAGCGCGCGCTCGGGCGCGGGCAGCGCGCGCCGGTTGACCTTGCCGTTGGCCGTCAACGGCAGCGCGTCGAGCGCGACGTACGCGGACGGGATCATGTACTCCGGCAGCTTGTCCTTGAGAGAGGCGCGCAGCGCCGCCGCGTCGGGCGCGGCGCCGTCCTCGCCGACCACGTAAGCGACGAGCGCGACATCGCCGCCCGCCCCCTTGCGCAGGGCGGCAGCCGCCTCGCGCACGGACGGGTGTCTGCGCAGCGCCGCCTCGACCTCGCCCAACTCGACGCGGTAGCCGCGCACCTTCACCTGGTCGTCGAGGCGGCCGAGGAAGTCGAGCGCGCCGTCGTCGCGGAAGCGCGCCGCGTCGCCGCTCCTGTACATCCGCGCGCCGGGTGTGTCGCCGAAGGGGTCGGGCAGGAAAGTCTCCGCCGTCAGGCCGGGCCTGTTGAGGTAGCCACGGCTCACGCCTTCGCCCGCGATGTAAAGCTCGCCCGCGACGCCCAAGGGGACGGGCTGAAGCCTTCCGTCTAAGACGTAGAGGCGCGTGTTGGCGATAGGGCGGCCGATGGGAACCGCGCCCGCCAGATCGACTCCCAGTGGCGCCTCGTAGACGCAGCAGCCGACGACCGTCTCGGTCGGGCCGTACTCGTTGAAGAAACGCGTCTCGGGCGCGTTGGCGCGCCACCATTCGAGGGCTTCGCCCGCGAGCGCTTCGCCGCCGAGGACGACGACCTTCGCCGCGCGCGCGAGGCGCCGGCCGTCCAGACGGCCTCTCAGCGCGTCGAGGTGCGAGGGCGTGAGCTTGACGAAACTAAACTCTTGCTCGGCGGCCAACGCCTCGGCCAGCGCGTCCACGCTCTCGCCTTCCGGCAGCAGCGTCACGCCTCGCCCGGCGACGAGCGGCGCGAAGAGGCTGGTCACGGTCAGGTCGAAGCCGAGCGGCGAGTGCAGCGGCGCGCCCGAGCCGCCGTCCACGTCGTAAGCGCGCACGCACCAGCTCAGGTAGTTGACCAGCCCGCCGTGCGTGACCATCACGCCCTTCGGCTTGCCCGTCGAGCCCGAGGTGTAGATGACGTAGGCGAGATTGTCGAGCGCCGGGCCGCCGTCCAACTCCTCCGCATCGCAGCCCGCAATCGCCTCCGCCTCGGAGTCTATACACAGCGCGTAACCCCAGTGGCTCGGGAGTTCGTCAACCAGCGCTTCCTCCGTAAGCAGGATGGAGGCGGCCGAGTCTTCGAGCATGAATGAGAGCCGCTCGGTCGGGTACGAAGGGTCGAGCGGGAGGTAAGCGCCGCCGGCCTTCAGGACGCCGAGCACCGCCGGCGCCATGTCGAGCGAGCGGCGTAGGCAGACGCCGACGCGCGCCTCCGGCCCGACGCCAAGCCCGCGCAGGTAGCGGGCGAGCCGATTGCTCTGCGCGTCCAGCTCGGCGTAGCTCATCCGCCGCGCGCCGTCGGAGAGCGCCGTCGCGTGCGGCGTCCGTTCCGCCTGCCGTCCAAAGAGTTGGTGGACGCACAGATCTTGCGGCGCTTCAGTCCGTGTGGCGTTCCACTCGTTGAGCACGGTCTGCCGCTCGCCCTCGCCGAGCAGCGGCAGGTATCCCACGGGACACTCCGGGTTCGCCGCGACGCCGGCCAGCGCCGTCCGGAAGTGTTCGAGCATCCGCCCGATTCTCTCGCCGTCGAAGATGTCCGTGTTGTACTCGAGCATGCCGCCGAGCCCACGTTTGGACTCGACCACGAACAGCGTCAGGTCGAACTTCGCCGACGCGCCTTCAACGTCAAACGGCGTCAGGCTGAGCCCGGGCATCCGCACGCCCTCAAGCTCGTCCCGCTGCCACACGAACTTGATTTGGAAAAGCGGCGCCCGCGAGAGGTCGCGCGCGGGCTGCAACTCCTCGACCAGTTTTTCGAAGGGCAAGTCCTGATGCGCGTACGCGCCGAGCGCCACTTCGCGCACTCGGCCCAGCAACTCGCGGAAGGTCGGGTTGCCGGACACGTCCGTCCGCAGCGCCAACTGGTTAGCGAAGAAGCCGATCAGCCCTTCCGTCTCGCGGCGGTTGCGGTTGGCGATGTCGGCGCCGACGACGATATCGTACGCGCCCGTGTAGCGGTGCAGTAAGACCTTGAAGGCGGCGAGCGCCGTCATGAAGAGGGTCGCGCCTTCGCGCCTGCTCAGCCCCTTGAGCGCCGCCGACAGCTCCGCCGGCAGTTCAAAGGCGCGGCGCGCGCCGCGGTAGCTCTGGACGGCCGGTCGCGGGCGATCGGCAGGCAGGTCGAGCGCGGGCAGCTCGCCGCCGAGGCGCCGCCGCCAGTATTCCATCTGACGTTCGAGCGCCTCGCCGCGCAGCCACCCGCGCTGCCAGACCGCGTAGTCGCCGTATTGAATCGGGAGCGCCGACGCCGGCGCCTCTCCGCCCTCGACGAACGCCTGGTAGTTCGCCGCCGCCTCGCGTATCAGGAGGCCGATTGACCAGCCGTCCGAAACGATGTGGTGCATCGTGATGAGCAGGACGTACCCTTCGTCCGCGATGCGGAAGAGGCGCGCGCGCACGAGCGGGCCGGCCGAGAGGTCGAAAGGTCTCTCGGCCTCTTCCGAGACTCTCCGCGATAGTTCCGCATCCCGCTCCGGCTCACTCAGTCCGCGCAGGTCTTCGAGCGCGAGGGTGAATTCCTGCTCCGCGTTGACCACCTGCACGGGCAGGCCGTCCACCTGCGCGAAGCGCGTCCGCAAGACCTCGTGCCGACCGATGACTTCGGCGAGGCTTCGCTCCAGCGAGTCGATGTCGAGCGTCCCCGTCAGGCGGACGGCGCCCGGCAGGTTGTAGGCCGAAAGCCCCGGCTCCATCTGGTCGAGGAACCAGAGGCGTTGCTGCGCGAATGAGAGCGGCAGGTCGCCCTCGCGCTCGATGGGCGCGAGCAGCGGCGTCTCGACTCCCTGCCCTTCGGCGGCGACTTGCGCGGCCAACTCGCCGAGCGTCTGCGTTTCGAAGATGGTTCGCAGCGGCAACTCCACGCCGAGCGTCTCGCGCACGCGCGAGACGGCCTGCGTCGCCAGCAAGCTATGCCCGCCCAACTCGAAGAAGTTGTCGTCGCGCCCGACGCCGTCCAGGCCGAGCGTCTCCGACCAGACCTGCGCCAACAACTCTTCGACCGGCGTCCGAGGCGCGACGAACGCGCCCGCAGACTGCGAACGCGTCGGCTCCGGATCGGGCAGCCCGCGGCGGTCGATCTTACCCGTCGGCGTCAAAGGCATCAGCCCGACCTCGACGATTACCTCCGGCGCCATCCAACTCGGCAGGCGTCCGCGCAGGTACGCGCGCAACTCCTTGACGGCAACTTCCCAATCAGCGCCGCCCGGCTCACGCTCGACGTAGAGCGCCAGACGCCTCTGCGCCCCTTCGCCCCACGCCGCCGCCACACACTCCCTGATCCACGCGAGCCCGCGCGCGGCCGCCTCGATCTCGCCCAGCTCGACGCGGTAGCCGCGCACTTTCACCTGTTCATCGACGCGGCCCACGAACTCCAGCGCGCCGCATGGCAGATGCTTCGCAAGGTCGCCCGTCTTGTAGAGCCGCGCGCCCGGCTCCGACGAGTACGGGTCGGGCACGAAACGCTCGGCCGTCAAGGATGGGCGACCGTGGTAACCGCGCGCGAGCCCCTCGCCGCCGAGGTAGAGTTCGCCGACCACGCTCGTGGGTACCGGGCGCATGTGACGGTCAAGCACGTAGGCGCGCGTGTTGGCGACGGGCCGCCCGATGGTCGGCTCGCCCGGCGCTCCGCGCTCGACGAGCGCGAAGGTCGAATAGGTCGTGTCCTCCGACGGGCCGTAAAGGTTCCAGACGCGCCGCGCGCTCGTCCGCTCGTAGACCTGTTCGACGAGCGCGCGCTTGAGCGGCTCGCCTGCAAGGTTGACCGTGAGCGCCGAATTGGGGACGCCGCCGGCCCGCGCCAGCTCAGCCATCGCCGAGGGGACGGTGTTGACGAGCGTCACGCCCTCGCCGCCGAGCGCGGGCAGCGCCAGCGCGTTCTGCGCGACGACGAGCCGGCCGCCCCACGCGAGCGGCGCGAACATCTCGAAGACCGAAAGGTCGAAGCAGACCGAGGTCGAGGCCAGTACGCACGCCAGTTCTTCCGGCGAGAAAGTTTCGCGCGACCAGTGGAGCAGAGCGGCTGCGCTGCGGTGCTCGATGGCGACGCCCTTCGGCCGCCCCGTCGAGCCAGAGGTATAGATCATGTACGCGAGGTTGCTGGGCGCGACTTTGACGGAAGGGTTCTCGGCGCTCGCGCGCGCGATTGCCCCCGCGTCCCTGTCCATACAGACGATGGCGCAGACAATGGCGCAGACGACGGCCCCGTCGTCTGCGGCCCCGCCTTCGGGCAGCGCGCCGAGCAGAGACTCCTCCGTCAGAAGCGCCTTGACGCCCGCGTCACCGAGCGTGAAGCGGATGCGCTCGCGCGGGTACTCGGGGTCGAGCGGCACGTAAGCCCCGCCCGCCTTCAACACACCGAGCAGGCCGACGATCAGCGCGTCGGTGCGCCCGAGGAGGACGCCGACCAGCGACTCAGGCCCGACGCCGAGTTCCCGCAGGCGCCACGCCAGTCGATTGGCGCGCTCGTTCAGCTCGGCGTAAGTCAGACTCTCTTCACCGAAGACGACGGCCGTAGCAGCGGGCGTGCGCGCGGCCTGCGCCTCGAACAGTTGGTGGACGGTAACGTCGCGCGGGTAGTCGCGCCGCGTGTCGTTGAAATCTTCGACGAGCAGCCTCCGCTCGGCCTCGCCGAGCAGCGGCAACTCCGAAATGCGTCCCTCGGGCCGCGCCACGGCGCCCTCCAGCAACGTCGTGAAGTGGCCCGCCATCCGCTCGACCGTCGCCGCGTCGAAGAGATCCGTGTCGTAGACGAAGCTTCCGCGAATCTCCCCGCCGGCCTCCTGCCCGCCGACCTCCTGCCCGCCGACCTCCTGCCCGCCGACCTCCTGCCCGCCGACCTCCTGCATGCTGAGGGTCAGGTCGAACATCGCCGTGGCGCCGGGTTCGGTCACGGGCGAGAGCCGCAGGCCGCGCAGGCTCAACTCCTCGATCGGGGTGTTCTGCAACGCGAACATCACGCGGAACAGCGGCGTGTGGTCTAAGTTCCGCTCGGTCTGTAGGGCTTCAACTAGTTTCTCGAAAGGAAGGTCCCCGTGCGTGTAGGCGCCGAGACAAACCTCCCGCACGCGCCGCAGCAGGTCGTTGAAGGTCGGGTCGCCTGAGAGGTCTGTGCGCAGCGCGAGCGTGTTGACGAAGAAGCCGATGAGGTCTTCGGTCTCGGCGCGGCCGCGGCCCGCGACCGGCGTCCCCACGCTGATGTCCTGCTGCCCCGAGTAGCGCCCCAGCAACGACTGGAAGGCCGCGAGCAGCGTCATGAACATCGTCGTCCCCTGACGTCTGCTCAGCTCTCCGAGGGCTTGGGCCAGCGCCTTCGGAAGACTGAACGAGTGATGCGCCCCGCGGCGCGCGCGCGGCGCCTGCGGCCGGCGGTCGGTCGGTAGATCGAGCGCGGCCTGCGCGCCTCCGAGTTGTCGGCGCCAGTAGTCGAGCTGCCTTTCGAGCGCGCCGCCGTCGAGCCAACGACGCTGCCATGCGGCGTAGTCCGCGTACTGAATCGACAGCGCCGGCAAAGGCGACGAACGCCCCGTCACGAACGCCTCGTAGAGCGCGGCCACTTCCTTGACGAGCAGCCCGATAGACCAGCCGTCGCTGATGATGTGGTGCATCGTCAACAGCGCGACGTGCTCTTCGTCGCCGAGCTTCAAGAGCCTTGCGCGCAGCAGCGGGCCGCGGCTCAGGTCGAAAGGCTGACGCGCCTCTTCGAGCGCGAGGCGTCGCGCCGCCTCCGCGCGCTCCTGCTCGCCGCCCGCCTCGCGCAAATCGGCGCCGGCGAGTGGCGTCGGCTGTGCGGGGGCGATGACCTGCACGGGGTGTCCCGCAACTTCGTCGAACGTCGTGCGCAGAATCTCGTGGCGCCGGACGACCTCGTTGAGCGTCCGCTCCAGGGCTTCTACGTCGAGGCGGCCCGCGAGGCGGATCGCCATGGGCAGGTTATAGGCGGCGCTCTCAGGCTCCAAACGTTGCAGGAACCAGAGCCGCCGCTGCCCGTACGACACCGACGCCTCGCCGTCGTCGCGCGCGCCCGGCCCGATGCGGCCCGGCTCAATGCGGCCCGCCTCCGCTTGACCGCCGTCCTCCGCGCGCAGCCGCAAATCTTCCGCGACGACGCGGCTCAAGCCTTCGACGGTCGGTTCCTCGAAGAGGGCCCGCAGCGGAACATCCACGCCGAACGTCGCGCGCGCGCGCGCCATCACACGCGTCGCCAGGAGCGAGTGCCCGCCCAACTCGAAGAAGTTCGAGCGCGCTCCGACGTGCGCCACGCCGAGCGCCTCGGCCCATATCGCCGCCACCGCTTCTTCGACGGGGCCGCGCGGCGCCGTCTCGCCCGCGTCCGCCGCCCACGCCTCTATCTCCGGCAGCAGCAGCCGGTTCACCTTCCCGCTCGCCGTCAGCGGCATCTCCTCCAGGACAGCCACCGCCGCGGGCAGCATGTATTCAGGCAGCGCGCGGCCCAGACGAGCGCGCACCTCACGCACGTCTATCTCCGAGCCTTCAGGCGGAACCACGTAGGCGTGCAACTGCACGGCGCCCGCGCCGCCTCTGCGGCGCGCCACGACGGCCGCCTGCTTGACGCCTTCAAGCGCGAGCAGCGCGGCCTCGATTTCGCCCGGCTCGACGCGATGGCCGCGCACCTTCACCTGAGAGTCGGCGCGACCTAAGAACTGCGCCGCCCCGTCGGCGAGCCAACGCGCGCGGTCGCCCGTCTTGTAGAGCCGCGCGCCCGGCTCAGATGAGAACGGGTCGGGCACGAACCGCTCGGCCGTCAGCGCCGGCGCGCCGAGGTATGCGCGCGCCACGGGGACGCCGCCGATGTAGAGTTCGCCGGGCAGGCCGACCGGCGCGGGGCGCATCTCGTCGTCGAGCGCGTAGAGCCGCGCGTTGCTGATGGGTCTGCCGATGGGCGGGAGTTCGGGCCAGCTCTCGACCGTGTCTTGCCCGAGGACGAACTCGCTGACGGCGTGCGCCTCGGTCGGGCCGTAATGGTTGTGTAGGGCGCCGCCTTCGAGCTTCTCGAACATCCGGGCGATGGGCTCCGTGATGTGCAGTTGCTCGCCGGCCGTAATGACCTGACGAAGGCCCCGCGGGACCAGGTCGAGGCGCCGCGCCGCGAGCGCGAAGTGTTGCAGCGCAACGAAGGGCAGGAACAGTCTCTCCACCGACTGCTCCATGCAGAAGCGGAGTAGCCGCTCGCTGTCGCGCCGCTCGTCCTGCTTCACGAGGACGAGCGCGCCGCCGACGCTCCACGTCGAGAAAATCTCCTGGAACGACACGTCGAAGCCGAGCGAGGCGAACTGGAGCGTGCGCGCGGGCGCGGGCGTCGAGCGCGTCGTCTGCCAGACGACGAGGTTCGCCAGCGCGCCGTGAGTCATCGCCACGCCCTTCGGCGCGCCCGTCGAGCCTGACGTGTAAAGCACGTAAGCCAGATTCTCCGGCGCGACCGCCGCGCGCGGGTCGTCCGCCGGACTGACTTCGATTTGACTGCGGTCGGCGTCGAGACGCGCGACAGGAGCGTCCAGCCACGAGAGCTTTTCGGTAAGCGCCTCTGTCGTGATTACGGCCGACAGCCCGGCGCCGCGCGCTACCGAACGCAAACGCTCTTCGGGATGCTCAGTGTCGAGCGGCACGTACGCGCCGCCCGCCTTGAGCGACGCCAGTACCGCCAGGACCTGCTCCACGCCGCGCTCCAAAAACAGTCCGACGCGCGAGTCCGGCCCGACGCCGAGGCTCTTTAAATGATGAGCGAGCCGGTTGGCCTCCGCGTTCAACTCGGCGTAGGTCAGACACCGGCCGTAGAACTCGACCGCGACGGCGGACGGCGCGCGGCGCGCCTGTTCTTCAAAGAGCGCGTGAATTGTGCGCCGTTGTTTGTCCGGCTCGTCGGTCGCGTTCCACTCCTCGACCACCTGCCGCCGCTCGTCCGCGGAGAGCAGCGACAGTCGTCCGACCGGGCATGAAGCTTCCGCGACCGCGAGTTCGAGTACGCGCCGGTAGTGGCCGATCATCCGCTCGACGGTTTCGCCGTCGAAGAGGTCTGCGTTGTAGCGGAAGGCGCCGGTCAATCCCTCCGGGCTCTCCTGCGCCGTGACGGTGAGGTCGAAGATGGAAGTCTCGTTGTCGATGTCGAGCGGGGTGACGCGGACGCCGGGCAGTTCGGGCACGGGCATCGGCGCATTGCGGAGCTGGAAGAAGACCTGGAAGAGCGGCGAGCGGCTGAGGTCGCGCTCTGGCATGATCTCTTCGACCAGTTTCTCGAACGGCATGTCCTGATGAGCGTAGGCTTCGAGCGCGCGCTCCCTGACCTGACCGAGAACGTCGCCGAACGACGCCCCGCCGTCAAACCGCGTGCGGAGCACGAGCGTGTTGACGAAGAAGCCGATGAGCGGTTCAAGCTCGGCGCGTGTGCGGTTCGCAATCGCCGTCCCGACGGCGATGTCCTCCTGCCCCGTGTAACGCCACAGCAACACCTTGAAGGCGGCCAGCAGCGCCATGAAGAGCGTCGCGCCTTCGCGCTCGCCGAGCGCCTTGAGCTGCTCGATGAGTTCGGGCGGGAGCGTAATGTTGCGGCGCGCGCCGCGGTAGCTCTGGACGGCCGGGCGCGGCCTGTCCGTCGGCAGCTCAAGCGCCGGCGGCTCCGGGCGGAGCCGCCCGATCCAGTAGTCGCGCAGCCGCTCAAGCTCGTCGCCTTCGAGCCAACCGCGCTGCCAGTGCGCGAAGTCCGCGAACTGTACGGAGAGTTCGGGCAGGGCCGCGGCCTCGCCCTTGAGAAAGGATTGGTAGAGGGCGCTCGCTTCACGGACGAAGACGCCGATTGACCACCAGTCCGAGACGACGTGATGCATCGTCAGCAGCAGCACGCGCTCTTCCTCTTCGAGCTTGAGCAGCCGCGCGCGGAAGACAGGCCCGGTCGAGAGGTTGAACGGCCGCTTCGCCTCCTCGACGGCGAGGCGCACGGCCTCGGCCTCGCGCTCGGCGTGCGGCAAGTGGGCCAGGTCTTCCGTCGTCAACACGCCGCCGCGATGCTCGTCGATGACCTGGACTGGCTCGCCGCCGACGGCGACGAAGCGCGTGCGCAGAGACTCTTGACGCCGCGCCACCTCGTCGAAGGCGCGCGCGAGAGCCGCCACGTCGAGCGCGCCGGAGAGCCGAACGGCAAAGTCGCCGTTGTAAAAAGGATTCCCCGGCTCCAACTGGTCGAGGAACCAGAGGCGCTGCTGCTGGAACGAGAGCGGCAATGACCCTTCGCGCGGCGCGCGCGTGATGCGATGCGTCGCGGCCCGCTCCCAACGCCTCGCCTCTTCGACTCTCCCCGCCAGCCCCGCGACGGTGGGCGACTCGAAGAGACTGCGCAACGGCAGCTCGACGCGCAGCGCGTCGCGGACGCGAGCCATGACCTGCGTGGCGAGCAGGCTGTGGCCGCCCGCCGCGAAGAAGTTGTCTTCGACGCCGACGCGCTCGACACCCAGGACTTCGGCCCAGATGTCCGCCAGCTCGGCTTCGACCTGCGTGCGTGGAGAATGATCCCGCGCCACGTCCGCCCGCGCGAGCGCCGGGTCGGGCAGCGCCTCGCGCGCCACCTTCCCGCTCGGCGTGACGGGTATCTCGTCCACCACGACGAACGCCGACGGAATCATGAACTCCGGCAGCTTCTCCATGAGGAAGGCGCGGAGGCGCCGCGCAAGCTCGCGCGCGCGCAGCTCCCGCAGCGGGTCGTTGGCGTAATCCGCCGGAGCTTTGTCGGCGCGCGCTTCGTCTACATCTAATAAAGGTAAGACGGCGCTCGGCGCCGATTCGTCGCGCCGCAGGAAGACGGCGTCGAAGCTGCCGTCCGCGCGACCCGCGGCGCAGCTCACCTCGACCGCGAAGCCCGCCTCCGCGCCGACCGCCCACACGTCTTCGGGGTCTATGCCGACGCCCGCGGCCGACGCCCGCGCCGCCTCGCCCAACTCGGAGACGTCGTCCAGACCCGCGCCTTCCGCGGCGGCGCGCACGGCCAACACGTCTTCCAGCACGCGCGCGTTGGGTATGTCGCGGACGGCGAGGAAGTCGTTCAAAGGCTCGGCCAGCAATTCACGCAAGCCTTCGAGGCTCAAGCCCTCGTCTCGCCAGTCGAGCCAGTCCGCCTCTCTCGAAGGCGTCTCGCCCGCGGCGTAGAGGATTACGTCGTAGCGGAACTTCGTTAATTCGTTGCGCGCGCGCCCGCGCTTGAGCAGCGCCTTGAAGCGCGTGAGCTTGCCGGCGCCCTGCTTCAGGCCGGCGAAGAGGCGCGGGTCGATGACCAGCTCCTCTTCCTGCGACATCCGCTTGCGGACGCGTCGCCGCAATTGATCGACCTCCAGCGACGGCGGCGCGCCATGCATCTCGACGGAAGTGTGGAAGGCTTCGAGCAAAGAGAGGCTCCGCACGTCGCCGACGAAGACGAAGCCGCCGGGGCGCGCCGCTCGCGCCGCGCCTTCGAGGACGCGGAGCAGGTAATCGGCGCCCGGGAAGTATTGGATGACGGAGTTGAGCGCCACCACGTCGAACGAATCGTCGGCGAGGTCGTCGAAGTCGTCGGCCGTCCGATGCAGCAGCGTCACCTGACTGAGTCCGCGCGCGGCGACCTGTCCGGCGAGGCGGTCGATGGCGCCGCGGGAGAAGTCCGTGGCGACGTAGCTCTCGCACTCGGGCGCGATCGGGAAGAGCAAGAGGCCGGCGCCGCAGCCGATCTCAAGGACGCGCCGCGGGCGCAGGGAGCGGATACGCTCGACCGTCTGCTCGACCCACTCACGCATCTCTTCCGAAGCGATGGGCTCGCCCGTGTAGCTGCTGTTCCAGCCGGAGATGTTGAAGGTTTCGTCGTCCCCAGGCTCCGCGCGCGCGTAAGTCTCCTCGTAGAGCGCCTGCCACTGCGAGACGACCTGCGCGCTCGATTCGTCTTCGCCGTCGCCGTTCGCCGAGCCGGTCTGCGGGACGACGTAAGCGACAAGCCGCTTCTCCGACGCCTCCGGCTCGTGGATGACGACGACGCTCTGCCTGACGGACGGGTGACGGTCAAGCGCCGTCTCGATTTCTCCCAGCTCGATGCGGAAGCCGCGCAACTTCACCTGATGGTCAACTCGCCCGATGAACTCTATCTGGCCCGCGGCGTCGTACTTCACGAGGTCGCCCGTGTGGTAGAGCCGCGCGCCCGGCTCACCGCTGAAGGGGTGCGGCAGGAACTTCTCGGCCGTCGTCCGCGCGTCGTGTCGATAGCCGCGCGCTAAACCAATGCCGGCGACGCATAGCTCGCCGGGAACGCCCACGGGCGTCGGGTTCATGAAGGGATCGAGGATGTAAGCCTGCACGTTGGCGATGGGGCGGCCGATGGCGGGAGCCGCGTTCGCCAGGGCGTGCGCATCCACGGGCGCGCAGGTGGCGACGACCGTGTTCTCGGTCGGGCCGTAATGGTTGATGAGCGCGCATGGCAATTCTTCGCCGGGACGACGGTGGAGCTTGTCGCCGCCGGTCAGCAAAGCGCGCAGGCGGACGGAGGCGGGCCACTCCTCTTGCAGTACAAGTTCGGCCAGCGGCGTCGGCAGGAACGAGATGGTGACTCCTTCCGCGTCGAGCCAATCCAACAGCGCGCGCGGCGAAAGGCGTCGCTCCTCGTCGGGCACGTGCAAACTCGCGCCCGCCGCGAGGTAGGGCCACAACTCCCAGACTGAGGCGTCGAAGCCGGGGCTGGCGACCAGCGTCGCGCGGTCACTCGGGCCAATGTCGTAAGTCTCGCGATGCCAGTTGACGAGGTTCAAGAGCCCCGCGTGCGTCAGTTCGACGCCCTTCGGCGCGCCGGTCGATCCCGAGGTGTAGATGACGTAGGCGAGATTCTCGGGCGCGGCGAGGTTGGGCGGGTTGTCGTCGCCCGCGGCTTCAATGTTCTCGCCGTCCGCGTCGATACAGACGACCGTGCCCCAGAAGGACGGGAGTTGATCCAGCAGCCCTTCGCGAGTAACGAGCAGCGGGAGGCTCGCGTCTTCGACGATGGCGCTCACCCGCTCGATGGGATACGTGGTGTCGAGCGGGACGTAGGCGCCGCCCGCCTTGAGCGCCGCCAGCGCCGCAGTGACGTAATCCGCCGAGCGCTCAAGGTAGACGCACACGGCCGTCTCCGGGCCGACGCCGACCGAGCGGAGATAGTTCGCGAGCCTGTTGGCCCGCGCGTTTAGTTCGCCGTAACTGAGCGCCGACGCGCCGTCGTTGACGGCCAACGCTTCGGGGCGATCGGCCGCGCGCGCTTCGACGAGCTGTTGGACGCGGAGGTCAGTCGGGTACACGGCGAGCGTGTCGTTCCAGCCGGCGAGCAGCAGCTCCCGCTCCGCGGGGGCGAGCAGCGGCAGCGCCGAGAGACTCGCGAAAGGATTCGACGCAACGCCGTCGAGCAGCGTCCGGAAGTGTCCGACGAGGCGGGCGACTGTGTCGTGGTCGAAGAGGTCCGTGCTGTACTCAAGCATCCCCTTCACGCCGCGCTCCGTGTCCTCCATCGAGAGCGCGAGGTCGAACTTGGAGGCGCCCGTCTCGCCCGTCATCAGCTCGAAGCTGAGGTCGGCCAGCTCGTAGGCCGGCGCGGGCGAATTTTGCAGCACGAAGGCGGCTTGGAAGAGCGGGTTCAGGCTGGTGTCGCGGTCGGGGGCCAGCTCCTCGACCAAACGCTCGAACGGCGCGTCCTGATGCGCGTAGGCGCCGACGGTCACGTCCTTCACGCGCCCGAGTAGTTCGCGGAACGTGGGGTCGCCGGAGAGGTCCGTGCGCAGGACGAGCGTGTTGACGAAGAAGCCAATGAGCGGCTCGACTTCGCTGCGCGTGCGGTTGGCGATGGCCGAGCCGACGGCGATGTCGGTCTGCGACGAGTAACGTTGAAGCAGCGCTTTGAAGGCCGCGAGTAAAACCATGAAGAGCGTCGCGCCCTCCTGACGGCCGAGCGCCGTGAGCGCGTCGGCGGTCGCGCGCGGGACGACGAAGTGCTGGCGCGTCCCGCGATGTGTGTTGACGCGCGGCCGTGGGCGGTCGGTCGGCAGGTGGAGCGCCGGTACTCCCGCCAGCCGCCCGCGCCAGTAGTCGAGCTGCTTCTCCAACGTCTCGCCGCTCAGCCATTCGCGCTGCCAGACGGCGTAGTCGGCGTATTGCAGCGCGAGTTCGGGCAGCGGCGACGGCCGCCCGCCGATGAAGGCTTCGTAGAGCGCGGCGATCTCGCGGATGAGCACGCCCGCCGACCAGTCGTCGGACGCGATGTGGTGCATCGTCAGGAGCAGCGCGTGCTCCGTCTCGCCCAGGCGAAGCAGCGTGGCGCGCAGGAGCAGCCCGCTCGTGAGGTCGAATGGCGCGCCGGCTTCGAGGTCGGCGAGGCGGCGCGCTTCGGCTTCGCGCTCGTCTTCGGCCAGGCGCGCCAGGTCAATACTCTCGATCTTGAGCGTGACGTGCGGCGCGACGAGCTGTCGTGGCTGTCCGCTCTCGTCGGTGAAGACCGTGCGCAAAGCCTCGTGCCGCCTGACCACCTCGCTCAGGCTCCGCTCCAACGCCTCAACGTCGAGGCGGCCCGTGAGGCGGACGCTGCCGGCGACGTTGTAGAAGGGGTTGCCGGGCTCCAGCTTGTCGAGGAACCAGAGGCGCTGCTGCGAGTACGAGAGCGGCGCCGGCCCTTCGTCCGCGCGCTTCGGTATCTGGCGGGCAGGCGTGGAGTCAAGCCCCGCTTCGCGGAGCATAAGGTCGAGCAGCGCGCGGCGCGCAGCTGAGGAGTTGCGTTCTTTAATCATTGTTTTGTGCTTCCAAAGGCGCGGCCGAACGGGCCGCCAACATTGCCTGCACCTGCTCGTCGGACAGGCGCGACAGGCGGGAGAGCAGCTCCGCCTTCCGCTCCGTCTTGAGCCGGTCGGGCGCGGCTTCGAGTAGCGCTTCGGCGAGCCGCGACAGCGTCGGCGACTGGAAGAGACGGCGCAACGGCAGCTCGACGGAGAAGACGTCGAAGATGCGGGAGGTCACCTGCGTCCCCAGCAGGCTGTGACCGCCGAGGTCGAAGAAGTTGTCGTGCGCGCCGACGCGCTCCACTTCGAGCACCTGCGCCCAGATGTCCGCGAGCGCCTCTTCGACCGCGTTGCGCGGCGCGACGTACGACCCGCCCGGCTCACCTCTCTGGCGGCCCGGCGCGGGCAGCGCGCGCCTGTCCACCTTCCCGCGCATCGTCAGCGGCAGGGCGCTCATAGGCACGAAGGCCGACGGGAGCATGTAGTCGGGGAGAGTCTGCTGAAGGAACCGGCGCAGCTCCGGCGCCAGGCGGCGGAAGCTCCGGCGGCGAAGCGGGTCGTTACAGTAGGCTCGCCACGCCTGACGCGGCGAGCCTTCGAGACCGTGGGCCGTCGAGGCGAGCCGGCCGCGCGGCGCCGCGGCCTCCGCGCCTTGCTTACGCGTCAGCAGCGCGTTGAAGCAGTCGGGCTCTTCCGGGGCGGGCCAATAGAGTTCGACCGAGTAGGGCAGCTCCGCTTCCAGATTCCAGAACTCCTCCGGGTCAACACCACAGTCTACGGCGCAGGCGCGCAGGGCTTCGCGCAACGCGGCGGCGGTCGCGGGCGGGCGCTCGTCCGAAAGCAGACGCGCGCCCGCCACGTCGGCGACGAGGCGCGCGTTCGGGACACGCAGCACATGCAGGGCGTCGGGCTGCTCACGCTCAACCAGCGCCCGCAAGTCCGGCATCGTCAGGCGCTCGCGCCGCCAGTCGCGCGTGAGCGCCGGCCTGGCCGCGTGCGCGTCGCCGCCGACGTGCCCGTCGCCGCCGACATGGAGGATGACGTCGTAGCGGAACTTCGTCAGCTCGTTGTGCGCGCGGCCGCGCTTGAGCAGCGCCTCGACACGGCCGACGCCTTCAAGCTCTTGACTGACGGCGCGGAAGAAGTCCGGGTCGAGGACAAGCTCTTCCTCCTGTTCGGCGCGCGCTCTCACGCGCTGCGTCAGTTGTTCGGCGGCGGTCGTGGGAGCGGCCTGGAAGAGTTCAAGCGACGTGTAGAACTCTCTCGACAGACGTTGGGAGCGCACATCGCCGATGAAGACAAAGCCGCCCGGCGCGACCCGGCGGGCCGCGCCCTTGAGCGCGCGCAGCAGGTAGTCGCCGCTCGGGAAGTACTGCGCGACGGAGTTGATGACGACGGCGTCGTAGGCCGCCTCTGGAATGCCTTCGAAGTCTTCGGCCGCGCGTTGGAGCAGCGATACGGAGTTGATGGCGGGGACGCGCGCGTCGAGCGCGCTTCTGATTTTCGAGAGCGCCGCGGCCGAGAAATCGGTGGCCGTGTAACGCTCGCAGTCAGGAGCGATTCGGAAAAGTAGCAAGCCGGCGCCGCAACCGATCTCAAGAACGCGCCGCGGGCGCAAGGAGCGGATGCGCTCGACCGTCTGCTCGACCCACTCGCGCATCTCTTCGGCCGGGAGGGGATCGCCCGTGTAGCTGCTGTCCCAGCCCGTGAGGTCGAAGTAAGGGTCCGCGGCGCCGCGCGGGTCGTCGTGTGACTGATCGAACACGTTCTGCCATTCGGCGACCTGCTCCGCGCTCAGCTCGGCTTCGGGAGCGTATGACTCGTCGGCGGGTTCGTGGACGACGTATGCCACGAGCCGCTTGTCGCCCGGCGCGTCTTCGCGCAGGACGACCGCCGCCTCGCCGACGGCCGCGTGGCGCGCGAGCGCGGCCTCGATCTCGCCCAGCTCGATGCGATAGCCGCGCAGCTTCACCTGTTCGTCGCGGCGGCCGAGGAACTCGATGTTGCCGTCGGGCAGGTAGCGCGCGACATCGCCGGCGCGGTAGAGCCTGGCGCCGGGCTCCCGCGAGAACGGGTTCGGCGCGAACCGCTCGGCCGTCAAAGCAGGGTCGTTGGCGTAGCCGCGCGCAAGACCTTCGCCGCCGATGTGGATTTCGCCCGGGACGCCTTCAGGGACGGGGCGCAGGTTTGCGTCGAGCAGATAGAGTTGTGTATTGGCGATGGGGCGTCCGATGGGCACTGCGCCGCGCGACGGCGCGCGGCCGGCCGCCACTTCGTAGACGCAGCAGCCGACGACCGTCTCGGTCGGGCCGTACTCGTTGACGACGCGCGTCTCGGGCGCATGCTTGCGCCAGAAGCTCAACGCCTCGCCGCGCAACGCCTCGCCGCCGATGACGAGCGCCCGCGTCTGCCGCGCAGCCTCCGACGGCGGCGTGAGTTCGGCCAGCAGCGACAGGTGCGCCGGGGTGATTTTGATGAGGCTGAAATCGCCGCCTGCGTCGAGCGCGCTTTGCAGGCTCTCGGCCCCTTCGCCGTCGGGCGCGAGGACGACGCCGCGCCCCGACACGAGCGGGGCGAACAGGCTCGTCACCGTCAGGTCAAAGCCGAGCGACGAGTGCGCCGGCGCGCCGCGCCCTTCCGCCACGCGGTAAGCGCGCCGGCACCAGCTCAGGTAGTTGACGACGCCGCGATGCGTAATCATCACGCCCTTCGGCTTGCCCGTCGAGCCGGAGGTGTAGATGACATAGGCGAGATTCGCGGGCCGCGCGAGCGGCGACGGGTTCTCCGCGACGGCGAAGGCGTCCGGCGCCGAGTCGAGCGCGATGATGTCGGCCGCCGCGCCTTCGAAAGCGTTGGCGAACTTCTCCTGCGTCAGCAAGAGCGGCGCCTGCGACTCTTCCAGAATCAAACGCCTGCGCCCGGCCGGGTACGCGGGGTCGAGCGGCACGTAGGCCGCGCCCGCCTTGAGCGCGCCGAGGAGTCCGGCCACCATCTCGAAGGAGCGTTCGACGCACAGCGCCACGAGCGTCTCCGGCCCCGCGCCGCGTGAGCGCAGCATGTGCGCGACGCGGTTGGCGCGCTCGTTCAACTCGGCGTAGGTCAACGAACACCCGCCGAGCGTGAGCGCCGTCGCGTGCGGCGTGAGCGTGACCTGCTCCTCGAAGAGTTCGTGGAGGCAGGCGTCTTCGGGATAGTCGGCGGCCGTCTCGTTGCGCGCGTGGAGAAGTTCGCGCCGCTCCGCCTCGGTCAGCAACGGCAGTTCGGCCACGCGCAATTCTGGATTCGCCGTGACGCCTTCGAGCAACACGCGGAAATGCCCCAGCAACCGGCGCACCATGTTGGCGTCGAAGAGGTCGGCGCTGTACTCCACAGACGCCAGCAGGCCATCGTCGGTCGGCTGCGCGAAGAGGGTCAGGTCGAACTTCGACGCGCCGCTCGAAGTGTCTTGCAGCGAGAGCCGCAGGCCGGAGAGTTCGAGCGTCCGCCGCGGGGCGTTTTGCAGCACGAACATGACCTGAAACAGCGGCGTGTGATTGAGGTCGCGCTCGGGCTGTAGCTCCTCGACCAGCATCTCGAAGGGCAGGTCTTGATGCGCGTACGCGCCGAGCGCGACCTCGCGCACGCGGCCGAGCAGTTCGCGGAAGGTCGGGTCGCCGGATACGTCCGTCCGCATCACGAGGGCGTTGACGAAGAAGCCGATGAGATCCTCGACCTCGGCGCGCGTGCGGTTCGCGATGGAAGTCCCGACGACGACATCCGTCTGCCCCGTGTAGCGCGAGAGCAGAGCCTGGAAAGCGCCGAGCAGGAGCATAAACAGCGTGACGCCCTCGCGGCGGCTCAACTCGTTGATGCGTTCGGCAAGTTCCTTCGGGAGCAGCAGCGTCTCGGTCGCGCCCTCGTAGCTTCTGGCCGGCGGCCGCGCGCCTTTGGCCGGCAATTCAAGAGTCGGCGGCGCGCCCGCCAGGCGCCGCTTCCAGTAGTCGAGTTGTTCGGCCAGCGCGTCGCCGGTGAGCCATTCGCGCTGCCAGTGCGCAAAGTCGGCGTACTGAATCGTCGGCTCTTCGAGCGGCGACGGCGCGTTGCCGTTGAAGGCTTCGTAAAGCGCCGCCATCTCGCGGATGAGCACGCCCATCGACCAGCCGTCAGAGACGATGTGGTGCATCGTCAACAGCAACAGATGTTCTTCCTCGGAGAGCCTGACGATCCCCGCGCGCAGCAGCGGCCCGCGCGCCAAATCGAAGGGTCTCCGCGCCTCTTCGGCCGCGCGGCGGAGGGCTTCCGTCTCACGCTCTTCGGCGGGCAGTTCGCTCAGATCAAGCAGCGGCGCTTCGACATCGAGAGGCGATCCCGTAACCTGCGCGGGACGCCCGCCGACGGCGGGAAACGTCGTGCGCAGAGCTTCATGCCGTCGCACGACTTCCGAGAGACTTTGCGCGAGGGCGCGACGGTCGAGCCGCCCGCTCAAGCGCAGGGCGACGGGGACGTTGTAGAAGGGGTTGCCCGGTTCGAGCCGGTCGAAGAACCAGAGTCGCTGCTGCGCGAAGGAGAGCGGGAGGTCGCCGTGGCGTGGCGCCGGCTCGACGGGAGGCAACGTGACCTTACGTCCACCATCGCCCGCGGCCTCGATTACGGCGGCCAACTCGGCGAGCGTCTGCGCCTCGAAGATGCCGCGCAGCGGGAGTTCGACATCGAACAGCGTCCGCACGCGGGACACGACCCGCGTCGCCAAAAGCGAGTGCCCGCCGATGTCGAAGAAATTGTCGCGCGCGCCGACGCGTTCGCGCCCCAGCGCCTCGGCCCACACGCCCGCCAGCAGTTCCTCGACGGCGCCGGACGGCGCGACGTAAGCCCCTTCGTCTTCCGCTTGCCGCTGCGCGGCCGGCGCACGCAGCGCCGCCCGGTCGACTTTGCCGTTGGGCGTGAGCGGGAGCGCGTCGAGCACGACGAGCGCGGACGGAACCATGTGCTCGGGGAATCTCTCCTTCAGGAACGCGCGCAGGTCGCGCCATGCGCACTTTTGCCCGCGCTCCGCGACGACGTAAGCGACGAGGCGCTTGCCGGCGAGGCCGTCCTCACGAACGTCGACGACGGCCTCGCGCACCGACGGGTGCTGGCCCAGACGCGCGTTGATCTCCTCCAGCTCGATGCGGAAGCCGCGCACCTTCACCTGATGGTCGGCGCGCCCCAGATAGTCAATTCGACCGTCGGGGAGATAGCGGGCGAGGTCGCCCGTGCGATACATGCGCGCGCCTGGCTCCTCGGCGAACGGGTTCGGCGCGAACCGCTCCGCTGTCATGCGCGGCCGGTTCCAGTACCCGCGCGCCAGCCCCGCGCCCCCGATGAAGACTTCTCCGGCGCCGCCGACGGGCGCGGGACGCATCCACCTGTCGAGGATGTAGACCTGCGTGTTGGCGATGGGGCGGCCGATGGCGGGGCGCTCCGCGGCGTCGCGGCCGACCTCCTCCATCGTCGTGTAGGTCGTGTACTCGGTCGGCCCGTAAAGGTTGACGACGCGCTCCACACCTTCGACCGCGTAGAGCGCATCCACCAGCGCGCGCGGCAGGGCTTCGCCGGCGAGGTTCACCGTCCGCGCCGTCGGCGGGAGACCGCCGAGCCTCACCAGCTCGGCCGCCGCCGACGGGACGGTGTTGATTAGACGCACGCCGTCCGCGTGCCCCTCGGCGGCCTCCAGCGCGCTGCGCACTATGACGACCCGGCCGCCGACGCTCAGCGGAGCGAACAGCTCGAAGATCGAGAGGTCGAAGCAGACCGAGGTGGAGGCCAGCACGGCCCCCAAGCTTTCGGGCCCGTAGGCGTCGGCCGCCCACGCGACGAAGGCCGCCGCGCTCCTGTGCTCGATGACCACGCCCTTCGGGCCGCCCGTCGAGCCGGACGTGTAGATGACGTAAGCGGCATTCTCCGGCCGCGCCGCCGCGCCCTGCGCCGCCGCCGTCGCCGAGCGCGTGAAGTCGTCGCTATCGCGTTCGAGGCAGACGGCCACCGCCGCGTGCTTCGGCGGCAAGCTCCCGAGCGTCGCCTCCTGCGCCAGCGCCAGCGACGCGCGCGCGTCGTCGAGCATCTGCTCAAGCCGCTGGGGCGGGTAGGCTGGGTCCAGCGGCACGTAGGCCGCGCCCGTCTTAAGGACGCCGAGCAGCGCCAGCATCAACTCGACGCCGCGCTCTAGGCAAACCCCGACGAGTCTTTCGGGGCCGGCGCCGAGGCTCCGCAGGCGCGCGGCCAGCAACTCGGCGCGCGCGTTCAACTCCGCGTAGCTGATCTCCTCGCCGCCGCAGACGACCGCCGTCGAGTCCGGCGTCGCCTCAGCCTGCGCCTCAAACAACTCGTGCAGACATCTCCCCCGCTCATAAGACCGCGCCGTCAGGTTCCACTCCAGCAGCACGCGCCGCCGCTCAGCCTCGCCCAACAATCGAAGCTCGCTGACGCGCTTCTCAGGAGTCGCCGCCGCTTCACTCAGCAGCGTTTGGAGGTTGAGCGCCAGGCGCGCGGCCGTGTCCGGCTCGAACAGGTCGGCGTCGTACCGGAGCGACGCGGAGAGCGGCCCGCCATCGTCCACGAAGGTCAGCATGAGGTCGAAGAGCGCCGAGCGTTGGCCGAAGGCGAAGGGTTCGAGCGTCAGTTCCCCGACCTGCGCGGGGTCGCCCGCCGTCCCGAAGATGAGTGGGGCGACGCCCCGCGTCTCCGGCCGCCGCGGCTTTTCGAGGACGAACATCACGTTGAAGAGCGGCGATTGATCGGCGCCGCGGTTCGGCCTCAGCCGCTCAACCAAAGCGGGAAACGGGTAGTCCTGATGTTCGAGGGCTTCGAGGACGCTCTGCCGCACACGGCGCAGGAGCTGGCGGAACGTGGGGTCGCCCGCGAGGTCCGCGCGGAGCGCGACGGGGTTGACGAAGTAGCCGACGAGCGGGGCGAACTCCGCGCGGCTCCGCCCGCTGAAAGGCGAGCCGACGACGAACTCCTCCTGCCCCGCGTAGCGGCTGAGCAAGACCTGAAAGGCCGCCAGCAAAACCGCGTACAGGGTCGTCCCCTCGCGCCGCGCTAGTTCGCGCAGCGCAGCGCCGACTTCGCCATCGAGCGTGAACTCGCGCGCCGCGCCGCGGCGGGACGTGGACGACTTGCGCGCGCGGTCGGTCGGCAGTTGCAGCGGGGTCAACTCGCCGCCGAGCTTGCGCCGCCAGTACGCCAGGTGTGCGTCGCCGGCAGGGCCGTCGAGCAGCGTCGCCTGCCAGCGCGCGAAGTCCGTGTACTGTGTTGAAAGCTCAAGCGCATCGCCTCCCGAGGTGAGGAGCGACGACAACTCCTCCAACAGCAACATCAGCGACCAGAAATCGACCGCGATGTGATGCGTGACTAAAAGGAGCGCGTGTCGCCCGTCGGCGCGCGTGAAGAGGCGCGCGCGGAGCGGGTACTCCCGCCCGAGATCGAAAGGCCGGTGGGCTTCGTCCTCGACGCGCCCGCGCAGTTCGTCTTCGTCCCAGCGCCCGGCGGAGATGGCTTCGAACGAGATCGCCGCGCCCGGCTCATGCACGCGCTGCACGGGCGCGCCGTCACGCTCTTCGAAGGTTGTGCGCAGAGAGGCATGGCGGTCGGCGAGCGTCTGCAAAGCGGCGCGCACCGTCTCGGCGTCCGCGCCCTCGGGCAGACGCGCGGCGAGAACGACGTGATAAGCCGCACTCGCGCGCGCAAGCTCGTGCAGGAACCAGAGCGCCTGTTGCCCGTACGAAAGCGGGTGTTCGTCTTGATGCGTGTGCGAGGCGACGGGCGGCACGTTCGCGCCGCGCGTGTGTTCGTCGGATGGCTCTCCGTTTTCGAGTTGTTCGACGATGCGGGCCGCGAGGTCTTCAAGGCTCATCTCCTCGAAGAAGGTCGTCAGCGGCATCGAGACCGCGAACTCGGTTTCGATTCTGTGCCTGAGTTCGACTGCTAGCAGCGAATCGAGACCGAGCGCGCCGAGCGGCTTGCCGAAGTCAACGACGGACTCACGCACCCTGAACGCCGCCGCCAACTCCGCGCGCAGCCACGCGGCAACATCGCGCCCGCGCTCTTGCGGCGTCGGCGGTTCGCTTACAACAGCAACTTCCACAACAGCAGCGTCGTCAAGCGTGCTCGACGCCAACACGTCAAGGTCTCCCGCTAGTAGACGCGCGCGGCACAGGCGGCGCTGAACCTTGCCGCTCGAAGTCTTGGGGAGAGCGCCCGCGCCGAGCAGCGCGACCGTGTACGCCTGCAACTGATGCCGCTCGGCCACCACGCTCCGGACAGCTTCGACGATGGCGGCAACTTCCGGCGACGACGCCACGAGGCCGCGCAACTTCCGCGACGCGCGCGGACTGACTTCGACGACGACCGCGAGTCTCTCCTCGCCGGCCGCCTCCAGAGAGAACGCGGCGCAGCCGCCCCGCTGAAGGTCGGGGTGGCTCGACTCGACCGTGGCCTCGATGTCCTGGGGGTAGTAGTTGAGGCCGCGGATGATGATGAGGTCTTTGAGGCGCCCGGTGACGAACAACTGCCCGTCCCGCAGACAACCCAAGTCGCCCGTGCGCAGGAACGGCCCTTCGCCCGTCTCCCTGAGGAAGCCTTTGAATGTCGCCGCCGTCTCTTCCGGGTTGTCCCAGTAGCCCCGCGCCACGCTCGCCCCCGCGACCCAGATTTCGCCAACGCCGTCCGGCGGCGTCAGGCTGCGCGTCTCGGGGTTGACGACGGCGACGCGCTGCCCCTCCGCGGGACGCCCGCACGCGACGAGGGAGCGCGCGTCCACGTCGTCCGCCTCCGCCTCCACTACGCGGTCGCGCACGATTGACTCTTCAATCACGCGGAGGGCGGGCACGCGGAGGGCGGGCACGCGGAGGGCGGGCACGCGGAGGGCGGGCACGCGGAGGGCGGG